>JGI12109J20283_11911191_pt1 | contig 19394 bp, 8 predicted proteins | sample ElkSlonscriptome_12_FD_20283 | JGI IMG/M metagenome (IMG submission 20283)
CAGCAGTAGGCCGCGGCCCCGGCCGGCATCCCACCGGCTAAAGCCGGGACTCCCGAGCGGTGTAGGGTGCATTCGATGCACCAGTGTCCGTGCCAGACTCCAGTTCTTCAGCCGGTGCAAGCTTGTCCAGCAGTAGGCCGCGGCCCCGGCCGGCATCCCACCGGCTAAAGCCGGGACTCCCGATCGGTGTAGGGTGCATTCGATGCACCAGTGTCCGTGCCAGACTCCAGTTCTTCAGCCGGTGCAAGCTTGTCCAGCAGTAGGCCGCGGCCCCGGCCGGCATCCCACCGGCTAAAGCCGGGACTCCAGAAGCAGCATCTTGCGCCCGTGCCAGGAGGTACTACCGGGTTGTTCCCGCCAGGCGGCGGACGCGCACAAGCGCGTCCCTACCGTTCGGATCAATACCGCCTATCGCTGCACCAGCGGCAGGTAGATGACGGGATCGGGGGTATTAACAGGCCAGGGCAGCACGCCTGGTCGGTCGTTATCCCAGGTAACCCCCTCCCAGAGGACCGACGAACCAACCGCGATGCGCATCCGGCGTTTGGGTAGGCCGCATTCTGCCTCGCCTTCAACCGCGCTGGCTACATGCAGCACAAAGACCAGTTTGGCGTCAACCTCCTGGACTGTGCTCTCCCCACAAACGGTATCGCCAATTTGGGCGGTGACCGGCATGCCGCTCTGAGGAACAAAGCTCCCATCGGGTTGCAGTTCCGCATAGTAGGTTGCCGGCGGATAGGGAATGCCTGCCTCTGCCAGACCAGGAACTTCGCGGAGGACACCCCGGGTCTGCCCACCCTGGAACGAAACCGTAAGCGGCTCCGTTACCCTGATCCAGTAGCCGCGCCCAAACTCCAGGGTTGTAAGCCCAAACTCGGCACTATTGTTTAGCCACGCCGGCGCATCAATGTCATAGAGCCGCCAGGGCTGCGTCTCCGTGGGATAGTAACCATAGACCGTGGTATAGCGACCTTCAATCGACCGGAGCGCAGCAGGTAGCGGGCGCGGCGCTTCTTCCTGGACGGGATAGGGCAGCGGGTTCCAGCCGGCCTTTTCCAGCGGGAACTCGATTGTGGACATCAGCGCATACACCCCCGGTCCATGGGTGGGCGCAGCGGCCATGTTTAACTCCATGTCCAGTGTGGTTTCAAGCTGCCGCCAGCCGGCATCCTGCCGGTAGTAGACCCTGATCCACTGCTCCTCACCCGGTACGACCTCGTCGGTCAGGTAGCCGATGCTGATCGAGGCATTGCCCGCTAACTGCGGCGCATTGGGGGTGGCCGTCAGGCGATAGGCCTGCCCAACTACATTGGCCCAGGGCAGCGGGTCGATCACCCGGGTGGACTGCAGGGCGTAGAACTCACCTTCGGCAAAATTATCGTCGCCTGTATAGAGAATGGCCTGTCCATCGCCGGAGAGTACCGGAGCACGGCGATTCTTGCGCGATCCAGGATTATTGCGTGGTATCCGGCGATTTTTACGCGATCCCGGATTACCCCCAATCGCATAGTCACCCACCACCTCGCGGCGTGGCTCCGCTTCTACAACCCAGGTGTGGACATAGCCAGTAAAGGCCGGTTCCGGCAGTTCAAAGGTGCCGGTGTACTGGTTGCCATTCTCGGTCAGCGTAATCGGCTCCAGGGCCGGGTAGTCCAGCGGGTAGATTTGCGCCTGCAGGGTCAGGCCGGCCGCTACCTCGCGTACGGCAATGGTGACGGTGCGCGATGTCACCGGCGTAATCATCAGTTCCGGCTGCCAGGGTTGTTGCAGCGTGGTCAACTGTAACTGCTGGTCGGTCGGGCGCAGTTCCTCACAGCCCAGGCGGTTCTGCTCCAGGTTGTAGACACACAGTCGGTCACCGGCACGCGCCCCGCGCGCATCCACCCGGTCCAGCACGGTGCGCCCCAGGTCCAGCAGCCGCCCCTTGTCCTGCTGGAAGAGGAAGGCGCGACCGTCCGGCTCGGGTTGCACCGCGCCCCCGCGGTTGTCGGTCAGGTAGATAATCGGTACCTCCAGCGTCTCCGGCGCGTCGTCCGGCGTGCCGGGTGCGACAAAGCGCGTGCGGGTCAGTTCCAGCGGCAGGATGGCCGGGCCGGGATTGGCATTAAATTCTGCCGGCGCATCCAGGTCGGGGTAGAAGGCAGTAATCGTTGCCCAGTCGGAGCGCCCGCTGTTCTGGTTGGATAACGTTTGCGCACAACCCGGCAGCCAGTCTGCGGTGGGATGGAACTCGCTATAGTTTTCGATATAGGGATCGGACATTGCGCCGGGGCAGTCGCGTACCGGAACGAGCAGATCGCCGTCCAGTCCGATATAGTTGTCGTCCAGGAAGAGCGCATAGTGGCCCAATTCATGCGCCAGTGTGCGCGGCCAGTCTTCGCCAATGGTGCCGCTCGACTCGCCGTAGCGATTCCAGACCGCGCCCATACGCACCTGGCCCGGATCATAGGTAATCGTCCTGTCGTCGTCGTTCAGCATCACCGTCTCACTGAGCGGGGTGGTGATAATTCCGCCCTGGTTGGCATTGGGTCGCAGGCGGTTTGTCGCATACACCCGAATGTGGGCATCATTCCAGCGCTCCCGGTCGTGGTAGATGGTGATATCGCCGAGCGCGGCCTGCCCATCGGTCCAGTCAAACAGGATCGCACCCGTGCGCCGGAAGTCCTCGCGGAGGCGGGCCAGATATTGCGCATCACTGCGTGCGTCCCACTCCAGCGAAACCTCCAGGTTGAAGCGAACAAGTGGGTTCTCAGGCGAAACGGTCAACTGCTGAACCCCCGCCTGCGTGACCGTGGCAGCGTCCAGACTCTCCACCGTTGGCGTGGCATTGGTGTAGTAGAGCGTATAGGTTTCGGTTGCGCTGATTGGGGCCAGCGCAACCAGGTGATCATTCACCGCCAGTTCACCGCGTCCCTGCAAGAAACCCTGCGGATCGGTGCGGAAAGGCGCTTCGCCCGCCTGGTTGCCGGCCGCAATCGGCTGGGCCCCGCGTACCTCGCCGGCCGGTAGCCGGTAGACCAGCGCATCGGTGGCGGCGGTTGTGCCCGCCCCGTCACAGCCCTCGCAGACAACCTGCACCTGCGTGCCGCGCACCCGGAAGGGGAAGGTCTGCGCCGCCAGGTAGGGCCGCTGGAACGGACCGGGCAGACCGACAGGGCTGATCTGCGCGCCGGGATAGGCTTCGAGCCGGAACACTACATTGTCCGACTGGCCGAAGAAGCCACTGGCAAAGGTATCCCAGGCGAAGGTGTAGCGGCCATCGCCATCCGGTTGGGAATTGCGAATCAGGTTGGTACCATCAGAGGTGTTGGCCGCCAGCCAGCGCCCGCCACCGTCAGGCGAGTAGAAGGCACGCAGCATCCCCACGGGTGCATCCAGGTCATAGCGGATCGGGATCATCTGCTCCGACAGGATGCGCGGCGTAGCAAACCCCGCCGCGTCCGGTGTGCTGCCGGGTCGGCTGACGAGAACCGCCGCCTGCGGCAGGGCCAGGCGCGCCGGGCCGGTCAGCCCATTCCGGTAGACGCGGCTCTGCGCGCCGTCCATCCCGACTGCCAGATCCAGATCGCCATCATAGTCCAGGTCGGCCACCGTCAGCGCCGCCGTAGGATCATCGTCTGTGCCAAAGCTGCGCCGGAAGGGGAAATTGCCCCGCCCATCATTCAGGTAGACCGCGCTCTGCTCGGCGCTGTTGCCGGTGACAATATCATTATCGCCATCGCCATCAATATCGGCCGCCACCAGCGACCGGGTGGTATCCAGCCCGCTGCCGAAGCATTTCACCTCATCGCGTTCGCCACAGATGACCGGCCCGGCGGCAAAATTCCCCGCGCCGTCATTCAGATAGACTGCGTTCTGCTCCCGGCTATTGCCAACGATAATATCCAGGCTGCCGTCACCATCCAGATCGCTCAGAGCTACCTGCTGTGTGCGCTCTAATCCGCTCCCAACCGTGGCGGCGGCCGTAAAATTTGCTGCGCCGTCATTCAGATAGAGCGTGTTGGACTGCTGCTCATTACCGACAAGCAGATCCGGGTCGCTGTCCCGGTCAATGTCACCGACGGCAATGCTGCGGGTTGTGTCAGCACCCGTACCCAGGCAGCGTACCGGCGCATCCGGCGAGTCGTCACATACCACCGGACCAACGTCGAAGCGGCCGCTGCCGTCATTCAGATAGACCGCATTCTGCTGGTTGGCGGCATTGCCGACGACAATATCCAGGTATTCATCGCCATTCAGATCGACCGGCACAACACTCGCAGTGGCATCAGCGCCGGTACCAAAGCAATGCACCCCGGCCGTCACGCCGCAGACAAACCCGCCCGTATGGAAGCTGCCCGTGCCGTCATTCAAGAAGACGACATTCTGGCCACCATTGGCGGCGACAACAATATCCAGATCGTCGTCACCGTCGATATCAGCAACGGCGAGATCCTGGTAAGCCTCCGCCGGGTTGCCAAAGCTCGCCGATGTGAATGCGCCGGCCCCATCATTCAGGTAGAGCGCGTGCTGCTGGAACAGCCTGCCGACAACCAGATCAAGGTAGCCATCGTCGTTCATGTCGCCGGTAGCAATGCTCACATTCCGGTCGGACGCGCTGCCAAATGGTCGGGTGGCGCTAGCGGCAAAGCTCCCCGCGCCGTTGTTCACATAGATCTCGTTCTGCAAGCTGCGGTTGCCGACAATCACATCCAGGTCGCCATCACTGTCCAGGTCACCGGCCGTCACACTGCTGGGCATGCCCGTACCGGAGCCAAAGGTCTGCGTATCCCCCAGATCGCCCGTTCCATCGTTCAGGTAGACCACACTCTGCCGGTCTTGATTGCCGACAATCACATCCAGGTCGCCATCGCTATCCAGGTCGGCCGGAGCCAGGCTGAGGCTGGGATCAGTCGCATTGCCAAAGCGCTCGCCGGTAGCAAAGGTGCCGTTACCGGCATTTCGGTAGAGCGTATTCTGCGCTTCCGTATTGCTCGCCAGGATGTCGAGATCCTGGTCGCCGTCGATATCGCCAAGCGCCACGCCGCTGGTCTTGTCGGCGGCCACGCCGAGGCAGGCGACATTCGCGGTGGCCCCACAGGTCAACGGCCCGTCGGCGAATGTGCCGGTTCCATCGTTGAAGAAGACCAGATTTGCCGATTCATGGTTGCCCACCACGATGTCCAGGCCATTCTGCCCATCCAGGTCGCCCAGGGCCAGGCTCCAGGTGCTGTCGTATCCGACACCAAAACATTGCACCTGTGATGACTGATTGTTGCAGTTGAGCGTTCCATTAAAGAAACCGCCGTCACCATCGTTGAAAAATATAGCATTCTGACCGCCGTTGAGACCAAGCGCAATATCCAGGCCATCCCGACCATCCAGGTCGCCCAGGGCAACAGCGTATACCTCGACGATCCCGCCACGGTCATCGCCGAAGCAGCGAACGTCGGGCGTTGTCCCGCATGTGACCGGGCCGGAGTGGAATTGCCCGGTGCCGTCATTCAGGTAGATGATGCTGGCGTTACCGGCATTGGCATACCCCGTAACAATATCCAGATCGGCATCGCCGTCGATGTCACCCAGCGCTACGGCGGTAAGGTTGCGGGACGCGTCACCCAGGCAGCGCACACCAGCAGGCGGGGTCGCACAATCGACCGGGCCGTTGTAGAAATTGCCCCGGCTGTCATTGAGATAGACCAGACCGGGCAGGCCAATTCCATTGCCGACGACCAGATCAAGGTGGCCATCACCATCGACATCCCCCAGCGCCACCGCCTCCGTTGAATCGGCAGTTGGTCCAAAGGCGCGCCGGAGAAAAAATGCGGGATCATCGGCCTGAACATCGGGAGGGGCTACCACAACTATGCCCAGGCCCAGCAGGAGGGCCAGGAGTGGTACAAACCAGAACCATCGGGATACATTGCGTGCCGCGCGCGTGCTGCTGACGAAGACGGATATGCATGGTCTTCCTCCCTGTATACACATCTCTTGCCTGAGGGTTTGCCGGGCTGGAAATGGAAGCCGGCAGCGACGTTCACCCGGTAATCGGCTGGTTTTCCTATGGATACACGCTGTAGTCTACTACCGGCGCACTGATCGGGTCTATGAAGTAGTTCACAGAAAAAATCCGTGTGAACGAACATACGCATTCAGCAGCAACTGGACAACGCCGCAACTCTTTTCACAGGCCGATAGTACGCTACCTGTCTGAATTTTTTATGAATGGACGAGGAGATAAAATAATAATCGAGGAAACCAGCAGTTTTACCGGATATTAACCGATTTGTTGTCATAGCCACAGCGGACACCGCGGACGCCGAGATGTTGAACGGGCATGGGCTGCGCTGCGCTGCGTGCCCCCATTTCGGCGCACTGCTGGTTTACCGGCAAACTGGTATTACCCGATCGCATCTTTCAGCGCTGCCGGGTCAAGGATGACGACCGCGCCACGCTCGATCCGGATCATGCCGCGCTCGGCAAAGTCACGCAGAGCATAGTTGACCGACTCACGCGAGGTGCAGGCCAGCGCTGCCAGATCCTGCTGCGTCACCTTCAGGCGTAGCGGCTCCGGTTGGGAATCCGGGTTGGCAAGCTGAAGCAGTTGCGCCGCCACACGCGCCGGGGCACTCAGGAAGGCCAGATGCTCCGAGTAGGTGGTGGTGTAGCGCAGGCGCTCGGTCAGGAAAGTCAACACCCGCTCTATCAGGTCGAAGTTGGTGCGTAGCAGATCGAGGAAATCATCGCGGTAGAGCACAAACGTGGACACGTTGCTCAGGGCGGCGGCACTCGCCGAACGAGGCGCGCCATCGAACACGGAGAACTCCCCAAAGTGGCTACCCGTTTCGTAGATCCGAATCGTCACCTCACGGCCATCGGCACTCGAGAGGTAAACCCGCACCCGGCCCTGCGCAATGATGTAGAGGCAGATCCCCGGATCACCCTGCTGGAAGATAATATCGCCCTTGCGATACTGCTGCTGCTTGAGCCGGGCGGCCACCTGGCGTAACTGCTCCGGATCAAATGCGCGAAACAGCCCGACCCGGGCTAATACGTCCAGTCGATCCTCCACCTGCCCCGCCATTGTTGCCTCCAGGATAGCGTATGCAATGATTGCCGGCTCATTGTGCCGGGCATATTGTAGCACGACTCAGGCTAATACGATCGGCAATTCCGGAAACCTTTCACTATTTTTATCTGGAAACATTGCCGGTTGTAGACGGTAGTTTCCCTGCTTTCTCCGCTTGTGTGGAGTGCTTCATAGTTTTGAGTGAATCATGCTGCTAGACTCCGAGCAATACCCGCAACATACCCTGGGCAATATGTAGAGATCAAGGTTGTACATAATCTTGATCAAAATAGTCATATAAGCGGTTTGTTTCTATATTAGAAAAAACAAATAAATAAACGCTTTTAAGTTTTCTATTTCAATACTTTTAAGGTACCTTAACGGTTTTTTAGTTAAATTTGTCTTTACGCTTTGCTATACTTAGGCTTGTTAACGGTTAGATTACTTTTCGGCAGGCCTTTGCAGAGTACCTTATTGAACTTATGGAAGGAGCAGTAGTTTAACCATGCTTCAGAAGGAACTTCGGGAGAGCAAACGGAAGGATTACAGCCGATGAGTAGCATACCCACCCCCGGACCGGGGGCAACCGAACAACTCCGCCAACAATTTACCGCAGCCGTAAGCCGGATGTGGACAGATGAGTGGTCGCAGCGATCCACAGGCGATGGATATCGCTGGTTTCGGCATGCCTGGCGCGACACCCGACGCATCCTGGATCAGACCCCGCCTGTTGCCAACGAGCGGATCGAGCAGTATGCCGCGCGCCTCCGCGCCCAGTTGCAGGCCATCCAGTGGCAGTATGCCTATGACGACCCCGACGATGCCGGCTATGTTGATGAAGATAGCTGGTATGCCGGGGTGATGCACACCATTATCGGGATACTCAATCGCATGGAACTGGACATGCGCGAGGCGCAGTTATCCTACGGATATGTGCAATAGTGATAAACAATATATATTGACCTAATTCCAGCGGTCAACTTCGTACAGTCCTGCAAAGGAGTTGATTTCAAACCATACCATACCTCAGGACGATCGGTCTTTCAGGCAAAGAAGGAGAGCGTATATGACACGTTTGCAGCAGAGTATCACACATGTTCTGATCACCCTCCTGGTGCTTGGCACCACATTCGGTACATTCGGTGTTGGACACAGTCTGGCTCAGTCCGGTGGAAACATCAACGCATTGGGAAAGACGGCTACACCGGCCACGGTGGCGCAGGAGGATACCGCTACGGTAAATCTGGCACTTGATGCCCAACCTTGTGAGTCAACCACATTGAACCCGGTCAGTGTCGCCCTGATTATCGACCAGTCCGGTAGCATGCGCAACGGCAAGCTCACCGCCGCTAAACAGGCGGCGAAAAGTTTTATTGATAACCTGAGTCAGGGCGATCAGGTGGCGGTTATTTCCTATGGTGGAGATAATGATGGTGATGCCGGCGATGACGCCTGGATTCGTCTGGCACTCAGCGCCGACTTTACCGCAGCACGCCAGGCCGTCGATAGCATTCCCCTCACCGGCAATACCAATATCTATGCGGGTCTGGTCAAGGGTAAGGACACACTAGAGGCCGCCCCGCCTACTCACACCCGCATGGCAATTCTGCTATCGGATGGCTATCCTACAATTGGCACCAATGGTATTGACTACTACAGTTCCTGGCAAAATAAGGTGACATCCCCGATCCCGGCAAATAGTGCGCGTGATGCCGCAACCAGTTTGAAGAACGCCGGCATTACACTCTATACCATCGGGTTAGGGTCGGATATCGATGAAGTTTTGATGCGTGCGATGGCGTCTACACCCGAACAGTATTATCAGTCGCCGACGACCGCTGAACTGGAACAAATCTATACGGATATCGCCGGACAAATTGAGCGCACCACGATCATCGGCAAGAATGCCCGCATTGTCGAAACATTCGATAAGAATCGGTTTGAGGTATTGAGTGCCGGCGATGGTGGAGTGGTTGACCCGCAGGCCGGTACGATCACCTGGAATCTGGCGGAGATTACCAACGACCAGCAATTCAGCTATGAGGTTCGCCCGACCTTTGCCGACGGTCAGTTCCCCGCCAGTCTTACCACAACGTTCAACTATACCCGTGCCGACGGCTGTGACGCGGCCGGGACCGCGGCAACCTACACGGCGGAGGCCGGCGCTACGATTACCGTCATTCCCCAGGCAGCGGTGCTGGTTGACCCGACCACGCTGACGATCAAAGAGGGCGAGAGTGCGGACTATAGTTTGCGCCTGGCACGGCAACCGACCAGCGCGGTTACGCTTACGGTGGCTTATGCCGATGTGCAGGTAACGCCCGATCCTACCACGGTGACATTCACATCCGGCAACTGGAACACCCCGCAGACCGTTACCGTTATCGCCCTGGAGGGTGAACCGAATGAGGGCGAACACAGCACCCTGATTGTCCACGAGATTGCCAGTGATGATGCCGACTATGCCGCGCTTGATGTGGATAGTGTTCAGGTCAACCTGAGCGAACCACCCGCAGATGTCTGTTCGGAGACGCTGGACGTGATGCTGGTACTTGACGGCTCACGCAGCATTGGCGACCATAGCTTCCGCCAGATGATGGGCTTCACCAGCGAACTGGTTGATGCCTTCACCATCAGCCCGGACGATGCCCGCTTTGGCCTGGTGCAGTTTGCCTCGCAGGACTGGGGCACCCGGCATCTGCGTCTCTCGGGGGATACAACCGCCCTCAAGCACACCATTGACAGCATTCGTCAACTCAAGGGCTATACGGATATTGAAGAGGGTCTGCGTCTGGCACGCACAGAGTTACAGGATAATGCCCGTACCGGTGTGCCACAGGCGGTGATCCTGTTCACCGATGGTCAGCATAACCAGCCCGGCGATGTCTATGCCGAGGCCGAGGAGCTGCATGACGCCGGCATTATCGTCCTCGCCGTCGCCATCGGTAGCGATCCATCGGTCGATCAACTGAAGAGCATTGTCTCCGACCCGAATAACTATGTTTTCCAGGTAGGTAATGCTGCGGAACTAACCCGTATTCGTGAGAGCCTGGTGCAGACCACATGCAGCAGCGATCTCGGACCCGGTCCGAACGATCCGCCGGTTGCGCCGCAACCACTGACGGTACGCTCGGTTGAGCCGCACGAGGGCCGCAACGATACGGACACGCAGGTGACGATTGTCGGGTCCGGCTTTAGCACCGGAACGGCTCCGACGGTCGCCCTCCAGCGGGGTCAGGAAACCTTTGATCTGACGAATGTGACGGCGGTGAGTGCAACCGCGCTGCAGGCCACTGTGCCGGCGGGCTTCCAACCGGGACGGTATGATGTCGTCGTCACCAACCCGGATGGCACACAGGCCACCGCGACCCTGGCATTCACGGTGCTGTCCAGTGCCCCGGAGATTATCGAAGTTATTCCAGCAGCGGGCTATGCAACTGAAGAGACGACCGTGCGGGTGTTTGGCAACAACTTTGCCGACGGCATCAGCGCACGCCTGGGTACGGATCTGCTGGAAACCCGGCGGATCGACAGCAACCAGTTGCAGATGGTCGTACCGGCCGGCATGGACCCGGGCGCCTATGATCTGACCGTAACCAACCCGAATGGCAGCCAGGGCATGCGCACCGGAGCGTACACCGTGTTGAGCAGCAGCGGCAATAACGATCTGCTGGGCTACAGTTATGAACTCTGGGTCAACCCGGTGGTTCCGCGCGCCGGTGAGCCTGCCCAACTGACCATGCAGGTTCACCGGTTAGGTGGCAAGCAGGTACTTGAGAATGTAAGGGTACGTTTTATGCGGGACAGCCTCGACGGTGAAGTGCTGGGCGAAACCAGTGTGCCCTTCCTCGATCCGGCGAACGATACCGAGGCGACTCAGCCACTGGAGGTCACCTTCCCTACCACCGGAACATTTGAGATTTACGTCGAAATTGACCCGGGTAACGTCGTACTGGAAGACAACGAGAACAACAATGTCGTCAAGCGCACGATTACCGTGGCTGCACCGAACGGCGATCAGACGCCGCCAGTAGTGCAGGGGATTGCGATCAACAATGGCTCTACCGGGGAGACCCAGGAGCGCGATGTCACCGTGACGATCAACGCCACCGACAACGGCAGCGGAATGAGCGATATTCTGATCGTTGAGTTTATCTACGATCTGAGTGCCGAACAGTGGATCCCGGTCAATGTGTCGGACTGGCAGCCCTTTACCCAGAACCCGTCTACCTATGACTGGACACTCGACCCCACACCGGGCATGCACTACCTGCAGGTGCGCGTCCGTGACCGGGCCGGCAATATCTCTGTGGGCAATGCGCAACAGGTGGTCTCCTATGCGCCGACCGCCGAACAGGTTGCCTTCCGCCAGACCCGCATCTACCGCTACAACCTGTCCGACACCCAGCAGATGAACATTGCTATGGATGTGTTGAGCGGCGACGCCGACCTGTATGTCTGGTCCTCGCGGGAGGATCAGTCGGCCCGGGTCAGCAACCTGGAGGGCACTGCCGATGAAACTGTGAACATACCCGGCAATGAGGTTGTTCCCGGTATGTACCAGGTTGAAGTCTACGGCTTCCAGACATCCGATTACCGGCTCAAGGTCGATATTCCGTCAACCCAGATTGGCCTGGCCGGCGCCCATCCGACAGCACTGATCAATCCGGCGGCAAACAAACCGGCCCCGAATGTCCCTGTCGTACCACTGACCAGCGTACCGGACGAGTGGCAGGGCGCGGTACTATCGAGCCCCGGTCCAGTGGCAACTGGTGATATGCAGATCTACCTGCCGCTAGTGGTGCGGTAGGGCCGGCACAGGCACGTTCAGCGTGGGGCGACTGTGGCAAATGCCCGGTCGCCCCACGCTATAGCGAGCTGACTTCATAAGCAGCTTTATCCGTTTCGTTTTAGCGTATTCGCAACTCGGAGATGGTCTAACTACAATGAAAGGAACTCCAACGATGCGCAGACTCTCACGTTTATGCATGCACATGGGGTTAATGCTTATCCTGGGCATAATCACATGCATGCCGCTTGCCCGGCCGTTGGTTGTTTATGCTACCCCGGTGAACGAAGTCGAGCCGAACGATACGCGCGCTACAGCACAGGCGTTGGCGAGCATCGGGCGCAACAGCCCACTCAATGCCCAGATTGATACTCCGGGCGATGAAGATTATATCTCCTTTACAGCCGTAGCCGGCCAGAGCTATACGATTGAAGTTTTTAATGCAGCCGGCGTCCTGGGTGCCAGTGGTACTGCCTGCTATGGCTATACGCGCTCTGGACTAGGTATGTACCTCTACGACCCTTCAGGCAATCAACTTCCCGGGGCATCCGGCCGTTCATGTGATGCGACGGATATCGGAGGAGGAAATACTCACAACCTGCTTACCTTCACGGCCGGCGTTAGCGGCGCGTTTACGGTCAGAATACTCGCCAACAACACGACCGTTACGGGCTTCTACAGCCTGCGCGTTTTGCCACGGTATGGCCAACCCGGCGCGGCCTGGGATAGTACCACCCTCGAGCCGAATAATAGCTGGGCCAATGCTTATGAACTAGAGGTCGGGTATACCAATGCCATTACTAGCGAGATAGAGGCCCGTAATGCCGACTATGCGACCTACCGGCCTGATAGCGACTGGTATCGGTTTAATGCGGTGAGTGGGCGCACCTATGTGATCGAACTCTTTAACGTTGCCGGTAGTCTGGGCGGCAGTGGCACATTCTGCAATGGCTATACCCGCTCCGGCGTGGGTCTGCTGGTCTATGATCCACAACGCACCCTGGTGACCCAGGCATGCCAACCGGACAGCCTGACGAGTTCGGCGGGTAATACCCACCATCTCATCACCGTATCTCCCACAACTACAGGAGTATTTTACATCCAGGTACAACCAAATAACGGCAATGTCAGCGGAAGTTATAGCATTCGTCTGTTGCCGCAACACGACGAGAATGGAACCGCCTGGGATACGACTACCTTTGAGCCAAACAATACAACAAGTAATGCCTATGCCATAACACCAGGCTATGCCAATGCGTTGACGAGTGAGATTGAGGTACGTGATCCGGATTACGCCACCTACCAGCCTGATACGGACTGGTATCGGTTTGAAGCGGTAAGTGGACGCACCTATGTGGTTGAGATCTTTGATGTCGCCGGCAGTCTAGGTGGCAGGAGCACATTCTGTGATGGCTATACCCGCTACGGTGTGGGTTTGCGTATCTATAACCCACAGGGAAGTCTAGTCGCGGGTCAATGTCAGGCCAATGACATAGATGCCTCGGCGGGTAACGTTCACCACTTTACCGAGATGACGGCCGCCACATCGGGGACATATTATATCCAGGTGAAGCCAAATGATGGGACGGCGAGTGGCAGTTATAGTCTGCGCGTGCTGCCAAAATATGGTGAACCTGACGCTGACTGGGATGCCGGCAGCTTTGAACCGAACAACTCGATCTGGAATAGCTATAGTTTATCGGTTGGGGCAGAACATGCCGTAAGCAGCCAGATCGAGGCACGTGGCAGCAATTTCAGTACATACTATGCCGAGCAAGACTGGTATCGCTTCGAGGCAGTTGCCAGTCAGTCCTATGTAATCGAACTCTTTGATGTCGCTACGGCCCTGGGCAGCAGCGGCACGTCGTGCGATGGTTATACCCGTAGCGGAACCGGGATACTGATCTATCGTCCAGCAGGGACATACGTTGCCGGTACATGCCGGGTGGATGGACCAACCGGGGTTGGCGTACATCACCGCGTCGAGTTCACCGCTGAACAAGCCGGCAGCTACCATATCAAGGTTCGTCCAAATGGCGCAAATGTCGCTGGAAACTACCGCCTGCGGGTCTGTGCAGATGTATGTCGTGAACTGCCGACACCGACACCGACAACACCAGCACCGTCACCGACAGCGACCAGTACCGCCGTTCCCCCCAGCTTCAGGGTAGTATCGGTCAATCCCGCTGAAGGTACCGACAATCAAACCACCCGCATTACCATTCAGGGCAGCGGATTTGCCACCTCACCGGCTCCCACCGTCCGCCTGAGTGGGAGCGCGGGCCGCTTTGATCTGACAAATGTAACCGCAGTCAGCGCAGCATCGTTTGCCGCTACCGTCCCGGCGAACCTGCCGGCGGGCACCTACGACCTGATCGTTACCAATCCCAACGGTCGCGTGGGCACGCTGCCCAATGCCTTTACCGTCCTGGCCGGCGATCCGGTGATTACCCAGGTCTTGCCGAACTCCGGGTTGAACGACCGCGACAATGATATTGTCATCGCCGGACTGAACTTTGCCGCTGGGGCGGAGGTCACGTTGGGCACCACCGCGCTCGCCACCTCCCGCGTAAACGGCACCGCGCTGCTGGCCGTCGTGCCGGCCGGCCTGTCGCCGGGCAGCTATGACCTGACCGTGACCAACCCCGGTGGTGGGCAAGCTCAACTGGCGGTGGCCTACACCGTCCTCAACGAGGAAAGCAGCAATGATCTGACGGGCTCCAGCGATGAGTTATGGCTTGACCCGGAAGTCCCGCGCGCCGGCAGCAATGCCCAGGTCGGCCTCTTTGTCCATCGGCAGGGCGGCACGGCTGCATTGGAAAATGTAACGGTCGAGTTTCGCCGTGATAAGGAAGACGGTCCCGTGTTGGGAAGGGGTACGGTGCCCTTCCTCGATCCAGTCAACGGAGTTGAGAGCAGCACCCCGGTAGAGGTAACTTTCCCAAATGCAGGCACTGTTGAAATCTATGCCATCATTGACCCGGATAACACGGTGACGGAGAGCAACGAGGACAACAACGTCGTCAGCCGCACCGTGGTCGTGGCCCCGGCAGCGGATGATCGGACGGTGCCGGTGGTGCAAAGCATTGCGACCAACGGCGCGGCGGGGGCCACGGTCAGCGAACCGGAGGTCGCCGTTGATATTTCCGCCGCCGACCCACCACCCGATGCCACCGGCATGCAGGCGGTTAACGTCATTGAGTATGTCTACAACACGAGCGTGGAGCAGTGGATCCCTGTGAAGCAGTCCGGCTGGTTGCCCTATGACCAGACGCCGGCCCGCACGCAGTGGAAGCTACTGCCGCTCCCCGGCATGCACTATCTGCAGGTGCGCGCCCGCGACAACGCCGACAATATCTCGATCGGCAATGCGCGCCAACTGGTCAACTATGCACCAGCCAAAGACACCATTGGGCGGCGTCAGACGCGGGTCTACCGCTACACCGTCCCTGACGGGCAGAGCCTGACGGTAAACCTGGAGGTGCTGAGCGGCGATGCCGATCTGTATGTCTGGTCCTCCCGCACGGATCAGTCGGCACGGGTCAGCAACCTGGAGGGCAGCGCCAATGAGCAGGTCAGCGTCCCCGCCGCCCAGGTCGCACCGGGGGTTTACCAGATCGAGATCTACGGTTATACCGCTGCCGAGTACCGGCTCACGACAAATGTTGGGCCGGCACAGGCAGCGCTGCAGGCCGAACTGACGGTCGGCGGTGTGTCACCGGATAAGACCATGCCGGATGCGCCGGTTGTGCCGGTGGACAATCTGCCGGACGAACGGCAAGGCGCAGCCCCGGCCCTGGCGACTGAGGACAACGGGACCATCTATCTGCCGCTGGTCGTACGGTAGTTTCCCCCACATCTTCTACGTTCGCTCCGGGAGAGTCACCAATGGTGTCTCTCCCGATCCCCCCAACCATCTGAATGTTACACCAGTTACGCGGTTACTGACCCGGCAGGAGATTCACCCATCCGGCGGTTCCTTCCCCGGCACAGAGATGTCGCGCAGATACGCGTCACTACGCGTTGTGTGGACTGGTTCATAGTCAATCCGGATGCGCCACGATAGACTGATAGCAGTAGTATTCCACCGTTTGGATAAACAATTCTCGCCGGGCAGCCCGGATGCTGCCGGCACAAGCTACCGCAGAAGGAGTCGGAGCATGATCAGCCCATACCAGACGCATGCAGAAGGAGCCGAACAGTTTCGGCAGCAGTTCGCCACCGCCGTAAGCCGGATCTGGACAGAAGACTGGTCGCAGCGGTCGGAAGACGCCGGGTATCGCTGGTTCAGCCTGGCCTGGCACGATACCCGCCGCATCCTGGAACGCACCCTGCCCGGCGTAGATGAACCGATGGGGCCGTATCTGCTGCGCATCCGCGAACAGTTGAAGGCGATTGAATGGCACTATCTCTTTGGGTATCCGGACGCCGACGGCTCCACCGATGAAGCGAATGACTATGCCCGGGGCATCCGCACAATGGTTCAAACCTTGAACCGCATGGGATTGGGCCTGCGGGAGCGAGAACACCAGGCGTAATGCCTTGTGAGAACCGGTTCATTGTCAATCCGGGTCGGCAACAGGAGACTTGTAGCCGAAGCACGCCCGACGCATGCAAGGATTATTGCCCTCACAGGAGCAACCTATGAAACACACTGGACTGTTCGTACTCACGCTGCTGTTCACCCTGACATTGCTGGTCATTCCCGCGCCGACCCCGGTGGCGGCGCAGACTGACCCGGTCCGAATTGTCTTCGCATCTGATCGAGACGGGAACAGCGAAATCTATGCGATGAATGCTGACGGCTCCGGAGTCACGCGGTTGACGAACCATCCTGCCGATGAGGGTGATCCGGCCTGGTCGCCGGACAACTCCCAAATTGTCTTCACCTCTGATCGAGACGGGAACAGCGAGATCTATGTGATGAATGCCGATGGTTCGGGGATTATCAATATCAGCAACCATCCAGCAGCCGATATCCAGCCGACATGGTCACCCGACGGGCGGATTGCATTCACCTCCGACCGCGATGGCAACTATGAAGTCTATGTGATGAATGCCGATGGTTCTGGTGTTACCAATGTCAGCAACCACCCTGATCTGGATGGTACTCCTGGCTGGTCGTCGGATGGCACCCGCATTGCGTTTACGTCTGCACGCGGGCAAGGCCGGGGGATTTATGTCATCAACGCCGATGGCACTGGGATCATCAGATTAAGCGAAGACACCTATCTCCATTCAGAAGCCTCGCCGGACTGGTCGCCCGATGGGACACAAATTGTCTTCCAAACCTCGCGCGGACAGTTATTTCCAGCGGGGTATAGCATTGGTTTGATGAACGCCGACGGCTCCGGTCTTACAGGTATTTATACCGACCAGGGAGAGAACTTTTTTCCATCCTGGTCGCCGGATGGCACCCGCATTGCGTTTGCGCGCTCCCGTGCCCGTGTCGATGAAGCACCGGACATTTATCTCATCAACCCTGATGGTTCGGGTGAAGTAAATCTGACGAATAACCCGGCCGTCACCGATACGCAGCCTGACTGGTCAAATCCAGTCCTTCCAACCGAACCGCCCTCCGCCAACGCCCGCTGCTTCGAGGAGACCGGCTACTGCATTGACGGGCGCATCCGCGAATATTGGGAGCAGAACGGCGGCCTGCCGGTGTTTGGCCTGCCGATTGGCCCGCAGCAGCCGCTGAACATCGAAGGCAAAACGGTGCAGGCACAGTGGTTTGAGCGCAACCGGCTGGAACTGCACCCCGAAAATGCCCCGCCCTACGATGTGCTGCTGGGTCGCCTGGGAGCCGACCGGCTGGCGCAGCAGGGCTACGACTGGCAGGCAGTGCCGGGGGAAACAGCGCAGGCGGGCTGCCGCTTCTTTGAAGAGACCGGGCGCAATGTGTGTGGCGATATTCTGGCGGCCTGGCGCGCCAACGGGCTGGAACTGGACGGGCAGCGCGGCTTCAATGAGAACGAGAACCTGGCGCTGTTCGGCCTACCCCTGACCAGGATGGTCCGCGAAACTATGCGTGACGGACGCGAGCTGCAGGTGCAATATTTTGAGCGGGCGCGCTTTGAACTCCACCCGGAGAACGCGCCGCCGTTTCATGTGCAACTGGGGCTGCTGGGGCGCGAAGTTCGGGAAGCACGGTAAGTATCGGCTGAGTTGTGCGGGAGCCGGTGCGATAGTACCGGCTCCGGCGGTGGAATGTCGTTGTGTGGTTATGAATGAGGAGAGAGACAATGCGAATGTTTTATCATTTTCACCTGCGCAAACTGGTCATTCTAGCAGGCATCTTCCTGATATTGACCCTGGCTGGTTGCGGCGGCGCAGCGACAGCCGATTTGCCGGAAGAACTGTTTGACAAAGAGTGGAAGACAACCATTGCCAGCCTGGATATCGCCGGCATCGGTGGGGGCGTCGATATGGAGATGGTCTTCTATCGCAACGGCGATGTGCGCGCCAGCGTGCCGCTGATTGCGCGGTACACCGGCCAGTACACCCTTGCGGATGAAGGCTTACTCCGTTTCGACTGGGAAGAAGAGATCATTGGGGCTGAGGAGCGCCGCGAGTTGACCGAGTTCTGGCAGTTTACCCTGAACGACAACGAACTGGTACTGATCAACGATGAAACCGGCGAGGAGCGGGTGTTTGTTGCGCAGTAAAACCGGGTTGCCGGTCATTCATGTACACGATGTACGCGGTCGGTTCTAAACCAGGTGTTCCGCTAGATAAACGGCCCGATGCGCCTCCGGCAGGGCTGCCGCAGGCGCGTCGGACTTCCATCAGAGCAAACGTTCAGTTTGCGGTATTCGATTATGAAATCTGGTGCAACCGCAAGCTACCGCAGGCGCAGCCCTGTCTTGTATCATAGCAAAAGGGAATTCATCATGTTCAACATCTACGTATCAGGTCGATCCATTTGTGGAAACCGGTGCTATCCCTACGCCCTCCTTATCCTGAGTATGAGCTTGCTTGTCGCGTTGATTGGCCTGCAACCAATCTCGATGCCGACGGCCGGCGCGGCAACCAACTGCGCCACACAAACGGAGATTCCCCAGGCCGAGTGTGAAGCACTGGTCGCACTCTACAATACGACCGACGGCCCGAACTGGGTTGACAATACTGGCTGGAATCAGACGGATACACCCTGTAGTTGGTTTGGGGTGGGATGTTTCGGCGGACATGTGCAGGGACTCTTCCTATCCGAGAATGGGCTTGTCAGCGAGACGTTTCCAACAGCATTCGCTGATCTGCCCCAGATCGAGGCTTTGTTCATCAAAGGAAACGATTTTGGTGGTGGAACCATCCCGGCGAGGATCGGAGATCTGACAACCTTGAAGTCCCTGGACATTGGCGGGTGTGGCTACAGTGGTCCGATACCCTCAGAACTCTCGCGTCTAACCGGCTTACGAAGATTTGATGTCGGTGATCAGGATCTAAGACATGGTTCAGGTTTACTTTACAGGTTTCGATCACGCTGCCAGGGGCACCGCGCATGGCGCTGGCTCTTGTCCCGTGGTGGCGGGTGCTGGGGGGTACCCCAACGCCACC
>JGI12109J20283_10527366_pt1 | contig 19371 bp, 16 predicted proteins | sample ElkSlonscriptome_12_FD_20283 | JGI IMG/M metagenome (IMG submission 20283)
CGGCCGGGCTCGACCTCCTGCCGTCCGGGGATGCGGCCCGGCGTGGCCGGCCCCGCCAGCACCGCGCGCACGTCGCGGATGACCTCCTCGCGCAGCCGATAATACTGGTGCCGGCCGTGTGACAGGGTGGTGTCGGCCACCGCCGAGCAGTCGATGGCCGTGATCCGCGTATCCAACCCGCTGAAGGTGCGCGGCCCGGCGGTGCCCAGGCGGTCCATGTTGAACTTGGTCTTGTCGCTGACCTCCAGCGCCAGGTCGTTCTCGGCGTGGTAGACGTGAACGCGCCGCGCCAGTTCCGTCAGCGGCTGAAGCTTGTGGACGTGCTGGAAGCAGTCGTCGTCCTCGTCGGCGGCCATCAGGAACGCGTTGTCGATGATCTTGGGCAGGCGGGCGCCGAAAACGCGTGCCCGCAGGCCCTGGATCGCGTGCCGTAGCGCCCAATTGCCCATGCTGTGGGCCACGAGGTGGACGCGATACGGGCAGCGCTCCCCGCCGGCGGCGTCCTGGGTGTCGAGGAAGTCCAGGAACCGTTTCAGGGCCCGGGCCATGGCCACGCCCGACATCTCGGCGTCGTCGCGGTCGCTGGCGTACATCCACGGCGGCTGCACCTTGCCGTCGGACGGCCAGGCGAACGCCACCGGCAACAGCCGCACCGGCCGGGCCGGCTCGCCGGCGCGCGCGCGCCGTTCGAAGGCGTAGGTCTCGGCGAGTTGCGCGGCACGGACGAGGCTGCTTTCGAACGTGTTCGCGAAGCCGTGAATGAAGATCAGAACCTCGGCCTGGTCCCGGCGCACCGCGTCACGAATCTCCTGAAACAGGCCGGCGCTTCCGGTCCGGCCGCTCTGGGTGTTCTTGCGTGTGGTTTCGGGCACGTCGTTGACATTGGGCACCGCCGGGCGCCGCTCGGGCAACAGGTCCCACTCGACCGTCGCGGCGTCGTCGTCCTCGCCGTGGCGGGTGACCTCGGCGCGGCCGACCCGGTAGAAATGCGGCCCGTCCGCGTGGAACCTGTTGCCGAAGGTCTTGCGGCCGCCGCGCGGCTCTGTGCGGTTGGTGGCGAACCAGACGGTCGTGCTCATGGCGCGCTCTCTCCCTGTGCCGGAGGCCCCGCGCGGCATCCATCAGCCGCCGCGAAACGGCCCCTCGATCGTTCTCTGCCCCCCGGTCGAGACGATAACACGTCCGCCACCGGAACAAAGCGGATCGTGGGCGTCCGACCGGGCAAGGGTGTGGTCAAGCGGGACCGTGACGCCTACAGTGAGGCAATCCCCCTCATTCGGATGGACGGACCAAACCCATGATGGATCGAGGCGCCCCAGCCGGCGCGAAACCGACCGCCCGCCGCGTGACGGCGGGGGCGCTGGCCCTCGTCGCGGCCGTTTTGACTGGCGGCACGGCGCAGCCGCTGCCCGCCGCCGAACGCGCGGCCGTCGTGCCGGTGGCGCCCCTGTCGGTGGCCCTGAATGCCGCCGCCTATCGCCCCCTGCCGGACGGGGCGATGTTCGTCATCCGCCGCGACGACGATTCCCGCGAGCACGACGCGATCCACGCCGCGCTGGCCGCCGCCCTGCCCGCCTCGGCCGGCACCGGCCCGACTCTGGAGATGAGCTTTGACGTCTACGTCATTCGCTCCGGGGTGCCGGTGCTGGGCATGGACATGCTGGAGATGGAGGAGCCGCGCGGCGACGCCGCCCGACAGGCCGAACGGCCACCCAGCGTGGATGCGACCGAGTTGCGCGGCCGCACCGGCGCCCTTGAGGGGAACGTCTTTCACCAGCGCCAGGACAGCTTCGCCGCCGTCATGCGCCTGGAGGTGACGGTGTTCGATCCCCGCACCGGGGCCTACCTGTGGCGGGGCTGGGTGGACTCGCCGCTGAACGGCTTGTCCCGCGCCCAAGTGACCGAGTTGGTGGCCGGACCGCTGCTGGACACGTTGGGCGAAACCGTGGCTGGCCGGACAACGGTGATCGAGGTGCCGGGGGCCATGGGCGGAGCGGCAGGCCGATAGCCCGTTCGCCGGGGCGCCTCAGAACGCCACCCGGTCGCCGCCCTTCAACGCCAGCATCGCGCGCGCCTCGCTGGGCGTGGCGACGGGCCGGCCCAGGCCTTCCAGCACCTGCCGGATGCGCCGCACCTGCTGGGCGTTGCTTTCGGCCAGCACGCCCTTGTCCAGGAACAGGTTGTCCTCCAGCCCGACGCGCACGTTGCCGCCCATGGCCGCCGCCATCGTGGTCAAGGGGATTTGATGCCGGCCCACGCCGAGCACCGAAAACTGATAATTCGTGCCGAACAGCTTGTCCGCCGTGCGTTTCAGGGTCATCAGGTTGTCCGGATCGGCGCCGATGCCGCCGAGAATGCCCAGGCAGAATTGCAGGAACAGCGGCGGCGTGGCGATGCCCCGGTCGACGAAATGGGCCAGGGTGTACAGGTGGCCGACATCGTAGCACTCGTACTCGAACCGGGTGCCGCGCGCCTCGGCCAGGTCGGCGTGCAGGGCCTCGATATCGGCGAAGGTGTTCTTGAACACGAAATCGCGGCTGGCTTCGAGGAAGTCCGGCTCCCACGCGTGGTGCCAGTCGGACCAGCGGTCGAGCGCCTGGAACAGCCCGAAGTTCATGGTGCCCATGTTGCACGAGGCCATCTCGGGGGCCGCGCGGACGGCGGCCTCCATGCGTTGCGCGACCGTCATCGGCATTCCGCCGCCGGTGGAGATGTTCACCACCGCGTCGGTGGCCTGCTTGATGCGCGGCAGGAAGCGCATGAACACGTCCGGATCGGGGGTCGGCCGGCCGGTCTGGGGATCGCGCGCGTGCAGGTGCAGGATGGCCGCCCCCGCCTCCGCCGCCGCGATCGCCTGCTCGGCGATCTGGTCGGGCGTGATGGGCAGATGCGGGCTCATGGTCGGCGTATGAACCGACCCCGTGACGGCGCATGTGATGATGACGGGGGTGGGCAAGGAGGAACCCTTCGAAAAGAAAGATGCTTCGCCGGCGCGCTCGGCCGAACTCGTGCGTCAGGATGCGAGTTCCTGCAAGACTCCGTCGTAAACGTCATCGCCGTTCATGGCGCTAAACCGGACACCTCCAAAAAAGGACTCGGCCAACGCACCCACGCTGTCACCTTCCTCCAGAACCTGTGGGATAAACAGGCGAGATCCGAGCGATTTCTCCGAAATATAAACAAGAACATCTTCAAGATCAAATCTATCTATAATGTGTCCCTTCTCGTTCGATACTTCTATGCTATGCCATTCTTCATGGCATTCTTCCCCCGTATACGCAAATTTATGCTTCTCAAGAGTAATTGAGGATCTTGTGAAATCCGTGACGAACGCACCCTCGCGGACCCCTTCCCGCCACTGGATCCGTCCTTCCACCGTCTTGTTGATCAGGCCGGAAACAAGGCGGGCGCGCTTTTCCATGTCAACCTGTGCCATTTCTGTTCTCCCTTCGTCCCGCCGCCTCCAGATCGCGCAGAAACCCGCGAAGGTTCGAAAACACGTCATGGAATCTGTGGTACTTCTGTTTTTCCGCTTCTCGGGAAGCGTCGGCATTCGGGTCTCTCGGGTCCTCAAAATCCTGCCCCGACAGATCGCGGTGGATCTCGCACAGGTCGTTCACATACCTCTGGATTTCCCGGCGATCTTCCAGACTCCTCACATGGGGTCCATGACGCAGTCGGTCCAGGAAGTCGATGAGCCAATCCAGCTTGTCCGGCACCGCATGGCGCTTGTTCGAGGTGTAGAGCGTGATCAGGTCGCCCACCTTGCCGATCGCCACCTCGATCCCGAGCGTTTCCTGGTGGCGCACCACGGCCTCGGCGGCGGCGCGGGCGGCCTCCTTGGCTTGAACGGCCGCGCTACGGGCGCGAGTGGCCATCACGATGGACCACACAAGCCCGGCCAGCGTCAGAATCAGCCCGACAACGCCGATCCAATCACTGGCCCACGGCAACACCGGAACCCAACTGAAGCTTTCCAACGCAATACCAACTGTAGGCGCGGACTCCGGCATGGGCAAGCGACTCCGCCGCACGGAATGGGGACGAGGCGGCGCGCATCATACCTTTGCCGTCGGTGTCGCGCCAGTCCACCCTACGCCATCCCCAACTCCCGCCCCAGCACGACCAGCGCTTCTTCCAGCGGATCCATGATCTCGTCGATTTCGGGTTCGGTCAGGATCAGCGGCGGGCAGACCATGACGTGATCGCCCACATACCCGCCCCGGGTGCGGCGCCAATAGATGATGAGCCCCCGGTCGTAGGCCAGGTCCACCAGCCGCGCCGCCGCCATCTTCTCCGGCGGCAGCGGCTCCATGGTCTCGCGGTCGGCCACCAGCTCGACCGCCAGCAGCAGGCCCTTGCCGCGCACGTCGCCGATGAAGCCGAAGCGGTCCTTCAGCCCCTCCAGCCGTGCCTTCAACAGATCGCCGATATGTGCCGCGTTGCCGGGCAGGTCGCGGCGCACGGTCTCCTTCAGCACCGCCAGCCCGGCGGCGCAGGCCAGCGGGTTGCCGGCGTAGGTGTAGCCGTGGATGAAGCCGCCGTGCTCCATCACCGCCTCGACCATGGTGTCGGACGCCACGACCGCCCCCAGCGGCGCGTACCCGGCGGCGAAGCCCTTGGACAGCGCCATCAGGTCCGGCTTCAGGTCCCAGTGCTCGGCGGCCAGGAAGCGACCGGTGCGGCCGGCGCCGGTCATCACCTCGTCATGGATCAGCAGCACGCCGTAGTGATCGCAGATCTCGCGGATGCGCGGATAGTAGCTGTCGGGCGCCACCAGGGCGCCGGTCGAGGCCCCGCCGACCGGCTCCATGATGAACGCCAGCACGGTGTCCGGCCCCTGGCGCAGGATCTCCGCCTCCAGCATGTCGGCGTAGCGCCGGCCGCGCTCCTCCATGGTCAGGCCGTCGCGATCCAGATAGCAGGTGGGCGCCGGGATCTTCGGCATTTCGTGCATCATGGGCGCGAACGGCGCCGTCATGGTCGTGTAGCCGGTCAGGGCCAACGCGCCCAGCGTGGCGCCGTGATAGCTGGGATAGCGCGCGATCACCTTGAACCGCGTCGCCTCGCCGATGGCCAGCGCGTACTGCCGCGCCAGCTTCAGGCAGCTTTCCACCGCCTCAGACCCACCCGAGACGAAGAACACGCGGTCCATGCCCTCCGGACTGAGGTCGGCCACCAGCCGGGCGAGCTGTTCGGCCGGCGCGTTCTCGAAATGCAGGCGGTAGCCGAACGTGGACTTCTCCATCTGCGCCCGCATGGCCTCCAGCACCACCGGGTCGGAATGGCCGATGTTGCTGACCATCGCCCCCGACGAGCCGTCCAGATACCGCTTGCCGGTGACGTCCCACATGTGCACGCCCCGCGCCCGGTCGAGCAGCGGCCGGCGTTGGCGCGACTGATAGAACAGGTGCGAGCGGGCCGGTCCGGCGTCCATGTCCGGCACGGCGGGGGCGTAGTCCGGCGGCGCCTCCGGGACGGGCGTGGGGTGATAGGGTCCGTGTTCCATGGGATGCCTTTCACCAGAGACAGGGCGGATCACGCGTCGCTGTCCCCGTCCAGCAGCACGCAGTCGTCGCCGCGCACGCGGATCCAGACCTCGGCGCCCTCGGGGAAGGGGGCGCGGTCGATGGGGTTGATGGCCTGCAGATCGACGCCCGCGCCGGGATCGCCGTCGTCGCCGATGGTGGTGAGGAAATACCGCGCGCTCTGGCCCAGGTAGTCCACGGTGCGCACCCGCCCGCGCATCAGGCTGTGGCCGGGCGCCGGGTCGTGGCGCTCGGCCAGCAGCAGGCGTTCGGCGCGCATGACCAACCGCACCCGCTCGCCTTCCGGCCGGCCGGCGCGGTCGCGGGTGTGGCTCAGGATCGACGCGCCAGCGTCGGTGATCACCTTGACGAAGCCGCCGTCCTCACCGGCCACCCGCCCGGCCAGGATGTTCGAATGACCGAGGAAGTCGGCGACAAACGCGCTGGCCGGCTCGTTGTAGACTTGGTCGGGTGGGCCGACCTGCTCGACCCAGCCCTGGTTCATCACCACCACCTGGTCGGACATGGCCAGCGCCTCGGACTGATCATGCGTGACGAACACCGTGGCGATGCCCAGTTCGCGCTGGATGCGCTTCAGTTCGACGCGCATTTCCTCGCGCAGGTTGGCGTCCAGCGCCGAAAGGGGTTCATCAAGCAGCAACACGTCCGGCTGGATGACGATGGCGCGGGCCAGGGCGATGCGCTGTTGTTGGCCACCCGAAAGCTGGATCGGCCGGCGGTCCTCGACATGGGGGAGTTGCACCAAGGCCAGCGCCTCGCGCACCCGCTTGGTGACCTCGGCCTTGGGCACGTCGCGGTACTTCAGGCCGAAGGCGACGTTGTCGAAGACGCTCTTGTGCGGGAACAGGGCGTAGTTCTGGAACACCAGCCCCAGGTTGCGCTTGTGGATGGGAACCGACGTGACCGAGCGGCCCTTGACGCGAATGTCGCCCTCGGTCGGATCCAGCAGGCCGGCGATCATGCGCAGGGTCGTGGTCTTGCCGCAGCCGGACGGGCCGAGCAGGGTGACGAACGAGCCCTCGGGCACCGTCAGGTCGGTCTTTTGCACGGCCACGAAGGGGCCGAAGCGTTTCTCGACGCCCTGAAGGTCGACGGCGTGGGTGGCGTTGGCATCGGTCATGGGCGGGGGTCCATACGCGGGTGTCTGTCAGTCGAGATTGTAGGGTGCGTCTGGCGGCGGTGAAACCGCCGACGACGCACCGTCCGGCCGTTCAGCGGTGCGCCGTCGGCCGCGACGCGGCCTCTCAGGCGCACCCTACGCTTCTGCCGGTCATGCGGCGTCCCGTGGCCGCATCGGCCAGGCGCCCTGCTTCGCGGCATCCAGAACGACGACCTCCACAAGGCTGCCATCGGCGGCGAAACTGACGTGCGTGGACCAATCCTGCGAGACTTCCCGCACAATGGGCTTGTCGGACAGCCGCAGAGTGAGGATGTCATCGTCCGGGTCATACTGAGTCCGCATGATCACGCCTCCCACTCGAAATGATGCATTACGGTCTTGATGACGACCGCGTCCTCCAGCACCACCACCAAGCAGATCAGATTGTCTTCACGCTCGGGCACATGTTTCGCAATCCATCCCCTGATATCATCCTTCCATCGGACGTCGCCCGTTTCCAGGACATCCACCAGCATATCGACGGTTATCGCCCGATCCGACATTCGGTCGCGAGCGTGCCGAGTGAGGCGAACCTCCCGCTGAAAGCGCCGACTGAACATGGACCGTCTCTGCACTCTTGCATCCGCCGCCCGATCGTAGGGTGCGTCTGGAGACGGTGAAACCGCCGACGACGCACCGTCTGGCTATTCAGCGGTGCGCCGTCGGCCGCTACGCGGCCTCTCAGGCGCACCCTACGGCACTCTTACCGCCGACGACGCACCGTCTGGCTATTCAGCGGTGCGCCGTCGGCCGCTACGCGGCCTCTCAGGCGCACCCTACAGTCCTGCCGGTCTTGCGGCGTCCCGTGGCCGCATCGGCCAGGCGCCCTGCTTCGCGACATCCAGAACGACGACCTCCACAAGGCTGCCATCGGCCGAGAATCTGACCGGCCGTGAACGCTCTGAATCACCTCGTGTTTCAGAGTGTTCACGAATCTGCCCCAAGTCAAAGAGTAAGGGCGAGGTCTCGCCTCCCATTTGGTCCGCCGGGCGGCTCAAATGGGACGCGATCCGTCCTCCTGCATTGATCCAGACAAAAGATGCAATGAGCATCATTGCCTGGATTGAAAATGCACCAGATTCATAAAGTTGTGCAGCGACGTTTGCCGTCAAGGGTGAAGCCCTTGACGGCGTCGCTGCACCAGGAGTTCCTGTATCTTGCCGCCAGACGTTTGAGGTGACTCGTTCGCCGGACCCTTTTCTTGTTGTGTCCCGCGATCCCTCTGCCCCTTCCGACCCGTTCAGGATGACATTGTCTTGTATGGCACAGACACAACTGCCATCCCGACGGGAGCGGGGCGCCGAAAACAATGGTTTTGTGCGCCACGAATCACACCCCCGTCTCCTCCCCGATCATGGGGGGAGGAGACGGGCGGCGCACTTCGAACCAGAATGGATATCAAACGGACGCCGTCTGAAAACAAGAGCGGCGTCGGCCGTGCTGTCTTACGCCGTGGCGCCCTTGCGGCCCTTCAGCCAGCGACCACCGAACAGACCGCCAATGGCCGTCAGCAGGAACCACGCGGCGGCGGGCAGCGGGGCGACGGCGATGTAGTCGACGTCGAAACCGTCCTGCTGCTTGTCGGATGTATCGACCAGCGCGAGGAAGCGGAACGGCTCGGTGACCGAGAACATGGCCCCGCCCTGGGCATCGGCATTCGGGATGTCCGTGATGAAGAACCAATCAGCACCCGTGGTGCCACCCGTAAGGGGGTCGGTATCATCGAAACCCGTGGAATCCCAGTCCGCGATGGCATACACGTCAACTGACTCGGGCCAGTTGTTGCACCTGCCGTCACCGTTCGTGTCGTTGCAGGTATAGGTCGTCTCGATGACAACGCCGTCGGTCGTCGGAACAAACTCGCGACCGAAATCGAACACCGCCCAGTCATGATAGCCGATGCTGAGGAACTTGCCATCGCCAGCGACATCCACATTGCTGGGATCTTCGCGAGACGGATCATTAACGTCATTGTCAGTGTCCGCCCAGTACACGGTCGTCGGCGTGATCCACGCGGCCTGAGCACCGCTCGACACGCCAAACGCCAGGGCGAGGCCGACCACCGTCGCGGAGAGATAACCTGTCATCTTCATGGTAATACTCCTCGTGTCCTGTCCCGTGTGTCTTGAGGCTCTGAGTTCTTCGGTCACCCCAGGGCAATTCTCGATGTGTCATGTCCGTCATGTTTAAACGATGCGAAAACGCGAGAGGCAGCCCCCTCATCGGGTACCACCCACCTGCTCACTCTCCCCGCTCACTCTCAATGTCGAGGATTGCCGAAAATTAGATTGAATTCTATCCACCACATGGTGAGTCCACCGAAAGGTGGAACTGGCTGGCCCGCGCGCGCCGACAGCACGGAACCAACTCCACCATCTGGTGGAGGCGGCCTTGAACTGGATGACCGAATCGCTCAGTAAAAGAGCGTCATGAAGACGTTGTCACCCAAAAACAGGAGGAGTTGGCGTCCCTGACAGGGGCGGGGTTGGCCCCGCCGATCTGACAAGAGATCGAGTCGCAGCCTCAGATGTCGCCCGGTTCATGTTGCAAGCGCAACAGTTTTTGCCAACGCCGCAGATGCGGCGCGCACCGAACGTCCGGCCTTGCCGGCTCGTCCTGGGGTTTGTCACCAGATGCGGGGGCGACGCCCGACTCGGCGCCGAGCCTACTCCGCTACTCCGTATGCTCGAACGAGGGGTCGGGCACCGGCTCGCGCATGGTCACGAACTCCTCGGCCGCCGTCGGGTGGATGCCCACGGTGGCGTCGAAGTGCGCCTTTGTGGCCCCGGCCTTCATGGCGATGCCGATCCCCTGAATGATCTCCGGCGCGTCGGCGCCGACCATGTGCGCGCCCAGCACGCGGTCCGTCTCGCGCGAGACGATCAGCTTCATCATCGCCCGTTCGTCGCGGCCGGACAGGGTGGCTTTCATGGGCCGGAAGCGCGACAGGTAGACGTCCACCGGCTCGCGCGTCCGCGCCTCGCCCTCCATCAGCCCGACCGTGCCGATGGGGGGCTGGCTGAACACGGCGGACGGGATGGCGTCGTAATCGACCGCCGTCGGTGTGTCACCAAACACCGTGGCGACGAAGGCCATACCTTCCTTGATGGCCACCGGGGTCAGGTTGACGCGGTCGGTGACATCGCCGATGGCGGAAATCGAGTCGACCGAGGTGCGGCTGTACTGGTCGACGACGACGGCGCCGCCCTGGGCGGTCTCGATGCCGACGGCGTCCAGCCCCAGGCCCTCGGTGTTGGGCGCACGGCCGGTCGCATACATGACGGCGTCCGCCCGCATTTCCTCGGCGCAGTTGTTGAGCAGCGACAGGCTGCCGTCCTCGCATTTCTCGATCGATTGGATCTGGCATTCGCGGCGGATGCGGATGCCCTTCTTCTCCATCTCGGCGGCCAGCGTCGAGCGCACATCCTCATCGAAGCCGCGCAGGATCTGGCCGGCGCGGATCGCCTCCGTCACGCGCGAGCCAAGGGCGTTGAAGATGCCGGCGAACTCGACGGCGATGTAGCCGCCGCCCACAATGACGATACGGTCGGGGCGGGCCGGCAGGTCCAGCGCCTCATTCGACGTGATGGCGTGCTCGATGCCGGGGATGTCGGGCAGGATGGGCCGGCCGCCGACGGCGATCAGGATATGGCCTGCGGTATAGGTCTTGCCGTCCACCTCGACGGTGTGCGGGTCGACGATGCGCCCGCGTCCCTCCAGCAGCGTCACGCCAGCATCGCGCAGGAGGCGGTGGTAGACGCCCTCCAGGCGTTGCAGTTCGGTGTTCTTGTTGGCGATCAGCGCGCCCCAGTCGTGCCGGGCGCCGTCGACGGTCCAGCCGTAGCCGACGGCGTCCTCCAGCTCCTCGGCGACGTGCGCGCCGTAGACCAGCAGCTTCTTGGGCACGCAGCCGCGCATGACGCAGGTGCCGCCAACGCGGCTGGATTCGACGATGGCGACGCGGGCGCCGTACTGGCTGGCGGCGACGCGGCTGGCGCGCACGCCCCCGGATCCGGCGCCGAGGGTGATCAGGTCGTAATCGTAGCTCGCCATGCGTCCGGCCTTTCCTGTCAGGGGAACCCCGCCGGATCTGGCGCAATCCGGCCGTCATGGCAACCCCGGCCGGCCCATGGCGCGAGCCGGCGGGTCATGGCGCGTCTTATACCCGGCGACGGAAACCGTGACACGTTTTCCGGACCGTCGACACGCCACGTTGGGAGATCCCTCGCGTCCTGACGGACGCTTCGGGATGACAGATAAGTTTATTAAAAACAAAAACATACGTCATCCCGAGCGAGCGACAGCGAGCCGAGGGATCTCCCGCGCCGGCACCGCGCCCGGCGAATGGCGACGAGTCATGACTTCGGTCGGCTGGCATCAGGCCGCGTTGCGGTCCAGACGCGCCGGCAGGCGGGCCTCGGACAGCACCGCGTCCATGGCCTCGCCCTCCAGGGTCTCATCCTCCAGCAGGCGGGCAGCGCCGTTTTCCAGGACCTGCCGGTTGGCCTCCAGGATCGTCTTGGCGCGGTCCAGCGCGGTCTGGACCCGTGCCCGCACGGCGGCGTCGATGCGCTGCGCCGTGTCGTCGGCATAGGCGCGCCGGGGGCCGAGTTGCTGGGACAGGAAGTCCTGGCGCGGCTCCTCGTAGGCCACCGGCCCCAGGTCGCTATCCATGCCGTACTGCGTGACCACTTGGCGGGCGATGTCGGTGGCCTTGTTGATGTCGTCGGACGCCCCGGTGGTCACCCGATCGAACAGGACCATCTCCGCCGCGCGGCCGCCGAACAGGACCGTCATGCGGTTCTCCAACTCGTCTTCGCGCATCAGGTAGCGGTCTTCGGTCGGCCGTTGCATGGTGAAGCCCAAGGCCCCCATGCCGCGCGGGATGATCGAGATCTTGTGCACCGGGTCGACGCCCGGCAGCACGCGGGCGACGATGGCGTGGCCCATCTCGTGGTGGGCGATGACGCGGCGTTCGTCGTCCTTGAGAATGCGGCTCTTGTGTTCCAGGCCGGCGACGATGCGTTCGATGGCGCTGGTGAAGTGATCCAGCGTCACCGCCGGGGCATCCTCGCGCGTGGCGACGATGGCCGCCTCGTTGACCAGGTTCTCCAGGTCGGCCCCCGTGAAGCCCGGGGTCAGGCCGGCCACCTGATCGAGATCGACGTCGTCGGCCAGGGTGACCTTGCGGACATGCACGTCCAGGATTTGCCGGCGGCCCTTGCGGTCCGGGCGGTCGACCAGAACCTGGCGGTCAAACCGGCCGGCGCGCATCAGCGCCGGGTCCAGCGACTGCGGTTGGTTGGTGGCCGCCAGCACGACGATTTCCGTGCGCGGGTCGAACCCGTCCATCTCGTTCAGAAGCTGGTTGAGCGTCTGTTCCTTCTCGTCGTGGCCGCCGCCGGCCATGCCGCCGCCACTGCCGCGCGCCTGGCCCAGGGCATCCAGCTCATCAATGAAGATGATGCAGGGCGCGTGTTCCTTGGCCTGTTCGAACATGTCGCGCACGCGGGAGGCACCGACGCCGACGAACATCTCGACGAACTCCGAGCCGGAAATCTTGATGAACGGCACGCCGGCCTCGCCGGCCACCGCGCGGGCCAGCAGGGTCTTGCCGGTGCCGGGCGGTCCGGCCAGAAGGATCCCCTTGGGCTGGCGCGCGCCCAGGCGGCCGTAGTGCTTGGGGTCGGACAGGAACGAGACCGTCTCCTCCAGCTCGTGCTTGGCCTCCTGGATGCCGGCCACGTCGTCGAAGCGGGTGCCGGTGTCGCGCTCCATGTAGATCTTGGCCTTGCTCTTGCCGATCTGCATCAGCCCGCCCATGCCCTGCTGCTGCTGGGCGGCCATGCGCCGGATGGCGAACCACCACAGGCCGAAGATGATGGCGAAGGGGATCAGCCACGACAGCATGTTGGCGAGGAAATCGCTTTCGATGCGGCCGTCATAGGCGACGTCGTATTGCTTCAGATCGGCGGCGAAATCCGGGTCGATGCGGGTGGTCGTGAACCGCGTCGGCCCGCCCTCCTCCAGGGGCTTGGCCAGGGTGCCGGCGATGGTGTCGTTGGAGACGGCGACCCGTTCGATCTGACCCTCGGCCAGCAGGCTCTGGAAGCGGCTGTAGTCCAGTTCCGTCACCGGGTTCTGCAGACCCCACCAGATCTGGAAGATCAGGAACGCGGACAGCGCGGCGATCGCATAGCGGACGTTCAGATCGTTCCACCAGCGTTGATCCGAGTCGCCGTCTTTGCCTGATCGTGCGCGGGTGTCGTCGCGCTCGGTCTCCGGACGGGCCTTGCGGTCGTCGGGCGTCTTGTCGCGCCCGAATGAGGGAAGCGCCATGGTCGTCTGCCTCCTGAGAGGGTGAGTCTCCATCGGCAAAACAACGCGGTCTCGCGGGTCGGGGTTCCAACAAACCGCCCCGACGCCGCGCGCGGACCGCAGCGGGGTCATCCGCTGGCTGGGGACTCGGGTGCGCTGCCGCTGGCGGTGGCGAAATGGCTAAGCACGAACCAGTCGCGAAATCGTCGGCGTTCCGCCGTCGGTCCGTCGAGGTGGAGCCGGCCATCTTCCAGTGCCGCCTCGAGCCCGATGTGGCCGAGCCAGACCTCGACAACGTGCCGGATATGCCCCGAGACCCAGAGATCCACATCAAAGCCCGGGTCACGCGTACAGATGTCGATGTCGTCCGACTCGAACACCAGCCAGTATTGGCGTTTCGACGCGGTCACGCCATCCAGGCGAAAATACACCACCTTGCGGTCATCCTGGAGCCCCTGGGAGTCCCGCACATGGCGCCGGATCTCCCACATCAACAGGTACGGGTTGAGGTTTTCCGGCCGGGTGATCTCGTGCCGTAGCCATTGCTGCGCCCACACCCCCATCTGCTCCAGCACCGGGAACAGGGCCTCGCCGGCCGGCGTCAGGCGATAGACGTGCCCGTGCCCGGAGGCCGCTTTCTCTCGCGTGATGATCTGCGCGTGTTCCAGTTCGTCCAGCCGCCGCGCCAGCAGGGCCGTGGACATGCGCGGCACGCTTTCGCGGATCTCTGAGTACCGCGTCGCCCCCATGCACAGCGCCCGCAGAACGAGCGGAGTCCAGCGTTCGGCCACGATCTCCGCCGTGACCGCGATCGGGCAGTACTGTCCATATCCGCTTGACGTCGTCATGCCCGACACATGGGCGTTCGTCTGACCGTCGGCAACTTCAGATCCTGAAGTTGTTCCAACATGCATCGCCGCGCAGGCTGGTCCCAGACACAGCAAAGGGAGGACATCCCCATGCCGACCATGACTGACCGAATTGACCTGACGCGCGTTCTTGACGAACTTGGCCCCGGTGTCGCGGCTGGCGCGGCCGAGCACGACGCCCAGGACACCTTCGTCGCCGAGCATTACGACCGGCTGCGCGAGGCCCGGGTCTTCTCGGCGCTCGTTCCGACGGAGATGGGCGGCGGCGGCGCGACACACCGCGAGATGTGCGCCTTCCTGCGCGGGCTGGCGCGGGCCTGTCCGTCGACGGCGCTGGCATTGTCGATGCACCAGCATCTGGTCGCGGCGGCGGTCGCCAACCACCAGGCCGGCCGCGCCGGTGCCGCGTTGCCGGAAAAGGTCGCCGCGCACGAACTCGTCCTGGTCAGCACCGGCGCCAACGACTGGCTGGAGTCCAACGGGACTGTCGAGCCCGTGCCCGGCGGCTACCGCGTCTTCGCCGTCAAGCCGTTCGCCAGCGGCTCGCCGGTGGCCGACATGATGGTCACCTCGGCCGCCTTCGACGGTGCCGAGGGCGGCCCGCAGGTGCTGCATTTCCCGGTGCCTCTGAGCGCCGAGGGCATCGAGTTGAAGGACGACTGGCGCACAATGGGGATGCGCGGCACCGGCTCGCAGACCGTGCGGCTCGACGGCGTGTTCGTGCCGGAGGAGGCGGTCGTGTTGCGGCGCCCGCGCGCCCCGTTCCACCCGGCGTTCGCCGTGATTCTGACCGTCGCCATGCCGTTGATCTCCTCGGTCTACCGGGGCACGGCGGAGCGGGCCGGCGAGATCGCGCTGGAGGCCGCGCGGTCGCGCGCCGACGATCAGCTGACCCAGATCCTCGCCGGGGAACTGGGCAACGCGCTGACCACCGCCGGGATCGCGACGGACGCCATGATCGACATGGCTGAGGGTTATGCGTTCACGCCGAGCGCGGCGCTGGCCGCCGACGTGTTGACGCGCAAGACGCTGGCCGCCAACGCCTCCATCGCGGCGGCCACCAAGGCGCTGGAACTGGCGGGCGGGGGCGGCTACTTCCGCAAGATGGGGCTGGAACGGTTCCTGCGCGATGTGCAGGGGGCACGCTTCCATCCGCTGCCCGAGAAGAAACAGCACCTGTTCTGCGGCCGTCTGTCGCTGGGGTTGGATCCGGTGACCGGCGCGGCGCCGGACCAGGCGCGCAAGGCCGCGTAATACCGACCGACGAAAAGGGTGACCTTTTCGGAGGGCGGCCGGCGCGAACGCGCCGGCGCCGCGAAGCGGCGGAGCCGCGCGCCCCGAAGGGGCGCCGCGGCGAAAAAAAACAAAGACTCAACAACGCCGGCTGGGCATCGTGAAGGTCGCACGAGTCAATCCTATCGTCGGCTGGTATAAGGGGCGCGAGAATGGGCGGGGCGGGCCGGACCGGCACATCCGGCCCGCCTTGCTTTGGTGGCGGCGGTCATGCTCAAAGAGGGCGGGGACGAGAAAGGCGAGACGCCCGACCGGCGCCGGCGTGGCGAGGCCTCCGCCCCCGCCCGAAGGAGGTCCGCCCAGCCGATGCTCGATCCGCCGCTGTCCGCCGCCGTGCCCCCCACCCAGTCCGTGTCCGTTCCGCTGGCCGGCGGCACGCTGCGCGTCGACACCGAGCACAGCGACCTGCCGCTGACCGCGCTGTGCGGGTTCGCCAGCCGGCGCAATCCGAAGCGGCCGTTCCTGTTCGTCAGCCGGGTGCTGGGGCGGCACCTGCCCGTCGCCCCCGCGACCCTGCACGACGTTCATGCGCGCCTCGCCGCCAAGCTGCCCGGGGACCTGCCGGGGCCGGTGGTGGTGATCGGCCTGGCGGAAACGGCGGTCGCCCTCGGGCAGGGCGTGCACGCGGCGTGGCGGGAGAGGACCGGCCGCGACGACGCGCTGTTCCTGCACTCGACGCGGTATCGCCTGGACCATCCTCTGCTGGGCACGTTCGACGAATCCCACAGCCACGCCACCGAGCACCTGTTGTACTGGCCCGCTGGCGCCGACACCCGGGCGCTGTTGGCCGAGGCGCGCAGCCTCGTCCTGGTGGACGACGAGGCCTCGACCGGAGCGACGTTCGTGGCGCTGACGCAGGCCTGCCGGTCGGCCATGCCGCGCCTGCAAACCCTCGCCTGCGTGACCATCACCGACTGGATGGGCGCGGAGCGGCGCGCCGCCGTCGCCGGGCGGCTGCCCGTCGACGCGGTGTTCGTCTCGCTCCTGCAAGGCCGATTCTCGTTCGCGCCGTCGGACGCGCCGCCGCCGATCCAGCCTCACGTCACGGGCAACGGCGCGCCGAAGGATCACCTGCTGCCGGGCAACTGGGGGCGGCTCGGCCTGCGCGCGCCACCGTCCCTGCCGCCGCACGTCGAGGCCCTCACCACCCGCCCGGGCGAGCGCATCCTGGTGCTGGGCACCGGCGAGTTCGTCTATCCGCCCTACCAACTCGCCCGCCGGCTGGAAGCCATGGGAGCGGAGGTCCGCGTGCAGGCGTCCACGCGCTCGCCGATCCTGCCGGGGGGTGCGATCGCCGATGCCCTGGAGTTCCCGGACGCCTACGAGGACGCAATCCCCAACTTTCTTTACGGCATCCAGGCCGGACAGTATGATCGCGTCCTGATCTGCTACGAAACCCCGCCGTCGACGGCGCAGCACCGCCTGATCGAAGCGGTGTCCGGCGAGCCCGTCCATTTCAACCCCGTCCATCTCCAACCGGACCAGGCATGACATGGGGCGCGTCGTCTTCGTCGATCTCGACGATACCCTCTTTCAGACCGCGCGGAAGGACCCCACGGCCACCCGGCTGGCGGCGGTCGACGGGCAGGGCGCGCCGCTGTCGTTCCAGTCGGATCGGCAGGCCAGCCTGCTGGACTGGCTGAGCGACGGCGCGCGGGTGATCCCGGTGACCGGCCGCAACGTGCAGGCGTTCCGGCGCGTCACCCTGGACTTCGGCGACCGCGCCATCTGCTCCTTCGGCGGGGTGGTGCTCAATGCCGATGGAACGCCGGACCCGGCGTGGCACGGCCGCATGGCGGCGGCGGCCCCAGCGGCGGCGCCAGCGCTCGACACCCTGCACGCCGCGACCCGACAACGGGCCGAGGCCCTGGGCATCGACGTGCGTCACCGCGTCATCGATGACGCCGGCCTGCCCCTGTACCTGTCGGTCAAGCACAACGCCGGGTCCGGTGCCGAGACGGCACGGCTGGCCGAGGCGATGGCGCCGCACATGCCCGCCGGATGGACCATTCACCGAAACGGGTCGAACATGGCGCTGCTGCCGCCCTTCCTGGGCAAGGCGCACGCGGTTCGCTTCGTCATGGACGCGCTGCGGGAGGTGGACGGTCATCAGCCCCTGCTGACCATCGGCGTCGGCGACAGCCTGACCGACCTGGGGTACATGGCGCTGTGCGACTATGCCCTGACGCCCCGGGGCACGCAGATCGCCGACCTGTTCGCGCGCTGGACCCAGCCGGCGGCGGCCCATGATCCCCAAGAGGGGTCGGAGGACGCCGCATGACGCACCTCGCCTCCGCCTTCAGCGGCAGCTACGCGCCGGGGGACGTGACGTTCCTGCTGAAGCCGGTGGTCATGCCCACGGTCGACGTCGACACCAAGGAAGCCGAAATCCAGAGCGGCCGCCGGCACTATTCCGAGATGCTCAGCCCGGAGGAACCGCCGCCGCCGGCCTACATGGAGACCTTCCGCCGGGCCTTCGACGCCAACCGCGCGCGGGTGGGCCGCGACGTGGCCAGCCTCGCCAAGGCGCTGGCCGACCGGCCGGGGCGCGAGGTGGTGCTGGTCAGCCTGGCGCGGGCCGGCACGCCCATCGGCGTGCTGCTGCGCCGCACGCTGGAGATCCTCGGCCGCTCGGCCGTGCACTACTCGGTGTCGATCATCCGCGACCGGGGCCTGGACCTGACGGCCATGCGGGCCATCCTCGCCCGGCACACCGCGTCCGACGTGGTGTTCATCGACGGCTGGACCGGCAAGGGCGCCATTCGCGGCGAGTTGAGCCGCAGCACCGCCCGCGACTGCCCCGAGTTGGCCGCCGCGCCGCTGTGCGTGCTGTCCGACCTAGCCGGGGTGGCCGATCTGGCGGCCGGGGACGAGGATTACGTGATCCCGTCGGCCATCCTCAACGGCATCATCTCCGGGTTGGTCAGCCGCAGCGTGCTGTCGGACGCGGTGGTCGGCCCCGGGGACTTCCATGGCTGCGTGGTGCTGGACCATCTGGCGCCGCACGACCTCAGCCGTTGGTATGTGGACGCGCAGATGGACGACGTGCGCGCCCACCTGGACGCGGCGGCGCCAGCCCAGTGGGACCCGGCGCGGCGGGAAGAAGCGGCGCGCGTCTCGGCGGCGTTCGTCGAAGACATGCTGGCGCGGACCGGCGTGGGAGACCGCAACCGCGTCAAGCCCGGCATCGGCGAGGCCACGCGGGCGCTCTTGCGCCGCGTGCCGCACCGGCTGTTCGTGCGCGACGCCGGCACGGCCGACCTCGCCCATCTCTTGACCCTGGCCGCCGCCAAGGGCATCACCCCCGACATCGACCCCGATCTGCCATACGGCGCCTGCGCCATCATCAAGACCTTGGGACCCGGATGACGCCACAGTACCTCCGCCTGGGCGCCACGCTCTATGTGCCGGCGACGCGGCCCGATGTCGCCGCCGTGGCCAACGGCGAGCGGCTGCCCAACGTGCGCTCGGTCATCGTCTGCACCGAGGACAGCGTGCATCCGGCTCAGGTCCAGGCCGCGCTGGAGAGCTTGAGCGACAGCCTGCCCCGCCTGCGGGACGACGGGCCGCGGGTGTTCGTCCGGCCGCGCTCGCCGGAGGTGCTGGACCGCATCCTGGCCATGCCGGGCATCGAGCGTGTCGCCGGGTTCGTGCTGCCCAAGTCGACGGTGGACAGCCTGACGGCGTACGCCGCCCAGGTGCCCGACGGCTTCACCCTGATGCCCACCCTGGAGACGCCCGACGTGTTCGACCCGGGGGCCATGGTGGCGCTGCGGGCGTGGCTGCAGGCGTCCGAGCTGCGGCCGCGCATCCTCGCCATCCGGGTCGGCGGCAACGATATCCTCAATCTGCTCGGCATCCGCCGACGCCCGGGGCGCACCATCTACGACACCGCCGCCGGACCCGTGGTGGCGTCCCTGGTGGCCGCGTTCCACCCGTTCGGGTTCGCCGTCACGGCGCCGGTGTTCGACGACTTCGGCGACCTGGACACCCTGCGGGCGGAGGTCTCGCGCGACCTGGATCACGGCCTGATGAGCAAGAGCGCCATCCACCCCGCCCAGATCGAGCCGATTGAACAAGGCTACCGCGTGCCGCGCGGCGACGTGGAGGCCGCGCGCCGGATCCTCGATCCGCACGCCAAGGCCGTCTTCCAGGTGGACCGCGTCATGTGCGAGCCGGCCAC
>JGI12109J20283_10323716_pt1 | contig 19370 bp, 9 predicted proteins | sample ElkSlonscriptome_12_FD_20283 | JGI IMG/M metagenome (IMG submission 20283)
TCTCTCATCCGCATGTACAGAGTCCCTCGTGGGGCCAACCCGTCCGCGGAGCAGCGCACACGAGCAGGTTTCTGGCACGAACCAATCCGAGGAGCGACTCGCCTGCAAGGCACGATGGGCGCGCAACGACAGCGTCGTTTCCAGTCGTGCCATCGCCAACGAATCGGGGCCTCGGTGGCCCGGCCTACACACTTCTTCGGCGACGTTGCAAGCATGTTGCAACTGCCTGAGTTTGATTCGCGTGCGAGCCGCCAACGGCCGTGCAATCTTGCGAGAGAAGCAAGATAACGAAAGCCCGGACTCGGCTTGATGGGACGATCCGAGCGCATCGGCGTCACGAGAGCGATATCGGACTTTCAGGATCAAAAAAGCTCGTGCCGGGCTAGCCTACGGTGCTCCAACGGGTTCGCCGTTGGCCGAGTGGCTCCGAGCGGTGGCCTCGTAGTCCTGGAGGGCACGAACCGCCCAGTCGCCGGCACGAAGGGCGGCGATGGCGTCCACAGCGGCCCGAGCGGCGGTTGCCGTCGTGATCATGGGGATCGAGAGCCGAACCGCGGTCGAGCGGATGAGCCCCTCGTCGGTTTCGCGGCCGCTGGCCGTAGGCGTGTTGATGACCAGTTGGATTTCGCCGCTGGTCATCATGTCGACCACATTCGGTCGAGCCCCCGTGGCGATCTTCTGCACACGGTTCGCACGCACGCTGTAGTTCGAGAGGAATTCGGCGGTACCGCCCGTGCTGTAGATCACGAAGCCCATCGCCGCCAGCCCACGCACGACGGGCAGGATGTCCGGCTTGTCGGCATCGCGCACCGACACGAACACCGAACCAGCCGTCGGAAGCGCGTTGCCCGAGGCCATTGCGGCCTTGGCCAGCGCCAGCGGTGGCGACGCGTCCATGCCCATCACTTCGCCGGTGCTGCGCATCTCAGGACCAAGCACAAAGTCGACTCTCGGGAACTTCTGGTGGGGAAACACGGGCGCCTTGACGGCGAACGCACCGGTGTGCAGCACCTCGTGCACGCCCAGATCATCCAGTGAAATGCCCATCATGACGCGAGCGGCCAGATTGGGCCACGACACGTGTGTCGCCTTGCTCACGTAGGGGGCCGTCCGGCTCGCGCGGGGGTTGACCTCCAAGACGTACACCACATCGTCCTTGATCGCCAACTGCACGTTCATCAGGCCGCGGACTCGCAGCGCCTCGGCCAGTCGTATCGCCGCATCGCGTACAGCGTCGATCGTCCGTTGCGGTAGCTCGTTGGGAGGCAAGAAGCACGTGCTGTCGCCGCTGTGGACACCGGCATGCTCGATGTGCTCCATGATGCCGCAGACGATCGCCTGACCCGTGCTGCTCGCGCCGGTCGGATCGAAGTCGGCGATGACGTCCACGTCGACCTCGGTGGCGCCATCAAGGAACTTGTCGATGAGAATCGGCGCGTCATCCAGGCCGCCGTCAAGTCCTGCACTCTGCACCGCGCTGTCCACGAAGCGACGGAGGGCCGACGCGTTCTGGCAGATCTCCATGCCTCGCCCACCCAGCACGTAGCTGGGCCGCACGAGCACCGGAAAGCCAATCTCGGCGGCAATCGCCTCGGCCTGCTGGCGCGAACGCGCGATGCCGCTGGCCGGCCGCGACAGGCCCAGTTCTTCGAGAAGCGTATCAAACTGGTCGCGATCCTCGGCCAGATCGATCGAATCCATGCTCGTGCCGATGATGGGCGTTCCGGCGGTGACCAGGCCGTGGGCCAGGTTTAGCGGGGTCTGGCCGCCAAACTGCACGACGGTGCCCACCAGCTTGCCCCCCGGCTCACCACTTCCGCTGATCGCCTCGGTGACGTTGAGGACATCCTCGAGCGTCAGCGGCTCGAAGAAGAGTAGGTCGCTCGTGTCGTAATCGGTGCTGACCGTTTCGGGATTCGAGTTGATCATCACGCTCTCGAATCCAAGATCCCGAGCAGCGAACGCCGCATGGCAGCAGCAGTAATCGAACTCGATGCCCTGCCCGATGCGGTTGGGCCCGCCGCCGAGGATCACCACCTTGGGCGTGTCGGTCACGCGAACCTCGGTTTCATACTCCTGCGAAGCGTTCCCATCCGCGTCGTAGACGGTGACGGGACTCTCGTAGGTCGAGTAGTAGTACGGAGTCGCCGCCTCGAACTCGGCCGCACACGTATCCACCAGCTTGAAGACCGGGTCGATACCCAGCTTCTTGCGATGCGATCGAACACCGAGAATGGTCTCGCTACGGATCGCATCAAGATATACGTTGGCGAGTTGGGCGTCGCTGTACCCCAACTTCTTGGCTTGGCGTAGCACCGATTCGGGCACGTCCTCCAACCGCTCGTAGGTCAGGAGCACGTCCTCGAAGGCGACCAACTCGGCGACCTGACCGAGGAAGAACGGATCGATGTTGGTCAGGGCGTGGATCTCGTCGATGCTCCAGCCCATCTTCATCGCATAACGGACGTAGTACAGCCGGCCCTGGCTGGGCACGGTCAGCTTCCGCGTGAGCTTGGTGTCGTCGATGGGCCACTCGATGGGCTGGCCATCGGCGGTGCGCAACCCCGTAGCACTGACCTTGTGGCTCGCGTCTCCGGGATCACCAAAGTCCAGCACGAGCTGCTCGCGTTCGATGGCCCGCGTCGCGGTGAGCCACTTGTCGTTGCGATCGAGCCCGAGCCCGAAGCGTTTGACCTCCATGGAGCGGATGGCCTTCTGCAAGCTCTCCTTGAACGTCCGCCCGATGGCCATGGCCTCGCCCACGCTCTTCATCTGCGTTGTCAGCGTTTCGTCGGCCTCGGGGAACTTCTCGAAGGTCCAGCGCGGTATCTTGGTCACGACGTAGTCGATACTGGGCTCAAAGCAAGCGCTGGTGGTCGCGGTGATGTCGTTGCGCAGCTCGTCGAGCGTATATCCCAACGCAAGCCGGGCGGCGATCTTGGCGATGGGAAAGCCGGTGGCCTTGCTCGCCAGTGCGCTCGAACGCGACACGCGCGGATTCATCTCGACGACGACGAACTCGAACGGTTCACTGCCATCGGCCATCGGCGCGGGATTCGGATTCACCGCGAACTGCACGTTGCTGCCGCCGGTCTCCACCCCCACCGCCCGCACCACCGCGAACGCCGCGTCGCGGAGCACCTGGTACTCCTTGTCGGTGAGCGTGAGTATGGGAGCCACGGTGATCGAGTCGCCCGTGTGCACGCCCATGGGGTCGATGTTCTCGATGCCGCAGACGATGATGCAGTTGTCCTTCGTGTCTCGGACGACCTCGAGCTCGAACTCCTTCCAACCCAGCAGGCTCTTGTCGATCTGCACTTGCCCGATCATGCTGGCGGCCAAGCCGCGCGCGACCTGCTGGCGAAACTCCTCGGTGTTGTACGCCACGCCGCCGCCCCAGCCGCCCAGCGTGAACGCGGGACGCACGATCGACGGCAGGCCGAGCTCCTCGAGCGCTTCCATCGCCTGTTCGAGGGTGGTGACCGTCCGCGAGGGCGCCAGCGGCAGGCTGTTGGCCTCGCACACCTCGCGGAACGCCTCGCGATCCTCCGCTCGGTGGATCACCTGCCGGTCGGCACCGATCATCTCGATGCCAAACTCGTCAAGCGTGCCGTCATCAAACAGCGCACACGCGCAATTGAGCGCCGTCTGTCCGCCCAGTGTGGGCAAGATGGCGTCGATGCCCTGCCCACCGCTCTCTTGGTCGCACTCCTTCTGAATGATCTTGCGGACGCTCTCGGGCGTGATGGGCTCGATGTACGTGCGATCGGACAGGCTCGGATCGGTCATGATCGTCGCCGGGTTGGAGTTCACCAGCACAACGCGGCAACCCTCGGCGCGCAATGCCTTGCAAGCCTGCGCTCCCGAGTAGTCGAATTCGCACCCCTGTCCGATGACGATGGGCCCCGAGCCCAGCACGAGGATGGTGCGAATGTTTTCTCGTTTTGGCATCCCGAGGCCACCTCCAGCGGTCAGATCGACCGAGCCGAGCGTGTCTACATGGCCCGGCGGGCGCGTCTCGCGCTTCGGGGAGGATGGTATGTCCGCAGTTGCTGCGCGTCGCCCTCGTCAATCCATCAAGCGAGCGCGATGTTCAACCGTCAACCAAGAGCTGCCGATAAGTACGCGGTCGGTGTGCCCGGCTCAACCCGTACTCGGATTCAGGAGAAATGCCATGCGTCGACCGGTGACCCACGTCCTGCTGGCCCTTGCCGGCACCATCTTGCCCGTCGCTTCGGCCTCGGCCGACGATCTATTCCGGGTGGCGGTAAATCCGCTTGATCCGTCGGTCGACCCACTGGTGGTCGGCGGTTCTTCGGTGCCCGACCTCGTCGAGGACCTGCTGGACACCCAGGGGTCGTTCGAACGATTCGACGGCGTGGACTTCAGCGCTTCATTGCGGTATGCCGGCGTGGATGATGCGATTGCCTTTACGCTGTCGGATGACGGCAACACCGCCACGCTGCAATTCCTGGGCCGAGAAGGCGATCCGCTGGTCTTCACAGCCGACGCCAGCGGCGATGTCGAAGACCAGATCGTCGACTTTCTCGAGAAGGAGGGCGTCGACACGGTGTCGGACTTCCTGCGAGAGATCAACCAGCGTTCGCTGGTGGGGGTCACCGACGGCAACCCACAGTCGACCACGGCCAACATGGCCTCATACAAGTACAACCGCTTCGGCAAGCACCAAGACCTCACCCGCCTCGAGCGCCGCATCATGCGCGGCGAGGTGGTTCGCCCCTCGCCCGGCGCATTCCGCGTGCGAGGCCAACAAGAGCAGGGTGAGCAGATGCAAGCCGTGGGCGACGCCACGGGATTCAACCAGGACGAGACCGCCCAAGCCGATACGCGAATGGATGGTGAGGTGGCGCCAGTAGGTGCCGCAAGCGTGCAGTGGTTCGACCCCGGCTCGGACAAGGGCCTGCGCGTACGCTTCGATGCCCAGGCGGGAGTTGCGGATGCCGACGGGCTCGAGAGCACATTCGTCAACCTCGCGGGCAGCCTCGAGTATCGCCTGAACCGCTACGTGGGCATCGCGGCCTCATTCCCGATCTCATACTACGACGTCGAGGGTGCCGACGTCTTCACCGCCGGCGCACACCTGGACATCCCGATCCGCCTCATCCAGCAGGACGACGGCAAGGGCTTCACGCTGCAGGTTGCACCCGGTGCGCTCATCGCCGGATCGGGCAGCTACGAGATGGTCTCGGGCGGCCTGTTCTGGGGCGTAGGTGCGACGGCGCTGGCCAGCTACGAGGTCAGCGACTGGCTCCTCAGCGGCGCCGTTAGCTACACGCACTTCGACTCGATCTCGCTCGAACTCGACGAGTTCGAGTTCGACCCCGCGTTGACGCAGGACTTCATCCGCGTGGGTGGCAAGGCGTCATACTACATCGGCGACAACGCCTACGTCTTCGGCGGCGCGAGCTACTCGGACTTCATCGATGATGCGGCCGTAGACAACTATTGGAGCCCGACCGTCGGCGCCGGCATCCGCACCGGCGGGGGCTTCAACGTCCGCCTGGCCTACGAGGGCGACTTCGGCGACGACTACGAAGCACACAAGGTGCAACTGGGCGTGCAACTGCCGTTCTAGGCCGCACGCGAGGACTCGAACACAAAACGCCGATCGGGTCGAGCCCGATCGGCGTTGTTCATGTCTTGGTCATCGAGCGAAGTGCGTGTCGGCGATCAGGGCGCATTCTCGGTGCTCTCGCCCATGACGAAGTCCTTGACCTCGACCTGGGGCATCACGCCGACCTGCGTGCTCTCCTCGAGAACCGGAGCGGAGCCGTTGCCGTCTTCCAGCGGCTCGGCCGTCATCGGCGCCAGGGCCACCAGCGGCTTGACGCGGATGTCCTGATAGTCGCGGAAGCCCGTGCCCGCAGGGATGAGGTGGCCCAGCAGCACGTTCTCCTTGAGGCCGATGAGATTGTCCGAAGCGCCCTTGAGCGCGGCCTCGGTGAGCACCTTGGTGGTTTCCTGGAACGACGCACCCGACAGGAAGCTCTCGCTCTGGAGGCTGGCCTTGGTGATGCCCAGCAGCAGCGTGCGGCCGACGGCGGGCTTGGGCTTCTTGGCCTTGGCGCCCTCCTTGCCCTCGGCCTCGGCCCGGGCGTTGGCCTCCTTGATCTCGTCTCGCGTGTACATCTGACCGACGCGAAGGTCCGTGTCGCCGGCCTCGACCACGCGACCCATGTTGAGGATCTCGCGGTTCTTCTGGGTGAAGACGTAGCGGTCGACCACTTCCTGCGGAAGCAGGTCGGTGTCACCGGCGTTCTGCACCTGCACCTTGCGCATCATCTGGCTGAGGATGAGCTCGATGTGCTTGTCGTTGATCTTCACGCCCTGGGCCCGGTAGACGTTCTGCACCTCTTCGAGCATGTAGAGCCAGACGGCCTCTTCGCCCTTAATGCGCAGGATGTCCTTGGGATCAAGCGGGCCCTCGGTGAGTTGGTCACCCGCGTTCACGAAGTCGCCCGTGTGCACGCGGAGCTGCTTGTCGCGCGGCACGTGGTGATCCTTCTCGATGCCCGAATCGGACACGACGCGGATGGTGATCTTGCCCTTGCGCTTGTCGCTGTAAATCTCGATGTTTCCAGAGATCTCGGCCATGACGGCCGGATCCTTGGGCTTGCGGGCCTCGAAGATCTCCGTCACGCGGGGCAGACCACCGACGATGTCCTGGCTGCGCTCGGCCTGACGCGGCTGACGCGCGATCATCTGGCCGGCCTTGATGGCCTGGCCGTCGGGCACCTCGATACGAGCCTTGGCCGGGAGATAGTGGAAGTCGAGGATCTGGCCGCTCTCGTCGACCACGTTGATCTGCGGCGAACGCGTGCCCTTGTGCTCGATCACGACGAACGCCTTCTTGCCCTGGCCGGCGTCGTCCTCACGCACGGTCTGGCCGATCTCGATGTCAACAAACTGGATGAACCCGCCCTTCTCAGCGAGGATCGGCGTGCGGTGGGGATCCCACTTGACGACCGACGCGCCCTTCTTGACGGTCTCGCCCGGCTTGGTGTAGATCAGGGCGCCATAGGGCACCTTGGTCTTGTCGAGCTCGCGGCCCTTGTCATCGAGGATGGCAACCTCACCGTTTCGCTTGAGCGAGATGAGCACGGGAGCGCCGTCCTCGTCCTCGCCTTCCACCTCGGCGCAGTCGCGCAACTCGATAACACCCGCCACGGACGCGCGGTACTCGCTCTCGGCCACGTCACGCGTACCGATGCCGCCCGTGTGGAACGTTCGCATCGTGAGCTGCGTGCCGGGCTCACCGATGGACTGGGCCGCGATGATGCCCACGGCCATGCCCTCTTCGACGATCTTGCCGATGGACATGTCCATGCCGTAGTCGAGCACCGAGCAGCCGGTGCGGCTCTCGCTGGTGAGCGGGCTGCGGACGAACACCTCGCCGATGCCCAACTCGTCGATGCGGGCGGCGGCCTCTTCGGACACCATCTCGTTGGCGCCGACGATCTGCTCATCGGTCACCGGGTCGACGATCGAGTGCAGGCTCACGCGACCGAAGACCTGCTCGCTGAGCGGAACATCGACCTGCTCACCCTTGTACACCGCACGCTTGGGGATGCCGCGGCGGCTGCCGCAGTCGACCTCACCGATGATGACCGATTGAGCCACGTCGCACAACTTGCGCGTGAGGTAGCCAGAGTCGGCGGTCTTAAGCGCGGTATCGGCCAGACCCTTACGCGCACCGTGCGTCGAGGAGAAGTACTCCAGCACGCTCAGACCTTCGCGGAAGTTAGCGCGAATGGGCGTCTCGATGATCTCGCCGCTGGGCTTGGCCATCAAGCCTCGCATGCCGGCGAGCTGCATCATCTGGCTCACGTTTCCGCGAGCACCCGAATCGCTCATCAGATACACGGGGTTCAGGTACGGCTCGGCGCTCTTGTCGTCGATGGGCGCTTCTTGACCGTCGTCCAGTCGGCGATCGTTCTTGAGCGTCTCGATGAGGCTCTTGGTCACCTTCTCGCGGCAGCCGGCCCAAATGTCCAGCAACTGGTTGTACCGCTCGCGTTCAGTGATGATGCCGCGGTCGTAGTTCTTCTCGACTCGGTCGACCTTCTTCTGCGCCTCGGCCAGCAGCTCCTGCTTGTCGGCGGGCACACGCATGTCGGTCACGCCGAAGCTCAAACCAGCCACGGTCGAGTGCTTGAAGCCGGTGGCCTTGAGTCGATCGAGCAGGTCGATCGTCGCGGGCTTGCCGGCCACGCCGAACACATCGTCGATGACGCGGGCGCAGCCCTTCTTGCCAAGAGCGCAGTTGTAGAACGCCATGCCCGGCTCGAGGATCTCGCTAAACAGGCATCGGCCGGCAGTCGTGACCACACGGCGGTTGTCGGGCAGCTTCTCGACCGGCCCGCCCTGGCTACTCACGACCTCGTTGAAGCGCTCCAGGCGAACCACGATGCGGTCGTGCATCATGATCTTGCCCTGATCGAACGCCAGGATCGCCTCGGAGCGGTCTTTGAAGGTCGGCAACTCGCTCATCGGCACGCCACGATCGGGCGCCATGAGTGTCATGAAGTACACGCCGAGCACGATGTCCTGGCTGGGCGAGATGATCGGCTGGCCGTTGGCCGGGCTGAACACGTTGTGCGTCGAAAGCATCAACACGTGCGCCTCGGCCTGGGCTTCAACGCTTAGAGGCAAATGGACGGCCATCTGGTCGCCGTCGAAGTCGGCGTTGAAGCCCGTGCACACCAGCGGGTGCACCTTGATGGCGTTGCCCTCGACCAGCACTGGTTCGAAGGCCTGGATGCCCATTCGGTGGAGGGTCGGAGCACGGTTGAGCAGCACGGGATGCTGGTCGATGACCTCTTCGAGGATGTCCCACACCTCGGGATCACGTCGCTCGAGCATCCGCTTGGCGCTCTTGATGGTGTCGGCCAGACCATGCTCACGCAGCTTGCGGATGATGAACGGCTGGTAGAGCTCCAGCGCGATCTTCTTGGGCAAGCCGCACTGCCACAGCTTGAGCTCGGGGCCCACGACAATGACCGAGCGGGCCGAGTAATCAACACGCTTACCCAGCAGGTTCTCGCGGAAGCGGCCCTGCTTGCCCTTGATCATGTCCGTCAGGCTCTTGAGCGTGCGGTTGCTCGAACCGACCACAGGACGGCGGCAGCGGGCGTTGTCGAACAGGTTGTCGACGGCCTGCTGGAGCATCCGCTTCTCGTTGCGGATGATGACCTCCGGGGCGTTGAGGTCCATCAGCTTCTTGAGGCGGTTGTTGCGGTTGATGATGCGGCGGTAGAGGTCGTTCAGATCGCTCGTCGCGAAGTTGCCGCTCTCCAGCAGCACCAGCGGGCGCAGGTCCGGGGGGATCACGGGGATCACGTCCATCACCAGCCACGACGGGTCGTTCTCGCTTTTGCGGATGTTCTCGACCAGCTTGAGCCGCTTGGCAAGGTCCTTGATCTTCTGCTTGCTGCGCGTCTCTTTGAGCTCCTGCCGCAGTTGGGCGGCCAGGCCGTCAAGGTCGAGGCGGTCGATCAGCTCTCGGATGGCCTCGGCGCCCATCATGGCGCGGAAGGCGTTGCCGAACGCCAACTGGGCGGCGCGGAACTTGTCCTCGGTGATGATCGTCTGGCCTTCGATCTTCGTGCCGTCGTCGAGCTGCAGGCCAGGCTCGGCCTCGATGATCACGTAGTCCTGGTAGTAGATCACGCGCTCGAGTTCGGTCGTCTTGAGCCCAAGCAGCGTGCCCAAGCGGCTGGGCATGCTCTTAAAGAACCAGATGTGCACGATCGGGCTGGCCAGGTTGATGTGGCCCATCCGCTTGCGACGCACACGGCTGTGGGTCACCTTCACGCCGCAGCGATCGCAAATAATGCCCTTGTACTTCACGCCGCGGTACTTGCCGCAGGCGCACTCGTAGTCGCGCTCCGGCCCAAAGATGCGCTCACAGAACAAACCGTCCTTTTCGGGGCGGTACGTGCGGTAGTTGATCGTCTCGGGCTTCTTCACTTCGCCGTAGGACCACGCCCGAATGTCATTGGGCGAGGCCAAGGTCACCTTGACGGCGGAGAAGTCGTTGATGCGGTCGTACACCGTTTCAGCCATGTCGTCCTGCTCCGTGATCATCGAATCCGCGTCCGAACCAAACCCTTCGATCCGATTCAATCAGCTCTCTATTAAAGCGTTCGCCCAAATACTTGTACGGGCCTTGCATGTTCGAGGCGGTCTCGCAACTCGTGCGCTTCCCGTACATACAACGTGTTTCCAGAACTGTTGAACGTTGCGAGCTCGGATAGCTTGCGCGAAGTCGGATTGTACGTGGCCGGTGAAAATCCGGCAGCACGCAGCGTTGCATCTAACTCGGCATCTTCCACGCCGTAGCGGCGGCCGGCCCCATTGAGTTCTATCAGCACTGCCAAGAGTGAAGACTCACCCAGCAATCGACGTGCACCCGCGAGTGCTTCTCTTTCAAAGCCCTCGACGTCGAGCTTCATCACTCGAACTCGACCCGGCGGCACCAGATCATCGATTCGAGAAATGGGCACCTCTACGGAAGGCTCGCCAACACTTGCGTCAGAGCCCTCGTCCAAAACGCGATTCATCGCGTCGTGCCCGGTCGTCATTCGACAAGTGCCCGGAGCCCGACCAACCGCGGTATGACAGGTCTGAACGCGATCGCTCATCAAGTTGGCCGCAACGTTCCTTCGAAGCTTCTCGACAGTTGTCGGCACCGGCTCGCAGCAGATGACGTCGGCACCAGCGACGGCTCCAGCGAGGACCGTATACGAACCCACGTTTGCGCCCGCATCGAGAAAGAGATCCCCTGGCTCGAGCGCGTGCAGCACGAAGAGCATGTCTGGATACTCGTGCAAGCCGCAATAGAAATTGCCCGTCGCACCATGATCACCACGACTGGCCACCATGACCCCATGCTCACCCATGGGAATGAGGCAGGGAAGGCCGAGCACGCGAGTTCCGATCTGCCATCGCACGAATCGACCAACCGCGGCCACGCGAGCGCCGCGATTCATCGGGTGCTTCCAAATGTAACGCACGATCTTTAACGGACCCATTGCAGATCTCGGTCTAGGTGTCCTTGGTCGAGACTGGCTGCGCTTCGAGTGCCTGCATGCAACGGGCGTCTCAATCGGGCGAAGAACAGGTCCATCAAAGGCAACCGTGCTGCTCGCTTGGTTCTTCGCAAACCTTGTACGAGCAAGCCTCTTCGCACTCCCTGTCGCCGACGAGGCCAAAACACTCACAAGAGACTCCCGAGCTCCGTCTGTCGCTTCTCCAGCGTGATGTTCATGCCAAGGCCCTTCAACTCGTTGCACAGCACGTCGAAGGCGATCGGCATGCCGGCTTCGAGCTTGTGGGTGCCCTTGACCATGCTCTCATAGATCTTGGTACGGCCTTCCACGTCGTCGCTCTTGACCGTCAACAACTCTTGCAGGATGTAGCTGGCGCCGTACGCCTCGAGCGCCCAAACCTCCATCTCACCGAAGCGCTGGCCACCCGTTCGGCTCTTGCCGCCCAGGGGCTGCTGTGTAATGAGCGAGTACGGGCCAGTCGCACGAGCGTGGATCTTGTCGTCCACGAGGTGGTGCAGCTTGAGCATGTACATGAACCCGACCGAAGTCCTCTGTTGGAAGGCCTCACCCGTGCGACCGTCATACAGCTGAATCTTGCCACCACGAGGCATCTTCGCCAGCAACTCACGATGATGCGGGTGCTGGCCGGTCTCTTCGACCTCCTCGTTGCGGGCCTTCACGTGGGCGTTGGCTTCCACGATAGCCGCGTGAATCTCGTCTTCGGTCGCACCATCGAACACCGGCGTGACGGCCTGGAAGCCCAGTACCTGCGCCGCCCAGCCCAGGTGCAACTCAAGAATCTGCCCGACGTTCATGCGGCTGGGCACGCCCAGCGGATTCAGCATGATGTCCACGGGCGTGCCGTCCTCCATGAACGGCATCTCCTCGATCGGCACCAAGCGGGCGATGACACCCTTGTTGCCGTGGCGGCCGGCCATCTTGTCGCCCACGCTCAGCGGACGCTTGGAGGCGATGTAGACCTTGACCATCTCGAGCACGCCGGCGGGAAGCTCGTCGCCGCGTTTCATGTGCGCCACGCGACGCTGCTTCTCCTTCTCGATGGCTTCGATACGCGGCCAGTACTGCTTGTAGCTGATCTCGGCCTCTTCGCGGGCATCCTTGCTGCCCTTCACCCACCCCAGCTCGAACGTCTTGATCTGCTCGATCACGACCTCGGGAATGTCGCTCGCGGCGACCTTCTGGCGCGTGTTGGGGTCGATTAATTCGCTGCCTGTGGCCTCGTTGATGGCCGAGACCATCTCTCGGAAGATGTCGATGGCCTTCCCGTCCTGCTCGGCCTCGTACTCGGCGATCTGCTGCTTGAGCTGGCGCTTCTGCTCTTCGTTCATGTGCAGACGACGGCTGAACTTCTTCGCGCCGATCACGATGCCGTCGATGCCGCTGGGCACCTCCAGCGAATCGTTCTTCACGTCTTCGCCGGCGCGACCGAAGATGGCGTGCAGCAGCTTCTCCTCGGGGGTCAGCTCGGTCTTGCTCTTGGGGCTGACCTTGCCGACGAGGATGTCGCCGGGACCGACCCGGGCACCGACGCGGATCACGCCATCGTCGTCGAGATTGCGAAGTGCCTTCTCGCTGACGTTGGGAATATCGCGGGTGAACTCCTCGCGGCCAAGCTTGGTGTCGCGGATCTCGACATCGAAGCTATCGATGTGGATCGACGTGAACACGTCGTCCTTCACGATGCGCTCGCTGATGACGATGGCGTCCTCGAAGTTGTATCCGTCGAAAGTATTGAACGCGACGAGCACGTTCTTGCCGATCGCCAGCTCGCCTTCCTTGATCGACGGACCATCGGCGATGACCTGGCCGGCTTCCACGACGTCGCCGGGACGAACCACTGGCTTCTGGTTCAGACACGTGCGCTCGTTCATGCCGCGGAACTTGCGCAGCTCGTACTCATCGCTGTTGTCGATGATGATGCGCTCGGCATCGACGAAGGTGACCACCCCGCCGACCTTGGCCTTGATGACCATGCCCGAGTTGAACCCCACCGACTTTTCCATGCCGGTCGCGACGCAGGGCGGATCGACCTTGATGAGCGGCACCGCCTGGCGCTGCATGTTCGAGCCCATGAGCGCGCGGTTGGCGTCGTCGTGCTCGAGGAACGGGATAAGGGCCGCAGAGATGCCCACGACCTGCTTGGGCGAGATGTCGACATACGCCACGCTGTCGGCGGGCACTTCCGCGAGCTCGCCGGCCACCCGGGCGAGCACCATCCCACTGATGAAGCTGCCGTCCTTGTCGAGCGAATCGGCCGGCGCCAAGACACCGCGCATCTCTTCGTCGGCACGAAGGTGCACCACCTCGCCGGTGGCCTTGCCATCCTTAACCTCACGGTACGGCGTACGCAAGAAGCCGTAGTCGTCGATCGACGAGTAGATCGACATGCGAGCAATCAGGCCGATGTTGGTGCCTTCGGGCGTCTCGATCGGACAGATGCGGCCGTAGTGGCTGATGTGCACGTCGCGCACCTCGAAACCGGCGCGCTTGCGGTTCAAGCCGCCCGGACCGAGCGCACTCAAGCAACGCTCGTGCACCAGAGTGCTCAGCGGGTTGGTCTGATCGACGACCTGGCTCAGCTCGCTGCGACCGAAGAAGAAGTCGATCGCGCTGCTGATGCTCTTGGAGTTCACCAGGTCGGCGATCTTCGCGAGCTCGTCGGGATCCTTCACGCTCATGCGCTCTTGGACCGTCCTCTTGAGCTTCAAGAAGCCCTTGCGAACCTCGTCGACGGCCAGCTCGTCCATCGTGCGCAAGCGGCGATTGCCCAGGTGGTCGATGTCATCCTCGACGGCCACTGACTGACCGGTCTCGGGGTCCAGACGGTTGCTGCGAAGATCCAGCAGATATTGGATAATGCGCAGCAGGTCTTGTGCGCGGATGAAGTTGCTGTCGACCGTGTCCTCAAAGCCAAACTTGCGGTTGATGCGGAAGCGGCCCACGCGGCCGATGCGATAGCGGGTATCGTCGAAGAACTTCTCGATGAAGAGCTGCTTGGCCTTCTCTACCTGCGGCGGATTGCCCGGACGCAGCTTGGTGTACAGCTTCAGAAGGGCCTGTTCGTGTGGATCTTCGACACTGAATTCCTCGGCGAAGCGGCGCAGGTTCTCGGCGGCCACGGTGTTGAGGATCAACGCGTCGCTTGGGTTTTGAATGACCCGAGCGGTCTTCAGGCTCGAGGCCTGGATCTTCTCGAGGTTGTCCGCACCGATCTGGAAGCCGGTGTCGACCAGGATCTCGCCGCTCTCGGTATCGACGATCGGAGCGGCGGCCCAGTCTTCTTCGTGGAGCTGGTTGGCCTTGACCTCGTTGATCTCGTAGAACAGGCTCAGCAACGCCTCGGTGGCTGCCACCGTGTTGTCCAGACAGCGCAGGAACGTCGTCGCCGCCATCTTGGGCGACTGATCGATCCGCATCTCGAGCTGGTCCTTCTTATTGACCGAGATCTCGATCCACGAACCGCGTTCGGGCACGATTCGAGCGCTATGCAGCGGGCGATCGGTTTCTTCTTCAGTCTTGGAGAAGTCCACGCCAGGCGACCGGTGGAGCTGGCTCACGATGACGCGCTCGGCACCGTTCACGATGAACTCGCCACCGCCGATCATGATGGGGAACTCCCCGAGGTAGATGTCCTCCTCGGGCATATCGGCGCGACCTTCGCGCTCCAGACGCACACGGATCTTGAAGGGCAAGCCGTACGTCAGCCGAAGCTCTTTACACTCGTCGACGGTGTAGCGAGCCTCGTCGAGCTCGTACTGGCTGTACTTGAGGCGCATCGTGCCGTCGTAGCTCTCGATCGGAAAGACCTCGCGGAGCAAAGACTCCAGGCCGATCTCCGGATCACGCTCGTCGGGTGCCTTATCGAGCTGAAGAAATCGCTCGTAGGCAAGCCTCTGGACCACCGTAAGGTCGCCAACTGGGAGAGTATCGCCGCGCTTGGCATAACTGCGCACGCTCATCGACGCCATCGATCACCTCGCGATGGGAATTGGGCCCGAGTCCACAGCCTTTGGCCTGTGGAGGGCCCTTCTGGTCTACATCGTGCTGTTCGGATCGCCGCCAGCCCCGTCCTGTTTCATGACGCAACTTTCAGCGTAGGCTCGCAAAATGCCCTTGACAAGAGGTCGCGATCCTGGTAATGCATCGACAGTTAATTCTCATTCAGGCAGGGCCGCCCTCGACACCGCCTCCGACTCACAGAAACAGAACGGGCCTCACGCACGGCGTGAGGCCCGGTAGAGATCTTCTCTGGGCGTCTCCAGAAGAAGGAGATGCCGATCCGACTCAGGCGACCTCGACCTCTGCGCCGGCTTCCTTAAGCTTCTCGGCGAGGGCGTCGGCTTCGTCCTTGGAGATACCTTCCTTGACCTTGGTGGGAAGGTTGTCGACCATCTCCTTGGCCTCCTTCAGGCCCAAGCCGGTGGCCTCGCGGACGACCTTGATGACCTGGATCTTCTTGCCGCCGTCGCCCTTGACGACCACGTCAAACTCGGTCTTCTCCTCGGCGGCAGCGGCGCCGCCACCATCGGCGGGACCGGCCATCATCACCGCGCCGCCCGCGGCGGGCTCGATGCCATAGGTGTCCTTCAGGTAGTCCGCCAGGTCAACGGCTTCCTTCAGGCTCAGGCCAACGATCTCGTCGCCCATCTTGGTGATCTTCTCGTCGAACGTCTTGGTCGCACCTTCGTCGCTCATGATCGGTCTTCTTTCCGCATCTTGGCCGCGTATCTATCGATTCCGAGTGGGCCCGAACCGTTCGGTCTTTAACCCCGGCGCGCCGGTGGCGAGCCTTGCTGGGGCCAGTCGGATATCGCCGCACGCGGCGGCTTTACGAATCAACACGACCCACTCGCGTGTCCGCGAGCAGGGCGAAAGAGGTCTCATGCGGTCTTGGCGATGGTCTCGCCGGCCTCGAGCTTGTCCTGAATGGTCTTGAGGATGCCGGCCAGATTGCTGGCCGGGCTCTTGGCGGCGCCCACGAGGTTGCCCCCCGGCGCCAGCACCACGGTAACAACCTTGGCGATGGCCTCGTCGCGCGTGGGAAACTTGCTCAGGCGCTTCACGCCATCTTCGCCCTCGAACAACTCGCCATCGAGCACCGCACCGCGCAGCTCCATGTCGGGCATGTCGTCGGCGATATCCACGATCTTGCGGGCGACCTCGACGACTGTCTCGGCGCCGTAGACCAGGGCGTTGGGGCCGGTGAGCAACTCGCCGAGCGGCTCGAGTCCGGTGCCCTCGAACGCCTTGCGGGCCACGTTGTTGCGCAGCACGGTGACGGAGATCTCGCTCTTGGCAAGATCCTTGCGCAGTTCGTTGGTGCTGTTGGCATCGACGCCGCGGATGTTCACCAGCAGCGCGTCGGTGTTCTCGCCGAGCTTGGCGAGGTAGTCGGCCATCATCATTTCTTTGACGGGCTTGGACATTGTGACTTCCTTTCCGGTACGACCGCGTTTGGTCAGGAGGCGGCTTCGGCCTCATGGAACACGCGGACGCCGGGCGTCATCGTGCCGCTGATGGTGATCTTCTTGATGTACTCGCCCTTAACGGCGTTTGGACGGATCTTCTCGATGGCCTGCACGAAGTACTCGTAGTTTTCCTTCAGGTCGGCCTCGGGGAAGCTCATCTTGCCGATGACGCCGTGAATGTTCCCGCCCGAATCCGCTCGGTACTCGAGCTTGCCCGCGGCGTATTCCTTGACGGCCGTGGGCACGTCGGTGGTCACCGTGCCGGCCTTGGGGCTGGGCATCAGGCCCTTGGGGCCAAGCACGCGGCCCAGCTTGCTGATGACACGCATCATGTCCGGACTTGCCACGGCGACGTCGAAGTCGAAGAACCCGCCCTCGATTTCGGCGACCAGCTCTTCGCCGCCAGCCTTGATGGCGCCTGCATCGAGGCAGGCCTGGACCTTGTCCTCGCTGCAGAAGGCCACCACGCGCTTGGTCTGACCGACACCCTTAGGCAGGGCCACCGACCCACGAAGGGCCTGGTCGGCCTGCTTGGTGTCGATGTTCAGATGCATGCACACCTCGACGGTCTGGTCGAATCGTGGGGCCTTGAACTTCTTGACGGTCGAGATCGCCTGCTCGACGGGAAATGCCTCGGTCTTGGCCATTTCCGCGTTGGCCTTCGTTCGCTTGCTCATGCGTCCCATATCAGCCCTCCACCGTTACGCCCATGGAGCGGGCCGTGCCTGCGATGATGTTCGCCCCAGCTTCGATGTCGACGGCATTGAGATCGGCCATCTTCTCTTCCGCGATCTTGCGGCACTGGTCACGCGTGATCTTTGCGATTGGGCTTTGCGGCGTGCCCGCCCCCTTGGAGATGCCAGCGGCCTCCTTAATAAGGACCGACGCCGGCGAACTCTTCACCTCGAACTCGAACGAGCGATCGGTGTAGGAGGTCACCACGCAGCCGACGACCTTGCCGTTGAGCTGGGCCGTGGCGGCGTTGAACTGCTGGATGAACTGGCCGGGATTGACACCCTTCGCACCGAGCACCGGACCCAGGGGCGGTGCGGGCGTGGCCTGACCCCCGGGGGCCATGATCTTAAAAACGTGGGCAACTTCTCGTTTGGCCATGATCCTCCACCTCCCACCGGCCCGGGGCTGCGATGCCCCGCAGGCGTGGGCCGGCCAAGCTCGGCATCCACGCGACGCAGTGGTGCGTACGGCGTTGCGATGTCGGGTCGGCGGTACCTCCGGCGACCCGTCCCGGCCGGCTTCCTCGAGTCGGATTCCGTGCAGGGCCTGGATGATAGACCGAGCCCGTGCTTCAAAACAAGCCGTGTGGTCCACGGGTTGCCAGCGATTTCACCCTTTCAAAGTTCGTACAAACACCACGACGGGCGAATGTTCGTCTATGGTGATCGCGTGGCCCTCGCGATGCGGGCCAGACCGACCACAACCCTACGGAGCGACCATGCTTGGACGAGTCTTCAAGGCCTACGACATCCGCGGCACCTACCCCGACCTGCTGACCGATCGCATGGCCTGGCAGGTGGGCGTGGGCACGGGTCGGTTCATGCTCGAGATCGCCGCCGCCGCGGGCGAGACCACGCCCATGATGCGGACCGTGGTCGTTGGCCGCGACATGCGTGAGAGCGGACCGACGCTGACCGACCAGTTGATCGACGGCTTGACCCGCGCCGGGGTGAGCGTCATCGATCTAGGCCTCGTCGATACGCCGATGATCTACTTCGCCATCAACCACCTGGGCTGCGCGGGCGGCGTCATGGTCACCGCGAGCCACAATCCGCCGAACTGGAACGGCTTCAAGATCGCCGGCCCCAAGGCCCGGCCCATCGGCGAGGCGACTGGTCTGGCCGACATCCGCAAGCACGCGGCCATGGCCGACCCACGGACGATCGAGGAGCCAACCGGGCGCGTCGAGCAGCGTGATCTTTGGCAACCGTACGCCAAGCACGTGCGGCACTTCCTGCGCGCCGGCGGCCCATCGACCTCGGGCAAGAAGCTCAAGGCCGTCGTCGACGCCTCCAACGCCATGGCCGGCACGATGATTCCCAGGATCTTCGGCGACGAGGGCGAGGCCGTCCAGGCGTACCTGCCCGAGCTCGAGCTGGTCACGTTGAACATGGACAACACCAAGGGCGAGTTCGCGCATCCGCCAAACCCGCTGGTGAAGAGCAACATGCGCATGACGCAAGAGGCTGTCGTGCAGCACAAGGCCGATGTTGGCTTTTGCTTCGACGGCGACGCCGACCGCTGCATGGTCGTCGACGACGAGGGGCAGATCGTCGGGTGCGACCACCTGACCGCGCTGCTGGCGGCCGACGCCCTGGATCGCAGTCCAGGATCGGCGATCGTCTTCGACCTGCGCTCGAGCAAGGCCGTGCCCGAGGACGTGGTCAAGCACGGCGGCACGCCGGTGCGCGGGCGCGTGGGCCACGTGTTCATGAAGGCCGCCATGGCCGAGCACAAGGCCGTGTTCGGCGGAGAGCTTTCCGGCCACTTCTACTTCGAGGACAACTACAACGCCGACTCGGGCGCCATCGCAATGTCCACCGTGCTCGGGCTGCTGGGCCGAAACAAGAAGAGTCTTAGCCAGCTCATCAAGCCCATCGCCCGCTACGTGCAGAGCGGCGAGATGAACTTCACCAATGAAGAGCCCGAGTCGGTCATCAACACGCTCGAGGACGAGCTGGCCGGCGACGAGGCGATCGTCGACAACCTGGATGGCATCACCATCGACTGCTTCGAGCGCGAGGGCTGGTGGATCAACGTGCGGATGAGCAACACCGAGCCGCTCTTGCGCCTC
>JGI12109J20283_10168843_pt1 | contig 19359 bp, 19 predicted proteins | sample ElkSlonscriptome_12_FD_20283 | JGI IMG/M metagenome (IMG submission 20283)
AGGAATCGGATTCATCGGGCAAGAAGGATTCGAGCGCGGACAGCAAACCAGTCAAGGACAGTGCTGCCGGCAAGGCGGAGTCCAAACCCGCCTCTGGCGCGTCCGGCTCCAGCGCATCCAGCAAGAGCAACAGCGACTGAGTGATACAAATCATCCCGGGCGGGTTCATTTCTGCTCGCAGGACCAACAACTTATTGGAGAACAGTATGCGCAGTCATCTGTGCGGACAGGTAAGCGAACAACTGACCGGACAAACGGTCACCTTGTGTGGTTGGGTCGCCCGCAGGCGAGACCTCGGGGGCCTGATCTTTATCGGCCTGCGAGACCATGCCGGCATCCTCCAGGTCGTGGTCGAGCCCGATCAGGCCGAGGTCTTCGAGCAGGCCGAGAAACTGCGCAATGAATACTGCGTGCGTATCGAAGGCCAGGTCCGCATGCGTCCGGAGTCCCAGTGGAATCAAGACATGGCGACCGGTAAGGTTGAGGTACTGGCAAGCGCGGTCCATATTCTGAACCCATCGGCACCGATCCCGCTGCTGATGAACGAGGACGACGGCGAGGAAATCCGTCTCAAGTATCGCTACCTGGACTTGCGCAAGGACCGCATGCAGCACAACCTGCGCCTGCGCGCCCGGCTGACTGGCGCCATCCGCCGCTATCTTGAAAGCAGGGATTTCCTCGACCTGGAAACGCCAATCCTGACCCGGGCAACACCGGAAGGCGCGCGTGATTACCTGGTGCCCAGTCGAGTACACGCCGGGCAGTTCTATGCCCTGCCCCAGTCGCCGCAGATTTTCAAGCAGCTGTTGATGATGGCAGGCATGGACCGCTATTACCAGATTGCCCGTTGCTTTCGAGATGAAGACCTGCGTGCCGATCGGCAGCCTGAATTCACCCAGCTCGATATCGAACTTGCCTTTGTCGAAGAAGCCGATATTCATCAACTCGTCGAGGGCATGATCCGACACGTCTTTCAGGACGTGCTCGACGTTGAGCTCGCCGATCCGTTCCCGCGCATGACCTGGCATGAGGCGATGCGGCGCTATGGCTCCGACAAGCCCGATTTACGCATCGACCTTGAGCTGGTCGATGTCGGCGAAGCAGTCAAACACGTCGAGTTCAAGGTGTTCAGCGGGCCGGCCAACGACGCGAAGGGTCGTGTTGCTGCGCTGCGGGTCCCGGGCGGCGCAGAGCTGTCGCGCAAGCAGATCGATGAACTGACCGAACACGCGGCGAAGTACGGCGCCAAGGGCCTGGCCTGGATCAAGGTCAATGACACCGGCCAGGGGCTCGAAGGCCTGCAGTCGCCGATCGCCAAGTTCCTCGACGGCGATGCGGCGCGTGCAATTCTGAACTCAACCCAGGCTGAAAGCGGCGACCTGCTGCTGTTCGGTGCTGGCCCGGAACAGCAGGTCAATGAATTCATGGGTGCGGTGCGCCTGAAAGTCGGCCGCGAGCGAGGGCTGGTCAATCCAGGCTGGAAGCCGCTGTGGGTCGTGGATTTCCCGATGTTCGAGTTCGACGTCGAAGACAATCGCTACTACGCACTGCACCATCCGTTTACGGCCCCGCAGTCAAGCGATGCCGATGCGCTGCGCGCCGATCCCGGCAGCGCACTGTCACGCGGCTACGACCTGGTGTTGAACGGCGCTGAAATCGGCGGTGGCTCGATTCGTATTCATAACCAGGCCATGCAACAAACCGTCTTTGACTTGCTGGGTATATCGTCGGACGAAGCACAGGCCCGCTTCGGCTTCCTGCTGGAAGCATTACGCTACGGCTGCCCACCGCACGGCGGCATGGCGTTCGGCATCGACCGGATTGCCGCACTGATGGCCGGCGAAGACTCGATTCGCGAAGTGATTGCGTTTCCGAAGACCACCGCGGCAGCCTGCCCGCTGACCGAAGCACCCTCTTCGGTTGATGCCGAGCAGTTACGCGACTTGCATGTTCGCGTGGTCGACTAATTTTTAGGTGCCGCACGCGACGTGAAATATTTCACAGAAATAATGCCGAAACGAGCAACAATCGAATGATTCAATACAGCCTGAGCATCGATATTCACTCATCCTTAACTAAAATGAAGGATGATTATGATTCCTTGGCCCACAAAACAAAAAGATTCGGAGTAATTAAATGATTTACAGCAACACCAAGAACAACACCAATCCGCTGGTCGCTGGCGTTCTAGGCATTTCCCTGGCACTCGCCAGCTCTATCGCTTTAGCACAAGAATTTCCCCAAGCCAATGTTGCACATCTGGCTCCATTTGCTGACACCCTGGAAGGTACGGCAGTATCTGTTGACGTTGAAAGCACTGAAGTCATTGAGAGCGTTGTTTTCAATGTTGCGTCCGGCTACCTTGATTTAGGGCTTGTAATAGGTCCAACTGGAACAGATGGTGCTTCCGCACAAGTGGATGTCGATGTATTCGCTCCACCAGGAAGTGCTGGTATGCCTGCAATCACCGATACTTTCGACCTTGATTTTGGTACGGATTACACCATTGCCGCCATCGGCAACGGAACACTCCAGCCGCTCGATTTCCTTCTTCTTGATGACACGCCAGTGATCCCTTTAGTTGACGGTGAACCTGGTGGCGCGTTACTACGCGTTGTGCATGCCGCACCGTTTGCCGACAACGCGGCGGATACCGAAGTCTCGATTCGTCTGCAGGATGGCTCCGTCGTTGCTGGCCTGACCAATGTGCCGTACGGCGCGGATTCCGGCTTTATCCAGTTACCTGCAGGTAACTACAACCTGGTGGTCGCAACACCCGACGGCAGCACTCCCCTGATTGATCCGGTTGCAGTCGATTTGACCGACGGCCAGGTCATTACCGTATTTGCCGTCGGCGACATCATCAATCAGCCGCTCGGCATTACGGGTCAGAACCCGGACGGCACGGTTTTCGAAATTCCGCTGGAGCGCGGTGTGCCGGAATTCTTGCCCATTCCGACGTTGAGTTGGATCGGGTTGTTCATGATGATTGCACTGCTTTCAGTCGTTGCGATTCGTCGCCTGGCCTGAATTCAGTCACCAGCACGTTGAATCTAACGGCCGCCACTGGGCGGCCGTTTTTTTTGGCTGCATTTTTTTAAGTATTAACCGCAACAGCCTGCTAGCATCCGGCTTTTGATTCGGGAATTTATCCATCGATGAGTCAGGGATCCACTTCAATCACCGTAGTGGTCCATGGCCTTTGGTACGGCAAGCTCAGCATCGGGCTGCTGGCACGCAGGCTCGAACAACAGGGGCTGGCCACCAGGCGTTTTGCCTATCCAACCATTCGCAGGTCGCTCGCTGAAAATGCGCGAGGCTTAGCGGATTTTGGACTGCAATTCGATGCGGACGAAATTCATTGGGTCGGACACAGCCTTGGTGGGCTGGTTATCCTGCGCATGCTCGACGAGTTCGATGAACGCCTTCCGGACGGTCGCGTGGTGTTATTGGGCAGTCCTGTTCATGGATCGGCCGTTGCACGAAGCCTGACCCGAGTGGCGCTGACCCGGCCCTTGTCACGTACATTTCTCGGGCGCGCAGCCAACGGATTGAAATATGGATTTGCGCATGCGCCGGCGCATCATCAGACCGGCATCATTGCCGGTACGTCGCCAGTTGGCGCGGGTCAGTTGGTCAGTCGTCTCGAGCGGCCACACGACGGTACCGTGGCGGTTTCCGAAACCGAACTGGACGGCGCCGCCGACCGACTGCTGGTATCAACCTCGCACACCGGCCTGCTGGCCTCCAGCACCGTGGCCCGGGCTACGGTTGAATTCATCCGGACGGGACAGTTCAGCTAGGGCACCAGGCTCCGATCACGCGATCAGAACCACCAGACCAAGGCAAACCAGACCACCATGATCACGCCGATCACGACTTTGGCAACCGTGCCAACCAGTACACCGATACTGGCGCCAACGCCGGCCCGCATGGAATCTTCAAAATTCGCCTTGCCGAGCGAATGACCGACCGCTGCGCCAACGAACGGCCCGAGCAGAATGCCCAGGGGCCCAAAGAAAATACCCACCACCAGGCCTACGGTCGCACCCAGTATCGCCGCACGACCGGCGCCGAACCGGCGTGCACCTTCGGCCGTGGCGATGAAATCAACCGCAATCGACAGTAGCGTCAGGAGCGTCAAGCCAATCAGCACGCCCGACCCAACTTGAACAAAACCGTCCATCCAGGCCAGCAGAATCAAGCCGACCAGAATCAACGGTATACCGGGCAGCGCAGGCAGGATTGCGCCGGCAAATCCGATCAGAATCAACAGCACGGCAACGATCCAGCCGATAATGGTGCCCAAGTTCTGTAACACTGCGTCCATTCGATACTCCCGTTGACAGACCCGACTATTTTCACCCGAACCAGGATTCAATATGGCTTTCATGCAACCGCTACCCGAGCAGGCGACCCCCGAACTGTCCGATACCTTTGAACACTTCCGAGAGATTCTGGGTTTTGTGCCCAACAGCCTGCTGACCATGCAGCGCCGTCCCGAGATTGTGCGCGCATTCGGCGTGTTGACCGACGCGGTCATGAACCCGGAGGGCAGCGTCGATCCCGCGACCAAGCGATTACTGGCCCACTTTGCAAGCCGGGCGGCGGGCTGTCAGTACTGCGAGGCCCACTCGCTGATTGCTGCCGGCATCAGCGGCGTTTCGCAAGAAAAGCTGGACGCCATCTGGGAGTACCAGACCAGCGAACTGTACAGCGACGCCGAGCGCGCTGCATTGGACTATGCGCTGGCCGCCGGGTCCGTGCCGAATGGCGTCGATGACGAGATCATGCAGCGCCTGCGCCAGCATTGGAATGATGACCAGATTGTCGAATTACTGGCTGCAGTCTGTCTGTACGGTTTCCTGAATCGCTGGAATGATTCCATGGCCACCGAGTTGGAGGATCCACCGCGTCAATTGGGCGAGCGCCTGCTGAAATCAGGCGGTTGGGACGGTCAGCGACACAGCTGATTGACGACATTACGCTGGGTTTCGGATACGATGCCCACCTCAGTCAGGAAAGTTAAACACTCATGAAAAGATCTACCCATTTAGGCACTCGCGTCATTCATGCTGGCCAATCGCCCGACCCAAGCAATGGCGCCATCATGACGCCGATCTATACCACCAGCACCTATGTGCAGAAGAGCCCGGGCGATCACCAGGGCTACGAGTATTCCCGTACGCACAATCCGACCCGAAAGGCCTGGGAAGACTGCATTGCCGATCTCGAGGGCGGCCAGCATGGCTTCGCTTTTGCTTCAGGCATGGCGGCAGTCGATACCTTGATGCATCTGCTCGAGCCGGGCGACCACGTGCTGGCCATGCACGACCTGTACGGCGGCACCTATCGATTGTTTGAACGCGTGCGCAGACGTTCGTCCGGGCTTGAATTCAGCTTTGTCGATCTCAGCGATACCGAGCAGGCCGAGCAGGCGATGACCGAGCGCACGCGGTTCATCTGGGTGGAAACGCCGACCAATCCAATGCTGGAGCTGGTGGATATTCAGGCGATGGCTGCGCTGGCCAAAAAACATAACGCGCTGCTGGTCGTGGATAACACCTTCGCCACACCGATGCTTCAGCAGCCGATCGAACTGGGTGCCGATATCGTGCTGCACTCGGTGACCAAGTACCTGAACGGGCATTCCGACATGGTTGGCGGCGCGCTGGTGGTCAAGGATGACGCGCTGGGTGAACAGATCGGCTTTCTGCAGAATTCCGCCGGCGGCGTGCAGGGCGCATTCGATGCCTGGCTGGCCATGCGCGGCGTCAAGACACTGGCGCTTCGAATGAAAGCGCATTGCGACAACGCCGGTAGCATTGCCGAGTGGCTGACCGAACAACCCAAAATCAAGCGCGTTATATACCCGGGTCTGGACAGTCATCCGCAGAAGGCACTGGCCGAGAAACAAATGCAGGGCTTTGGCGGCATCATCAGCTTTGACCTGGACGGCGACATGGCTGCGGCACGGCGCATGCTGGAAAACACGCACTGGTTTGCGCTGGCCGAATCACTCGGTGGCGTCGAGAGCCTGGTCAATCATCCGGCCATCATGACGCACGGCAGCGTTCCCAAAGATCGACGCGAACAGCTCGGGATAACCGATACGTTGATCCGTCTATCGGTCGGCATCGAAGACGTGAATGACTTGATTGATGATTTGAAGCATGCGCTGGCTCAGGTCTGAAGTCACAGAAAGGCCTTTTTTCCGCAGATTGCGCAGATGAACGCAGATCAAACCGTCAATCGTAATGAATGAACTCAAGCGACTGTCATTCTTCAAACAATTGCTGCTGATCTGGATTGCAGTCATTCTCATGACGTTGAGTGGCTGCGGAAGCACCGTCAATCACTCGCTACGCATGATGGGCCAGTCGCACCAGTGCGAACGCGAGGCAGCCAATCGCCCGAATGGAGCGCAGTTGCTAGCCGAGTGCCAGAACCGATTTGAACTGACAGGTCCGAACCACGATCTTGATCAATGATTCCTCAGCCAACGCTGGCAAGGGACTTCATGGACTGAGTGAATCAAGCGTAATCATCGATTGCAGACAGGCTGCTACGGGTTTTTTCAAAACGATGAAACGACACAAACCAACCGCTACAACACTGAGTACCAAATCCCGAGTGCCGGGTGGCAAGTCCCGAAAATACTAATCTGCGTCCATCTGCGGTATCTGCGGCAAGAGGCCTTTACCGGGTCTCAATCCCAGACTCGGTTGCCACCAGCACCTGATCAGCCGCGCGGCGGGCAAACAAGCCGCAGGTGACCACGCCCGGAATCTGGTTGATGTCGGTTTCGACACGGACCGGATCAACCAGGTCCAGATTACGCACGTCCAATATCAGATTGCCGTTGTCGGTGACGAAATCTTCGCGCAATTCGGGCTGGCCGCCCAGCTTGATCATCTGTCGGGCCACGTACGCGCGCGCCATCGGCAGCACTTCGACCGGCAGCGGAAACTCACTGAGTACCGGTCGACATTTTGATTCATCGACAATGCAGATAAATTTACGGCTCGCCGCAGCAATGATCTTCTCGCGGGTCAATGCGCCACCGCCGCCCTTGATCAACCGCTTGTGCGCATCGACCTCGTCAGCGCCGTCGATGTATAGCTCGAGGTCGCCCGTATGGTTCAGTTCGGTCACCTCGATACCGATCGCCTTGAGTCGCTCTGTCGTCGCTTCCGAAGAGGACACTGCCGCTTCCGGTCGAATGCCAGCGCTTGCCAGCTGATCAATCAATGCATTGACGGTTGAACCGGTACCAACGCCCAGCAGCATGCCGTCTTCAACATAGCGTAGGGCTGCTTTGGCAACTTCGATTTTGAGACGATCCTGACTCATTGGCCCAGCTCCTTTTCCATTTCCAGCACCGTGTTCCACTGTTTCCTGGTAACCGGCATGATTGAAAGACGATTGCCTTTGGCCAGCAAGCGGAAATCATCAAAGCGATCAGCGTTGGCTTTCAGGTGTTTCAGCGAAACCGGCTGTTCGAGTTCGCGCACAAATTTTACGTCGACCAGAATCCAGCGAGGATCATCCGGGTCGGACTTGGCATCGTAGTAGTTCGAATCGGCGTCAAACTGAGTGAAATCCGGATAGGGATCGGACACGATTTCCATAATGCCGACAATGCCCGGCTCGGCGCAGTTGGAGTGATAGAAGAACGCCTGATCGCCGATCGTCATGTCATCGCGCATGAAATTGCGCGCCTGATAGTTGCGGATGCCGTCCCAGGGCTCGGTCTGCTTCTTGCACTTCTTCAGATGTTCGATGCCAAAAACATCCGGTTCGGATTTCATCAACCAATACTTCATGGACCACCAATTTTCTTTTTAAAACCTTCGACAGCTTAACAAACCGGCCTCGATCACCCGGGACTGTGACGAAAAATTCGATACGCTTTCAATCTGCCCAGGCCCATCGATCGCTGCGTCGATGGGCAGGGCAAGCGACGTTTGAACAGCACAACGGATCAATGTGCAGATGACGCATACCGGGCTGGTGGATCGAGATGCCAGCCCATCACGAGTGCAACGTTGCAGCTCATGACTCGGCAATCGATTGATTGGTCAGAAATTCAAGAATTCCACTCGCTGGAAAAAATCAGCGCCTGGCGCGTATTCATGAATCTCTGTTCAAACAGCAGCCACACAAGCAGGCGATAGCAATGGCATAATCGGCAGATCAGTGGGGATCGATTTCATCGAGGGGCCGATTTTTGTACAACATGTTTCATCAGATTCTGCGCCCGACCCTGCTGTTCGGATCACTGCTCGTTTCGTCCATTTCGCCTTCGGTTACGGCTCAACCTCCTGATACCCGTGCCCTGCTTGATGAGGCGCGTGAAATCAGCTATCAGGCTCACTGGCGGGAGGCCCAGGCCATACTGGACCAGCTTGCACCCTATATTGATCAGGCCGGACTGCGCGAGTATGCAGACTACCAGCTTCTTCAGGCCCGTCATCTGGCGCTGGATGACCAGACGGAACAAAGTCTTGCGCTGGCCGACCAATTGCTCGAGCGCAATCTGGAGCCCGATCAACGCCTGCGCGCGCTGCAGTTTCGCGCGAATATCGCGGTGCTGCTGCGCCGCTACGAAGTTGCCTTCGAGTCGTTGAGTGAGGCGCTCGACATCGAGGTCGACGTGGATGATCCGCAACCGGTCATTGCCACCCTGAATATGGCGGCCTACATGTTCGGTCGCGCCGGCGAATATGAAAGAGGTGCCGAGTACGGCCAGCGCGCGCTGGCGCTGGCACGTGAAACCGGTCAAGCACAGGATGCCTGCATCGCACTCCAGCGCCTAGCGCCGGTGTACAAGTGGGCGAAGCAATACGAACAGGCCAAACAAACCTACCGTGAAGGCATCTCAACCTGCGGCGAGGTCGGCAACTTGCTGTTTGCCGGTGTGCATCGGCATGGATTGGCTGACTTGCTGCGCCGGGACGGCGACCCTGAGGCCGCGCTGTTGTTGTCTGAACAATCAATTGAAGCGCTTGATGACGGCGTATTCACGCTGGGAGAATTCGAGGCTCGCTTGATTCGCGCTGAAACGCTTCAGGATCTGGGCCGGCTGGATCAGCGCTGGGACGAAGAGCTCCAGCAGCTGAACGTCTACTTCACGGATCGTGCACTGTGGGATCAATCGGCGCGCCTGCATCAACTGAAATCAGAACGCGCGGCCGCTGCAGGCGATTTCGAGCTTGCGCTTGAACAACTTCATGCCTATAACGAGGCGCGCGAATCCTTTCTGGGCCGCGAACGCAGCATGCGGCTGGCCTATCTGCAGGTCGAGTTCGACAGCAGCCTGCAGCGACAGCAGATTGAATTATTGCGGGAAACTGCGCGTGCGGCCCAGCTCGAAGCCCGGGCTTCAGCCCAACAACAGCGACTACGGACGTTTGGCTGGCTACTGGCCGCATTGATTGTTCTCGTGCTGGCCGGCATTCTGTACCGCCTCCAGGTCAGCCGGCGTCGTTTTCAGGAATTATCGCGCATCGATGGTTTGAGCGGCCTGGTCAACCACACCTGGTTTTTCGAGCGCGCACAGGCCGAGCTGGATCGTTTCAACGGCGATGCTGGGAATTCAGGCCGGATCGTGTTGATCGCAGCCGACATCGATCACTTCAAGCAGGTCAACGACGAACACGGGCACCGGGTGGGCGACCGGGTGCTGGGACGAACGGCGCGCCGCTTGCAGGAAACCTTTCCCGAAGACGCCCTGGTTGGACGGATCGGCGGCGAAGAATTTGCTGTTTTGATGCAGGTTGACGATGTCAACCATGCCATTGGGTTTATCGAACGCTTCCGCAATACCGACCAGAAGCTGATGCGTGCCGGCGATCCGCCGGTCACGATCAGCTTCGGCGTAAGCTGCGCAAAACCTGAAGACGATATTCAAACACTCAGAAATCGCGCCGACCAGGCCTTGTATGCAGCGAAGGCATCGGGCCGGGACCGCTACGAAGTGGATTCAAGCTGCGCAATCTGAGCGATTACGCACAATGCAAACCGTGTGTTACTGAAGCTCTTCAATAGCGCTGCCCTCCGGCGCATCCGCCCAGATCCTGACCGGGCGATTGCCTGACATAATCAAGCCACCGGCTCTGCGGGCCCCACCGTCCGGACTGTATTCGAATCGATAGCGGCGCTGTAGTTTCCATCGATCTTCAATGCGCTTGGGTCGCATGCGCTCAAGGGCGACGGTCTGGTCCAACAGTTGCCAGCGCTGACGCTGACAGAATGCGCGTGCAAGCGAACGGGCGCGATCTCGGGCCTGTACGGCTGAATACCACCAAAGACAGACTGAACCGAGCGCCAGAATCGCCGGCAGCATGCTGGACCAGCTATTCACAAAAGGGCAATTCAGGCATCAGGGCCGCAAGCTCATGACAGCGATTCATGCGCGATTCTTCAGCAGCACATAGACCGCGCCGGTGCCCCCGTCCGTCCGCGGGGCCGTTGCAAAGGCAAGCACCGCCGGATGTCGGCTCAACAAACGCGCCGTCAGCGCTTTCAGACGTGGTCCAGCCTTACCGGAACGCAACCCCTTGCCGTGAATGATCTTGACGCAGCTAAACCCCCGGTCGAGCGACGCTTTCAGAAAAATGCGGATCGAGCGACTGGCCGCCTCGACGTTCATCTGATGCAGATCCATCTCGTCCTGAATACGCCAGTGGCCGCGCCGCAGACGCTTCAACACGCGCGATTGGAGACCCGGCCTGTGCCACATCAGCTCTTCACCGGTTTCCAGCCATGCCAGCGTCGCATCCAGCTCAGGATGTGCCTCACCCAGCTCCTGCAGCACCAGGGCTTCATCAGCTTTACGCATGGCGGGTTGGGCGCGCACGCGTGGCGCACGCGATTCGCTGCGTTCCGAGCGAATTCGACGCACTGGGCCTACCGCATCTCGAAACAACTGCAGCTCATCGTCCGGATTACCAGCGCTGTCATCATCTTGGCTCATGTCGGCTCTCCAGAACTTGAAAACGAATGCAGAACATCAGTCACAGACTACTGTAGATCAAGCACGCAGTTTCCTGATGAACAGGCTGCATTGCAGTCAATTGATCAACGATCTGCAGCGCCTGGACCAGCATAATCCATTATAGTGTTCGCTTCACCCGGTCATGGGTGAGACCCCGTTTCACGAAACATTTGTTTGCGCTTCCGAGGGCCTATCGCAATGCATATTCTGATCAGTAACGACGACGGGCTGGACGCACCCGGCATTCAACTTCTGGCCGAGAAAATTGACCAGAACGTCGATCGCATCACCATCATCGCGCCCGATCGGGACCGGTCCGGCGCAAGTAATTCTCTGACCCTGGATCGTCCGATTCGCGTCCAGCAGCGCAAAGACAACATTTACAAAGTGTATGGCACACCCACTGACTGTGTCCACGTCGGCATCACCGGCTTGCTCGAGAAAGACCCGGATATGGTGGTGTCCGGCATCAATGCCGGCGCCAACATGGGCGATGATGTGCTGTACTCCGGCACTGTAGCCGCAGCCATGGAAGGGCGCTTCCTGGGCTTGCCGGCCATGGCCGTGTCGCTGGTATACGCCGAGAACCGCCCACACCATTACGCCACGGCTGCCCATGCCGCCGTGCTGTTGATGAAGCATCTGATTGCCGAGCCCTTACCGGCCGACACCATCCTGAACGTCAACGTCCCGGATGTGCCCTGGGACCAGATCCAGGGCTTCGAAACCACGCGGCTGGGCCATCGACACCGCTCCGACAACGTGATCCCGATCGAAGATCCCCGCGGCCGCTCATTTTTCTGGATCGGTGCAGCCGGAGACGAAGACGATAACGGGCCCGGTACGGATTTCAATGCCGTGCGCAGACACTATGTCTCCGTCACGCCAATCCATACCGATCTGACGCGTTACCAGGCGCTCGACCCGGTTGGGCAGTGGGTCCAGCAGATCGAATTGAACGAGCCCGTCGATTGATGATGGTCAGCAGTATCCGCGGTATTGGGATGACCTCTGACGGCACGCGTCGGCGCTTGATCAAACAGCTGCGTGGGCTCGGAATCGACAACCAGGTGGTACTCGATGCCATCGTGGCAACGCCGCGTCATCTATTCGTTGACGAAGCCTTGTCCAGCCGCGCGTATGAAAACAGCGCGCTGCCAATCGGCCGGGGTCAAACCATTTCACAGCCGTGGGTCGTGGCCATGATGACCGATGCCGTGCTGCGCTCGAATAGTGGCGACGACAACGCCGCTGAGACAGGTCGTCGCTTGCACAAGGTGCTCGAAATCGGCACTGGCTCAGGCTATCAGGCTGCCGTGCTGGCGCGCCTGGCCGACAAGGTATTCACCACGGAGCGCATCGGTGAGCTATCGCGGCTGGCCAAGCAGCGCCTGCATGCGCTGAAGATCCACAACGTCTACGCTCGCCATCTGGACGGACTGGCCGGCTGGCCGGGCCAAGCCCCGTTTGATGCAATCGTGGTCACTGCCGGCGGACACTTGCCCGAAGCCCTGTTCGATCAGCTGGCTGAAGGCGGCGTGCTGGTCGCTCCGGTGGCTGCCGAGCATGATCGTCAGCATCTGATCCGCTTCGAACGGACAGCCGAGGGCATCGAGCGCGAGGATCTGGGTGAAGTCAGTTTCGTGCCGCTGCTCGAAGGACTGGACTGAACATTCGGGATCCGGGGGACCGTCAAAGATGAAAATTTTTCAGCCAATCTATGACCGGGTATTGAAGTGGTCACGCCATCCGCATGCCGAGCGTTACCTGTTTGGCATGAGCATGGCCGAAGCCACGTTTTTTCCGGTACCCCCGGACGTGATGCTGGCACCGATGGTGCTGGGCAATCGAAGCAAAGCCTGGCGGCTGGCCTTTCTGACCACATTGGCCTCGGTGCTCGGCGGCTTGATTGGGTATCTGATCGGCTGGCTCGCCTTCGAGGCCGTGTACCCATTGATCGAGCGTGTCGGCTATGGCGACACGTTTCAAACTGCGGTCGACGCGTTTGACCAGTACGGCCTGTGGCTGGTAGTCATCATCGGCTTTACGCCCATTCCGTACAAGCTGGTTACGATTGCGGCCGGCATGCTGCTGATGTCCGTGCCGGCTTTTATCCTGGCCAGCTTTATCGGACGCGGCGCACGTTTTTTTCTGGTCGCGCTGCTGATCTACCTGGGCGGAGAGAAGATGGAGGATCGGCTCAGACATTGGGTCGACAGGATCGGCTGGAGCGTGATCCTGCTTGCTGTGATCATTGCGCTCGTGCTGTGGCTGCGCTAGTTAGAATAGTCAGGTGCCATTAGTTGCAACCACCAGCATGACGAATCGATGGTTTAGGAAAGCTCTGAACAAGTCTGCGCGGCGTGCGTTTCAGCCGGAGATGGCGCAGATTGTGTGGGGTGTCGCGAGTGAAAGTAGCCGTAGCTTCAGTCGAGGGATGGTTTTCACATCAAGATGGGCGAGATGCAGCTTCTCCGGCGACACCGTGTTGGGACGGGATTTTGCGGAGTCTCCGACTCGTTTGGGCTCGCTTGCTTGGATTCATCGCACCACGCTCGCCCAAACCAGGCCGGAGCCACACGTGAAGTTGCCATCGCGTCGACGCAGACTGGTTCAGCGCTTTCTTGGACGAATTGTTGTCTTCGCGCTCATTGTATTGATGGTCGGCTGCGGCGCGCCCGGCCCGATCATGCCGGGCAGTTCAACGACACCCCCAAGCACAACGTCAACCGCAAGCAATCCAACAGCCTATCGCGTGGTTGGCGGCGACACGCTGTATTCCATTGCCTTTCGCTACGGCCTGGACTGGCGTGAAATAGCGCGCTGGAACGCAATTGATCCGCCCTACACCATTCAGGTCGGCCAGCGCCTGCGCTTGCGTCCGCCGGTCGGCACGATCACGGCAACAACGACTACAGACGGCAGTGATCTACCGGGCGAAACCAGCACGCTGGGCACACCGCCCCGCCCCGTTGAATCCAGGCCCATTGCCTCGGGCAGCACAGGCTCAGAACCAGCAATCGATCAAGATGAAGATACAGCGCGTGTGCCGCTGCCACCGATCACAGCACCACCGAGACCAGCACCTGAAACCCGGCCCGAGCCTCGCCCCAGCGTGACCCGGCCATCAGCGACCGAACCACAACAGGAAGCGCCAGCCAGCAGCGCCGATGTCGTCACCACCGGTTCGGGCCGCAACACCGCCGGCGCGACCTGGTTCTGGCCGACCGAAGGCCGGTTAACGCGACGCTTCAACGCCAGCGATACGCGCAAGGGCATACATATTGCTGGTGAAAACGGCCAGCCCATTCGCGCCACCGCCAATGGTGAAGTGGTGTACAGCGGCAACGGCCTGATCGGCTACGGCGAACTGATCATCATCAAGCACACCGACAGCATGCTGTCGGCCTACGCTCATAATCGCGAACGCCTGGTCGAGCAAGGCGACCGGGTCCAGGCCGGGCAGTTGATTGCGCATATGGGCGAATTCGAACCCAATCGCCCGCTGCTGCACTTCGAAATCCGGCGCAATGGTCAGCCGGATGATCCAGTGAAGTATTTACCCGAGCGGTAATCTTGTTTTCTGAACAACAGCGTTGAAGAATCATTGTTCAACAACGTTCCGGTCATCTGATTGATTCAATCAACATCCGGTGAACAGCAAGCCATTTCCCCACACTGCTTCATCGGCTAATCACTGTTTGATTTGAATTGGACTCAAATATCAAAAGCAACATCAATGATGTTGACTTTAAATCTAGAAATACTAGTCAACAGCAACAAAGCGAGCGATTGCAACTGAAAAAACTACCGACCTGAAACCATGGGATTGGTTTCACCTTGTTGCATCTGTTCCAACCGATCTCTGGCCGCGTCGAAATGCGCCTTCAGTTTCGGAATTCGATTTCTGCCGTAGCCAATTTCCAGCCGGTCCTGCGCGTTGTCCAGGACCATCAACAAGGTCTCCGCCGCAGACTGCCTGGCTTCGGGCACGGTACTGCCGACTGCGTTGATCCAGATCGGGCTCGTTTCGGCGTACAGGTAGCTGTCCAGTGCGGGCCAGCCGGTGTTTTCGCCGAGCACGCGGGCGGTGACCCAGCCGCCTTCTGGAAGCTGTAGCGAGCCGGTATAGGTTTTGCTGCCCGGCTCGTCCATACCGTCAAGCGTATCGACGACCCGACCATTGACGAACAGTTCAAGCTGTTCGATTGGCAGCGCGGAGTGAACGGTCAGCTGCCATTCAACCGGCTCGTTGGAGTCCTCAACCACATCGCCCGGCAAGGCTTCACCGAGTTCAAACTCCAGCATCGGGCCGTTGCTGTTGAAGCTTCGACCGTTCTTCAATGCGGCCATCAAGTTTGCCGGCGTCGGCTCGCCGCCGGGCCGCAGGTAGACGCGGGTGGCACCGATGGTCATCGTGCGGTAGTAGTTGTTCATGACGTCGCTACCGCTGGTGGCCGCCATCGGTATCCCCAGGTTCAGGATCTGGTGCCAGACCGCAGCTGTCCCGACTTCATCGGTCCACAGGCAGCCGACTTCGATCCAGTCGCCCGCGCCCATCACCGCGTCGGCGACCAGCGAGATCGGTACGTAGGACGCCGTTTCTTCAGTCAGCGGATTCTGTACCCAGACCGGGTGCACGTAGCCGGCCAGGCCGCCGCCATCGCGTGCGTGCTGCAACGGCTCGGCGTTCAGCCGATCGTCATTGGCATACAGCTCGTAGCCCGGACCCCAGATCCAAGGCCAGAACAGTTCATCCATGCCGAACAAGCCCACATGGCCGAGAAAGTGCGAACGCACTTCCTGGCCAATAATGATGAACGGCAATTCATCGCGCTGCCAGCCCCACAGGTCCTGCTCGAGAAAACGGTTGTGAAGATTGGCCAGCAGCGGCACACCCAGATCAATCCCTTCGGCTTGAAGATCGGTGACGATATCGTCCGGGGCCAGACGATAAGTGCCGCCGTAGTTGAGATGAAAGTGCGTGTCGGCCGCATACCAGCCGTGCGCCGATGCGTCCCAGATGGATTCAAGCTCGAGCGTGGCTTCGGTGGTTTGGTCCGGGACAAGCGTGAACGTTTGCGTGGTTTCGACGGTTTCAAAGCCGTGCACGGCCGATACCGTCCACTCACCGGCGGGCCCGATCAATTCGATCTGGCCGTCAGAATAGAAAAACACCCGTCCATGCTCACCCTCGGAGCGCACTGCACCGGCTTCGGGCACGATTGGATGACCGCTGGCATCCACCACGTTCAGCCGCACCGGCACGGTCTGACCCTGCATGACGGTGCGCAGGCTCAAGCGGCCGGCCTCGGCGCCCCAGGCCCAGTCTGCAATCTCGATGGCTTCGACTTCGCCGCCATTGACCGGCACGCGATACAGCGCTTTGCGCTGATCGTCACCGGCCTCGGCAAACCATACATACTGGCCATCGTGGCTGAAGGCCGGCGCCAGCGGCAGACCGTTGGCCTGAGTTAGCAGCACCGAACTGTGCGGCGCGCTAAGCGACAGCATGCGCAGCTCCCAGCCGCCATCAAACGGCCAGATGTAGGCGACCGATTGCCCGTCCGGTGACACACTCAAATCAGCCTGGCCGGTAATGCCGTCTTCAATCAGTCGGGTCAACTGCTGTTGCTCAACATCCCACAGGGCCAGCGAATCGGCGGAATTGCGTTTGCTCAGGTACACCAGCTGGTTGTTACCCGGCACGACCTGGGGACGACGTTCCAGTTCACGCCTGCCGGTATCCGAATCCGGCAACACCGGCTCGCGATTCAGCGTAGCAGGGTCGACCTGCCACAACCGCAAGGGCCCGGCTTCAGAAGAGGAATAAATAACCGATTGGCCGTCAGCCGAAAACACCGGGTCCAGATTGACAGCATCAGCGTCCACCAGCACACGTTCATCGCCAGAGGACAGATCGAGCTGCACGATGGCCAGATGATTGCCATCATCGCGAATAAAGACCAGATGCTTGCTGTCATTCGACCAGGCAGGCCGTCCGTCCATGGCCGGCGTTTGCGTTACCCGTCGCGCAATGCGGCTTTCGAGATCCATGACCCATAACCAGCCGCGCGCAGAAAATGCAACGGATTGGCCGTCCGGCGATGGCGCCGGATCCATCGGGCCGGCATTCAATATCGGCAGCTCGAATCCTTCGAGATACACATGGTGATTGAATCCTTCGACCTGAGGATAGTGGTTGGTCCATTCAGCATTCAGGGTGCTGATGGCCAGGACGGCTAGCAGGGAAAGGATTCGTTTCATCGTGATTCTCTCAAGGGCTCAATACAAAACTGATGTGGCGGGTGGGAATATTTTCAGCCAAGTGGTATTTGGACCGACGTGGCCATAATCTGGTATTCGAAGACGGGGGCTTGCGTGGCTGGTGCCGGTTGGCCCAGGTCTTCGGCAAAGTGCGCCGCCTGTTCCGGGCTCAACTCGACTTTCTCGATTCGCCCGGCCAGCTGCACGGTTTTGCCGGCCGCGTCCGTCGGGATAAAGAAGCCATAGTCCTTGAATCGAACGCGCGCCACCGCGTCACCATCGCGGGCAATGAAGAAACAGCCTTTCTTCTGGCAGACCTGAACGATCTCAGCCTCAATGCGTACAGCCTGGCCGGACAAGGCCTGGCTTTGCTCAACCACCGCGGCCAGGCTCATCGATTCGACACCGGTAGGCATTGCTGCGCCAAACACTTCATGGGTTTCAGTCACCATCACAGGATCGGACAATCGAATCACACCCGATGTATCGGCCAATGCAAGTGTTGAGATCAAACAAAACAGAATCAATGCTGAACGCATGCTTGTATTCCTGAATGTAAAGATTGGTAAATTGTAACCCGCATCACAGAAACGTTCGGATATGCCCAGTAAGATAGGTTTTTGTACACATCAATCAGGAAAACCAACCGATGCGCTGGATTTCACTGTTCTTGCCTGGTCTGATTCTGGCCAGCAATCCAACCGCTGCACAGACCATTCTCGACGGTTATTTCATCGAGTCCGATGGTCAGGTGATCATCGAAGCCGAATCGATCACGCCCTTGCCCTCGCCCTGGGCCGATGCCGGCAACTACACTGCGCCCAACGTGAGTCAGCCGGGCGCGGCCACTGGTGATGGCTTTATTGTCTGGGAGGGCAACCAGCAGCTGAACAATCCCGGCCAGGGTACGCTGGTGTATCCGATCCAGATCAATGCACCCGGCGAATATCGCTTCTGCTGGCGCAGTCAGGTCGGCAACGGCACTTCGTCGACCGACCACAACGACACCTGGCTGAAGATCGACGCCGACGCCTTTTTCGGCCGCAAGAACAACGGCAACGTGGTCTGCCCGAAAGGCTTTGATCCATCCCAGAACGACTGCAGTGGCGGACAGCCCAATGGCTCGGGCTCGGAGGGCTGGTTCAAGGTGTACTCCAGCGGCACGACCAATTGGACCTTCAGTACCCGCACCAGCGATAACGACGCGCACAACATCTTCGCGCGCTTCGACGCGGCCGATATTTATACGATCCAGCTATCCGGCCGCTCCAGCTTCCACCTGGTCGACCGCCTGACACTGGCCGACAACGGCAACTGCATCACAAATCTCGACTCGGGCGAATCCGAGTTTGTAGATTTGACAACGATCTTTAGGGACGGATTTGAACTGATCCTCTAAAGCATCAATACCCCGCCGCCTGGCCGTCCTTGCGGGATTCGGTCGCACCGCGATACACACCAAATTCGGGGTCTTTCATGATCGCCTGGTAGCCGCCGAACGGGCCGAGCGACCACTGGATGCGGTGGCCTTTTTTCATCAACTCACGGATGGTTTCATAGCGGAAGCCGGATTCCAGGTTCAGCACGCCACCGTCGGTCATGACGGTATTCTGGCCGACCGGTTCGGTCGAGCCGCCGTGGTGGATACGCGGTGCGTCGCCGGCTTCCTGGACCTTCATGCCGAAATCGACGATGTTCATGACAATCTGCGCATGACCCTGCGGCTGCATGCCGCCACCCATCAGGCCGAAGCTGATCCACGGCTGGCCGTCCTTGGTAATAAAGGCCGGGATGATCGTGGTGAACGGGCGCTTGCCCGGCTCGAAGCGGTTCGGATGGCTGTCGTTCAATACAAACATTTCGCCGCGGTTCTGCAGGATAAAGCCCAGGCCCGGTGGTGTCATGCCCGAACCCATGCCGCGGTAGTTCGACTGAATCAACGAGACCATGTTGCCGTCCTTATCGGCTGTGGTCAGGTAGATGGTATCGGCATCGTTCAATCGCGCATCGCCAGCCGGCACTTCGCGTGCAGCGCGATCCATATCGATCAACTTGCGACGCTCCTCCGCGTACTCCTTGCTGATCAGGTAGTC
>JGI12109J20283_10067742_pt1 | contig 19350 bp, 21 predicted proteins | sample ElkSlonscriptome_12_FD_20283 | JGI IMG/M metagenome (IMG submission 20283)
AACGGCGCTACGGCTACTGTCACTCGCGTCGCACCACACGATCTGCGGCTTTTTCGACTGAAACGCGCTCCGATCATAGTTGTTCAGAGCTTCCCTAGATTGTCGCCTTGCTCGTTGACTCGAAGCGTCGCCTTGAACCTAAAGACTTACCTCGTCACCTCAGTTCCTTGACTAACGACATCAATGAACGCCGTCAGTTGACGATTCAAAAATAATTGGAGTTGATATAACAGACTATAAATCATCAGGTCGATTCATTTCACTGTCTGACTCGCTCGGGCGGGAGGCCCCAGATCAAAGATCTAAGGCAGCTTTTGATCAAGACGACCAACCAGATCTTGCCGTACTTCACGCTCCGCGAGCATTAATGCGCGCGCAAATCCTCGCGCGCAAGCACTGCCGTGACTCTTGATTACCGTACCGCGCACGCCCAGCATTGGTGCTCCATTATGATGTGCGGGGTCGAGACGGTCATGCAGTCGACGCAGGCCTCGCTTGGATACCATGCCGGCAAGCGAGCCACTGAATTGGGTCTTGAGCTCCTCAAACATCAATCGAACCGAGCCTTCCGCACTCTTCAATAGTACGTTGCCGGCAAATCCGTCGCACACCACCAAATCAACCTGGCCTGAAAATACCTGATCAGCCTCAACAAAACCGGCGTAGTTCAGACTGGAGTCAGAGGAAATGAGATCAGCGGCTCGCCTGATCACGTCTGGACCTTTGCCCGGTTCAGTTCCTATATTCAGCAACCCGATGCGTGGCTCGCGAGATTCGAGCACGCTGTAGGCAACCGAGCCTAGCTGCGCGAACTCGAACAAGCGCGGTGCGTCAACGTTGATGTTCGCTCCAAGATCCAGCATCCAGACCGCCTGATTTGAACTCGGCAGCGCCGCTAGCAGTGCCGGCCGCTCAACGCCAGGCAACAGGCCCAGCTTCTGGCGCGCCAGGGCCATCAGTGCTCCGGTGCTGCCGCCAGAAACCACCGCATCGACCTGGCCCTGTTCCAGCTGATCAATCGCGTTCCACATGCTGCTGCCGCGCCCACCTCGAATTGCAGCGGCAACGTTGATGTCAGGCGCCAAGACGTGCTCAGCGGCCCAAAAAGAAACGCGCTCGCCCCAATGGGGCTTGCGCGCTGATTCGAGCTGATCCAGAGGGCCGATCAAATGAAAATCAACCAGTGTCTGGTTGTCCAGCATCTGATCTACGGCAGCGAGAACAACACCCGGTGCTTTATCCCCGCCCATCGCGTCTACGGCGATTGTTATCGGCTTTTCGCTGCCCGATGCTGCGTCAGAAGCAGACTTGCCGGGGCTGATGGTCAGTCCTGCTGATCTTCTGAATCTTCATCAAATTCGGGTGCCAAATCAACCACCTGCCGTCCACGGTAGAAACCTTCGGCCGAAACGTGGTGTCTGCGGTGAGTTTCGCCCGTTGCTGCTTCTTCCGACAGGGTCGGGCCAGTCAAGGAATCATGTGAACGGCGCATTCCGCGACGTGACGGAGTTTTGCGACTTTTTTGAACGGCCATTATGTAATCTCCAATTATTAGCTACGATTCTATTATTTAAAAAATGCTTCGGTACCAAGCTATTCGGTGTCGGTTAATTTCCATCAGGTGTCTGAATGAACCCCAGTTCCGATTCAGCTTGATTTCGATCCCTTGCTAAGCTCAGCCAATGCCTCGAACGGTCGATGCGTGTCTTTTGCTTTTTCTTCTGCCGACACCGGCTCAGAAGTCGGATCGACCGGCACCAGCGGTAAAGCCAGTAATGCCTCTTCGCCGATCAGATCCAGCAGCTCCAAACGATGATCGGCGCAAATTCTTACTTCGTAATCTTCCGGCAGCGCGGCTTCTTCTGTCTCATTTGCGACAATTGCGACCCTTGACTGGCTTCTGATTTCTTGTCGAAACGTCTTCAACGTTCGCTGGCATTGCAGCGCAACTTCGCCATTCAATTGCACAGTGGCCAGCACCTGCTCCTGCTCATCCAGCGCGAAGGACACTTCGAACTCAAATTGCCCAGGCTCACCTGCTACCGTGAGCCCGGCCAGTCTCGGCAAGCGATCAACTTCAACGCAACCGTTGAATACACGCCGCGCAACCGCCGCTTTCTCACTGTTCACCCAGTCCGGGAAGTCTCTCGACATAAGCCCTTCAGTATATCATTGGGGCTGATTCCGCTACAACACCTGCGATCAACTCCTTGCTTATGCCCAAGAACGCCGTAAATACTTCACTCATACTTGCTTCTGGATCACGCTACCGTCGCCAGATGCTTGAACGCCTCAATTTCCCGTTCGAGGTCATTCCAGCCGACATCGAGGAGCAGGCCAAGCCGGATGAATCAGGCCCAACGCTGGCCCTTCGACTGGCTGAAGAAAAGGCAGCCCATGTAGCAGCGAGCCACGCCTCAGCAATTGTTATCGGCTGTGATCAAGTTGCAGAATGTGATGGTCGTTTACTTGGTAAACCAGGCTCTGTGGATAAAGCGCTGGAGCAATTGAGCTTTACTTCAGGAAAAGATCTCTACTTCCACAGCGCAATGGCAATTGTTCAGGGACAGAAGAAGCGCATAGTGAATGTGCCGACACACGTTCGAATGCGACACCTGCCAAAGTCTGCGCTGTTGCGCTATATCAACCAGGATCAACCACTGGATTGCGCCGGTGCGATGCGCAGTGAATCAATGGGCGTTGCATTGACTGAATTTATTCGTAGCGACGATCCAACCGCGCTGATCGGCCTACCGATGATTGCGCTGACGACACTGCTGCTCGATTTTGGAATCAATGTCCTGAGCCAGGGTGGAGCTGACGACTAAGGCCGACTTGACCTGCACCGATGATACAATTTCGCACCATACGCAACAGAATGGAGACGGCCTCACATGGCGGCAAAACCTGCAACCACTGCGCCCCGCTGGACACATTGGCGGCTCGAACACGACCTCGACAACATTGCCTGGCTGACGCTGGACCACGCTGAAGAGAAAGTAAACACGCTCGGCACAGGCGTACTTCAAGAGCTTGAGGCCATCATCACTGACCTGGAATCGCAACCGCCGACTGGCCTGGTCCTGATGTCAGGTAAGCGCAAGAGCTTTATTGTCGGTGCCGACGTGCGTGAGTTTGATCAAACCAACGACGTCGCCGAGTTGGAACAACAGGTTCGTCACGTGCACGGTCTGTTTCAACGTATCGAAGAGTTGAAATTTCCAACCGTGGTTGCTTTCGAGGGCTATTGCCTCGGGGGTGGCCTTGAGCTTTCGCTTTGTTTTGACTGGCGAATTGCACTGGACGCGGATCATACCCGGATCGGATTTCCAGAGGTCAATCTGGGCATCTATCCAGGTTTCGGTGGCTCCGGTCGATCCATTACTGCCATGGGCGGCATGCAGGCAATGCAGATCATGCTGATGGGGCGAATGCTGCGAGCGCGGGCTGCGCGCGGACTGAATTTGATCAATCAAACGGTTACTCAGCATGGCTCGCTGCACTGGGCGGCCCGTAATGCCGTTTTGAAGAAGAAGAAATTCAGCAAGCCCGGCCTCGTAGCGCGAGCGACTACTCTGGGCCCGATCCGCAAATTTCTAGCCGGCCAAATGCGCAAGAAAACCGCAGCCAAAGCAAATCCAGACCACTACCCCGCTCCGTTTGAACTGATCGATGCCTTTGAATCCAGCGGCAATTCGCAGTCAGAAATGATTGAACTGGAGGGCAAGAACATTCCGCAGTTGCTGGTCGGCGACACGTCGCGAAATTTGCGCCGTGTGTTTCGGTTGATGGAATCGCTCAAAGATCAAGGCAAACGAAGCGACTTCAAGGCCCGCCGAGTACACGTGATTGGCGCTGGTGTGATGGGCGGTGACATCGCCGCGTGGTGCGCAACACGCGGACTGGAAGTCACGCTGCAAGATCGTGAAATGAAGTACATCGAACCAGCACTCAAGCGCGCCAGAAGCTTGTTCAAACGCAAGCTAAAAAAGCCGGACGCAGTTGCTGCAGCCCAGCGTCGACTGATTGCAGACGTTGAAGGAAATGGCGTGGCCCGGGCCGATGTCATTATCGAGGCGATTTTCGAAAATCGCGACGCCAAGCGCGCTCTATTCGAAAATTTAGTCAATGATTTACAACCTCACACGCTAGTTGCGACCAATACATCGGCCATTCCATTGGCTGAGTTATCTGACGTTTTTGAGGACCCCAGTCGCCTGATCGGGCTGCATTTCTTCAATCCGGTCGCAAAAATGCCACTGGTTGAAATCGTTTACGATCCCGCGACCCACCCCGAGCGGGTCAACGATGGCTGTAGCTTCGCGACTCAAATCGGCAAATTTGCGTTGCCGGTGACCTCAACGCCTGGCTTCCTGGTCAACCGCGTGCTCGCACCTTACATGCGCAATGCGATGCAGATGAATCGCGAGGGTGTGCCCAAAGAAGCACTGGACAAAGCTGCCGAGAAATTCGGCATGCCGATGGGCCCTGTTGAATTAGCTGACACTGTAGGTTTGGACGTTGGCATGGGCGTGATTGACACGCTGATGGGCGATCAGGCCGGTGAAGATCGCAAAATCCTGGAAGACATGGTCAAAGCCGGCAAACTGGGCAAGAAATCGGGCGAAGGCTTTTATCGCTGGGTCAAAGGTAAACCTCAGCGCGATGCCGACGCCGCTGAGGGTCATGATCTCAGTGCGCTGGCTGGAAAACTGATGCAACCCTATTTCGAGGAATGCCGATCCTGCCTGAACGACAAGGTGGTCGACGACGGCGACCTGCTCGACGCAGGCATGATCTTTGGCACCGGCTTCGCACCGTTCCGCGGTGGCCCCATTCATTATTTGGAGACACGGCCGGACGCCTCTGACGATGAAGCGCCTGAGACACCAGCTGCTGATAAAGCAATCCTGGCCGATGATTCATCGTCAGAGCAATCCGATGAAAACTCTCAGGCTAAGAAAGAATTGCCGGTAAAGGAATCATTAGAAAAAGAATCATCCGACAAGGACAGCCCTAAGAAAAAACGGACCAAGAAAAAAAATGCTCAGAAAAAAAGCGCCCGAAAAAAAAGCGCTGTTAAACGCAAAGCGTCGGACGATAAACCATCTGCAAAAAGCAAACCGGAACAAAATGATCCTGTGGAAAAAAAATCGGATACCAAGAAACCAAAAGATGACGCTGCAAGCGACAAGGAGTCAAAATCATGAGTGACACCTCGGTTCGCAAAATCGCTATTGTTGGCGGTAGCCGTATACCGTTCTGCCGTTCGAACAGCCTGTACGCTGACCAAACCAATATGGACATGTTGAGTGCGGCAATTCAAGGCGTGACTGATCGTTTTGATTTGCACGGCAAGGTCATTGACCAGGTCGTGGCTGGTGCGGTGACCACGCATTCCAAAGACTGGAATCTGGCCCGAGAAGCCGTGCTTTCAACCAGCTTGTCACCATTAACGACCGGCATCACGATGCAAATGGCCTGCGGCACCAGCCTGCAGGCGGCATTGATGGCTGGAGCGCAGATCGCTAGCGGTCAAATCGAATGCGCCATCGTTGGCGGAACCGACACCACCAGCGATGCCCCGATTGTCTTCCAACGACGTTTTGCCCAACGCCTGATCAAACTGGGTCGCGCGCGCTCGTTCGGGCAAAAACTCGGCGTGTTTAAAGGTTTGTCTCCAGCGGAACTCGCACCGCAGCCACCGAAGAACGGCGAGCCGAGAACCGGATTGTCAATGGGCCAGCACTGCGAACGTATGGCCAAGGAATGGTCAATTGATCGACAAGATCAAGATGAATTGACTCTGGACAGCCACCGGAAGGCCGCAGCAGCCTGGGATTCCGGCTTCTTCGATGAATTGGTCAGCGCCCACAACGGCGTCATTCGCGACAATATCGTACGGCCTGAGACCAGCATGGAAAAACTTTCATCGCTCAAACCAGTGTTCGACCGCAAGAATGGAACCTTGACTGCGGGCAACTCAACCACGTTGACTGACGGTGCCGCCGCTGTCTTGCTGGCGTCCGAAGACTGGGCCAAGGCCAATGACCTGCCTATTCTTGGCTGGCTGAGTCACGGCCGGGCCGCTTCCGTGGATTTCGTCGAAAAAGACGAAGGGCTGCTGATGGCACCTACAGTCGCGGTATCGGAAATGCTCACACGCGCACGGCTCGGTTTGCAGGACTTCGACTTCTATGAAATCCATGAGGCTTTCGCAGCCCAAGTGCTGTGCACGCTCAAAGCCTGGGAATCCGAGCATTACTGCCGCGAGCGTCTCGGTCGCGATGCGGCCATGGGCACGATTGATCGCGGCAAGATGAACGTACGCGGCGGCTCGGTTGCCATCGGCCATCCATTTGCTGCTACCGGTGCCAGAATTCTGGCAACGCTCGGTGCAATTCTGGAAGAAGCAGGCTCCGGGCGTGGATTGATTTCCGTCTGTACCGCAGGTGGTATGGGCGTTAGCGCGATTGTTGAACGCGATTAGAAGACTAGACCGTTACTCTCGCAGAGGCGCAAAGGCGCAAAGAACAACATTAAAACGCATTGTTCTCTTGGATTCCTCTGCGCCTCTGCGTCTCCGCGAGAAAACGTTCTTACGGGTTTGTTCCTGCGATCAGATCGACATTATCGGCCGGGCAGCCACAGGCTTAGGGCCGGGAACCAGGTGATGATCAGAAGTGCGATCAAGAGCAAGAACAGAAACGGCAGGGTTGCTCGGTAGACTTTGAGGATATCGTCACCGAATCGGTGGCTGGCCAGGAATAGGTTGATTCCGACCGGGGGCGTACAGTAGCCAATCTGCAAGTTGGCCAGGAAGATGATTCCAAGGTGGACGGGATCAACTCCAAACGCCAGGGCGATCGGGATAATCAACGGGGCGAGGATGACCAGGGCGGCGAAAATGTCCAGGACCATGCCGGCGATCAGCAGGATTAAGTTGATCAACAGCAAGAAGACGATTTTTGAATCAATCAGCGGCGTGACCCATGCCAGCAATTTTTGCGGAATTTGAGCATCAATCATCGCGTTGGTTGATGCTAGGGACATGCCGAGAATGATCAGGATGGCTCCGACCAGCATCATCGCCTCTCCAATCACCTTTGGCAGATGCTGAAAGCTGATTTCGCGCCGGATAAAGACCAGCGTCACCAGCACCCAAACAGCAGTAACCACGGCCGCTTCGGCAACCAGCAGCCAGCCTGAGTAGATGCCGCCCAGCACCACGAACGGAAGCGGCAGTTCCCAGGCGATTCGTTTCGTTGCAATACCTAATGGCACTCGATCAGGATCGTCGTCTGATTTAGCAAGCACGCCCTGCTGCTTGCGCTGCCACATCGACCACGCCGCCAGCAGCACGATCATCAGCAAACCCGGCAGCAGGCCGGCCAAGAACAGATCATTGACGCCGATGCCCTGCCCTGGCGCGACTTGCTGGGCAACCACCGCATACAAAATCAGGGGCAGCGATGGCGCGAACAACACGCCTAAACTGGAACCGGTCGTGACCAGACCAAGCGCAAACTGGCGTTGATAGCCAGCTTGAATCAGCGCGGGCAGCATCAGGCTGCCGAGCGCAATAACGGTAATACCCGAGGCGCCGGTGAAGGCTGTCATCAGCGAAAACATCACCAGCGCCAGTATCGCCAGCCCGCCGGGAAGCCAGCCCAACGCCGATTGAGTGAAATCAACCAAGCGCTGCGGCGTTCGGCTCTCGGCCAGCAATACGCCGGCAAACGTAAACATCGGCAACGCGACGAGAATTGGCAGATCACCAATTCGCTGGAATTCCATCGGCACCAGCATCAGTGAGAGTTCGAGATTGCTGAAGCCAGCGAAGGCACCTATCGCGATCACCGCAAACAGCGGCACGCCGATGATGGCCAACAGCAAGAGCACAATCGCGATCATGGTTGGTTGCCTTGGCCAGCGCCAGTATCAGTGTCGGGCCCAGTGCTGACCTTGTTGCCAGACCCGTCCAGGCTCGACACGATGGCTTGATCAGCATGAGAATCTGGCACATTTGGTGACAGTGCAATGAACACAAAACGCAGTGCCATTAGGGCGAAGCCAACCGGCACAATCATTTGAATCACCCAAGTCGGCACGTTCAAAAAAGCAATGGCACCAAAGCTCGCTTCCAGGCCGATCATGTCCAGCCCGTACCAAGCCATGACCGCGCACACGGCAGCGGTGATCAGATAGGCCAGGCGATGAATCCAGGCAACCAGAGGTTGCGGCAGCCAGTGCTCAATCAAATTGATTCGGATATGGCGAAGTTGGCCGGACGCCATTACGCCTGCAATCATGGCCAGCCACAGCACCATCGCTCGCATGACACCATCTGCCCACGGCAGCGCAATACCAAGGTTCCGCATTACAATCTGGGTCAGCCCCAATGACATCAGGCCGAACAGCAGGAGGGTCAGCAGTAGCGCTTCAAGTCGACGTAAGCCATCAAAGAGAAGGGTGAACGCTTCAAAAAAGGCGTCACGGAGCCGCACGCAGCGTCTCCAGGTCCGCCATCATGGCATCAAGATGCGGGATTTCGATGCGACCCGCGTTCAGCAAGTCCTGCAGCGTGCGATCAGCCTCTGCCCGCCAAATCTCTAGCTGCGCGTCAGTGGCCGGATCAATCTGAACGCCTTGTGCAACTAATGCAGATCTGGCCTGCGCGTTTTCGGCCAGGTTGTTGCGCTCCAGCGCTTGCATGGTTTCCGCGAAACGCGCAAGTAAAATTTCTCGATCGCCCTCAGAAAGTCTAGACAAGCTGCGTGGGTCAAAACCAATCGTGCCGCCAGTCATCAGTACCGGCAAATCGAGCATATGACGGGCGCGCGTGTGCCACTGCAGAATAATTGCCCCTGAGGTGGTGCTGGCAAAAGTGTTCAATGCGCCGGTTTGAAGCGCGGTGTAGACCTCGGCAAGCGGCAGCGGCACCGGGCTGACGCCAAGGCGCTGGAGCGTTTCTCGCGACAGCAGATCGTCAGGCTGAACCCATACTCGCCAGTCGGTGTCGAGCGCCTCGGGCGCGGGAAATTCGTCGCGGCCAAATAGATAGGCGAAACCGCCGAGTGAAATGCCGGGGATGATCAAACCACCCTGCTCCAATGCGTTAATGATCAGCGGATCGAATTCGGCGCGCAGGGCTTGAATTTCTTCAATATCATTGAACACGAACGGCAGTGAATACAGGTTGACCGCGCCGCTGATCGACACCAGATCGCCAAGCGTGAAGACTCCGCCGTTGAGCTGGCCCAGGCGCATACGCCGAAAAATTGCGGTGGCATCGCCCATTACCCCGCCTGGGTAGTAGCGGATGCTGACCCGACCATCAGTCTGCTCCTCAACGGCGTCGGCGGCCTCGTTGAATGCATTCATCCAGCTTGAACCATCGGGTGCCAGCGTGGCGATTTTCAGCTGCTGTGCTGACGCCTGCTCAGACATTGTCAGCGCAAGGCAAAGCACGACAATCATCGCAGTAAAAGCAAGTGCGTCGCCAACAGCGTCGAACGTTTTACTTGTCGTAAACATTAGTCGAAGATCTCCTCAATCTGGTCATACAAAATTTCAGCGCGGCGCCTGGCAACGGCGTTGCTAAGCCGATAGTCCGGCGCATCAGCGTCACTTTGCAGGACGTCATTCAATAACTTGGCAAACGTTTCGCGATCAAAGATCAGCCGTGCATAGGAGTCTGCCATCAGCACGTCGATGAGCAGGTTTTGCCGGTTTGAAATCTCACGCGCTCGATCAAAATAGTCGCGCGCTTTTTCAGGCTGCCCGCCGGCCGCTGGCGGTCGTTGGGAATTGAGCACGGCCAGATAAATCCAGACTGCGCCATCATCATGTTGTGGCGACTGCTCAGCGACCCAGGCCAGTAGACGTTCAACCCGCGGCAAATCACCGAGGGCAACAAAATCCGAGGAATTGGCATCAATCCAGCCAGTCCAAGTGGTAGCCAGCACATAGAGTGCGTCAAGATCGTCTTCCTGAAGACTTTCTATACGCTTATCGAAGTCATCGAAATCGAGTTGCCCAAGATTACACAAACGCTTCGACGACTCGCAGGCGCCACGCCGGGCGTGTTCGAACGCACGAGTATTCAAGCGCTGGTAGCGCGAAGGTTCGTCAGCAAAAAGCGCGGCATAAGTGCCGGTCAGGCGAGCCGTACTCAAGCGCAGCGCTGGATCATCAGGGTTGGCGTTGATCCGCGCTTCTAGCAGCAGAAGATAGGCTGGCAGCCCGTCTGACACCAACTCTGGATCATCATATTCGCGGATCGCGGTTTCCAGGTCATTCGCGAACTGTTCCGTCGCACGATCAATAACGCCGGCACAACCAGAGACCAGAGCCAGAACGCCTGCGACGAGTCCGATACGCTTCACGCTGAGTAATTTCATGGCGCTTTGACCACCAAACCCGAAGCCTCAGCCGTGTTCTGCATCAGCGTGGCGACCGTCATCGGGCCGACGCCACCCGGCACCGGCGTCAACCAGGATGCTCGCTCGGCAACGGCCTTGAAGTTCAGATCACCTCGAATTCCGCCTTCGTCTTTGCGCGAAATGCCAATATCGATGACCACGGTGCCTGGCGTAATCCAGGCCGGATCGACCAAATCAGGCTTACCTACAGCCACGCACAGCAGTTCGGCGCGGCTCACGTGTTTTTCCAGATCATGCGTGAATCGATGAGCAACGTTGACGGTCGCCCCGGCCAGGAGCAACTCAAGCGCTAAGGGTCGACCAACGATATTTGAAGCACCAATTACCAGCGCATCCATGCCCTTGGCGTCGATGCCATAAGCATGCAGCAAAGACATCACTCCGCGCGGCGTGCACGGCCGCAGGCCAGGATTGCGCAGCACAAGCCGCCCCATATTGACCGGATGAAAGCCATCAACATCCTTGTTCGGATGAATTCGCTCCGTGACCACTTGCTCATCAATATGTCGCGGCAGCGGCAGCTGAACCAGAATGCCATCAATAGCAGAATCGGCATTTAACTCATCGATCAACGCCAGCAGCTCGCCACGCGCCACGCCCAATGGCAAGCGATGGCTGGTTGATTGAATGCCAGCGCGCTCACACGCTTTGATTTTGTTGGCAACATAGACTTCAGAGGCGGGATCATCGCCCACCAGCACGACGGCCAGACCGGGACTGCGGCCACCGCGGGCATGCTCGGCGTCAACAGACCGCCGGACGTTATCGATTAGCCGATCAGCCACCTGTCGACCGTCGAGGATTTTGGCAGTAGTAGAACTAACCATTTTTATATTGTACCGGTAAGCAGTTAGAATTTAGCGTCGATGACTCTGGGAATCCCACGCCATATGAATATTTTCGAATACAACTTTGCAGCGCTGACTGGCGGCCCGATGCCGCTTGAGCGCTTCCGCGATCAGCCGATTCTTTTTGTTAATACGGCATCCGAGTGCGGATTTACCCCTCATTACCAACAATTGCAGCAGATCTATCAGGATTACAATCAATCTGGCCTTGTCGTGATCGGCATGCCCTGCAACGATTTTGGTGACCAGGAGCCAGGCGATGAGGAACAAATTGCTGAATTTATTCGCGAGAACTACCAGGTCAACTTTCCTATGACCGCCAAATACTCTTGCATTGGCATCGACGCTCATCCGCTGTTTAAAGACCTCGCTCAAAATCACGGCGGCGACATCCTGCCGCGCTGGAATTTCCACAAATATTTGTTTAACCGTAAAGGTGCGCTGATCGAACACTGGCCTGCACAGACACCTCCGGACGATCCAGCGGTCACCCACCAGATCACACGACATTTACAGTCGTGGTCGCTATGAAATTGTTCAGAGGCTCTTAAAGCAAGCAATCGGAGATTCATGATGACTGAAGATGCCGTCAACAAGCTGCTAGACGACATCCGCATGCTCAACGGTGACCACCACGCTTTGGTGCAGCGCGTGCGCACGCTGGTTAAAAAAGTACTGCCGTCTGTCACCGAGGACGTCAAATATGGCGGCATTCTGTTTGCTGACGGCGATCACTTCTGCGGCGTGTTTGCCTACAAAAAACACGTTTCCGTAGAATTTAGTCATGGTGCTCAAATCAACGACACGTCTGGCCATCTCGAAGGAAAAGGGATGCACCGTAGGCACGTGAAATTGTTTTCAGCTCAGGACATAGAAGCCAAAGAACTCGAAGCCTACGTTTCCTCGGCGTTGGAGGCAGCGAGAGCGGCTGATTAGTGACGGGCTGGTTGCTTCCCCCCCAGGCTAGCCATCTCGACGATGGCTTTGTTTTCAAGAATAATCAGAACACGCTGAAGATTCTCAATCAGATAAATCAGTCACGCTGGCGCTGCAAAACCATCATGCTCAGTCGAGAAACTGCAATGGTTTGATCCTGCGCGTTGCGGACTCGGATATCCCAGAGGTGGGTTGATCGTCCCAGGTGGATTGCTTCGGCGCGCGCGGTGACAAGGCCCTCGCGGACGCTTTTCAAGTGATTGATATCCAACTCCATACCGACGGCAAACTCTTGGCTCAGATCAAGCTGCAGCGCCGAGGCGGCGCTGCCGACTGATTCAGCCAGAGCGGCAGTTGCGCCGCCGTGCAGAATGCCCATGGGTTGATGAAGACGCGGTCCTACTTGCATTGCGGCTTCCAGAAACGCTTCGCCGACCGCCGTATATTCAATTCCCAGGTGTTCCATCAGGTTACCTGAATTAGTCGAATTCAAGCGCTCAAGAATGTGCACCGCTTTTTTGGCGTCCATGGCTTAGCTGTCTTCATCCAATCCATAGTCCAGAACGTGCGGCGGCGGCTCGCCGCCTTCGCCTTTCAGATAATGATCCATCCAGCGCATCAAGCGAAGGCTGTAATCCCAGCGCGAGGCAGCACGTTGATTGCCGTGGCCTTCGCCCGGATACAGCACCAGCCTGAGCGGTGGTGGATTTTCCTGCAGTTTCAAGAAGCGGTAGAGAATCTTGGACTGAGTTGGATGGACGCGCGGATCGGCATCGCCGTGCAGGATCAGAATCGGCGTTTCAGCCTGATCGGCATAGTAAATCGGGCTGGCTTCACGATACATCGTCCAGTCTTCCCACGGCCAGCTACGATAATGGACGAGATAAAGCTCCTGTGGAATATCTGAGGTGCCGAACATGGCAATTTTGTCCGACAGGCCAACGTTCATCACCGCTGCCGCGTAGCGATCAGAATAATACGTCGCCGCCCACGCTGAAGCATAACCGCCGTAGGAACCGCCGGTAATTCCGACCCGATCGGCGTCGACCAGCCCCTCGTCAATCAAGGCATCGACACCGTCGACCAAGTCAGAAAATTCCTCTTTAGCTGGACGCGCTTGCGAGGTCAAAGTGAATTCCACCCCACGTCCGGTACTACCGCGATAGTTCGGGTAAAACATGAAATACCCTTCAGCGGCTGCGTGATGAGCAGGTAAGTTGTAGCTGGTCAGCCAGCCATTGGAATAGTGTGCTTCAGGCCCCCCGTGGGCTGCCAGAATCAGCGGGTAGCGCTGGCCTTCTTGATAATCCAACGGCCACACAAGCAACGACTGGATTATCAGGCCGTCTTCGGCTTCATACTCAAACACGGTCTGGCGGGCCAGTTCAATATCGCTTAACCAAGGATTGATTTCGGTCATGCGCTCGATTTGCCCAGCCCCCCCGTCGCGTAGAAATACTTCTGAGGGGTGTTCGACACTGCTTGCTGAAAACGCAATGGCACCGCGATCGCTGACGCTGGGCCGACTGAGAATCAAACCCTCCTGGGTGACCAGGGTTTCGTTGTCGCTGCCGTCGGGTGCAATTTGGCCAATTCGATTTTCTACCCCCTCGTGAATCATGTAGACAATGTGGCCGGACGGGGCCCAGTCGATGCCCCATACATGACCTTCGATGCCCTCCATCAAATGGGCCCAGCTCTCACCGTTTTGGTCCGTCACGATCAAACGACCTTCGCGCGGGTCGTTGACCATGGTGGTCGCAATCATCGCCAGATGCTCACCGTCACGACTCCAGCGGAAATCACCCAGCTTTCCTGGATTGTCGACGCGTCCCAGTTCCGTTCCTTCGGCATCAATAATTCGTAGCCGCTTGAACATCAGAGTGTCATCGACCAGCTGCTGAGGTGTGACGGCAATGGCCAGGCGATCACCGGCCGGCGACCAGCGAACTTGCTGGACCGAGCCATCAATCGCCACGGGCTCGTGCTCATGGCCAAAGTCATCAAGCGCGTGGATAAACAGCAGGCGGTCGCGCATGTCTTCTTCAAAGATGACTTGATTGAAGCCGCGATCACGCAGCGCTTCCAGCTCGTCGCTGACTTGCTCGGTTCCAATCAGGGCGACCTGGCGACCATCCGGACTGAAGCTGTATCCAGCAACGCCGCCGGGCAATTCAACCAGCTTGCGTGCTTCACCACCGCCCAGCGAAATGCCGTAGAGCTGGGCGTGCTCATCATCACCACGTTTGGAAATAAACGTGATCAAATCACGATCTGGACGCCAGCCAATCGAACGAACGCTGACCTCACCATCAATGAAAGCGACTGATTCGCCATCAGGACCAAGCACGTGCAGTTCAGACCAGGCTGACCCGTCGTCTTGATCGCGCAAATCGCGCGGGACAGAAACGGTGTAGGCCACGTGGCGACCGTCAGGACTGATCTCCACTTGACCGACGCTCTGCAATTTAGCGATATCCGCCAGGCTCATGCCGGCTGCTTGAACAGAACCGGCCATCAGCAGGCCGAAAAGAAGCACGAAATGGGTTATTCGAATCATTAATTTATCTCTTTGATTAATTGGGTAAGCTGCTTTCATCTGTTAAAAAGCTCATTCACCATTGATGCACGGAGAACAAAGATTAAAAATTCTTCGATTTTCGCTGTGTTCTCGGTGCCTCCGTGGTGAACCAATTTTGTTCCTTATGCGACAGCGGGCTCGTTTACAGAAACTGAAATCTTGCGTAACAATTCAGATTTCAGACTTTAACAGATCGCTAAAACACTTTGCCCGGGTTCAAGATTCCGTCGGGATCAAACTGGCGCTTGATCGAGCGCATCAGCGCAATCTCTTCAGGTGAGCGCGACCAGTGGAGATCGTCGCGCTTCAATAGCCCGACACCGTGTTCGGCTGAAATGCTGCCACCGTGGGCGTGCACCAGTTCGAATACGGCGGGACTGAGTCGTTTCCCTGCGGCATGAAAGTCCTCGATTGACCAGTCCGTGGGGCACAGCACGTTCATGTGCAAATTGCCATCGCCAATGTGGCCAAACCAGACCACCTCAAAATCCGGGTAGCGCTTTGCCACTAGATCATCGAGCTGCTGGAGAAACTCTGGCACGCGGCTGACACGGACCGACAGGTCGTTTTTATACGGCGTGCGATAGGCAATCGATTCACTGATCGCCTCGCGCCAGCTCCACAGCTCGGCGGCCTGGCTGCCCGATTGACTTAATGTTCCATCCAGCACATAGCCCGCTTCCATCAGCTGCTCGAACACCGCCAATGCGGCGTCCTGCTTGCGGCCATTCGGATCATCAAATTCGATGACGGCAAAATATTCGCACGCATCGCGATCCAGCGGAAACGTTTGGCCCGTTGCCTTGACTACATGGTCAATCGAAGCACAGTCAAAAAATTCAAAGGCTGAGAGCTTGAGCTGGTCACGCAAACAGCTCAGCGCTGGCATCAGCGCATCCAGATCAGCAAAACCCAAAAGCAGTACCGAGCTGGCTTCTGGCTCTGGCAGTAGTCCCAGCGTGGCCTCAGCAATTATTCCCAGCGTTCCTTCACTGCCAATCATCAGCTGGCGCAAATCCAGGCCGGTATTGTTCTTGAGCAGGCCGCGATTGAGATCGAGCACATCACCGGTGCCGGTTACCACCTTCAGGCCGCGCACCCAGTCGCGAGTCATGCCGTAGCGCAGTACGCGAATACCGCCGGCATTGGTCGCGATGCTACCGCCGACCTGGCTGGAATCAGCCGCCGCCCAGTCTACGGGATAGTAGAGGCCACGCTCGCTCGCTGCCGCTTGCAGGGTCCCAACCGGTAAACCACCCTGAACTCGAATACTGGGCTCAGCGGGCTCGAATTCTAGAATGGCGCGCATCCGGTCCATGGAGACAACAATTTCACCGTTTGTCGCCACCGCACCACCCGACAAGCCCGTGCGACCACCGCTGGGCACCAGCGCGTGGCCACCTTTTCGTGCTTCAAGCACAAGCTCGACAATGTCATCGATGGTTTCTGGAAAAACGATCTTGCTTGGCGCTGGCGGCCAGAAACGGGTCCAGTCCTGGCCATAATGTTCCAAACTTGCGGCGTCGTTTAAGGTCTGCATGGCAAAAATTGCATATAAATCAGGTCTGAATTGGCGGGGAAGTCTGATCAGGAATGGTGATCCTGCCATAATGTGAGTCAGCGCTGTACCCTTACTCGGAAATTAAACGCTATTCGATGGCCCACGTGGGCCGCTTGAACGGTATTTCAGGATCAAATCCAGGATCAACGTAATGAGCCAAGCCCAGCACTCACTGTCCAAAGACAAAATCAATTTTGTTTTGCTCGAAGGTATTCATGACCGCGCCGCTCAGGTCATCGGGAAGGCTGGCTACCAGAACTTAGAAACGCGCTCCGGTGCCCTGGACGATGGCGAGCTCATTGACGCGATCAAAGATGCGCACTTCCTCGGCATTCGATCTCGGACCAAACTCAGCGATGCACTGCTTGATCAAGCGCCCAAACTCACAGCCATTGGTTGTTTTTGCATTGGCACCGATCAGGTTCAGCTGGAGGCAGCCCGTCGCCGCGGCATTCCGGTATTCAACGCGCCGTATGCCAATACTCGCTCCGTGGCCGAGCTTGTGCTGGCCGAAATCATTTATTTGATGCGCGGCATTTCGGCCAAGAACATGGCTGCCCACCGCGGTGAGTGGATGAAAACCGCCGTCGGCTCTCACGAAGTGCGCGGCAAGGTGCTTGGTATTGTCGGCTACGGTCATATCGGATCACAGCTGGGTATTCTGGCCGAGGGCCTGGGCATGAAAGTGGTTTATCACGACATCGTCGACAAGCTGCCGCTCGGCAATGCGGAAGCGCTGGACAGCCTGGATGCGGTGCTGGAAGCTGCCGATGTTGTCAGCCTGCATGTTCCAGATACTGAATTGACCCACAACCTGATTGGCGCGAATGAACTCGGCAAAACCCGTCCAGGCGCTCACCTGATCAACGCCTCGCGCGGAAAAGTCGTGGATATCGACGCGCTCGCAGGCTCGCTGCGCACAGGCCACACGGGCGGCGCGGCCATTGACGTCTTTCCAGTGGAACCCTCCGGTGCCGACGCGATTTTTCAGTCTGAGTTGCGCGGCATGGACAACGTCATCCTTACCCCGCACATTGGTGGCAGCACCCGCGAAGCGCAAGAAAATATCGCCTTGGATGTCGCCGCAAAAATGGTGCGCTATTCAGACAACGGCTCGACCATGGGCGCAGTCAACTTCCCGCAAGTCACCCTGCCCGACCAGGCCGGCGCGCGTCGAATCATGCACATCCATCACAACGAACCCGGCGTGCTGCAGGCAATCAACGGCGTGGTATCGGGTGCCGGCATCAATATCGTCTCGCAATATTTGCAAACCCTGCCCGATATTGGCTACGTGGTCATGGACATCGAAGCCGATGACACCCCGGCCCTGGTTGCCGAGCTGGGGCAAGTGCCATCAACAATCAGAACACGCTACCTGTATTGAAACCATAAGTGGGTCCTGATTAGCGCTGTGTCTCAGTACGAAAGCCAAAGACAAAATCAAAGTCAAAACCTAAAAGTGAAAACCTACAGAGAGCAAAACCAAGCAAGCTAAGCCAATAAGAGACGACACTAATCAGGAAGTGGGTAAGGAAATCCATATGACCAATCCAACAATTCAAATCGAAACGAAGCTGGCAAGTTTCACCTTGACCGTCGACAAATCACGCTGCACGCTTGATTTTTCAATTGAGAACGACACGATGGACATCCGCAGTGTGCGAGTTCCAAAATCAGTCGGCGGGCGTGGCCTGGCCGGGCAGCTCACTCGCCATGCCTTGGATTGGGCACAAACCCAGACACTGAAAGTCATCCCGACCTGTCCTTATGTTGCCAGTTGGGTCCAGCGTCACCCTGAATTTCTGCCAATTATTGCTGAATCGAGTCGTGATCGTCTCGGCTGAAGATCTGGCAAGTGAATCGTCAAACTCAGCGTTCTGCCCGTCGCCAGAGCGGATCTCTAATCGGCGCAGACTCGTCTTGATCTGAACGATGGCGCTGCCACCAGGGTTCGACTCCGACCTTGTTTGATTGTCGCTTTGGGGTCCAGGGCGTTGCCTCGGGAGCGCTGTTCGACAGGGTCTGACTCTCACCGACAAGCGCTTCCAGCTTTTGCAATTGCTTTTTACTCAATTCGTCCAGCATCAATATCGTCATAGCGCCACTCCTGTTGTATCGACGGTTGCAGTTTGAGAGAGCTGGTTATCAAAGTACGAGACCCTTTTTAGCGTCACCAACAATCGCATCGGGCCGCCGGAATCAATTGCGTCAAAAGGCCAACAGGTAATCCAGGTCATCTGCTGATTGCTTGCAGCGAGATTCAGGTTTAGCCCCCGCGAATCAATGATTTCTCGATTACTGACCCGCCAGTGCTCAACCTGGCCATTGGCCAGTTCGAGCTGCACGCTTTGACCCGACGATATCTCTCGGAGAAAACTGAAATGGGTGTCGCGATGGGCAGCGATCAGGCGGTGGCCATTCAGGCCGACTTCCATGCCGGGCCCCCAGGCAAGTATTGGCGTGTCGGCTCCGTCAAGCACCAGGTAATCGACATCAAGGCCGGGAACGCTTAGCCTTGCGATTGGATGGCTGACCGCACCCGGCCAGGGTAAAACAGGCGAGTCTTCCCATCTCGATCTGGACCATGCGCGTTCCATCAAGACTTGTCCTAGCCAGGCTTTGGCCTGAATTGTTGTCGCACCAGCGATTTGCCACAGGCCCACAGCGAGTAGAGAAACAATCAATAGAGGACGGATCATGCTGGCGTATCTTGATCTGTACCCAGTGCTGCATCTCGGCTAACGAATGGGTGGAGCAAGAGCAAAACAACCATCGCCAGCGCCAATAAGCCACGCAGCAGGCGCTGGACCATTCCAGCATCGGTGGCCGGCATGGCGCGAGCCATGATGGATTGGCCCCCTTGTCCGTTGTCCGGAAGATAGCCCGGTACGTCGTGACGACGAAGCGCGGCAGCGTGCGAGCGCTGAGGGGTTTTATCGACCGCAACCAGGCTGGTGTAGGGGCTCAGTAACTGGT
>JGI12109J20283_10232068_pt1 | contig 19333 bp, 17 predicted proteins | sample ElkSlonscriptome_12_FD_20283 | JGI IMG/M metagenome (IMG submission 20283)
GTCGGTCGCCCCGGTTGCTGAAGAAGAAAGCTTTGACAATAAGGTTATAGGCGAATTATTACGGCGTCATAGGAAATAAAGAAACGCAGCGTCTTATGTGATGCTTCTGTAACAAGGAATAGAATTGAAGCCCGTCCGCCAACCGGCAGATATCAAGCCGAGCTAGATCACTGTTTATTTAGGATCTTAAGCCATTAAGTTGAATTACAAAAAAAGCCGCAAATCGTTTTGCGGCTTTTCTGTAGCGAGAAGGGGAATTGAACCCCTGACCTCCGGGTTATGAATCCGACGCTCTAACCATCTGAGCTACCTCGCCGAATGAATCTGAGCTGTCTGGCAGCTCAATTTTTTGGGCTGCAAATATACCACGGAATTCTGAATTGAAAAATCTCTGCCAGACTGAATTTATTCGCTTGCAAACTCCTTCTCCCAGCGATCGGCCAGTTGAGTTGCCGCATCCTTATATTGCCTTAATCCCACTAGATAATTACGGTAAGTCAAGAGGTGAAAATTGGCTACTTTATTTCGATAGAAGGGGTCGTTAGCCATGTAGGTATACATCTCTTCTGTTCTAAAACCTTGCACCCAATCAGTATACCACTTTTGATGATCACGCCAATCAGATAAACTGGCTTTCACCTCCTCTTTGATCATCTCCACAAAAAGGTCAAAAGTTGGAATGGACTGCGCATAAAAAAGTTTAGTATCATGAATCAGTGAATCTCCGCTGGTCGTGAAGGAACTTTTCCATTCTTTTAACATTCGGAAACCATTTTGGGTAGGCTCGAACGGAGCCACGTTGCTGATCAAGTAAGGACAAGGTCCGCAGGCCTTTAAAGAATCAATGGTGTATTGCCTTGACATGATGCCTTTAAAATGTTTGTCTAATGGCTCATAGCTGGCGATGATGGTCGCCACATCTGCCGTGTCTCCTTTAAGATCTTCGATAATCTGTGCGCCAATCAAAGCGAGCTCATCGTTCTTTTCAGCTTCCTGATACTCTCCCTTAATGTACAAGGCGATCAAGATCCCGATCACCACCAGAATGATCTCTCCCACGGCGTATGAGAGATACTTTACTAAGCCTTTTGATGAACCGGACATAAGTGCTTTTCGCTTTTTATTGAAAATCGGAGACAATGAGGGTATGGATTGATTTAAAACTGAGGAAATTTAGTGCTTTTTAATTGAAACTCATTACCTTCATGGGTCAAAATAGAGATCATGAAATCAAATACTCTTCAGGCCCTGCTGCTGAGTCTGGCTATACTTATCGGAGGCTATATGATAGGCGATATGCACAGAAAAGCCAAGGTCTATGACCGCCACGTGGAAGTCAAAGGCCTGGCTGAAAGAGAAGTGAATGCGGACCTTGCGGTTTGGCCACTGGAACTGAACCTGGCTATGAACGACCTCAATGCCTTGAATGCTGAGCTTGATCGACAAAAAAATCGCGTGAACAGCTTCTTCAAAGAAATTGGCTTCTCCGAAGAAGAAATCAATCTAGGCATCAGTAGCATCATCGATCGAGATGCAAGTGAATATGCCGGAAATCGAAATTACCCCTTTCGCTTTTTTGGCAAAGCTGAGATCACCTTAAGAACCGATGACCTGGCGAAGATCCAACTGGCTTTAGAAAAATCTCTGGCCCTGACTTCTGAAGGCATTTTGATCAAATCCAAGAATGGCTGGCGCCCCATAGAATACATCTTCACCGGATTGAATGACATCAAACCTGAAATGATTGAGGAAGCGACTCTTAAAGCCAAAGAAGTGGCGGAGAAATTTGCCAAAGACTCCAATTCGAAAGTAGGGAAGATACGCTCGGCCAATCAAGGTTTATTTACCATCAACGATCGCGACCCTAACACGCCGCACGTAAAGAAAGTACGCGTGGTGACCACAGTCGAATATTTATTGGAAGACTAGATCCAATTCTGAATCCGAGACAGGGTATTTGAGCTTCTTTAAGGGTAAAATTGGAGAGACATTCGCCAATCAATCATCAGTTCTAATTTAAAGGTCGAAATTCTAAATTGACTTAGAAAGGTCCGTACCAATTCTAAGAAAAAAGCCTATATTGCAGCGCACTAGAAGCACCAATATGGCTGAAAAGCAAGAATATAATGTGGAGTTTATGGTCAAAGCATCCCCTAAGATGCTCTTCAAATTCCTTTCTACCCCTTCCGGATTAGCAGAATGGTTTGCAGACAATGTAAATTCAAGAGGCAAGGAGTATACCTTCTTCTGGGATGGATCAGAAGAAAAGGCAAGTGTAGTTCACAAAAAAGCTGATCAACTTATCCGCTTCCGCTGGGAAGAAGAGGAGGACGAAGACGCTTATTTTGAGTTTAAGATCGTAACGGACGACCTGACCAACGACGTTTCATTGATCGTGACTGATTTTGCTGAAGAAGATGAGCTGGAAGAAGCCAGATTACTTTGGGAAAGTCAGATCAATAGTTTGTTGCACGCCATTGGTTCATAATTTTTAACAGCTCGCTAGCTGCTGCTTTACGTACTTTTGCGAAAAGCCATCTTCTTGAAGACTTCCTCCAAATTCATTCTTAAGTCCTTCGCTCAACCTTTCCTGGCGACTTTCTTCATTTCGCTCTTCGTCTTGTTGATGCAATTTCTTTGGAAGTACATTGACGACATAGTGGGCAAAGGGCTCGATTGGGTGGTAATCCTCAAATTGCTGGTATACGTGTCGGCCAGCCTTGTCCCGATGGCATTACCCCTTGCAATTCTGCTCTCTTCCTTGATGACCTTTGGAAATCTAGGGGAACACTATGAACTCGTCGCTTTCAAATCGGCAGGGATCTCGCTGAAAAGGGTATTAAGGCCACTCAGCGTAATGGTGGTCTTACTTTCTATCGTCGCTTATTTATTCTCAAACTACTGGCTGCCCATTGCGAACCTGAAAAGCAAATCGTTGCTCTACGATGTGAAGAAGCAAAAACCGACCATGGATATCAGGCCGGGAATCTTTTCCGATGGGTTGGACGATTTTTCCATCCGTGTGAAACAAAAGAAGATCATCGACGAAACAGAGCACCTATATGATGTCATGATCTACGACCATCGTAATCCGGGCAATCGATCTGTAACCGTGGCCGAAGAAGGGATCATGACCATTAGCGAAAACAAGCGCTATTTGGTACTCAAGCTGTTTAATGGGGAAAACTATGACGAGAGCTTTCAAAAAAGAAGGGATTACAAGTACCCAATGGCCAGAACCCGTTTCGAGGAAAATGTGATTCGTTTCGACCTTGCCCAATTCGACCTCAGTCGAACAGACGAAGACCTCTTCAAAAGCAATTACAAGATGTTGAACATGGATCAATTGGATGAAGCCATCGACACCTTAACTGCAATGCGGAATGACCATTTTGAGCGATTTCAGGATGGATTGTACAAGAGTTACTATCGCTTTGCCGGCATCAAACAAGAAGTCACCAGAGACAGCCTTTTGGAAAAAAGACCCGATTTGGAGACCTTGATACGGTCCCTGCCGACAAATAAACAAAAGCAGATCTATGCCACTGCGGGGAATTTGGCCAGAAATTCAAAATCCAGATTAGATAGCATGGTGAGCGACTTATACAGCCGGGATAAATACATTCGCTATCATAAAATCTATTGGCACAAGAAGCTCACCCTTTCCTTTGCTTGCTTCATCTTATTTTTGATCGGTGCTCCATTGGGTGCTATTATTCGCAAAGGTGGACTGGGAATGCCCATTGTGATCTCGGTAATCTTCTTCTTGATCTTTCATATGGTGAGCATAACCGGAGAAAAAATGGCTAAAGAAGGCGCTATCGAAGTGGTTAGAGGAATGTGGATGGCGAGTGCCATTTTGCTGCCCATCGGACTGTTCTTTACTTATAAAGCCACCTCCGATTCTTCAATTTTCAGGCTCGACAATTACTTCTATGTCATTAAGAAATTATTCAAGAAAAAGGAGAAAGAGCAAGCCGAGTCGATATGAGAATAGGCGTATTATTATCGCGGTTCCCCTACCCTCTTGAAAAAGGCGACAAGCTTCGTGCCTTTCATCAGATTCGCTGCCTGTCGGAGAATCACGAGATCTTTCTCTGCGCCATCAGTGCAAAAAAAGTGGATCAAAAAGCGATCGATGAACTTCAACCTTATTGCAAAGCGATCAAGATCATCCACCTCTCCAAAGCAAGCATACTGATTAACGTGCTTTACGGCTTAGTATTTAGCCGTCTTCCATTACAAGTGGCCTACTTCTTCAATCGCAAAGCTAAAAAACGCATCCATCGCTTTTTTGAGGCCTCTCAAATCGACCATTTGTATTGTCAGTTGATCAGGGTAGCGGAATACGTGAAGGACTACGAGCACGCTCCCAAAACCTTAGATTACATGGATGCCCTTTCTAGAGGAATGGTGAGGAGAACTGAAAGTACGCCCTTTTACCTTAAGCCGTTTGTGAAGATAGAGGCCACTCGTTTAAAACGTTATGAACACTTCATCTTTTCAGATTTCGAACATTTGACCATTATTTCTGAGCAAGATCGTAAGTTCATTATCCACGCCCAGAATTCGAAGATTTCCATCATTCGCAATGGCGTTGATCAACACTACTTTAAGCCGGTGGAGAATGTTGTAAAGGAGTACGAGCTACTCTTCACCGGAAACATGTCCTACCCACCAAATGTAGACTGCGCTGAATTCCTGGCGAATGAAGTGATGCCGTTGGTGTGGAAAAAACTACCCCAGGCAAAATTAGCGATCGCAGGCGCTACCCCCTCCGCACGTGTAAAATCTTTACAGGCTGATCGAATAATGATCACCGGATGGGTGGATGATATGCGAAAAATGTATGGCAGCAGTAAAGTATTTGTCGCGCCGATGCGCATTGGGAGCGGTCTTCAGAATAAACTCCTTGAGGCCATGGCCATGAAGTTGGCCTGCATTACCTCTCCGCTGGCCAATAATGCGCTAAAAGCGATTGATGGCAAAGATATCCTGATTGCGGAGGATGCCACATCGGTGAGTCAACAAGCCGTTCGTTTACTAAATGATGAAAGCTATGCCAACACCCTGGCCACCCAAGGCTTTCAATTCATTAGCTCCAACTATGATTGGAAGAGCAGCACGACTCAATTAGAAGCCTTATTTTTGGCTTCAAACCAAAATCATGGAAGAATTAAGGCAGCTGATTGAAAAAGCTTGGGAAGATCGCAGTTTACTGAAGGATCAAGCTACCGTTGAAACCATAGAAAAGACCATTGCCCTGATCGATTCAGGAGCTCTGCGCTGTGCCGAGCCCACTTCGAACGGCTGGCAAGTGAATGAATGGGTAAAAAAAGCGGTGGTACTTTACTTTCCCATTCGGAAAATGGAAACCATAGAAGTTGGTCCTTTTGAGTTTCATGATAAGATGGCACTTAAGAACGACTACGCGAAGAAGGGCGTGCGGGTAGTGCCACATGCAATTGCTCGATATGGAGCTTATATTTCTTCGGGCGTGATCATGATGCCCTCTTATGTGAATATCGGCGCTTATGTGGATGAAGGCAGCATGGTAGATACCTGGGCAACGGTAGGTAGCTGTGCGCAGATCGGGAAAAATGTACACTTGAGCGGTGGAGTGGGCATTGGTGGAGTATTAGAGCCCCTGCAAGCCTCCCCGGTGATCGTAGAAGATGGCTGCTTCATTGGTTCAAGGTGTGTTGTCGTAGAAGGGGTTCATTTAGAAAAAGAAGTGGTTTTAGGCGCCAATGTGGTCTTGACCAAGTCTACGAAGATCATTGACGTAAGTGGAGCAGAAAAAAAAGAATATCGAGGTAAAGTGCCGGCGCGATCTGTGGTGATTCCAGGTTCCTATACCAAAAGTTTTCCCGCGGGAGATTTTCAAGTGCCCTGTGCCTTGATCATCGGACAGCGAAAAGCGAGCACCGACCTGAAAACCTCGCTAAATGATGTGCTTCGAGACTATGAGGTAGCAGTTTAAGGCGTATGAAAAGCTTTTTGATCATCCAAACGGCGTTTATCGGTGATGTGATCCTTTGTACACCAATCATCGAGAAACTGAAACAGTATTTTCCCGACGCTGAGATTGATATACTTATTCGCAAGGGTAACGAAGGCCTGTTAAAGGGTCATCCGCACTTGAGATCCGTCTTTACCTGGAACAAAAAAAGGAAGAAATATACCCACATGCTAAAATTGATCGCCTTAGTGCGGTCGAAAAAGTACGATGTAGTGGTGAATGTGCAACGCTTTTCATCATCCGGGATCATTACTGCACTTTCTGGTGCACGCCTGAAGATCGGCTTTGTGAAAAACCCATTTTCTTTCACCTTCGATAAGAAAATCGGTCATCGATTGATCGGTCAGCACGAAACCGGACGAAACCTTTCTTTGATCAAAGACTTGACAGATGCCGATTACGTGCGTCCGAAACTATACCCCCAGGAGGAAGATTTTGAGGCGGTGAAAAAGTATCAGGAAACGCCATATTTAGTGATTGCCCCAACTTCAGTCTGGTTTACCAAACAGTATCCTATTTTGAAGTGGGTAGAACTTATTCTCGCTCAGGATGAAGAATGGAATATCTTTTTGATCGGGGCTCCTACCGATTTTGAGGCTTGTGAAGAAATTGCACAACTTTCAGAAGATAATCGTGTGTTCAATCTTGCGGGAAAGCTAAGTCTACTCGAGTCTGCAGCGCTGATTGCAAAAGCAAAAATGAATTACGTCAATGATTCTGCTCCCATGCACATGGCCTCTTCAGTGAATGCACCGACCAATGCGGTATTTTGTTCTACCATTCCATCCTTCGGATTTGGCCCACTGGGTGATGGCTCTAGGGTGATCCAAAGTAAACGAGATTTAAGCTGTCGCCCCTGCGGCCTCCACGGAAAAAAGAAATGCCCCTTAGATCATTTCGACTGTGCTTACAGCATCGATAAATCTCAATTCGATCTTCCTTCCTTCAAAGCGCACAGTGCCTAAAAAGAAAGGACGCTCATCAAAGTAGCGTCCTCTCTATTGGTCAGTAGTTATGAAACTTACTCTATTCTACAGGTAAAAAGGAGTAATTGTTTCCATAATAAAGCATTTGTTCCGTAAAATCTTGAGAGTATTCTATTTTCACATCCACGATCCGATTGCCTTCCATGACGGGTTTCAAGATCGGATTGATGAATCCTCCGTAGGGAGCAATGTCTAAAGCCGCGTAGCGATCAAGGACTTCTTGGTGCAATTCAGGATCTACTTTTACCCCGTATTTTTCAACTAGGATTTGTCCGGCTTCAAAGTCGCCTTCAGACTTGATCCTTTGCAATTCACGCAACTGAAAACCAAAGATGTCCTTTAGCTTTTGATAGTCTTGAATTACGAAATAGGTCCTATCATCAATTACCTTTTTCACGATCACGCTATCCTCTTGCCCAATTTCAAAAGCCCATTTGGCGATCATTTGACGATTTCGCATATGATCCTCTTCAATTTGCTCTCCTGGCTTCAAGCGTTTTAGCTGCAGCATCATGCCATTCATGATGTAATCGTCATAGGCAACCATGCCCACCTCAAGGCTAGGCATTAGTTCAAGGTCTACAAGTTTTTGATCGAAGAGGAAATAGAGCGCTACCAGATCAGCTCTGCCCTCTTCCAAAGTAGAGGCGTAATTCTTTAGGGTTTCTTTGGTGGTTCCTACGCCTTCATTCACTTTTCCGGATGCATGACCAATCACCTCATGTAAATCCGTATGTAATATATCGGCAAGGCTTCCATATTTTCTGGCTCTCATTACTGCTTCATCAGAAATGGCAAATTCACCTAACGAGCTCCTTCCCTCCTTAGCCGACATTTCATAGGCGTGCACGATATTGCCTAAGCTCACGCTTTTGGAGCCGTGCTTTTGGCGGATCCAATTCGAGTTGGGTAAATTGATTCCAATTGGCGTAGAAGGAGAAGCATCACCAGACTCCACTACCACCGTGATCACTTTCCCGGTGATCCCTTTCACATTGGTCTTTTTGTGCTCAGCCATAATTGGCGACACGTCTTCAAACCACTGTGCCTCACGACTGATTTTTTCGATTCTTTGGGTGGCTTCCAGGTCTTTGAATGAAACTACAGACTCAAAGGACCCTTTATATCCTAGCGGGTCATTGTAGACTTCGATAAATCCATTGACCACATCCACACGAGATTCTGTATCATTTACCCAGGCAATGTTGTATTGATCCCAATCCTTTACGTCGCCGCTTTTATAGTAGGCAATCAATTTTTGCAGCGCTTCTCTTTGCTGGGCATTTTCAGCCACTGTAGTGGCTTTTTCTAACCAATAGACGATCTTTTCAATTGCCGGGGAATACATTCCTCCAACTTTCCAGGTCTTGGCTTTGACTGCTCCGCCTTCCTTTACCAACTTGGTGTTGAGACCATACTCCGGTTGATTTCCTTCTTCCTTCGGTAGGGATGCGTAGTAGGCCTCAACTTCTTTTTGAGTGAGGTTCTCGCCGTAAAAATTGACTGCGGAAGCAGCGACCAGGTCGACGCCAGAACTTTTAACTACCTTCTTATAATCACTCCCATTGTTAAAGATCACTTCTGAAAGCTCCATGATCATTTCTTCAGGATGTTGACCCTCCTTTAACGGAAGCTGATCTTCATCTAAGCTTCTGACCATATCTTGAAAAAATTCCATACCAAAAGTCGGTTCAAATTTGGTATTGGAATAATGGTGATGCACGCCGTTGGAAAACCAAAACCGTTTGATATAGGTCATCAAGTTTTTATACTCCTGGTTTGCACTCAGGTCTTCCCCATCTGCCGAAACCGTTCCTTGGGAGGCGATAAGCTCAAAAAGTTTTCTCAACTGCAGGTTGTGTCGGTAATTTTGGTCGTAAATAATATCCCGGCCAGATAAGGCTGCCTCATATAAATAATACAGTAACTCCTTCTTTTTGGGATCAAGCTGCTCAAAACCAGGTACACGGTATCTGATCAGCTTGATATCTGCGAAGCGTTCCGCAGTATATTCGAGATCAGGATCGGTGGCTGTAGATGACCCGCTTGTCTCTGTGTCTTTGTTTGGCTGTTTGTTTGCGGCAGCAAGAACTGTTAAACTTAGACTAGCAGCCAGTAAAAGGGAAAATAAAATCGTTCGTTTCATAAGGTTTGTGATGATGAAACCCACGAATTTAAGGCTTTTCCGTATTTTATTGAGGTGCACGATTAATTATCCCCAATAAAGAGATCAAATTCCGCTTTTGTGATTCGATCCCAATGAGAATGATAATTATTCAGCATGTCATCTAGAAAGTTTCGCTCCGGTAGGATCTTCACTTTGAACACGTGTTTTTTAAGTTCTCCAAATTGCAGCTGATATTCTTCGAACTCTTGATTTGAAAGGATCCTGAAATAGCTTTTATCGTTTTTATATTTTCGATACTGCGGAAATTCCATGGAATCAAAAATAGGGTTTGTTAAATAATCGTTAAGGAAATTTGCGGGCTTGAATAATCCTTTAATTTGGTCGACATGAAAAGGTCCTACATCCGGCTGATCATCTTTTTTGCCGTATTTACTATCATTGGAATCTTCAGTTTTCAAGTGTTTTGGATTCGTAAAGCCTTCGACCTGCAGCAGCGGCAATTTGATGAGCGGGTCCACGTGGCTTTGACCAATGTGGTGGAAGAAGTGCAGCGCCTGAACATGGACTCTTCTGCCTTGTATGAGCCGGTGAAGCAGATCACCAGCAATTATTATTTGGCATCGACCAACGATACGCTGCATCCCTATATACTGGAAAGATTGATCAGTGAAGAATTTAGCAATCGCAATCTGATTACAGATTTTGAGTACGTGGTGTATGACTGTTTCACAGATTCAATCATTTTTGGGAGCTCAGTAGATATGGAATCTGAGGCCAAAAGCCTGGTTTATCGGACTTCAAATCGAGATAAATGGAACAAAGCCTCTCACTATTTTGGCGTGTATTTCCCTAGCAAGTCGCTACACTTGGCAAGAGATATGAATATATGGGTAGTGTCTAGTGTATTCCTGCTCCTGGTGATGATCTTTTTTGCCTACACCATCTGGGTGATCCTTCGTCAGAAAAAGCTCTCCGAGGTACGGACCGACTTCATCAATAACATGACGCACGAACTGAAAACTCCCATATCTACCATATCCCTTTCTACCGAAGCCTTGAACAACCCTAAAATAGCTAGTGATCCCGAGCGATTAAAAAACTATACGCAAATCATCAAAGAAGAAACGAAACGATTAAAAGGACAAGTAGACAAGGTGCTACAAATGGCCACTTTAGACAAACGAAGAGTGGAATTGACCAAAGAGAAGGTTAATCTGCACAAGGTGATCGAAAAAACCGTAAAAGGCTTTGACCTCATTCTCGATGCAAACGAAGCAGAGATCACACTTAGCTTGAAGGCTTCCAAACCTTTTATCCTTGGAGACCCGCTTCATTTGACCAATATCCTTTTCAATCTGATCGACAATGCCATCAAATATTCGGAGAACAAACCACAAATCTTGGTGAGCACCATTGACCATAAAAGTGGACTTTATCTAAGAGTAAAAGACAATGGCATTGGCATGAGCCGAGAGCAACAAAGGCATGTCTTCGAGAAGTTCTATCGCGTGCCTACGGGTGATCAACACGACGTAAAAGGATTTGGAATTGGATTGAATTATGTGTTGAAGATGGTTAAACAACACCATGGGAGAATTCAGTTACGCTCTGAACCTAAAGCAGGCTCTACGTTCAGGATCTTCTTACCAAAAATGAAAAATGACTAAGCAAGAGATCAATATACTACTGGTTGAAGACGACCTGAATCTTGGCTTCGTAGTAAAAGATCAATTGGAAGAAGTCGGATACAAGATCGATTGGGCTACCAAAGGAAGACAAGGGCTCAGCAAAGCTTTGTCGAACAACTATGACCTTGCCTTGCTCGACGTGATGTTACCTGAAATGGGTGGATTTGAGTTGGCTGAAGAGTTGGTAGAATCGAAACCTGAAATGCCATTCCTCTTCCTCACCGCTAAAACGCTACTGGAGGATAAATTAAAAGGGCTGAAACTCGGAAGGGATTACCTTACCAAACCTTTTGAGATGAAGGAGCTCATTGCCAGGATCGAAAACGTATTGGAGTCAAATTCTAAACAAGATTCTGCAGAACCTAAGGAGCTTAAGGTCTTTGAAATCGCCAGTTATACCTTCGACTACGTTAACCAATACCTCGAACGAAATGGGAATCGGCAAAACCTAACCAAGAAAGAAGCCGACCTGTTGCGGATGCTCGCCATTAAAAAGAACACGGTGATGAATCGTGATGATGCATTGAAGGCCATCTGGGGCAACGATGATTATTTCAACGGAAGAAGCATGGATGTCTTCATCTCAAAACTTAGAAAATATCTAAAAGAAGATGAAAATATCCAGATCATTAATGTGCATGGCATAGGTTTCAAACTTGCCACCGGCTGATATCAAGAATAATATCGACTAACTCACCCCCTGTTCCGGATATTTTGCGGTTACTCCCCGATAAAAGCGCTGAATAATCTCCAGGTCTTTTTCGTAATCGCCCGTTGGGAGAACGGTAGGTCCGATGCCGGCTTCCTTTTTAGCATAGTCTAAATAGCCACAACTAATTGGCACCCCTGCCCCTAAAGCCACGTGATAGAAACCCTTTTTCCAATTTTTTGCTTTTGAGCGAGTACCTTCAGGCGTTACTAAAATGAAAAGCTCCTTTCTATCTTTATACAGTTCGATCATGTGGCCCACCATTCCGCCTTTCTTTGAACGATCGATGGCTATTCCTCCAAAAGCGCTTAAAATGGGACCTAAGGGAAAAAAGAACAATTCTTTTTTGATGGTGAACCTAAGTGGGATGCCCATCAAGTAAAAGGCAGCTCTCGCATACACAAAATCCCAGTTGCTGGTATGGGGGGCGGCGATCATCACCATCTTATCGTATGTCGGAATTTCTGCATTCAGCTTCCAGCCGCTGAGCCAGAATATGAACTTTGATATCAATTTCATGAATTAAAAATAATTCTTTCTCAGGTCCACAGCAAAGCATGTAGGACATCTATTTGCATTAGGCAGAATAAAAAAATTGTTTTACCTTCAATAGGTGATGGTTAGAAACGCTCTTTTAAAAACGAGAGGGCGGCTTCTTTTGCTTTACCTTATCCTGGGATTCACCATCTCTCAGGCTCAGGAGCAATCTGCTTCTGGAGCCGCTTCTCTTAGCCTCGCTGATGCCAATCTTCTTCTTGCAGACGAATGGTCGGTAAACAACAATCCGGCTATGTTAACCGCTCTGCAAGAAATCAGTTTAGCAGCTGCATTTCGCAACCAGTTTCTACTTCCTGAATTTTCTTCAAGATCCTTCGCCTTGAATCTTCCTATAAAAAACCAACACATCGGCCTTGCCGCAGATCAAAAAGGCTTTAGTGAATTTCTTGGAACTCGCCTCGGACTCAGCTATGCGCAAAGCCTATCGCCTTCATTTTCAATGGGTATGCAATTCAATTATCAATCCCTTTCACTGGCTGATCCCTACGGACAAGCCTACTTTTTGACCGTCAATCTTGGTTTTTTCACTAAAATAAGCGACGAACTTGAGCTGGCCACTTTGGTGGTAAATCCAAATCGAAGCAATACCCCGAATGCCGATCAAGCCTTTGCTCCTCAAATCATTAAAACGGGACTCGCTTATCACCCTAAAGAATACCTTTCCATTTATCTGCAGGCAGACAAACAGTTGGATCGTCCTTTAGAGAGCAGACTTGGGATCCAATATGCTTTTCAAAAAGCAGTTCACTGCCGGCTGGGGATTGCACCGCAGACGAGAAAATTTGCTTTTGGCTTCGATTATCTGCGAAACGCGATAAAGTTAGCGGTGGCCTCACAGTTCCATCTTCAGCTGGGCTTTAGTCCCGTCATTTCCATAAGCTATTTTCCAAAACACGACCATGACTAAGCGTCTCCTATTGATAGGCTCTTTTTTATCCGCCGCCACTTTATGCGCCCAAGATGAATTGGATGATTCTTTTTGGCAACTGGTTGAAGAAAGGATCGAATTCTTATCCGAGGAGCAGATCGGAAGTAATTCTGATTATACCGCTCAATTCGAATACTTAGCACAGGCCTTTCTCTCGCCCATCGATCTTAATCATACCGACTCCAGAGAGCTTCACCAACTCGCACTCCTAAATCAAACTCAAATAATCGAATTACTCGCCCATCGCGAAAAGCACGGCAAACTCCTCACTTTTGAAGAATTGCTCAGCATTCGGTCATTCGATCGCTTCACCATTTTACTCATCAGGCCATTTTGCACGGTTAAGTCCAGGCAATTGTATCCCGATCCAAGCTTTCGCACGCTGCTCACAGAAGGGAAATCGACCCTCTTCCTAAGGCACAGCCGGGTAATCGAACTTGCCGAAGGATTCAAAAAGAGGGAGAATGGATATTTGGGCGGACCGGATAAACTGTATAGCCGATATCGCTTTCAGTATCATCGGCGCTTGAGTATTGGCTTTAGCGCAGAAAAAGATCCCGGAGAGGCCTTTTTCAGCAAAGAACAAAAACAAGGTTTCGATTTTTACTCCGGCCATCTTTTCATCCAAGAATGGCAAGGCTTCAATAAGCTTGCCTTGGGCGACTTTCAAGCTCAGTTCGGACAGGGACTGACTTATTGGTCGGGGGTTGGCTTTGGGGCAGGCCTGGGGGTGGCCGGACTGAAAAGAGTGGGAATTGGTCTCATGCCCTATACCTCGATTCAGGAAAACTCTTTTTTAAGAGGCCTTGGTTTAGAAAGGAGTTTTGGAAAATTTCGCTTGACGGCATTTGTCTCTAGTTTAATGATCGGTGGCCGCCTTATTGAAGAAGAAGGAAAAACCTTGATGACAGGATTTCCAGGGAATGGATTACATCGAACTGCTGCTGAACGAGAACGAAAAGCCCGCATTCAAGAGCAACAGGCGGGTTTGCATTTGAGGTATACCAAGTCTAAAACAGAGATCGGCCTAACTGCTGCATCCAGGCGCTATCCATATTCCCCGGCCCGCTCAACTCAAGTGTACCAGCGATTTGGAAGAGCAGAAAAAGTGCAAACGAATCTTGGGGTAGATTATTCTAAATACTTATCAAACCTCCTGATATTTGGCGAAACTGCTTACAGTTTAGGTCATGGCATAGCTACGCTAAATGGGTTACTCTGGATGGCTGATCGGGATTTTCGGCTTGGATTGCTTCACCGGCATTATCAAAAAGACTTCTTACCCATACAAAGTAATGCCTTGGGGAGTAATTCAAATAACACCAACGAAAGAGGACTCTTTCTTCATCTCGAAACCAATTTATTCCGAGGTTTAAGTTTCAACCTAAATTATAATCTCTACCGCTTCCCTTGGCTGCGTTTCCAAGTAGATGCTCCGAGCTCGGGCCTGGAAAAGTTGGCCGAACTGCGCTATTCCGGATCGAAGCAAATCGAGCTTTACTTTCGGTTTAGAGAAAGAAAAAGGCAGAAGAATGCTCGCTTGGAAAAGGATGGCGTGGAAAAGATCAAAGAGGAGATCAGTCAAAATTATCGGCTACATCTGACCTATCAGATCAACGAGCGCTTCTCTTGGCAGAGCCGAATAGAATGGCGCAGATACAGTTTACAAGCTTTGAACAGTCGCGGGCTGATCTTTTTTCAGGATCTGAACTTTAAAAGCAAACACGCTCCGCTTTCCTTTAGTATTCGGTTGGCACTGTTCGATTGTCCGGACTTCCAGAGTAGGATCTACGCCTACGAACGGGATGTGCTTTATGCCTTCAGCATTCCAGCATATCAAGGAATTGGAAGTAGGTATTACCTTTTAATGCGCTGGAAGATCTCAAATGCCCTTGACCTTTGGCTGAGATACGATCGCACATCATATTTAGACAGGGAGATTCTCGGCAGCGGTAGGGATGAAATTCTTGGAAATCACAAATCACAGCTTAAAACCCAGTTGCGATTAAGGTTTTAGAACCACTCCCATCTTGCTGAGCTCCTTCCAGAAGTTGGGAAAGCTTTTATTGACCACCTTTTCATCATCCAATTTTAGCGTATTAAAAATGGGAATTGCAGCTGCTACGGACATAGCAACTCGATGGTCGCCATGTGTCTGAAGTGCGGGTATTACCGATTTCTTTTTGATCAACCGGATACGCAAGTCCCGTTCATCCACCTGATAGTTGATCTCTGCTAGTTTCTGCAACTCAGCAAGCAAGGTCTTGACTCTGTCGGATTCCTTAAGTCTTAGGGTTTGTATGCCATGTATATGAACCGATTTACAAAGAAAGACGGCTGCGAAGACAAATGGCAAGATCAGGTCAGGATGATCGGTCATATCCACGTCGATAAATTCAGTTACTACAGCTGTTTTACTTAATTGAATGTGATCCTTATGAAAACTAGTGGCCACTCCTAATTTTTGAAAATATTCCACACATTTTCGATCTCCCTGAATACTCTTGTCTTGAAGTTGATTCAATTTGATCTCTTCCAGCTTGGAAAGGGCAAAAAATTGATAGAAAAAAGCAGCAGAAGACCAATCCGCTTCGACTTGGTAAGCCGAGTCCAATTGATAGGTCCCTTTTTCAACGTCTATCCGATCGTCCTTACGATGCAAGTTTATGCCACATTTTTGCATCAAACTGATCGTCATCTGAATGTAAGGCTGAGAAGTTGGTCGTTGTAACTTCATTTCAAGCCCATTCTTGAGATAAGGAGCAATCAAAAGCAATGCGGTAACATATTGAGAGCTGTATGATGCATCAATGGCAATACTTGAGCCATCCAGTGGCTGACCTTTGATTTTGAGGGGTGGATACCCTTCCTTATCGAGGTAGCTGATCTCTGCCCCTAATTGGCGAAGTGCTGCAACCAATGGGCCTATCGGCCGTTCATGCATTCTTTGATCTCCTTTTAAGACCACCTCCCTGCCCTTTTTTAAGGAATGATAGGCCGTAAGGAAACGCATGGCTGTGCCTGCCATTCCAACGTCTAGTTCATCTTCTCTGCTTTTCAACAAACTTTGCATGGTAAGCGCATCGTCTGCTTCAGACCAAGCTATGATGGGCAATGGTTGTTCTGATAAGGCCTTAATGATGGATAAGCGATTACTTATGCTTTTGGATGAAGGCAGCTGAATGAGAATACCTTCTCGACTTTTTCTTTCGGACCTAAACTCAATTTTCAACATTCTTTCCGATAGAATTGTAAAGCAGCTAAAAGTCTTGCCTCATCAAGCTGGTGATCGTAGGATGCATTCCCAATCGAATCCAACAAGACCATCTGAATGCGGCCTGCTTTGTTCTTCTTGTCCTTGCGCATGATCGCAACCATTTCCGGCTCGTCATTTTCAGACCATTCGAGCTTTGGAAACCTTTTCTTGAGCGTTTTTAAAATGATATGGAATTCACTTTCCTCAAGCTCGTTTAATGCGTTCGACAAATAAGCTTCGCAGATCATTCCCGCAGCGATGGCAAATCCGTGCGAGACGGGATTTCCGTAGGCTAAAAAACTGCTTTCAATGGCGTGCCCAATGGAGTGTCCAAAGTTCAATATCTTCCGATTAGAAAGCTCGAAAGGGTCTTGTTGAACAATCTCGAACTTGATGGCGACAGCTCGTTGAATCAGATCTTGGCTCAAAAGACCATTGGGATCAGAAACCAACTTATCCCATAGCGCCTTGTCGTTGATCAAAGCATGCTTGTAAACTTCTGCGAGGCCACTCAAATATTCTTCGTCACTCAAAGTTTTGAGAAACTCTGAAAAAACCAAGATAGCCTTGGCTGCTTGGAAGTTACCAATCTGATTTTTCAAATTACCGAAATCTACCCCCGTCTTGCCACCTATAGCTGCATCCACAATGGCCAATAAAGAAGTAGGAATATGGATGAACTCAATGCCTCTTTGGTACAGGGAGGCCGCAAAAGCACCGAGATCGGTAATCATTCCACCACCTAAATTGATCAAGAGCGAATGGCGGTCTGCCCCTTGCTCCACCAGAGAACTCCAAATAAATTCAGCCGTGCGAAGGTTTTTATGAGCTTCACCAGCTTTCGTAATGATCAATTGCTCGTCCGAAAAATGTTGGGGATACCACGCTTTCAGCTTTGGCCAGCAATACTGATGGGTATGCTCATCACAAAGCACAAAAATGGAAGAGTGATCAGCTGAGGAAATTTCATCGGACAGCCGGTTTGAAGCGGATTCAAGGAATTCAGGGCGGGTGATGGATAACTCTTTCATGACCTAGATCAAAACTAGGAAGATAATTTTATGTTTTGCTTTTGCAGAAATTCGCCGCATGAAAAAAATAGGTTTGATCTCAGATACCCATTCTTATCTTCATCCCAGGGTGAAGGACTATTTTAAAGATTGCGGCGAAATCTGGCATGCGGGAGATATTGGAAACATTGAAGTAGCCGATCAGCTGAACGCCTTCCGTCCTCTTAAAGCAGTTTATGGAAACATAGATGGGCACGAGGTAAGAAAGCAGTATCCTAAACATCTCCGGTTCAATTTGGAAGGTCTCGACGTGTGGATCACTCACATTGGAGGGTATCCGGGTCGGTACGACAGGCGGGTGAGGGATGAAATTAGAAAGCATCCACCCGGATTATTCATTTGCGGACATTCCCACATATTGAAGGCCATGCCCGATAAAAAACTAGGATTACTTCATTTGAACCCGGGAGCAGCGGGCAAAGTTGGATTTCACAATGTGCTGACTCTCATGCGTTTCGAGATCGATCAAGCGCAAGTGAAAAATTTAGAAGTGATCGAGCTCGAAAAACGGATTTAGCGGATACGGTCGGCAGCCCTGATCAGCGCCTCGTCCTTCTTTATGCTTCTTATGCCGAGATAGATAAAAAGCATGGGCAATAAACTTAGAAAAGTTCCCGTGCTGTATTCTATGATCAGCGAATCATGAAGCCCGAGACTTTTTGATCCTTCATCGATCAAAAAGAACACAGCAGCCACCAATGCAGCTTGGGTAAACAAGTTCAACTGAGACAGCTTGATCTGCAATTGACGCTTCTTAAAAAGCATGATCACAATGAAACTAAGCAAAATATTGACTGAGGTAATCACCGCCAGGATCACCGTGGAGTAAGTCTCTTGCCCTTCAAGACCAAACATTCCATAGGGATGTTCACTATCTTCTATTTTGATCTCTGCAAAGTCGAACATAAATAGAGACACGTTCAGAAGAATCGCTAAAAAGAGGTATAACGTCTGTATTCTTTGCCACATAATTTGTTTCTTTTGCTGCAAAGAAACAAAGAATATCTGCGCTTTTTTTTCGTTTATTGCAATTATCTATGTCAGCAAATAAGCAAGCCTTCGCCAAACTCAGCAGTGAGATCGCTTCCTTACCCTTCAGTCTCTCTTTTGAGTGGTGGAATGAGGTGGTTAAGGATCAATGGGATGTGGCCATTGTAGAAGAAAAGGGCAAGGTTAAAGCGGCCTGGCCTTACTACAAGAGAAGTAAAGGTCCCTGGACGATGCTTTGTCAGCCTGCCTTCACTCCTTATGGAGGACCGATCTATCACTACCCTGAAGACCAAAAGATCGAACGCCGGCACAGTCTTGAACAAAAACTTACTGAGAAGCTTATTCAAAAATTGCCGGCCTATTCTGAGCTAGAGATCAATTGTCAAGTCGGGCTTAAAAACACCCTTCCGTTTATATGGGCAGGTTTTGAGGATCGGAAAAGGTTTACGTACCTCCTGGACCTGAATCAGACTGAAGCAGAAATTTGGGGAAATTTCAGGGAAAATATTCGCCGGCAAATCAGAAAAGCCGAAAAAAGTATTACTGTAGAGCCATCAGACGATCCGAATCTGCTTGAAAGAATGCTCAGATCGACTTTTGAAGGTCAGGCGACCAGCTATCCAATTCAAGATGCCAAGGTTTATGAGCGCATATTAAAATACATCGCGAAATACCATTGCGGCGGTCTATTGAAAGCCGTTGATAAAGATCACCATGAGCATGCGTGTATCCTGTGGCTGCACGATGAGCATTCTGCGTATTATCTGATCGGTGGTGCAAATCAGAACTTCAAGAATTCCGGCGCAATGAGCTTGTTGATGTGGCAAGCCATCAAAAACAGCAAAAGTGTGAGCTTAGAGGATGAGAGAAATTTAAAAAATTTCAATTTTGAAGGCAGCATGATTCCTGCAATCGAAAAATACCTAAGAGGGTTTGGGGGTGATCTAGTGCCATATTCCTGTTTGTACAGCTGCGAATCTAGAGGACTAAAAATTGCG
>JGI12109J20283_10324502_pt1 | contig 19293 bp, 12 predicted proteins | sample ElkSlonscriptome_12_FD_20283 | JGI IMG/M metagenome (IMG submission 20283)
CGCTGAAGCTCCGGGCGAGTCATCAGACCGAGCGCCTCGTGCTCGCGGTCGATGCGGACTTCCCTGGACTGCTCCCCCTTCTCCCGGATTCCCTGCGACAGCTGGTGGAGTCGACGACGATCGCACGAGCGGGCTTCGATCTGGATGCCGCCTACGATCTCGCCGACTCGTCGGCAGTCGCCGATCTCGTCCTCGAAGTCGCCGGTCCGGATGCTCGACTGGATTTCGCGGGCAACTTCACGGGTTCACCGCGGGGGCAACTGACCGCACGCATCGAGCAACTGCAGGCAGCATGGGGCGGACTCGACCTGGGCGCCTCCAGGCCGATCGAGATCACCGCCGTGCCCGCCGACAGCACGCTGGACGTCTCGGGACTCGAGTTGACCGGTTCGCTCGGCGAGGTCTTCGTGGACGGTACGGTGGATCCTCGCCGTGCAAAGGCGAATGCACGGATCGACCTCGACCTGCTGGGCCTGCGTCAGGTTCTTCCCGACTCGCTCGCGGCACCGCTGGAGGCCAGCACGCTGCGTAGCGTACAGCTCGCGTTCGACGGCACCTACGACCTTCCCCGACGCACGGGCGATGCGACGCTCCGGCTCGACGCGACGGCCGACGAGGGAGACGCGCAGGTCGAGCTCGTCGCCGGAGCCGAGCTTCCCGAACGTGTTTCACTGCAGGTCGACACGCTGCGAGTGCGGTGGAAAGACCAGACCCTGCGGTCGGCGTCTCCGCTGGTGGCCGACGCGGACCTCGCGGCTTCGACGATCGATCTCCAGGGGTTGGACTTTCGTAGCAGTTTCGGTCGTCTTTCGGGCCAGGCGCGAGCGGACTCGTCGAGCGCGGACGGCCGAATCGATCTGGAAGTCGGAATTCCCCGATCCCAGCTCGTCGAGTGGTTGCCCGAGTTGGAGGACACCCTCCCGGCCGCTGACAGCCTGCGCACTCGCATCGGCATCACGCTGGGTGGGACCGCGCGGGCGCCGCGCGCGAACGTCGAGGGAGAAGTCACGCTGACCGACGTCGACGGTCGCGATCTCGGTCTCCGTCTCGTCGCCGACTATGGCGACGAACGTCGCGTCGACGTCGAGGCCGACGTCGAGTACGGCGAGACGACCTGGTTCCATCTGTCGGGACGGGCACCCTTCGACGTCGGGCTCGATCCGCCCGAGGCTCGACTGCGCACCGAGGACCCGCTGGATCTCGAGGTGCGGACGCCGGTGCTGGACCTCGGCAAGGTCGCGGAAGTCACGCGATCGCCAATCGATCTCGCCGGAGACTTGAAGGTCACGTTCCGGGCCGATGGCGCCTTCGACGCGCTGGAGCTCTCGGGCGAGGTCGTCTCCGATCGCGCGCGCGCCGACCTCCCGGACGGTAGCTGGATCGAGACCGCCACCTCGGTCCAGCTCTCGGGGAGCTTGCGTGCGCCGCGCGTCGACGGAGCAGTCACGGTGTCGAGTGGACTCGTTCTGTTGCCCGAGGTCCCGCCGTCTCGCCTGCCGACCCAGGGCGAGGCGCTCTTGTGGGATACGGCTCCATTGGATTCTGCCGCGACGTCCACGCCGCGCTCGGTCACGCCGCTCGATACGTTGACGCTTCCGATTCCGGACGTGGCCATGCGTCTGAAGGTGCCGGGTGGGCTGCGCATACGCGGCCACGGCCTCGACGTAGAACTCCGTGGCGAGCTCCAGGTCGAGGTCGAGGACGGGGTCCCCGGCGTCGGCGGCGAACTCGAGGCGTGGCGTGGACGTCTCGATCTCCTCGGGCGACGCTTCCGGGTCGAGACCGGACGAGTGATGTTCGATCCCGACCAGGTCGAGCCCGACCCCGAACTCGACATCCGGTTGGCGACCACGCTCTCGGGCACGCGATACACCGTGGACGTGACCGGAAGCGCGAGCGCGCCTCGCATCGAGCTCGGCAGCGATCCCATGATGCCCGAAGGCGACATCGTCTCGGCGCTGCTCTTCGGCCGTCCGCTCGACGAACTCGACGAAGGCCAGTCCCAGCTCCTGGCCCAGCGCACCCAGGACATTGCGGCGGCCTACGGCGCGCAAGTGCTTTCGCGGCGTATCGGCCAGCGACTGGGCGTCGACCTCGTGAGCATCGAGCCGGGCACCGACGGGGGCGCGGCATCACTCGTGTTGGGGCAGTACCTCAGTCCCGACGTGATCGTGCAGTACGAGCAGGTGCTCGAAGAAGGCGCGGCATCGCTCGTGCGTCTCGAGTACACGATCACGCGGGCCCTCCGCCTGGAGACGACGGCGAGCCAGGGAGAGCACTCCGGCATCGAGATCCAGTGGCAGAAGGACTACTGAGTCCCACGCGTCAGGCGCCGACGGCCTGCTCGAGTTCGGTTTCGACGTCGTGAATGCTGACGATGCGTGTCGATGGGACGAAGTCGACCACGGCCTGACCCATGACCCCGTTGCTCCCGAGTTCATTCGGATCGACGACGAAGACGCGAGCACCCACGGCGGCCGCTTGCGCGACCCCGGCGGCGCCGTCGTCGCTCAGGCCGGCCAGGACGAAGACCGACAGCTTGTTCCCGTAGACCTCGGTCGCCATGCGATACGCGATGTCGAGACTCGGAACCGAACTGGGGTGCGCGTCGGCGGGAATCATCCGGAAGCGCTGCTCTGCGAAACCGATGTCGAAGCCAGGGGGGGCTACGTAGAAGTGCCCGGCGGCAACCATCTCGCCGGGACGAGCCCATTCGAAGTTCGCGTTGACGTTCTGCATGACTGTCAGAAGAGACGAATCCGGTCGGCGCGATGCATGGGTCAGGTAGAGGAGTGCGTTCTCACCGAGTTCGTATCGACGTGAAAGCGCCCGCGTGGCGATCTGCAGGGCACCGGCGGATCCCGCGAGCATGACGAGGCCCGTGGCTGGAGTTCCCTCGGTCTCGGGTACACTCGCGAACTCGGCTCGGAGCTTCTCGACCGACTTCTGCGAGCGGGCGTAGATCAGGGCCAGCACACGGTTCAAGGCCGCACGATTGATCATCGACTTGGGCAAGTAGTCCGTTGCCCCGAGGTGGAACATCTCTCGAACGGTGTTTTCGCTCCCCGCGCCGGTGACGGCCACGACTGGCGGGAGTTCCTCGCCCAGGCGGACGAGCATCTCGCGCATGATCTCCGTGCCACGGCGCCTCGGGAGGTTCATGTCCAGGAACACCACGTCGTAGGGGCGCTGACCGAGGCTCGCGATCCCTTCGTCCCCGTCGTGCGCGACGTCGACGACCCATTGAGGTCCGGCCACCTGTTCGATCTGACGCTGTATCTGAATCGAGTCCGCGCGATCGTCGTCGATGACCAGAGCCCGCCCGCGAGGGGCGACGTTGATGTAGGGGGCGGACCCGTGTCGTGGCTCGGGCAGCAGACCGATCGCGAGCGCGAGAGTGTCCACCGCTCCGCTCAACATCGACTTCGAGAAAGCCGCACGCGCACCGAGTTGCAGAGCTCGTTTCTGGTCGGCATCGTCCTCCGAGCCGGTGATCACCACGACCGGGACCTTGCGCAGTCGCGGATCGAGCTGCATTCGATCGAGAAGCCAGAAGCCGGACTCGCCGGGGAGGCTCAGATCCAGCGATACGACCGTACGCTGCAACGCATCGGGATCGAGCTCGGTCTGCAGGTGGTCGAGGGCAGCATGTGGGTCCGTCATGACCACGATTCTGCAGTCCAGGACGTGACGCCGCAGTTCGCGCCGGATCGAGAGGCTGTCGACGAGATCGTCCTCGACGATCACGAGGGTCGAGGATTCAGGCATCGATGCTCTCCGGGAAGACCTTCACGACCACGCGGGTTCCGCGCGGGGAAATGCTTTCGATCCACGCTTCGCCACCCAGGCTTCGCGCGTAGCGGCGGACGAGAGGGAGGCCGATTCCGCTTCCCTCGACCTTGTCTCGACTGACCAAGGTGGTGAACATCTCGAAGACCCGGCCGCGGTGCTCGTTGGGAATCCCGGGACCGTCGTCTTCGACGAAGATCAGGAGGGCTTCATTCTGCTGCCGCGCACCCACGCGCACGATGCCCTCGGTCTTGTCGTGGTGTTTGACCGCGTTGCCCACCAGGTTCAGGATGATTTGCAGGAAGGGAACGTGCGCGCCGCGCACGGTCGGCAAGTGATCGCTGACGAGCTGGATGCCTGTCGGTTTCGAGACGCTCTCGAAGACCTCGGAGACGATCGCGTTCAGATCCACGGTCTCGCTCTCGACCTGTTCGCGCCCGGCGCGCGCGTAGGCCAGGAGATCGACCATCATCCGGTCCATGCGATCGACGCGCGAGTTCATCAGGTCGAGGTACTCCTGCGCCTGATCGCCGAGACGTGGCCCCTCGTCCTCGCGCAGCCACTCGACGATGTTCTTCACCGCGCGCAAGGGCGCTCGTAGGTCGTGAGACGCTGCGTAGGCGAACCGTTCGAGTTCGTCGTTCGAACGGGCCAGGGCGGTGTTGACCTGCTCGAGTTCCGCGGCCTGTTCGCGCAAGGCGAAGGTCGAGTGGACCGAGGGGCTCAGGATGAGCGTCTTCAGCTCACGTGCCGCTTCGATCTCGGACTCGCTCCAGGGCTCGGCCGTGCCGCGCTGCTCCTGGGTCCACTTCGCGAACGACTCTCGAGGATGGAGACGTTCGAGGCCGTCCTTGTCACGCACGACGGGCTTGTCGGGATCGCCTGCCCAATGGAGTGTCCGGATGCGCTCGGCGCGGAGCCACACGATCGTGGTCGAAACGTCGCTCGTCGTGCGCACCACGAGCGCGCCGGCCATGGGCGGCTCGAAGGGGCCGGGGGCATCGTAGAGGAGTTCGTGGGTGGCCCACGGATCCTCCTCCGAACCGATGGGAAGCCGGCGAAGCCAGGCCTCGACCGCCTCGATGTCGGCCTCGACTCCATGGATCTCGGTGCGACCTTCGGTCGAGATGACGAGCGCGTCGCCGTGGGCGATCGCGAAGAGGTCGTCGATGCGTGTGCGGAGGAACTCGCCCAGGTGGGTTTCGGGGACGAGGTGCTCGACGAGCTTCTGGAGAACGCCGCGCGCGTCGCTCAGTTCGCGACTCCGACGGAGTTCACCGTGCAGTTCGATCTGTCCGGAAACGAATTGGCTCAGCAGCTCGCAGGCCTGCCGTACCTCGAAGGGTACCCGGCGCGGCGTGCGGTGATGGCAGGACACCAGTCCCCAGAGCTGCCCGCCGCGCAGGAGCGAAACCGACATCGATGCCGCGACGTCCATGTTCTTCAGGTACTGGATGTGGATCGGTGAGACGCTGCGCAGGACGGCGTCGCTGAGATCGAGAGCGAGTGGATCCGGCCCCGTCGGTCGCGCGCGGAGAGTGCGAGGCTCCGAGGCGACGTCGGCGATCAGGCGTAGTGGAGTGCGTTCGTACAGGGCTCGGGCCTGGGCGGGAATGTCGCTCGCCGGAAAGTGGATCCCCAGGAAGGATTCGACGTCGTCCTCCCGGCTCTCGGCGACGACCCAGCCGTGCCAATCCTCCGCGAAGCGGTAGACCATGACGCGATCGAATCCCGTCAGTTCGCGGACGGCGTCGGCGAGGGCTTGGCTGAGATCGTGTGGATCCTCGAGCCGACGGAGTTGCTGTGTCACGGCCTGCGTGAGTCGCAGCACACCGGCGAGCTGTTCGGTCGAGAGGCTCGCGTCCTCGAGTTCCACGACCCCGAATCCCTGAGGATTGCGGTGCACCAGGGCTTGCTGTTCACCGTTGCTCAGCGCCACCGGGAGGATGGCTCGAGATTCTCCTTCCTCGAGCAAGGTCGACAGACGGGCCGCGTCCGCTTCGCTCACGATGTCCGTCAGCGTTGCCGTGCCTCCGGCGACGGCGCGCACCTTCGATTCGAGATCCTCGGACCATGCGACGATCTCCTGCGCATCGTTCAGCGCGATCAACGAGCCGTGGGCCTGGATCGACCCCGGTACATGGATGGGCTCACGATCGCAGTCCGTCAGCGAGACCTTGCGTTGGAGTCCGCTCATCGTGCCTCCTCGGCCATGCGTGCGTCGAACAGCGTGGCGTGGAAGGCGAAGGTCTCCTGGGCGCCGACGATGCAATCGTCGAGGTCGGCGGTGAACGCATCGAGTCCGGCGCGGAAGGCGCGCCAGTGTTCGGCCTGCTCGGAGCCATAGGGGTCGAAGCTGACCAGGCGGGGTGGTTCGTCGGGGTCGAGGGCACGACCGATGCGTTCGGCGAGGAATCGACCACCGTTCGTGGCGCCTTCGAAGACGTACCAACGGCCGACGGTCCGCGCGGCCGAGCAAGCTTCGAAACTCCGAACGAAGTCCGTGACACAGTCCGGAAGGGTTGCGGCGCCTGGTTTCCAGTCCAGAGAGTCCAGGTCGGCCTCCATGGACGCCGCACGACGGTGGTGAGACCTGAACATCGATTCGACACGCGGATCTTCACAGCACTCGAGTCGGGATTCGAGCGCTCGATGAACCGGAATCAGTGAAGCCACATAGGATGCGACGAAGTCGCGGGCCACGCGGTCGGACAGCAGAACCTGTTGATGCGCATGACTTTCCAGCGCTCGGTGGGCGTCCGAGACGACCTCCCGTAGGACGAGCGCGGGAGAAGTGGTTTCGTCGATGGATCGGCCGGGAAGCGATCTCACGATGAGGACCTGGAAACTGGGTGCCTGAACGAGGGTTCGACAAGGGAGATTCCAACGTTCGACGGTGCGTCGTCAAGGCACGAAACGCCTGATTCGGAATGAATGCGGTTCAGGCGCCCGAGACTTCGAGAACGTGGCGGAATTCGGCGTCCACGCCGGCAGAGATCGGGTGAGCGCTCGTCTCGAACAGAGCGCGCACGGTGTGGTCCCCGCCGTAGGCACGCGCCGTCGCGGTCGGGTCCGCGCCGGCCTCGATCAGGGCCATCGCGAAGCGGGGTGCGTCGTGGGGCACGCCCTGACGGGCGATCTCGACGCCGTTGGCACTGAGGTAGTGCAGCAACGTGGCGCCGTGGCCGAACGCGGATCGCATCGTCGGCAGGTGGGGAACCCTCTCCAGAAGCCGGCGGAAAGCCGCGAGGTCGCCGGCCTCGATCGTGTCGAGGGCTACTTCGAAGTCGAGGTCGAGAGTCGTTTCGTCGACGGCGCTCGGATCGTCGAATCCGTGTTCGAGGGCGATCGCGGCGAAGGCCTCATCGGCGGTGAGCGGAGTGTCGAGGATCTGCTCGGGCGTGTCGTGCGCACGCTGGGGCACCACGGCGCGGATCTGGATCGTCGCCGCTGGATCGCCCGCGGCATGGGCCTCGAGCAATGTCTGGGTCTGATGCTCGACCCAACTCGAACGCGTGCCGCCACCGGCTCCGCGGGCGTACAGCGCGGCGTGCAATCGGCGTACGGCAGCGACGTCTGGATGAACGTAGGTGCTGCCCATGGGGACTCCGGAAACGGGGAGCGGCCCCGATCATCGGACCGGGGCCGTGTCGGTGCGAGAGTGTAGACCGATCAGCGCTTGAGTGAAAGAGGGCGGCGCAGACCAGCAGGTCGCTGCGCTTTCTCCTGCGGGGCACCGGCCGGCGCGTTGGGGGTCGACCGCGGATTCGCGTTCGTCGGTGATGCGGGTCGCTGACCGTTCGGACGTGCCGTCGCGTCAGTGCCGAGCCCTCCGCCCAGCCCGCCCATGCCTTGGCTCGCACCACCCGCGCCGGGTCGGATCTGCTCGGGCACGTTGGCCTTTGCCATGGCGTCTTCGTAGGTCACCGTTCCCTGTGCCACGAGTTGGTTCAGGTGATCCTCGAGCGATTGCATGCCGACCTTGCGGCCGGTCTGCATCGTCGACGGCAGCTGCGCGAGCTTGCCCTCGCGGATCATCGAACGCACCGCGTCGGTCGCGACCATGATCTCCAGCGCGGCCACGCGTCCACCGCTCTGCTTCTTGAGCAGCGTCTGGCTGATGATTCCCTGTAGCGTTCCCGCGAGCTGCATGCGGATCTGCGTCTGACCATCGGTCGGGAAGACGTTGACGACACGGTCGATCGTTTTCGCAGCACTCGTCGTGTGCAGTGTGCCGAAGACCAGATGACCGGTCTCCGCCGCGGTCACTGCGAGGCTGATCGTCTCGAGGTCTCGCATCTCGCCGATCAGGATCACGTCGGGATCCTGACGCAGCGCGCGACGCAAGGCTTCGTTGAAGTCCGCCGTGTCGGCGCCGACCTCACGTTGGTTGATGTAGCATTGCTTGTCCTGGTGGAGGAATTCGATCGGGTCCTCCATGGTCAGGATATGGCCCTTCTCCGTGCGGTTGATGTAGTCGATCATCGCCGCAAGCGTGGTCGACTTGCCCGAACCGGTCGGCCCCGTCACGAGCACGAGGCCTCGCGGCTTGCTCGAGAGCGTCTTGCAGATCTCCGGCAGGCCGAGTTTGTCGAAGTTCGGGATCTCTTCGGGGATGTGGCGCAGCACGATCGAAACCGATCCGCGTTGGCGCATCACGTTCACGCGGAAACGACCGCATCCCGGAAGCGAGTACGACGTGTCGACGTCGCCGATCTCCATGAACTTCGCCCAGGCTTTGTCGTCGAGGATGTGACGGGCCATGTTCTGCGTGTCGTCGGGCTGGAGCGGCAACGTGCCGAGCTGTTCGATGTGTCCGGAGACGCGAGCGCCCGGAGGCATTCCGACCTTCAGGTGTCCATCGCTGGCCCCCTGGTCGACCAGCAGGCGCAGGAATTCGTCGATGTGCATGGCGGGTGGCTTCTCCGGAGCGTGGGGGATTCCTGGGCGCGGTGTCTTCGGGAGCCGGGGCAAGGATCGTTCCTCGACCCGTCTCGGAGCGAGGCGTAACCTCGTCGCATGCGATCGCTCCTGATCGTTTCCCATGGGGGCTCTCATGAACTGTCACCTTTCATTGATCCTGCTGCTCCTGCTCACCCACACCCTCGCTGCCTGCGACGACGACGACTGCCAGACCTGCACTTCCGGAGCCTCGACGCCGGACGCCACGATCGAGAACGTGTGGCCCAACGATCGCGGCGACACGTGGACCTACGATCTCCTGTCCACGTCATTCATGACGCCGATCACCGACTTCGCCGATTCGCTCGTCCTCGAGGACGTCGGGGAGTGGCTCGACCGTCCCTTGGCGGCGAGCACCACGGTCGAGATCGACGACATCTTGCGTCTTCGCATCGACGGCCTGCGGACGACCGAGACGGGGGTGACGGCGCAGAATCTCGCAGGATTCCTCTTCACCGACGAAGGTGGTATCCGGCGTGAGATCCCTTCGCCCTTCACGTCGCGGGACGAGCGTCTTCGCGCGAGGACACGGCCCGTCGTCGCGAACGGCCTCGCGCGACGCGTGAGCAACATCGCGGGGCTGATGCTCGACGGAGACCTTGCCTTCTCGAAGAGTGGCGAGCGGATCGGAACCTACGCCGATGTCAACACCGAGCTCGCCTGGAAGTACGTCGAGGCGGATCTGTCCGTCGGACACCGCTTCGACTTCCCGCTGTTGGGCGGGACCGAAGAGGGGCTCCTCCTGCGCGCGCGCGTCGTCGCCGTGGGCGACTTCGATCTTCCCTCGGGGTCGTACGAGAAGACCGTCACGCCCGAATACATGATCGACTCGCTTCCGACTTCCGTCGTCGACGAGGGTGGCCAGGAGCTCGGCCTCTCCCGGGGCTACACCTACGGGCGCATCGTCTACGCACCCGAGGTCGGACCAGTCTACAATCTCGAGCGCACCACCTTCGCGAGCACGGTGGACGGCATGGCCGGACTGGGAGGTGGAGGCCAGGCCGAGTACTGGCTGATCGGTTTCACGCACTCCGAAGGCGACGCCGAACTCCACGACTGAGAGCTCGAAAAAGGGCCGGGCGCACGAAGCCCCCGGCCCTTCGTTCCGCTCACCAGCGGGATTTCTACTGCACGTTCAGGCCAAGCGTCGCGACGCCCATCTCTTCGTGCGTCCTCGCTTCGTCCGGGATCTCCATGTGCTCGACCACGCTCGCGACGACGCGCTGGTAGTAGACCTTCGCCTCGACGGTCAGCGGGCCGGGTGCCGCGTCGTCGGGAACGGTCCAGGTGAAGGTCTCCGGGATCGCCTTCAACGGTGGCAGACGGTAGTCGACGCCGAAACTCGCCGTGTGCCATTGGGCCACGGTCATGTTGCCGTTTGGATCCAGGTAGGGCATGCGGAAGATGCGGTCGCCGTCGGGGACGTCGCCGTCGCGCGGTAGACCCTTCCAGCCGTCGATCCCCTGGATGTCGCCGAGGTCCTGGTAGGCCGTGGCGTTGCTCGAGGCGATCGTCCAGTCCTCGCCCTCGAAGCCCTTGCGGTCGACCGGGAGGTGGAAGGTGTTGCCCGCTGAATCGGTGGCCTCGACATGCAGGAAGACCACGCGTTCCTCGACCGATCCCGACGGGATCATGTGTCCGGCCTTGGCGTTGACGACCATGGCGTCGATCACGATCTCGTTGCCCGCCGCCACGGTCTCGTCGTCGCAGTACAGAAGCACCTCGACCGCGCCGGCGAGCTTGCTCGCGTCGTGCGCGCCGTGGAAGAGGTGCTGTCGTGCATCCGGAAGGATCTCTTCACCGTCGGCCGCGGCGGTCTCGGCGCGCGGCATGTGGCAGTCCTGGCACTGCACGCCGCGCGCAGCCCACGGGCCGTCCTGCCATTCGAGGTGCGTCGCCTTGACCCACATGCCGTAGGGGTCCTGCTCGTTGTGACAGGTACCGCAGAAATCGGCCGTGCCCAGATACTCGTTGACCACAATCTCGTGGTAGGCGCTCTCCCGACCCGGACGTGTTCCCTGCATGCCACTGTCGGTGTCGACGAGGAAGTTGCCGTTGAAGGGCACGTCGCCGTCGTGGCCGACGATCGAATGGCACAGATGGCAGCTCACGCCTTCGTTCGCGCGCGTGCCCTCGGCCGGCGGCTTCGGGGGGATGTCGCCGTCGAGGAAGGCGAGCGGTGCGTGGCAGCCGTTGCATCCGGCTTTGATGCCCGCGACTTTGTCGAGCTTTTCGCTGTGGGGGAGAGCGAGTTCGAAATACTCGATCTCGTCCCAGTGGTGCGTGTAGCTCTGGTGCATGAGCGCCGCTTCGTGCTGCGTCGTGAAACGCACGTGGCAGTCGGCGCAGACGTCCGGCTCTTCGAAGGAATCGTAGGGCACCGAGCCCATGCCACCGATTCCGGCGGCCGACGTCGCCGACGTCATGAAGATGAGGATCGAGATCGAGAGGGACGCGACGCGCATCGTCCGAAGCTCCTCGGCATGGGGACGTTCCCGACCGACGGCGTGGCCGCGATGGGATCGCGACGCTCCGGTTCCCCGCCGGCGCGGCAGGCGATCGACGATCCGGGCGAGTACGCGAGGACCCGGACGCGGAGCGTCGAGTCTTCAGGGTGGCGCTTCCCCGTGCGGCCTGCCAATGCGGAGATGTGACTCCGGAATGTGGTCGCGGCCCTGGATCGGCGGTACCATGGGAAGCCGACCCGTCCCCCCGGCCGGTGACCCATGACCCGCGAAGCCCTTCTCGTCCAACCGCGCGGATTCTGCGCCGGCGTCGATCGCGCGATCGACATCGTCGACCTGTGTCTGCAGCGTTTCGGCGCTCCGGTCTACGTGCGCAAGGAGATCGTGCACAACAAGGCCGTGGTCGAGCGCTTCCGCGCGCGCGGCGTGGTCTTCGTCGACGAGCTCGACCAGGTGCCCGACGGCAGTGTCGTGGTCTTCAGCGCGCACGGCGTCTCGCCGGCCGTGGTGGCCGACGCCGAGGCGCGTGGCCTCAACGCGATCGACGCGACCTGTCCGCTCGTGACCAAGGTCCACCTGGAGGTCCGTCGGAACGTCGCGCGCGAGAACGCGACCGTGATCCTGATCGGTCACGACGGCCACGAAGAAGTCGAAGGCACGATGGGCCAAGCGCCCGAGAAGGTCGTGTTGGTCGAGACCGAGGCCGATGTCGAGCGCTTGCAGTTCGACGCGTCGACGCCGCTGCGCTACGTCACGCAGACCACCTTGAGCGTCGACGAAACGAAGGGCATCATCGATGCCCTGCGCGCACGCTTCCCGTGGATCGAAGGCCCGGCCAAGGACGACATCTGCTACGCCACGCAGAACCGCCAGGACGCGGTGAAGCATCTCGTCGACGTCGAGAAGATCGACCTGCTCCTGGTGATCGGATCGACCAACAGTTCGAACAGCAAGCGATTGGTCGAGGTGGCCAAGTCGCGTGGCGTCGAAGGACACTTGATCGACGGCGCCGAGAATCTCGTTGCGGCCTGGGTCGAGGGGCGATCCCGGATCGGCATCACCGCGGGCGCCAGCGCGCCCGAAGACCTCGTGCAGGGCGTGGTGAAGAAGCTCGAAGCGCTCGGTGCGACCGTCCGCGATGCCGTCGTGACGGAAGAGGACGTCCACTTCGCCTTGCCGAAGCAACTGCGCGATACCGCAAACACCGAGGGATAGTCGTGGCCGACGACTCCGGCACCCGCGCGCGCAAGCGTGATCACTTGGAGATCTGCCTCGACGGCGAACGCGCGGCGTCCGGCCGTTCGAACGGGCTCGATGACTACGCGCTCGTCCACGACGCTCTCCCCGAGGTCGATCTCGACGCGATCGACCTGTCGACGTCCTTCCTCGATCGTGTGCTGCGGTTGCCTTTGATCATCTCGTCGATGACCGGCGGGACCGACGAAGCCACGAGCGTGAACCGCACGCTGGCGAAAGCCGCCCAGGACTTCGGGATCGCGATGGGTGTCGGTAGCCAACGCGCCGCGCTCGAGAGCAAGGACGTCGCGGCCACCTATCGCATCCGCGACGCCGCTCCCGATGCGATGCTGTTCGGAAACCTCGGCGCGGTGCAACTGAACCGGGGCTACGGGCTGGACGAAGCGCTCGCCGCCGTCGAGATGATCGAGGCCGACGGACTGTTCCTCCACCTGAACTCCCTGCAGGAAGCCGTTCAGCCCGAGGGCGACCGGGACTTCTCGGACCTGACCGAAAAGATCGCATCGCTGTGCCGGCACGCGCCTTTCCCCGTCCTGCTGAAGACCGTCGGCAACGGACTGTCGCCGCGCACCGCGGAAAAGCTCGTCGACTTACCGATTGCGGGACTCGAGGTGAGCGGCGCGGGCGGAACGAGCTGGTCGAAGATCGAGGCCTTCCGTTCGGACGACGACGGGACGATGGCACCCTTCGAGGACTGGGGCGAGTCGACGGCCGACTCGATCCTGGCCGCGCGCGACGTCATGCCGATCATTCCCCTGATCGCGAGCGGAGGGATCCGCGACGGGGCCGAGGCGGCGAAGGCGCTGGCGCTCGGCGCGGACCTGGTCGGGATCGCCCGGCCCATGTTGCAAGCCGCACACAAGGGACCCGACGAACTTGCGCGCGTGATCGAGCGGATTGCCGTCCAATTGAGGATCAGCTGTTTCTACTGTGGGCGCGGAGCCGTCGTGGAACTCGGCGGGGACGATCTCTGGCACGTGGGTGTCGAATAGTACCGCGTCCTCGGCGGTCGCCTTGACACCCGCTCGCCGCACGCGCGACCTTGAACGTCCCGAGATCGAATTCCGAACCCCCGGAAGCCAGACGGAGCGGACACGATGAACCTCGGACGTTTCGTCGCGACGTCGTGTTCTCTCGCGATTTCGGCGCTGCTCGCGCCGCCCTTCCCGACATCTGCGACCGCTGGACCGCCCGAGATCCTGGGAACCGCGTCCCAGGGCCGGCCCTTCGTGGTGCGCGACGACGTTCTCGTCGAACGGCTCGACACCTACAATTTGTTGCGCGATTTCGCGGGGAGTGCCGCGAGTCCGGAGTTCCTCGGGCAGTTCGACAATCTCAGCGGCGTGACGTGGACCCAGGTCCTCGTCGAAGACGACCTGATGGTTCTGATGAACGAGGTCGTCGCCAACATGCCGGGCTGGACGGCCGTGGACATCGGCGATCCCAGGCGACCGCAAGTCGTCGCGATGAGCAGCGGCGGTTCGTACGACGAAGCTCGGCTCCGCGACCGCCGTCTGTTGGTGGCGCGAGACGCCCTGTTCATCGTCCAGGACCTCACCGAGCCCGCCGATGCCTTGCTCCAGCAGGCCTTCGTGGTCGGAGCACGCGATGGCGAACGTGGGTTCAGCGACGTCGGTGACTTCACGTTCGCGCTCGACGGTGCGTCGTCGATCCGCCGCTTCGACGTGCGCGATCCGGAGAACTACGTCGACCAGGGGATCGCTTGGAGCACGGACGTCCGCATCGATCACATGGTCGCGGCGGGTGGTGCGCTCCATCTCGTCGTCGATGACCCGCTGCGCGCAGACGCGACCCTCGTGACGCTGGACGTCGGCACTGCAGGCGAGCTCTCCGAGGTGTCCAGGGTCGAGCGCATCGACGTCGGACCCGCGCGCCGTACGCTCCATGCCGACGGCACGCTGCTTCTCTTCCTCGACGGTCGCGGCGACGTCGTGTCGTTCGATCTCGACGCGGCCGGTCGACCCGTCCGCGGCCGCACGTTGCGCAGCGACGTCGAGTGGATCGCCATCACGCGGTCGTGGATCGTACTCCGGCGCCCGGGGGGCACCCGCTTCGTGCCGCGCGACGTACGACCCCGCTTCGGACCGATCTTCGAAGAGTTCGCGAACGTCGGGCCGTTCATCGAGGTGGCCGGCCGGGGAACGCACCCGCTGGTCCTGGATCTGGAGGAACGTCGATGGGTCCGTCCTGTGGACCTCTCGAATCCGACGCGGCCACGTGTCGGGGCACCATTGGACCTCGGCAAGCCCGGCATTCTGGTGGCGGACGAGCTCTTGGCGGCGCACGTACCGATCAACGCGGTGCGCATCCAATTGATCGATCGCTCGGAACCCGCGGCGCCGCGGATGGCGGCAAGCCTGGAGCCCGACGTAGCCTTGTTGGGTTCGGTCGTGCTTTCCGACGAGTGGTTGGCCGCCACCGTTGCGGTAGCCCTGGATCCCGCGACCCTGCAGACCCTCGTCGAGGTCTTCGACGTGCGCGATCCCGACCGCCCGGAGAGCATCGGCCGGCTGCCGTATCCTACACCGGTGGCGATCGAAGGCGATCTCGTCCTGGTCAACGAGCTCGAGGCCCTCGTATTGATCGACCTCGGCGACTCGTCGGCACCGCGGGAGGTCGTTCGACTCGACCTGCCGCCGGGCCGGCTCGGGATCGAAAGGAAGGCGGTACTCCAGGACGGTTTGATCTACCTGATGTCGCTCGATCCGGGTGTGGGTCTGGATCTCACGATCCACGATCCCGGCCGTCCCCACGGCGAGACCTTGCGCGGTCGGCTCCCACTCCAGTCCTCGATTGGCAGACTCTTCGTCGACGGGACGCGACTCTACCTGCAGCGTACGCGCGTGATCGACGTCTTCGACGTTTCCGACCCCACCGCGCCGCGGCTGCTCGCGGTCGTGGACGTTCCGGCCCAGCAGGCCGCGAACGGACTGGGGTTCGCGAACGGTGTCGTCCTGGCCGGTGGCAACATGTTCACGTTGAGCGCTCGAGAATCGCGGGTGCCGACGTCCGTGTCTTCGCACGCGCCGTCGATCGCATTGAGCGCGCCGGCGCCGAACCCCTTCAATCCGCGCACGACGTTTTCGTTCACGCTCGCCCGACCGTCGGACACACGGGTCGTGATCCATGACGCGCGCGGACGTCGTGTCGATCAACTGTGGAACGGCCCCCTCGGTGCGGGAGACCACACCTTCACGTGGGACGGGCGTGACGTGAACGCACGACGCGTGGCGAGTGGCGTGTACTTCGTCAAGGTGCGCAGCGGATCCTTCGAGGCGCGAACGCGGGTGACGTTGGTCGAATGAAGTTGGTCGAGTGACGCGCGCTCTGACGTGGCCCTGCTGTCGTCGCCGAACCGGGGAACTTCCTCGACCGCTGGGCGTATGCGCCCGGTCTGGTCGCTCGGGGTGGCAATTGGCGAAAACCCCGGACAACGTCTAGACACGCGACCATTCGGTCCTATAATTCTGTGACACTTCGCCGGACCCGCCCGCTCGCGGGCGGACTCACCCCGGCCAATTCGTTGGAAAACCAGCAGTTCCACCGTAGCAGGAGGCCTCTGCTCCGATGATCCGCGTCGAAAATCTGTCGAAGGAGTATGGTCCGGTGCGCGCACTGGACGACGTTTCCTTCGAAGTCGGACGCCAGCAGATCCTGGGTTTCCTCGGCCCCAACGGCGCCGGCAAGAGCACCGCGATGAAGATCATCACGACCTACCTGGCGCCCACGTCAGGCAAGGTGCTCGTCGACGGCATCGATGTGACCGAGGACCCGATCGCGGTCCGCCGCCGAATCGGCTATCTGCCCGAGACCAATCCTCTCTACATGGACATGCGGGTCGACGAGTACCTGCGCTTCTGCGGCCAGGCCCGGGGTCTGCGCGGCGAGGAGTTGCGGCGTCGCTTCGACTTCGTGGTCGAAGCCACCCGCATCGGTCACATGTTGAAGAAGGAGATCAATCAGCTCTCGAAGGGTTTCAAGCAGCGCACGGGCTTGGCCCAGGCGCTCATCCACGACCCGCCGGTGCTGATCCTCGACGAGCCCACGAGTGGTCTCGATCCGCTCCAGATCATCGAGATCCGCAAGCTGATCCAGGATCTCGCGCGCGAGAAGACGATCATTTTCTCCACGCACATCCTGAGCGAGATCAGCTCGACGACGAACAACGTGATCATCATCAACCAGGGCAAGGCGATCGCCCGCGGTCAGATCAACGAGCTCACGCGCGACGCCTACCGGGAGTTGCCGGTACGTGCGTCGTTGGTCGCCCCGCGCGACGCGGTCGAAGCGCAGTTGCAGCAGATCTCCGGTGTGGACCACGTGAGCGTGCTCGGTGAGAGCGACGGTCAGGTGAGCGTGGAGTTCCGGGTGCAGGGCGACATCGGACCCGCCCAGCGTGCGGTCGGCGAAGCGGCGCTCGCGAACGGCTGGACGGTGCTCGAACTCGGAACGCCCGAGGTCACGCTCGAGGACGTGTTCATCGCGATCGTTCAGAACTCCGACAAAGCGAAGATCCACGACGGGCAGCCCGCCGCCGCGGAGGTGACCCATGGCTAACATCGGAATCATTTTTCGTCGCGAGTTCCGCGCCTATTTCGACAGCAGCATCGCGTACATCTTCATGATCGTGTTCCTGCTGTTCACGGCCGGGATCTTCATGAGCGGCTTCTTCCTGCAGGGCGCGGCCGACATGCGGTCCTTCTTCGGAAACCTGCCTCTGTTCAACCTCTTCTTCCTGCCCGCGGTCACCATGCGACTGTGGGCCGAGGACAAGCGCATCGGCACCATGGAGCTGCTGATGACCTTTCCCATGAAGGCCCACGAGATCGTGGCCGGGAAGTATCTGGCGGCGCTGGCCTTCTACGCGATCTCGCTCGCCGGTACGATCACCCTGCCGATCATGATCGCGGCGATCGGCAACCCGGACCTGGGTGCGATCGCGGGTGGCTACATCGGCAGTCTGTTGCTCGGCGCGTTCTACCTGGCCGTCGGGATCTTCGTGAGCGGGCTGTTCAAGGACCAGATCGCGGCCTTCGTCGTCGCACTCATGATCTGCCTGTTCTTCTTCTTCGCAGGCATGCCGATCGTGGTCGCGACGACCGACGGTTGGGTCAACGGACTCGGCAGCTTCCTCGAGAACTTCGTAGGCATCACCGCGCACTTCGAGGACATCCAGCGCGGCGTCCTCGACATGCGGAACGTGCTCTACTTTCTCACGATGACCGGTCTGTTCCTCGTCCTGAACACCCTGTCGCTCGAGGGGAGGAAGTACTGATGGCCAGCCAGAAGACGACCTTCAATCTTCGTTTCGGTGTCACGGCCGTCGCCATTGCCGGCATCGTGGTGTTCCTCAACGCCATCGTTGGTGGAGTGGACCTGGGTCGTTTCGATCTGACCGACGACAAGATCTACACCGTCAGCCCGGCCGCCGAGCGTGTGTTGGGCGAGCTGCGTGTTCCCGTTCAGGTGAAGCTCTACATCACCGACAAGGACGAGATGCCGACGGGACTGCAGACGCTCGAACGGGACGTCGTGGACAAGCTCCGCGAGTTCGAAGTCATCTCGGGCGGCAATTTGCAGTTCACCGTGGTCGACCCCTCGAAGGACGACGAGTTGGCGGAGCAGGTGGCCACCAAGGGCATTCGGCCCTTCCAGGTACAGTCGGTCGAGAAGGACGCGATGGGCATCAAGCTCGTCTACTCGGCGATGGAGATCAGCTATCTGGACAAGGATCCGGAGATCCTGCCGCAAGTGTTGCCACAATCGTTGGACACCTTGGAGTACGACGTGTGCTCGGCGGTGAGCCGACTGACGCGTGACATGGATCCCGTGGTGGCGGTCTTCGCGAGCAAGCCGCAGATCGATCCGCAGCTCATGCAGATGTACCTGCAGATGGGGCAGACACCACCGGAACCGCCGGAGGTCTTCGGAGGCGTCACGCAGGTGCTCCAGGGACAGAGCTACGACGTGCGTCCGATCCAGATCACCGAGGAATCGCCGATTCCGGAAGAGGCGAGCACGCTGGTGATCCTGTCGCCGCGTGCTTTGAACGACCGCCAGCGCTACGAGATCAACAAGTTCGTCCAGATGGGCGGCAACGTGATCGTGGGAGTGCAGAACTACGAGTTCCAGTATTCGCCGGCCCGTCAGGGCGGCTTCAACTTCACGCCGCAGCAGATCGAGACGGGCATGGATCCGTTGCTCGACGGTTGGGGTGTCGAGGTGAGCGACGGCGTACTCATGGACAACAATTCCGAGGTCCTGGGAATCCCCAGCGAACGCAACCTCGGCGGTCTGCGTGTGCAGGTGAACGAGCCGGTCATGGCGCCCATGCACATCAAGGTCACGCAGGATCAGATGAACGAGGACATGTCGATCACGAATGGCCTGTCCGACCTGCTCTACCTGTGGGGCACGCGCCTGGAGATCGACTACGAAGAGCTCGCCGAGAACGAACTCGTTCCGGTGCCACTCTTCACGACCTCGGGCGATGTGTGGGAGGCCGATTGGACGGCTGGTCCGTTGGCCAACTCGCAGCTGATCAGCGATCCGGATTCCGAACTCTCGCGTGAGCCCCTCGCGGTGCTACTGCGCGGGAACATCCCGAACGTCTACCCGACCGGAACCGTGCCCGAGTGGCCGGGAGGTGCCGCGAACGACAGCCTCGCCACCGGCCCGCAGCCGGTCGACGAATTCGTCGACGTCGAATCGAGCGTCGTCGTGATCGGTGACGGCAAGATGTTCGAAGACTCCTTCATGCAGATGGTCCCGAGCAACAGCCTGTTGCTGCTGAACGCGG
>JGI12109J20283_10855427_pt1 | contig 19265 bp, 17 predicted proteins | sample ElkSlonscriptome_12_FD_20283 | JGI IMG/M metagenome (IMG submission 20283)
CGAGGCGGCGCTGGGCGCGAGCTAAGGCATCGGGCTCGGCGGGGTCGGCCAACACAATCAGGTTGAGGCGTCCCGACAGATTGTCGAATACGGCCAGCTCTTCGGCGTCCAGGAGCAGGATCTCCGGCACACCCAGAGCATCCGGCTTGGCGCTGAAATCGAGCCGATGCTCGAGATGGGCAACGATCTCATAGCCGAAATAGCCGACCAGCCCCCCGGTGAATCCGGGCAGGTCGTCGAGGCGGGGCGCGCGGATCCCGGCCATGACCTCGGCCAGGGCTTCGAGGGGGTCGACGTCGTCCTGGCGCGCAACGACCTCGCCGAAATCCAGCTGCTCGAGAACGCGACCCGTTGCCCGCCACGCCCGACGACAGGGCAGGCCGATGATCGAATAGCGGCCCCAGTTCTCGCCACCCTGCACCGACTCCAGCAGAAATGCCGACGGCCCGTCGGCGAGCTTGAGGTAGACCGACAGCGGCGTGTCGAGGTCCGCGAAGATCTGCCGGTAGACCGGAATGCGGTTGTAGCCCTGGTCCGCCAGGGCCTGAAAACGCGAGGGGTTCAAGTCGATCAGTGCCTGAATTCGATGAGCGCCGTATTGTAGCGCCTACCTCAACTCGAATCGGTCGCGGAACACCTCGTCCATCGGCTCTTCGAAGCGGTCACTGAACACCCGGTCGGTTTCGACATCGAAGGGCGCGGTGACGATCGCGGACAGGCCGCGACTGAGGACACGCGCCTCGAGCTGGTAACCCTCTCCGATACGATCGATGCTCAGATCGGCAAAATCGGCCACGCCGTCGCTGACCTGAAGTGAGGTTGTGCCGCTCAGAACTCCACCGGCAGGATTGGTGGCGATCGCGATCTGGATGACGGTGCTGTTGTCGCTCGTGACCACCTGTCCCTGCGCGTTGACCACCTGAACGACCAGGCCGGGGAGCAGCGGTCCGTCGGCAATCCCGACCACGGGTTCGAGGGCGAAGTCGAGGGCGGCCGGTCCGCTGTCGATGATCGTGTAGGCGACCGCATCCGAGCTCGGCGCATTGGTGCCATCGCCCGGATAGGTGGCGGTAATGGTCTTTGGTCCCGCGATCGCGGAAGTCAGTTCACATCCGTTGTCCGGCAGGTCGAAGCTGCAATCAGCGCCGGCGCCGTCGTCGACGGTCACCGTGCCGGTCGGGCTGTCGCCGCTCACGCCGACGGTCACCGTGTAGGCCACGCCGACTTCCTGCTGGCCCGGGGGCGTGATGCCGAGGATCGAGGTGATCGAATCCGCGGCGATGATCGTGTAGGCCTCGGAATCGCTGCTGGCAGTATTGTTCGAATCCCCGCCGTACTCGGCGGTCAGGGTCGTCGGGCCGACGATGGTCGAGGTCAGCGTGCAGCTGGTCTGAGGCAGGATGATCTGGCAGGCCGCGCTCCCGCCATCGCTGACATCCACGCTTCCCGTTGGATTGAAGCCGGTCACCGCCACGCTGACGGTGTAGGCCTGTCCAACGGTCTGCTCGACTGGCGGCGACACGCTGGCGATGCTCGTGGTCGATGGCGCCTGATCGATGGTGTAGGCGACCGAATCCGAGCTGGAGGCGTTGTCTGTATCGCCGGCGTAGGTCGCCGTCACCATTACCGGGCCCGCGCTCGTCGAACTCAGGGCACAGCGATCGTCGTCTGGCCAGTTGAAGCTGCAGCTTGCGCCTTGCCCATCCTCGACGGTGACCGGACCCGTCGGCGCCACACCGGTGACATCGACCACGACCTCGTAGGGCTGCCCCACGGTCTGGGCGCCCGTCGGGCTGATCGAGACGATGCTCGTCGTCGAAGTCGACTCAGTGATCGCGAAGACGCTCGAGCTGTCCTCGCTGAGCCCACCGCCGGTTCGTGAAGCGGTCAATTGATAGCCCGTGCCCGATTGGTCGATCGACAGGCCGGCGAAGGTCGCGATCCCGGCGCTGACCGGGGTCGGTCCGCCACCGGACAGGACCGCGCCTGGCGGGCCGCCGACCAGTGCCAGCTCGACGGGGGTCGTGGTCGGGGGGTCGACCAGATTGCCGGCGGCATCGCGCACGCTGACCGTGACCGCGGGGGTCATCGTCGCCGCGACCAGCGTATTGCTCGGCTGCACATCGAACTGCAGCGCCACGGGCGCGCCCGGGCGAATCTCGAAGGCGAGGCTGGTCGCCCCCGTCAGGCCAGGCGCGGAGGCCTGCAGCTGGTAGCCCTCGGCGGCCAGGTCCACGTTCATCGTCGGGAAGCTCGCGATCCCCGACACCACGCTCGTGGGCCCGCCACCGGACAGCACGGCGCTCGGATCGCCGCCGATCAGAGTCATCGATATTGTGGTGGCGTTGTCGGCAGTCACCGGGTTGCCGAAGGCATCCTGGACCTGAACCTCCACCGTGGGCGCGATCGCCAGGCCCGAATCGGTGCTCGCCGGCTGGACAAGGAAGACAAGCTGATCCGGCGCACCCGGAACGATCTCGTAGGGTGAGGTGTCGCTGTCGCCGAGGTTGTTGCTGTCGCCCGGATAGCTCGCCGTGATGGTCTTTGGCCCGACGCTTGTCGAGGTCAGGTCGCAGCTCGTGGCCGGGATCACGATCAGGCAGCTTTCGCCGTCGCCATCGTCGACGGTAATGACGCCGGATGGGTTGAAACCGCCGGTCACGCTGACGTTGACGGTATAGGCCGAATTGACCGCCTGCTGTCCGGCCGGATCGATCGAATCAATGCTGACCGTCGCTGCCGCCTGGGTGATGGCGTAGCTCTCGATATCATTGCTCGGGCCGTTGTTGCCGTCGCCCGGATAGTTGGCCGTCAGGGTCTTGGAACCGGTCGTGGTCGAAATCAGATCACAGCTGCTGGCCGGCAGCACGATGTCGCAGGTTGCCCCGCTGCCGTCGGTCACGGTCACCGTCCCGGTCGGGTTGAAGCCCGTCACCTGAACGGTCACGGTGTAGGGCTGGCCAACGACCTGCGATCCGGCGGGATTCACGCTGACGATCGTCGTGCCGGATCCGATGGGAGTGATATCGAAATTGGCGCTAGCCGGACCGACCAACGCGCCGGGAGAGCCGGAGGACGTGAGCTGATAGGCCGTACCGACCTGGTCAACGCTCAGGCCGCCAAAGCTGGCGATACCTCCTGCGACTGTGGCCGGTCCGCCGCCTGCGAGTAGCGCGCCGGGCGTGCCGCCGGACAGGGCCAGCGAGATATCGGTGCTGTTGTCGGTGGTCACCGTAAAGCCGAACGCGTCGACCACCCGAACCGAGACCGGCGGAGCGATGGCCTGCCCCACGGTGGTGTCGGCAGGTTGGGTCACGATCTCGACGGACGCCGGCGCCCCCGGCAGCACGTCGAAGGCGAGGCTCGTGTCCGGCGTCAGAGCGGAAAGACCGTCCAGGGCGACGAGAGTAAAACCGCTTGCGACCTGATCGATGGACAGATTGGCGAAGGTGGCCTGCCCCCCGCTCGCCACTGCCGACACGGTGCCGCCCAGATTAGCGCTACCGCTCGGATCGTTCCCCAGGATGATCTGAACGACCGTTGCGTTATCCAGGGCCACCAGGCTGCCGGAACTGTCTTGGACCTCGACGACCACAGACGGCGAGATCGATTGATTGACGCCGACATCAGAGGGCTGGACGGCGAAGGCCAGCTGGGCCGGAATCTGAGTAGAGCCCTGAATATCGGCCGTTGTGCTGCCGATGCTCGTCTGGACCTCGAGCTGACTCATGAACATGCCGTCGACCGCTGAGTCGAACTGAATCGTCACGCTGCAAGACTCGCCGTCGTTCAGGGTCACTCCACTGCAGGTCTCGGAGAGAAAAGTAAACTGGGTCGCCCCGGTGAGTGCCAGCGAATTGACAACAAAACTAGTGCCTGGATCGCCCGTATTGCTGACGGTGAAGGTGTCGCTCTGCGGCAGATCCGCCGCTGCGACGAGGCCGAAGTCCATCGGGTCCGGCGAGATCGTCAATTCGGCCTGGGGGCCGGGCGTGCCGTCACCGCTCAGGGCCACCGTGTCGTTCAGTACCGAGCCCGCGTCGCTGAGCACCCGCAGCGTTGTACTCAGGGGCCCGAGCGCCTGGGGGTCGAAAACCACGAACTGGGTGCAGCTTTCGCTGGAGTTCAGAATGAAGGGCGGCGTTGGACAGCTGCCGCCAGCGACAAGGCTAAAGTGAGTGGCGTCATCTAAAGCGATGCTGCTGACCGACAGCACGGTACCGGCAACGCCTTCGTTACGGATGGTCACCGTCTCCGGTGGGCTGGCACCGCGCGGCGCTGGATCGGACTCCGCCAGTACCGGGGCCAGGCAGCTTATTGCCAGGATCGTCAGCGCCAGTCGCACCGTTGTCGTTCGAATCGAGTCGGTCATTTCATCGTCCTGTGGCCTGAGGGGGACCCGCCAGACGGGCCGATGGGTGCATGATCGATGGGACCAAGGCGCTGCTCACGCTGACAGTGACCGCATCGCACGGATCACCGCCGCATAGTCTTTTGCGCCGAAGATCGCCGACCCGGCGACCAGCGTGTCGGCGCCCGCTGCCTGGATTTCCGCGGCATTACCCGGCTTGACGCCGCCGTCGATCTCGAGGCGGATGGGATAGCCACTGACGTCGATGCGCTGGCGCGCTTCGCGCAGCTTGTCGAGGGCGGCTGGAATAAAGGCCTGCCCTCCGAATCCTGGATTGACCGACATGATGAGCACCAGATCGACCTTGTCCATCACCCAGTCGAGGATCGACAAGGGAGTCGCCGGATTGAACACCAGACCCGCCCGGCAGCCGCACTCACGAATCAGGGACAGGGTCCGATCGACGTGCTCCGTCGCTTCGGGATGAACGCTGATGACGGTTGCACCGGCCTCGGCAAAGTCGGGGATGAGGCGATCGACGGGCTTGACCATCAGGTGCACATCGATCGGCGCCGTGATGCCAAAGTCGCGCAGCGCTTTGCAGACCATGGGCCCAATGGTCAGGTTGGGCACGTAATGATTGTCCATCACGTCGAAATGGACCCAGTCGGCGCCGGCGTCGAGGACGGCCTGCGTGTCCTCGCCCAGGCGGGCGAAATCGGCAGACAGGATCGACGGGGCGATCACCAGAGGCTGCGGCATGGTCGGAAGCTCCAGGGCGTATAATTCGAGATTGACTCTAGTGTAACCGCCGACGCCGTGTCAGATTATCCACGCCCACCCCTCGACCTGGTTCATCAGGGCAAGGTGCGCGACATCTTTGCCGTGGACGATGAGCGCCTCCTCATCGTCGCCTCGGACCGCCTGTCTGCCTTCGACGTCCAGCTGCCCGACCCCATCCCGGGTAAGGGCGAGATCCTGACCCGGATTTCCAGGTTCTGGTTCGAGCAGTTCTCCGATGAGATCAGCCATCACCTGATCGATGACGACCTGAGCGCGGTGCTCGACGACGCGGAGCTCGCCCGGACGCTCGGCCCCCGCAGCATGCTGGTCAAACGCCTCAAGCCGCTGCCGATCGAAGCGATCGTCAGGGGTTATCTCGCCGGCTCGGGCTGGAAGGACTATCAGGCCAACGGCACCATCAGCGGCATCAAGCTCCCCGCGGGTCTTGAGCAAGCCGGCACCCTGCCTGAGCCGATCTTCACGCCATCGACCAAGGCCAAGGTCGGCGACCACGACGACAACATCGACTTCCCCGCCATGAAAGCGCTGATCGGCACGGAAATGGCGCTGCGGGTTCGCGATGTCTCCCTGGCGATCTATCGCCGGGCCGCCGGCTATGCGCGCGAGCGCGGAATCATCATTGCCGACACGAAATTCGAGTTCGGCGTCGACGATGAGGGCGAGCTCTATCTGATCGACGAGGTCCTGACGCCCGACAGCTCGCGCTTCTGGCCCGTCGATGAATGGCAGCTGGGCATCAGCCCGCCGAGCTTCGATAAGCAGTTCATTCGCGACTATCTGGAAACGCTCGATTGGAACAAGAAGCCGCCGGGTCCGTCCCTCCCCCCTGCGATCATCGAGCAGACGCAACAACGCTATCGGGAAGCCCTCCGTCGTCTCATGGGCGCGGCCTGAATCGCGATGAGCGAGTCTTCGGCGTCCCGTTAGAAACCAGTCGAGTCCATCGCACACCATTGATCGCGCGTTGATTCCGCAAAACCCTGAACCCGTTGAACGTAAAATGGCGCATCCCTCGGTAATCCTCTGGAGCGATCAAGCATGACCTCATCGACCCGACCCAGCACCAACGGAAACGACAAGGATGCCGGCGGCAGTACGCCTGCCAATGCAGAGCGGGCCTACCGAGTCACGCGCGATGACCTGCCCCTGAGCTGCCCGACACCGGAAATGTCACTCTGGAATTCGCACCCCCGGGTCTACCTGCCGATCGAAAAAAGCGGCCGGGAGACCTGTCCCTACTGCGGTGCCGAGTACGTCCTCGAGGACCAGAACGCCGCGAACTGAGCGCCCGGCGCTCGTCTCGAATAAGCTGATCGCTGTCGCCGCCATGGTTTTGCAAAATCAATGGACCTCGAAACCAGAGGCCCGCCGCATCGTCCCGATCCTCAAGACCCGGCACCCCGCGTGAGCCCGGCGCGCCCTAGCCGTGACGCCATCCCCATCTGGCTGCAGCGCGGCCTCGGTGGCAGCGTGTTCCTGGCCCTGAGCCTGGGCCTGGTCGTGCCGAAGGTGGCCGGTGCCGCCTTCCTTCTGATCGGCCTCACCGCCACGGTCTGGCTGATCCTTTTTCGGCAGGGCTCGGGTCATTGGCCCTGTTCGCCGGAAAAACTGCTGGCACCGGCGATCCTCGCTTTCGTCGGCGTCTGGCTCCTCGGCTGGCTGATCAACGGCCTGCATCCTGAAGGGTTGGAAGCCTTGAGCCTGGTCGCACGCCTGCTGCTGATCATACCGATCGTCCTCCTGCTGCGTCGTCTGCCAGGTCTTGCTCGGGCCTGGTGGGCCGGACTGACGATCGGCGCCCTTGTCGCCGGAGCCTATGCCAGCTGGAGCTATCTGAGTGGTCAGGTCGGCGAACACGGAGAGAGGGTGATCGGCACCACCAATCCCCTTTACTTCGGTGGACTGGCGCTGGCCTTTGCTCTGATGCTTCTGCCGCGCCTGCGCGATGAGTCGCTGTCGACCGTCGTCCGCGTGATCACCATGCTGGCCGTGATCGCCGGGATGAGCGCCAGCGCCCTGTCCGGATCTCGCGGTGCCTGGATCGCCCTGCCCGTGCTTCTTTTGGTCTTTCTGTTCACGCTGGGCCGCAATCAGCCGTGGCGCTGGCGATTCGGCGTCCCGGCGGCACTAATGGCCGTCGCGCTGCTGTTCATGCTCAGTCCGATCAGCCCGATGAACGAACGCGCGGCCCACGCCGCGCGCGACGTCACGGCGCTGGTCCAGGGTGAGCACGCTGAAGGCACGATCGGCCGCCGCTGGATGCTCTGGTCGATCGCCGTGAGTGCCATCGCGGGCGAACCCGTGACGGGGATCGGGCCCGGCGCCTACGCGGCATTGATCGAGGAGGCCGTGGCTGGCGGCGAACTGCCTGCGGATTTCATTGATTACCGACATCCGCACAACATCTATCTGTCGGCCTGGCTCCGGGCCGGCCCCCTCGGCCTCCTGAGCGTAATTCTGCTCTTCGGTGCGCTGCTGAAACACCTCACCTCAGCCCTCGGCCAGGGGCCGAGGCCCTGCCGCCACCTCGCCTGGTCGGGCCTCGCCGGCCTGACGACGCTGGCCGTACTCGGCCTCGGCGAATCGCTCTTCGAGCGCAATATCGGTGTGATCTGGTTCGGCCTCTTCGCGGCCCTACCCCTTGGCCTGCGCTCGGCCCGACGCGATCTTGCGCTCGACCAGGCCAGCAGACGAAGGCATCGCCTGAGCGTGATCGTCATCTGCAAGGACCAATCGGGCGAAATCGACCGCTGCCTCGGCTCGGTGAGCGGCTGGGCAGAGGAAATCATCGTGCTCGATTCCGGCAGCAGCGATGATACGGTCGAACGCTGCCGCCGCTATACCGATCAAGTCTTTGAAACCGACTGGCCGGGCTACGGACTGCAGAAGCAGCGCGCTCTGGAGCGGGCCACCGGCGACTGGGTTCTGTCCCTCGACGCTGACGAGGCCGTCAGCGATGGACTGCGACGCGAGATCGACGTTGTTCTCAGCGCACGCCAGCCCGAATTCGGCGGCTACTGCCTGCCCTGGCGCACCCACGCCTTTGGCGCCACCCTGGCTCACGGCCACTGGTCGCGGGCACCGCTGCGACTGTTCCAGCGGAGCTTCGCTCGCTTCACCCCGGTGACGGTGCACGAGCGCGTGGTCCTGGAGTCGGGCGCAGGGGTGGGCCGCCTGGAGGGCCCCCTCGAGCATTTCGTCTACCGTGATCGTGCCCACGCCCGCTCGAAGCTGCGGCGCTATGCCAGCCTGCAGGCGAGAGAGCGGCACGCGAAAGGACGGCGCGTTCGCAGTCCGCTGACACCGGCGATCCGAGGCGCCTTCAACTGGCTGGACAACATGCTCCTGCGCCTGGCGATCCTCGACGGGCGCGCCGGCTGGGTCCTGAGTGCCCTGTACGCCCGCTACACCTTCGATAAGTACGCGCAGCTGCGCCAGCTCTCGAAGGACGGTCAGATGTAGCGATCCCGTTCACCGGGGGGCCGGCTCTTGAATCGGCGATGGAGCCACCAGTACTGCGCCGGCGAGCGCCGGATCTGCTGCTCGAGAAAGTCGCTGTACTGCTGGAGATCCTGCGCCGCGTCGTCGCTCGGCACGCCGACGAGCGGGGGAAATACCCGAACGGTCACTCGACCGGATTCGGCGTCCTTGAAGGGGTACATCGGCACCACGCTTGCACGGCCCAGCCGAGCCAGATCAAGCAGGCCGCGGGTAGTGGCCGTCGGCATCCCGAAAAAGGAGACGAACTCGCTGCGCTCGGGCCCGAAATCCTGATCCGGCGCGTACCAGACCACCTCGCCGGCGCGCAGGAAGCGGATCATGGATTTGAGCTGATCGCGCGGGATCATGCCCGGCCCGTAGCGCGCCCGGCCCCGATTCTGGAAACGGTCGAGAACCGGGTTACGCAGGGGGCGGTACACGCCGCGGGCCTCGACCCGCTCGGCAAACAGACGCGCTCCCATCTCCAGGCAGGTGGTATGCCCCGTCACCAGCAGAACGCCCCGACCTTCGGCGCGGGCGGACTCCAGATGCGCCAGCCCCTCGACCTCGCCGTGAGCGGCCCCCAGCGGCCGGCGCCGGCACCAGCAGAAGGCGGTTTCGGCCACCGCCTCGGCAACCTGAATGAAATGCGCACGCCGCAGGGCGCGGCGCTCGTCCGCGCTCCAGGCCGGGAAACACAGCTCGAGATTCCGATCCACGATATGCCGGCGCCGGCGCATCAGCCCCTCGATCAGCGGCGCCAGCAAGCGCATCGAAGCCCGGCTGATCGCAATCGGAAGTCGGCCCAGTAGCCGCGCCGGCAGCAGCGCAAGATGGGTGGCAATCGGAGACAGGGTGGCCATGGCCTCATTATCCGTTTTCTGTCGCCCTCGGGTACACTGCCGGCCCATGATCCTTTACCGCGCGCTCTCGCGCCTCTTCGCCCCGCTGCTGATCCGACGCCTACAGCGCGGCGAGCCCGACCCGAAGGCTCGGCGCATGGATCGCCAGCAGCGTCGCGGCCATATCGAGGCCTGTGGCCAGGCACCGATCTGGATCCACGCTGCTTCCGTCGGCGAAGTCAACGCCATCAGCCCCCTGATCAAGGCTCTGCGGCGACGCTATGCCACCCGGCCACTGGTGGTCAGCACCTTCACTCGAAGCGGTGCGGAGCAGGTCCATCGGCGCTTCGGCGGCGAGGTCGAGCACCGGTTTCTGCCCGTCGACACCCCCGCGGCCTGCGCCCGCTGGCTGGACACGCTGGCCCCGTCCATCGCCCTGATTGCCGAAACAGAGATCTGGCCCGTGCTTTTCGAGCAGTGCAGCAAGCGCGGCGTCCCCCTGCTGCTGATCAACGCCCGGCTGAGTGAGCGCGGTCTGAGGCGATCACGGCGGTTTCGGTCACTGTTCTCGCAGAGCCTCGGCCGCGTCGAAAGGGCCCTTTGCCAGAGTCAGGAAGATGGCGAGCGGTTGATCGAGCTCGGCCTCGATCCCGCCCGCGCCGAGATCGCCGGCAACCTTAAATTCGATGCCCCGCTGCCCGGCGACCTGCTCCAGACCGCCCAGACACTCAGAGCTCGCTGGGGTGAACGTAAAGCCTGGGTGGCCGGCAGCACGCGCCGAGGCGAAGAGACCATGATTCTCGATGCCCATCGCAAGCTCCTGACCGGGCATCCGAATGCGCTATTAGTCCTTGCGCCGAGACATCCGGAGCGCTGCGATGAGCTGAGCGAAGGAATGACGGCCGAAGGCATCGATCACCAGCGGCTTGACGAAACGCTTGATCCCCGCAGCCGGGTCGTGCTGGTAGACAGGATAGGCGTCCTCCAGGCCTGCTACGGCGCCGGCTCCGTCGCCTTCGTTGGCGGCAGCCTGGTCCCGATCGGGGGCCACAACCTTTTAGAACCCGCCGCCCTGGGCAAGCCGGTTGTATCCGGGCCTCATCTGGATAATCAGCGTGCCATGGCGGACGCCCTTGACGCCGTCCAGGCCCTGCTCCGAGTCGAGAGCTCCGACGAACTCGCCGATGCCGTCGCGCGTTACTGGAGCGATCCGGCGCTGGCGCTTGAAAAGGGACGGGCGGCGCTCGGCGTTATCGAGGCCGAGCGGGGCGCCCTATCCTCGACCCTTAGCGCTATCCGACCGTTCCTGGACGAAGCTCAGCGCAGCAGCTGATTGACCTCGACGAGCGATTCCTCTTCGATCTGACCGGCCACGTTTTTCAGCCTAAGCTGGTTCAAAATAAACGTATGCCGCGCTTGGGAGAAATCCCGCTCCGCCTGGAAGAAGCGCTGTTCGGCCAGCAGAACGTCGACGATCGTTCGCGTTCCGACTTCGAAGCCGGCGTTGGTGGCCTCGAGCGCGGATTCCGCTGACACCAGCGCCTGCTGGCGAGCCTGCACTTCGCGCACGCCGGCAACGATCGCGCGAAACGCATTCTCGGTCTGGCGAACGACGAGGCGCTCGGTCTGGTCAAGGGTTTGATCCGCCGCGCGCAGGCTGGTTCCAGCCTGGCGTCGCTGGGCCTGCGTCGCGAATCCCTGGAAGATCGGGACATCGAGCTGCAGCCCGAGGCTCCAGCCGTCGATACTCAGTTCCGCTGATCCCAGGGGCTCCTGCGTCGCGGGATCACGACCAACGAACTCGTTGTTGACGTTGCGCGTATAGCTCCCGGTCAGGGACAGGGTCGGAAAATGTCCGGCCCGGGCGATGCGAAGATCGGCTTCGGCGGTGGCGAATTGACCCATCTGCTGCAGGACCGCCGGGCTGGTCTCCATGGCGATCGCCACCCAGTCCTCCGAGGACGCCGGCTCCGGGATATCGAGGGGCAGATCCTCCAGCAGGCGGGCGTATTCCTCGAACAGGGTGCCGGTGATTTCCCGCAGCGCTTCGCGCGCATCCTCGACGGCATTTTCGGCCAGAATCACTCGGGCCTGCGCCGCATCGAAAGTCGCTCTTGCTTCATGCACATCGGTCACGGCGGCCAGGCCGACCTCGAAGCGCTGCTCAGCCTGCTCGAACTGACGGCGAAGCGCGGTTTCCTCAGCGCGCGCGAAACGCACCGAGTCAAGCGCCGTGAGAACGTCGAAGTAGCGCTCGCTGACGCGTAGGAGAAAGTCCTGCCAGGCCTGGGCGTACTGCGCCTGGGCGACAGTGAACTGAGCCTCGGCCTGGTCCAGACGGCCGTAGTTCGCATCGTCGTAAATGGACTGCCGCAGATTGATCGCGTAGCGCTCGTCGTCGTTATCCTCTGTCGGAAGCTCCGTGCCGGCGATCGTGACCGTCCCCTCGCCGATCGTACGGCCGACGGAGGCCGTAATGCTCGGCAGCAGCGTGGACCGGGCAATAACCGGACCCTGCTCTGCGGCCTGAAGACGAAGTTCTGCGGCGCGCAGCTCCGCATCATTGTTGCGAGCTAGCTCGTAGACGCCCATCAGGTCGACCGCCTGGGCGAAGGGTGCCAACGTCAAGCACAGCGCGGCAGTCAGAATCTTATTGTTCATAGTCGTTTCCAAATTCGGGGGCCCATTGCTTCCGGCCCGACGGGATCATAATTTCGTGGCCCCAGGGCCGTTTTGTGGTCTCGGGCCGAAAATCGGCTTTGCGATCAGAATTCGAACTGGGCCGCGTCTTCGGCGCCGATCAAGCGCGGCAGATCGGTCTCGAACAAGCTCTCATCGGACCAGCGCTGGCCCCGGCGCGTCAGGCAGACTGCCTCCATCGCCGGACTGTCACCGCGAACGGCAAACAGCCGACCCTCGGGACGAAGCCAGCCGCCGAACGCTTCCGGCACCTGTCGCGAAGACCCTGTGACCACGATGACGTCCACCGGCTGCTCCGGAGCAAAATCGCCGAACGCGTCGGCATGAATCACCTCGACCTGGTCGAAGCCCTGCTTTTTCAACCGCTGGGCCGCGGAGTTTGCCAACTCGGCGTGAATTTCCAGGGTCACGACCTGGGCGCCGAGGCCGGCCAGACAGGCCGCCAAGAAACCCGAACCCGTGCCCACCTCCAGGACGCGCTGTCCCGGCTCGATTTCCAGAGCCTGGAGCGCCCGCCCCTCTTCGAGAGGCTTCATCATGACCTGACCCTTGTCGAGCGGAATGCGCAGATCGGCAAAGGCGAGCTTGCGATAACGCGTCGGCACGAAGTCCTCCCGCGGCACGTCTCCCAGAATATCGAGCACGCGCGTATCGAGCACGTCCCAGGTGCGGACCTGCTGCTCAACCATGTTGAAGCGGGCCTGATCGAGGTTCAGAGACATTGCTTATCCAGTCCATTGCATCGCTACGGTAGGCGCGTATTGTACCCGCCCGCAGGGTGCGATTGACTGTGCCACTCGTCACAGGAGGCCGAGGGAAGGACGCCCTCGTGTGGGGGCTCAGACAGGTAAACGGCGGATGCTAGCGCCGAGCTGGCTGAGCTTCTCTTCGATGTTCTCGTAGCCCCGATCGATGTGATAGACGCGATCCACGATCGTATCGCCGTCAGCCACGAGGCCGGCGAGCACGAGACAGGCCGAGGCGCGAAGATCCGTGGCCATGATCGGGGCACCGGTCAGGCGCTCGACCCCGCGAATGATCACCGTATTGCCTTCGACGCGCATGTCGGCACCCAAACGCTGAAGCTCCTGGACGTGCATGAAGCGATTCTCGAAGACGTTTTCACGAACAACGCCGGTTCCCTCGGCAATGGAATTCAGGGCGGAGAACTGGGCCTGCATGTCGGTGGGAAAACCCGGATAGGGCGCGGTGGCAATATTGACCGCGCGCGGCCGCTCGCCGCGCATGTCGAGTTCGATCCAGTCCGGGCCCGTGGAGAGATGCGCACCCGCGTCTTCCAGCTTGGCCAGGATCGCATCCATGGTCTGGGGTGCCGCATTGATCGCGCGGATCCGACCGCCGGTCATGGCCGCGGCGACGAGAAAAGTGCCCGCTTCGATCCGATCCGGCACGACGCGATAGTCGAAGCCGGCCAGCTCGGGCCGACCTTCAACGGTGATCGTATTGCTGCCGTGGCCGCTGATCCGGGCACCCATGCTGATCAAGCATTCGGCCAGATCGACCACCTCGGGCTCCTGCGCCGCATTTTCGATCACGCTGGTGCCCTCGGCCAGGCAGGCCGCCATGAGCAGATTTTCCGTGCCGGTCACGGTGACCGTATCGAAAACGATCCGCGCTCCCCGAAGCCGGTCGGCCCAGGCGTGAATATAGCCGGCCTCAACGCTGACATCGGCACCCAGGGCGATCAATCCGTCGAGGTGAAGATTGACCGGTCGGGCGCCGATCGCGCAGCCCCCGGGCAGGGACACCTTGGCTTCGCCCGTTCGCGCCAGCAGAGGCCCCAGCACCAGGATCGAGGCGCGCATGGTCTTGACCAGGTCATAGGGCGCGACGCAGCCTTGGAGGTCGCCTGCGTCGAGGCTCACGGCGCCGTCGTCACCGAGCGAGACGACCACGCCCAGGTGGCCGAGCAGCTCGATCGTTGTGGTGACGTCCTTGAGATGCGGCACGCCGGTAAGCCGGCAGGGCTTGCCGGTCAGCAGGGCCGACATGAGGATCGGCAGAACCGCATTCTTGGCGCCGGAAATCTCTACGGTGCCGTTGAGCGCTTGTCCACCGGAAATCTGGATACGCGCCATGCGCAGCTCAATCCTCGGCTTCGGCCGGGGTCTTCAGCTCGAGGCTGAGCGCGTGAATCTCTCGGCCGAGCTCCTCACCGATCGCCGAATGAACGCGTCGGTGGCGCTGGATCCGGCTCAAGCCATCGAAATCCTCGCTGACGATCCGGGCCGTGTAATGAACCTGATCGTCGCTGATAACGCTAACGCGCGCCGCGGGTAATGCCTGTAGAATACGCTGTTCGATTGCTTTTGGGTCCATGCTTTCGCTCGTCGATCGGGCCTCGCAGGAGGCTCAAAGAAGGCTTGAGAGCGCCGCATACTAGGGGCGGCTTCCCAAGCCCGACAGTGTAGCGCATGGCGCCTGCCTGACCGCGCTCATTGTCGCCAGCGGCGATCTGGAGACACGTTTTGCACCGAGCCCACAGTTTTTTCGAAGACGATGCATGAACCCTTGCCGATTTCCGATTCGACGATTCGACGATTCACAACAATTCGTGATCCCATCCTGATCCGCACGTGACTAGCACTCTCGCCATCGCACTGCTCGAAATCGTTGCGGGCTTCGTCCTGTTGATCTGGGCTGCCGATCGTCTCATCTCCGGTGCATCCGCCCTGGCCAGGAATCTCGGTGTCTCACCCCTGATCGTGGGCCTGACGATCGTCGGCTTCGGCACCTCGGCGCCGGAAATGCTGGTCTCCGCCATGGCCTCGGTTCGCGGTGCCCCGTCCCTGGCGATCGGCAATGCAATCGGTTCGAACATCGCCAACATCGGTCTCATTCTCGGGATTACCGGCCTGATCTATCCCCTCAAAGTCGAATCGGTCACGCTGCGACGCGAATTCCCGGTCCTTGCCGTCATCATGATCGTGACCCTCGCCCTGATGCTGAACTTCCAGCTCAGCCAGATCGACGGCATTGTCCTGATCGCCGGCCTGTTCGCGCTGGTCGGCGGCATGATCTACCTCGGCGTGCGCTCGGAGGGCTCCGACCCGATGGCGGCCAGCCTGACGGAAGAAGTGCCCGAAGGGGTCTCGACGCGCAAGGCCATCCTCTGGACCGTGCTGGGCGTGGTGCTGCTACCGCTCAGCGCCCACATCCTGGTCGAGGGCGCGACAACGCTGGCCGGCATCCTGGGTGTTTCCGACGCCCTGATCGGCCTGACCATCATCGCTTTCGGCACCAGCCTGCCGGAGCTCGCCGCGGCCGCGGCCTGCGCCCTGAAGAAAGAGGACGATCTGGCGATCGGCAACATCCTCGGATCGAACATGTTCAACCTGCTCGGCGTGCTGGGTATTGCGGCCCTGATCGCCCCCATGTCGATCCAGCCCGAACTCCTCTACCGCGACGTCAGCGTGATGTTCGCGCTGACCCTGTTCCTGTTTCTGGCCGTCGCCCGCCGCAACGGACCGGGCATGATCACCCGGCCCGTTGCCGCGATGATGCTGCTGACCTTCCTGACTTACCAAAGCATCATCATCCACCAGGGTCTGAGCTGATGAACGCCCCCACGATCGACGCACAGCGTCTGATTGCCGCCGCCCGCGAAGTCCTCGAGACGGAGGCCAGAGCCATTCTCGCGCTGAGCGAGCGCATGGACGAGACCTTGGTCGATGCGTGTCGCCGCATCCTCGACATTCAGGGCCACCTGATCGTGCTGGGCATGGGCAAGTCCGGCCACATCGGCCACAAGATCGCCGCCACCCTGGCCTCGACCGGCACCCCGGCCTTCTTCGTTCACCCGGCCGAGGCCAGCCACGGCGACCTGGGCATGATCAAGCGCGACGACCTGGTTCTGGCCATCTCGAACTCGGGCGAAACCGAAGAACTGCTCAAGCTGCTTCCGATTATCAAGCGTCTCGGCGTGAGTCTCATCGCCATGACCGGCAACCCGGCCTCGTCCCTGGCCCGCCACGCCGACCTGCACCTCGACACCTCCGTCGACCAGGAAGCCTGTCCCCTGGGCCTGGCACCGACGGCCTCGACATCGGCCCAGCTCGCTTTCGGTGATGCCCTGGCCATCGCCCTCCTCGACGCACGCGGCTTCACCGCCGAGGATTTTGCCCGCTCGCACCCGGGCGGCAAGCTGGGCAAGCAGCTCCTGCTGCACATCAGTGACCTGATGCATCGAGACGAGGCCCTGCCCCGCGTCCCCGAGTCGGCGAGCCTGGGCGAGGCGATCATCGAGATGACCCGCTCGCGCCTTGGTCTCTGCGCGCTTGTCGATGAGGATGGGCGGCCCGTCGGGGTCATTACCGATGGCGATATCCGCCGCCACGTCGAGGAAATCAGCGACCTGAAGCATTTCCCGGCTCGCCGGATCATGACCGCCAAGCCTAAGACCGTTCAGCCCGACGCCCTGGCCGCGGCGGCCGTTGAACTGATGCAGCAAAAACGAATTCAGGGCCTGCTGGTCACCGATGGCGACGGCCGCCTCGTCGGCGCCCTGAACTTTCAGGACCTGCTCCAGGCCGGCGTGGTCTGAATGAGCGCAGAACGGCAGATGATCCTCCCGAAAGCCAAGGCGATTCGCCTGGCGGTCTTCGACGTCGACGGCGTGATGACCGACGGGCGCATCAGCTACACGAGCGACGGCGCTGAAATCAAAAGCTTCCACAGCCACGACGGGCTCGGCCTGAAGGCCCTGCGCCAGCATGGGATCGAGGTCGCGGTGATCACCGCCCGCCAATCCACCATCGTCGAGCGGCGCATGAGCGAGCTGGGCATCGCCTACCTGCTCCAGGGCCGCCGCGATAAATCAGGCGCCCTCGATGAGCTGCTGGCCGAGCTGGCGCTGGACGAAGACCAGACCGCCTACACCGGCGATGACCTCGTCGACTGGCCGGCGATGAGCCGCTGCGGCCTGACCTGTGCCCCGGCCGATGCCCACCACCGTATCCTCGAGCGTGCCGACTTTCGCTGTCAGCAAGCGGGCGGATGCGGTGCCGTGCGCGAGGTGTGTGAGCTGATACTTGAAGGCCACGGTCAGCTGGAGGCCTGGCTGGGGTCCTTTTCTTGAAGCGCGGCATGGTCCTGGTCGGCGCCGTCGTCCTGACCGCCGCCGTGCTGTTTCGCTGGTGGCTGCCGACCGAACGGGTGATTGCCCCCACCGTGACCCCGCCCGACACCCGCCTCGACTATCGCCTGCAGGTTTTTAAGGCCCGCTTCCATGACGAGCAAGGGCGCCCGGAACTGCTGATCGAAGGCCCCGGCCTGGAGCACGATGCAGAAACGCGCGTCGTCACCCTGACCGATCCGATCTTCCTGATCGACACCGAAGCCGCTCCCTGGAACGGGCGCGCGAAGCAGGGCCGCTTCGAGCGCGAATTCGACACGCTGTACCTGATTGATGCGGTCGAGCTCTGGCGCGACGGCCCGGACGGTCGATTGACGGTGACCTCCCAGGCCCTGCAGCACCAGCGCCCAGCGCGTACAATCTCCGCCGACGTGCCAGTGGACCTGACCCAGCCGGGCACTGAACTCACCGCTGGTGGTCTGATGATTCAACTCGACAGTGAAATCGTTGAACTAAGCAATGATGTACATATCATCTCCCAGACGGCCAGCTCCGATCGCTGACGGCTTGAAGTGCCTTCGTCAGGTCGGCGTGTTGGTGATTTTACTGGCACTGAACAGCCCCTTGGCCCTCGCTCAGCCGACGCAAGAAGAACTTCCGATTGAAGTCATCAGTGAGGACGGCCGCTACGATGTTTCCACCGGCGCCTACGTGCTGACCGGCAACGTGCGCATTGTCCGGGGGACCCTGAGCGTATTCGCCGATGAGGCCCGTTCCTTCAACGCCGAATCGGGCGAAGTCGAGCGAATCGAACTCTATGGCGCGCCAACGCGCTGGAACGACACCCTCGAGGACGGCACGGCAGTCGACGGCCGGTCTGACGAGATCGAATACGACTTCACCTCCAACCTCATCACGATGCGAGGCAACGCCGAGATTCGGAACGTTCAAGGGCAATTCAGTGGCAGTCAGCTTGTCTACGACCTGGACACGGAAAGCCTCGCCGGCGGTGGCGGCGTTCGATTGCTGATTGACCCGGCGACCGCAGAATCGGCAACGCAGCAGGTGATCGAGGCGGCCGACGACGGCGCGGCTGACATGGAGATGGCCGACTCGAACGAAGCCTCCGAGCCTCCTGAGACCTCAATCGATGACACCGTTCCAGAAACGAACGATGGGGATAACTGACGCCCGATGCTAACCGCCGAGCAACTCGTCAAGCGCTACCGCGGCCGCGCCGTGGTCCACGACGTCTCGCTCGAAGTTGCGCGCGGCGAAATTGTTGGGCTGCTGGGACCGAACGGCGCGGGCAAAACGACAACTTTCTACATGGTGGTCGGCCTGGTCGCGGCCGACGGCGGTCGAATCCGCATCGGCGAAACCGACCTGACCAAGGCCAACATGCACCAGCGAGCCCGTCGCGGACTCGGCTACCTGCCGCAGGAGGCCTCGATCTTCCGCAAGCTGTCGGTGTCGGACAACATCCTGGCCATCCTGCAGCTGCGCAAGGACCTCAACCGCGAGCAGCGAAAAAACGAGCTGGGCCGCCTGATGGACGACTTCCACGTCTCGCACCTGGCTGATCAGATGGGCGTGTCCCTGTCAGGCGGTGAGCGTCGGCGCGTCGAAATCGCCCGCGCCCTGGCCGGCAATCCGAACTTCATCCTCCTCGACGAACCCTTCGCCGGCGTCGATCCGATCTCCGTCGGCGAAATCCAGCGCATCGTCAAGCAGCTGACCGAGCGCCACATCGGCATTCTGATTACGGACCACAACGTGCGCGAGACCCTAGGCATCTGCGATCGGGCCTACATCATCAGCGAGGGCCGAGTGCTGACGCACGGTAAGCCCGAGGAGGTGCTGGCGGACGAGAACGTCAGGAACGTGTATTTGGGGCAGGAGTTTAGGCTTTAGAAAGCAGGTTCAAGGTTCAAGGTTCAAGGTTCAAGGTTCAAGGTTCAAGGCTCAAGGCTCAAGGCTCAAGGCTCAAGGC
>JGI12109J20283_10138357_pt1 | contig 19250 bp, 15 predicted proteins | sample ElkSlonscriptome_12_FD_20283 | JGI IMG/M metagenome (IMG submission 20283)
CCGCGACGCGACGCTGCCGCTGATCGTCGTCGCGGGTTGGCTCTACGGACTCGCCGAGTTCGTTCGCCAACGCTGGATCGCGCCCTCGCCGCCCGGGATTCCCGGAGACGGCGGGGGCGATCCCATCGCCTACATCGCTCTGGGTGTCGCAGTCTTCGGACTGCCGGCATTGATCGCACTGGTCGCAGCGCGAGGGCGTGCCGTCGCCCCCTGGATCGCCTGGATCCTGGCGCTCGCCCCGACGCTCACGTTGTTCACCGCCAGTCTCGCGCAGATCGGTCGCGCTCCGTGGGCACTCGATGATGCTGACGAGATGCGGTGGCTGACGACGATTTCGACTTGTACGGTCCTCGCGGCATTGGCGACGACGGTGATCCGTTACGCGACGCGACGGATCGACGTGCCGCGCCTCGTCGTGCTCGGTGCGGCGGGGCTCGCGCTGATTGCGCCCGTGGTCCTCGCGTCGCGTCTCGGGGCTCCGGAGCCGGCTTCTCGTGCGGCGGCTCCCGACGACGAGCGCCCGAACGTCGTGTTGCTCACGATCGATACCTTGCGCGCCGATGCAGTGACCCACGTCATGACGGCCTGGCCGTCGGGCGAACTCGATCGGCAGGTGGTCACCGACACCTGGTCGAACGCGTCGTGGACGCGGCCAGCGATGGCCTCGTTGTTCAGCGGCGTGGTTCCCACCGGTCACGGCGCCGACCGCGATCGAGCGCCGTCGACCGACGTCGCCTGGTTCGTCGAGGACATGCGCGATGCGGGCTACCGAACGCTGTCGGTCGTTTCGAATCCGCATCTGCGGCGACGCTTCGGCTTCGACCGTGGGTTCGAGGTCTTCGAGCACTTCGGTGCTCTCGAGTGGATCGAGCCCGTCGCGCGGAGCTTCTGGGCGGAGTGGATCGTCGGTCTGCACGCCGGCGACAACGAGCATGCGACCGCGGACCTCCTGGTCCCGACCGCGGAGGAACTGCTCGATCGTCACGTCGACGAGGGACCTTGGTTGCTTTGGGTGCACCTGGTCGATCCCCACATCCCCTACCACCTGCGCGGTCCCGATGGTGCGTTGCGCGACGACGATCCGGGCCCGTGGGTCGATCCTCTGCGTCCGGTGATGGACCAGAACCGTTTCGATGATCTGTGGGGGGTGCGCGACGGAGAGGTCGTGACCACGGAGGACGAACGGCTCGCGTTGCGGCGGCTCTACCAGAGCGAGGTCGACTTCGCATTGCACTGGAGCGCGCGTCTCTTGCGACGAGCGGGCGAGGTCTCGGGCGATCGCGGCCTCTTGTGGTTGATGACGAGCGACCACGGCGAGGAGTTCTGGGACGAGGGCGGATTCGAGCACGGCCATTCCATGCATCGATCGGTCACGCGGGTTCCGCTGTGGATCGGGGGAACGGTCGTGGTGGACGCAGCGCGGTATCCACGTCGTCTGATCGACGTCGGACCGTGGCTGACGACGCAGATCGGGGTGGAGACGATGCGGCCGCGCTCGGGTTCCGGTCTCCTCGACGAGGACGATGACCTGACGCCCTTCGCCCTGGGCTCGAACCAGGCGCGGGGCGAACTCCTGGCCGAGGGAATGCTCTACGGACCGCCTCGAACCCTGATCCGTTGGATCGACGGGGCCATGGTCGAGCGGGAGGACATCGCCGACACCCTGCGACTGCGCAGCGCATCCTCCGACAGCGCCGCTCTGCGGGCACGGGCGAAGGAACTTCTGATCCAACTCGACCTGTGGCGTGAGCGCAATGCCATGAAGGGGAGGCCGGTCGAGATGTCACCCGACCTCGTCCGGCAACTCGAGGCCCTCGGGTACGTCCAGTGAAGCGCGAGTTCCTCGTGGGCGCCGTGGTCGGCGCGGTTCCCGCCGCGATGGCGGCGGTGAATCCGTGGCGCGAGTTGCCGGCGATCCACGGGGGGACGGACCCGCTCCTTCAGGCGGCGCATCTCGCCCACGCGACACGGCAGGTTCCCGGCACCGAGGCGTTCTGGAATGCGCCGTGGCTTCATCCGGCGCCCTTCGCGCAACTCTTCGTCGATCCCATGGTCGGTCCGTCGCTCGTCGCTCGGATCGTGCCCGGCGCGTCGTCCGCGTGGGACTACAACATCGTTCTCTGGCTGACGGTCGGCGGTGCCTTCGTCGCGATGGCCTGGTGTGCGCGGCGCTTCGGTCTGAGCCGTGGCTTCGCGGCGATGGCCGGCCTGCTCTACGCGATCGGACCCTACGCCGCGGGACACTTCCATCATCTGAATCAGGTGCCGTCGCCCTGGTTGCCGCTCGCGCTGGGAGCGCTCGTCGATCTGGTGCGGACGCGGAGGCCCTGGTGGGCGGCGGCAGCCTTCGTCTGCACCGTGGCATTGCAGTTGAGCTGGAGTGTCTATGCCACTGCGGCATTGGCACTTGCATCGATCGTTCTGCTCGTCGTGTTGGGGCGCGGGGCGGTTCCGTGGCAGCCTCTGCTGGCGGCTTGCATCGGTGCGGTCGCGGTCGTCGTCGTGGGCGCGCAGCCCTACGCCGCGGCCGCGCGGACGGTCGAGGGTTTCGGACGGGAGGCGACCGAGGTCCTGGCTTTCCAGGCACGGTGGTTCGACGTGTGGAAGGCGGCCGGCCCCCGACTGCTAGCGTGGCCGACCCACGACGCACTACGTCCGTCGCTCTACCCGGGGATCGGCGTGGTCGTCCTGGCCGTGCTCGGTGCTTGGCGCATGCCCGATCGACGCGCTGTCTTCGCTCTGCTCGCGATGGTCGTCGTCGGGTTCGGGTTCGCTTGTGGACGGAATTTCCTGGTTCCCTTCACGGAATTCGAGATCCCGTTGCCGTACATCGCGTTGCAGGATCTGCTGTGGCCGTTGCGGGCGCTGCGAGATCCTTCTCGCTTCGCGCTGATCGCCGCGTGGGCTGGCGCGTTGTTGGCGGCGGGAGGTGCTCAGTGGCTGATGGGGCGGCACCGGACCACGGCGTTGGCGCTCTTGGTGATCGTGGCGCTGGACGCGGCCCCGGGAGCAATGGAGCGCATCGCAGTGGAAGACGACGGAAAGATCGTCGACGCGCTGGCGACGCTTCCGGCTCCGGCCGTCTGGGTGGGGTTCCCTGCGGCCTGCGACGAGGTCGACGAGTCGGCGCGCGACGCGCGCTACATGCTCTGGGCCGTGGCGAGCGGCACACGCGTCGCCGGTGGCGCGAGTGGCTTCGTGCCGCCCGCGATCGAGGATCTGCGCATCGCGTGCTGCGCGGCGCCGGATGCCCCGGCGCTCGAGGCTCACGGCGTGGAGTGGATCGTCAGCGACCGCCGGCTCCCGATTCCCGCGGTGTGGAGCGATGGGACCTGGTCCGTGTACGGTGTCGGTGAGCTGGCTCCGGGCCCGAAGTCGCACTCGCGACCCTGAGATCTCGACGACTCATCCCGACACACGAGGTGCGCATGACCGCCGACGAGCTCCTTCACGATCTCCGCACGCTCGCACTGCAGGCGGGCGAACGCATGCAGGCCGCGCTCGAAGAAGGCGGCCAGCACGACGTCGAACACAAGGGACGTGTCGATCTCGTCACGCGGGTCGACAAAGAAGTCCAGGCCTTCCTCGTCGACGCGATCGGGTCTCGCTTCGCGGGCGAGTCGATCGTCGGTGAGGAAGACGAACACGACGGACGGCCTTCCGATGCCGGACCCGTCTGGTTCGTCGATCCGATCGACGGGACCACGAACTACGTCCACGGTTTTCCATTCTATTGCGTGTCGATCGCGCGCTACGCCACCGATGGGAGCGCGGCCGGCGTGGTCTTCGCGCCGGCGCTGGACGAGCTCTTCTCCGCATCGACCGGGCACGGCGCAACGCTGGAACGTCCTATGCGTGGCATGGCGCCGATCCCGCTCCGCACGTCGTCGTGCGCGCGGATCGACGACGCCTTGCTCGCGACCGGCTTTCCCTACGAACGGGGGGGCACGGCGCGCCTGAACCTGACGCTCGTCGGTCACGCGCTCACGCGTTGCCGCGGGATCCGGCGCGCGGGTTCGGCGGCGCTGGACCTCTGCTACCTCGGCGCGGGACGGCTCGACGGCTACTGGGAGTTCGCGCTCCACCCCTGGGACATGGCCGCCGGACTGCTCGTCGCGCGCGAGGCTGGAGCGCGCATCACGGACTTCGAAGGTGAAGAGGACGTGTTGTGGGGGCAGCGTCTGTGTGCGTCTGCGCCCGCTCTACACGAAGAGCTGCTGGGCATGATCGCCGCGGCCCACGCGGATCCGACGCTCGACGTGCTGGCGCCACCATTCGACGGAGACGTCCCGCGTCGCGGTCCACTTCCGGGAGGTGCGAGATGACCGACGCCGTTTGGATCGTCCTGAGTACCTTCGGGAGCGAAGACGATGCCCTTCGGGTGGCACGTGCGCTCGTCGAGGAGAGGCTCGTGGCTTGTGCCCAGATCGAGTCACGGCCGATCACCTCGGTCTATCGATGGCAAGGGGAGGTGCACGAGGATGCCGAGGTGCTACTTCGGGTGAAGACGACCGAAAGGTCGCGTGCGGCCACCGTCGAGCGTCTCGATGCCCTGCATCCCTACGACGTCCCGCAGGTCGTCTGGTTCCAGGCCTTCGCGACCGCGCCCTATGCCAAATGGGCCCGGCAGCAGTGCGATCCCGGAACCGACGCGTCGAATCGCTCGTCTTGACCCCATGGGTCCGGGTGGGCACACTGAACGCTTCGTGTTCCTCCCTGCCCAGGATCTCGTCGTGTTCCAACGTTCGTCCTTCGTCCTCGCTGCGATCACCGGTCTGCTGATCGCCTTCGCGGCCGTGCCCGTCCGCGCGATCACTGAACCGCTGCGTGTCACGGTGGACACCGAAGCCCAGATGCTGCGCGGCATGGCCGGGTCCTTCACGCTCACGGTCCACGACGCCGAAGGCGCGGCGCTCGCAGACAGCATGGTCGCGGTCACGCCCACCGGCACGTGGGAGGACACCGATGGCGCCTCGATCCGATCCCTTGCGCCACTCGCGCTGGACGAGAACGGGCAGGTGATGATCGAAGACGTCGTCGTGCGCGATCACGGGGGCTTCGAGATCTCCTTCACCGGGCGTGCCGACCCGATCTCGACGAAGGTCCGCGTCCTGAATCCTCTATGGGCGCTGTTGCCGCCGCTGCTGTCGATCGTGCTCGCCCTGTGGCTGCGCCAAGTCCTGCTGGCCCTGACCGCCGGTGTCCTTTCGGGGATGCTGCTGATGAAGGGCAACCCGATCGCGGCCTTCGTCGCCGCGACCCAGGAGATCGTGGTTCCCTCGGTGACCGACTCCTTCCAGGCTTCGATCCTTCTTTTCACCGTGACGCTCGGTGGCATGGTCGGCGTCATGGCGCGCGCCGGGGGGACACACGGATTGGTCGATGCGGCGCGGAAGTGGATCCGCGACGCGCGGAGCTCGCAGCTCGCGACCGCCATGCTCGGGCTCGTGATCTTCTTCGACGACTACGCCAACACGCTGCTCGTGGGAAATACGATGCGGCCGGTAACCGATCGCATGCGCGTGTCGCGCGAGAAGCTCAGCTACCTCGTCGACTCGACCGCGGCTCCCGTGGCGACCATCGCCGTGCTCTCGACCTGGGTCGGATACCAGGTCGGGCTCATCGGGGACGGACTCGACGCGATCGGCAGCGATGCCTCGGCCTACGGCGTTTTCGTCGAGAGCATTCCCTACGCGGCCTATTCCTGGTTCGCGCTCGCGCTGGTCTTTCTGTCGGTCGGCATGCGTCGCGACTTCGGTCCCATGTTGTCGGCGGAGCGTCGTGCGCGGCACGAGGGAAAGGTCCTCGGGCCGAACGCGCGTCCGCTGATCGACGACGTCGGTGCCGACCTCGAACCCGCCGAAGGCGCACCACGGCGTGCCCATGTCGCGCTGGTCCCCGTCCTCGTGGTGCTCGTGACGACGGTTCTCGGGTTGTGGTTCGATGGGCGTCGCGTATTGCTCGAGGAAGGTGGTCCGATCGGCCTGGCCGCGACGAATGCGCGTGACGTGTTCTCGAGCGCCGATCCGGCGGCGGCACTCTTCTGGGCCGTGCTCATGGGTTCGGCCGTCGCGATCACGCTCGCGGTGAGCGAGAAACTGATCGATCTGCCGGCGGCCATGGAGGCATGGATGTCCGGCGCGAAGGCCATGGTTCCCGCGCTGGCGATCCTGATCCTCGCCTGGTCGATCGGGTCGGTGTGCGAGGCGCTCCGAACGGCCGACGTGGTGGTGGGCGCGGCGACGGGAAACCTCTCTGCCCGCCTCGTGCCGACGGTGGCCTTCTTGGTGGCGGCCTTTCTCGGATTCAGCACGGGCACGAGCTGGGGAACGATGGCGATTCTCATGCCGATCGTGATTCCCTTGTCGACCGAACTGGCCGCGGTCGGGGGCGTGGGTGAAGCGGCCGCGACGGCGATCTTCCTCTCGAGCGTGGCCTGCGTCCTGAGCGGTTCGGTCTTCGGCGACCACTGTTCGCCGATCAGCGACACGACGATCATGAGCAGCATGGCCAGCGGCGCCGATCATGTGGACCACGTGCGTACCCAGTTCCCCTACGCGCTCCTGGCCGGGACGCTGGCCGTGTTGCTCGGCACGATCCCCGCGGGCTACGGCGTGTCACCGTGGATCACGCTTCCGATCGGCGTTGCCCTCGTGGCGATCTTCGTTCGATTCGTCGGGCGCGACGCGGAAAGCGAGCCGGCATGAAGGTTCCGCCACTCGTAGGATTGCTGACGGACTTCGGCACGCGTGACGGCTACGTCGGTGCGATGAAGGGAAGCGTCCTGCTTCACTGTCCCGACGCCCGGATCATCGACGTGAGCCATCACGTGCCGCCGCAGGACGTGGTGGGCGGAGCGTTCCTCCTCGGGTGCGCGCTCGAGGACCTGCCGCCATCGACCGTTCACGTCGCCGTCGTGGATCCCGGTGTGGGGACCGAACGGCGTGCATTGGCAGTGCGAACCGCGATGGGTACCTGGGTGGTCGGACCCGACAACGGTCTTCTCGGTGTCGTCGGCGACGTGACGATGTGCATCGAGCTGGATCCGGCGCGGGTCGTTCCGGGAAGTTCCCCGAGTCCGACTTTCCATGGTCGCGATCTCTTCGCGCCGGCAGGGGCGCGCCTGGCGCACGGTGAGGACCCGTCCGCGCTCGGGGACGCGACGGTCGACGCGCCACGTCGCCTCGATCGTCCGGTGCGTGTCAAGCCCGACAAGGTCGAGGGCGAGATCGTGTGGATCGACCGTTTCGGAAATGCCGTGACCATGATCACCGCCGAAGACCTCGTGGCACTCGGCGATGGCGTCGACATCCGGGTCGAGGACATCGATCTCGACGGGATCTCGGAGACCTACGCCGATGTGGAGCGGGGCCGTACCCTGGCCTACTGGGGCAGTCATCGCACACTCGAGATCGGTCAGCGGGATGCCCACTTCGCGACCCGGCAGGGGATCGGTCGGGGCCAGCGCGTGCGCATCCGCCGCGCGGGGAGCTGACTCCGGTGGAGGTCGTGCTTCTCGGCACGGGGACCCTGCGTCCGCAGCCGGACACGGCGAGTGCGGGGGTCGTCTTCGTCGAGGGCGAGTCCATCCTCCCGGTGGATCTCGGGCGAAACACGCTGAGCCGCATGGTCGAGTGCGGGATCGATCCGCTCGGGCTCGGCGAGTTCCTCGTGACCCATCTGCATCCCGATCACACGGCCGAGCTCGTGTCCCTTCTCTTCGCCATGAAGTACGGCCGCGACGATCAAGTCCCGGTACGCCTGGTGGGGCCGCCGGGCCTACAGCGACTCGTGGAACGGCTCGTCGACGCCTGGGAGTGGCTTGCGCCGAGCTACGACCTGGCCGTCGAGGATCGCGAGCCGGGCGCCTTCACGGCGGCAGGTTTCGAGGTCGAGGCGATCCAGATGGAGCACGGAAACACGACCGACTACGGCTATCGGGTGCGCTCCCCGCGAACGGGCCGGCTGGCGGCGTTCACGGGCGACACCGGACCCTGTGACGCGCTCGTCGAGCTGGCCCGCGGCGTCGACGTCCTCGTGTCCGAATGCGCCAGCACCGACGCCGACGCGACGTCCTTCCACCTCGCGCCGACACCGCTGGGCCAGGCGGCCGCAGAGGCCGGCGTGAGACACCTGGTGATCACTCATCTCTACCCGACGACCGACCCGGAGGTCGTTCTCGAGGGTGTCGCCGCGCATTTCGAGGGGCGGATCACGATCGGGTCCGACCGGATGCGGATCCCGCTCACCTGACCGTCCGCGCTTGCGCCGGGACACGGATCTCCGCCATATTGGCCCGTGTTCTCATTTTCCCTGCGGAGGTCTGACCTGTGACCACTCGTTTCGGAGTGCGAAACATCGTGCTCATCGCCACGCTCGCCGTCGTGGGCCTGACATCCGTGGGATGCAACGACTATCGGGTGCGCTTCCTCTACCCACGGGAGAGCCGCGGAGACTTCTTCAGCGAGCGCCCGGACGTGGCGCTCTACGTCGCCGAACCCGAGGACCTGCGACCGAGTGGCCAGCGGCAGGGGAGCGGGTTCCTCAGCACGCTCCAATTCCCGTCCGACGACAAGCTGGAGCAGCCGCCGTCGCGCATCGTGCTGCGCGCCCTGCTCCAGGACCTGAATCAGACCCGCGTCGCGGCCTTGGTCCGCAACCCCGACAATGCCGACTACGTGCTCAGTTCCCAATTGCTGAGCATGACCACACGCCAGGAACGCCCGATCCGGGCCTGGGCGATTCCGGTGGCTGTCGGCGCCATGGTAGGTGGGCTGAGCAGTATCGGGAGCGACGGTGGGATGAGTCACTTCGTCAAGACCGGCCTCGTCGGATCGGTGCTCGGGACGATGATCCCGGCCCCCGCCGAGGTGACCGGCGTGGTGAAGGTCCGCCTGGAGCTCCGCGACCGCGAGACGAACGACCTCCTCTTCGAAACGACCTGTTCGGGCGAGTACTCGAAGTCGATCGTCCTCGCGCTCTCGGCGCGCGAGGATCAGCGGATCGCCGAGGATTTCCTGCCGCGGGCACTCAAACGTGCCAATGCCTGCGCCGTAGGCCAGCTGTACGCCTTCCTGTCCGACGCCGACGCCGGCCCGCAAGTCAGCCGCGCCGACCACTGACCCGATTCGGGCCGTCTTTGCGACTTCCGCCCGGGGTGGCGACCTTGTACGGTCTTCGCTCACCCCACCCTGGGTAGGTTCAACGCCATGAAGTCCACCGAACGGAGCGATGCCCTGCGCGCGCTCCTGCGCGACCGCGTCCTGGTGCTCGACGGTGCCATGGGCACCGCGCTGCAGGATGCCGACCTCACCGCCGACGACTTCGGCGGTCCGGACCTCGACGGCTGCAACGAAAACCTCGTTCTCACCCGTCCCGAAGTGGTGCGCGGCGTCCACCGCGGCTACCTGGAGGCCGGCGCGGACATCGTCGAGACCAACACCTTCGGTAGCACGCCTCTCGTCCTCGCCGAATACGGCTTGCAGGACAAGGCCCGCGAGATCAGTCGCATCGCCGCCGAACTGGCCCGGCGCGAAGCCGACGCGATGACCGCGGTCAATCCCGCGCGCCCGCGTTTCGTGGCCGGCTCGATGGGACCCACCACGAAGGCCATCACCGTGACCGGCGGTGTGACCTTCCCCGAGCTCGTCGAGCACTTCCGGGTGCAGGCACTCGGATTGGTCGAGGGCGGAGTGGACATGCTGCTCGTCGAGACCCAGCAGGACACGCGCAACGTCAAGGCAGCCGTGCTCGGAATCGACAGGGCACTCGCCGAACTCGGGACGAAGGTTCCGGTGATGATCAGCGGGACGATCGAACCGATGGGCACCATGCTCGCGGGTCAGACCGCCGATGCACTCGTGGCCAGCCTGATGCACGTCGACCTGCTGTCGATCGGGCTGAACTGCGCGACCGGACCGGAGTTCATGACCGACTCCATCCGTTCGATCAGCGATCTCGCGCGAACCCGTGTGACCTGTGTGCCGAATGCCGGCCTGCCCGACGAAGACGGCAACTACCAGGAATCGCCCGAGCACATCGCCGAAGTGCTCGAGCGCTTCGTCGACCACGGTTGGTTGAACATGGTGGGCGGATGCTGTGGCACGACCGGTGAACACATCACCGCCCTTGCCCAGATGGTCGAAGGTAAGAAGCCGCGCGAGTGGACCGACCATCACCGTGCCCTGTACAGCGGCATCGAATTGATCGAGGCCGATGAGGACAATCGGCCGCTGCTCGTGGGTGAGCGGTCGAACGTCATCGGCTCCCGCAAGTTCAAGCGTCTGATCGCCGACGAGAAGTTCGAAGAGGCCAGCGAGATCGCGCGCGGGCAGCAGAAGGCCGGAGCCCACGTCATCGACGTTTGCCTCGCCGATCCGGATCGCGACGAGATGGACGACATGACCCAGTTCCTCGAGCAGGTCATCCAGAAGATCAAACTGCCGCTGATGATCGATTCGACCGACGCCGAAGTCATCGAGCGTGCCCTGACCTACAGCCAGGGCAAGGCGATCATCAACTCGATCAACCTCGAGGACGGCGAGGAACGCTTCGACCTGGTCGTGCCGATCGCCACGAAATACGGTGCGGCACTCATCGTCGGCTGCATCGACGAGGATCCCGAGCAGGGCATGGCCGTCACGCGCCAGCGAAAGCTCGAGGTTGCCCAGCGCAGCTTCGACCTGCTCACGCAGAAATACGGCGTACGGCCCGAGGACATCATCTTCGACCCACTCGTCTTTCCCTGCGCCACCGGTGACGTGAACTACATCGGCAGCGCCGAGGAGACGATCGAAGGCGTCCGACTGATCAAGGAAGCCTTTCCGCACTGCAAGACCGTGCTCGGGATCTCCAACGTCAGCTTCGGTCTACCGAATGCAGGTCGCGAAGTGCTGAACAGTGTCTTCATGTACCTGTGCACGCGCGCCGGTCTGGACATGGCGATCGTCAACACGCAGAAACTCGAGCGCTACGCGTCGATTCCGGAAGACGAAGTGAAGCTCGCCGAGGATCTCCTGTTCAATCGCGGTGAGGATCCGATCGCAAAGTTCGCCGCGCACTTCCGCGGTGCATCGAGTCGGTCGCACCAGCCCAAGGAAGACCTGCCGCTCGACGAACGTCTCGCGCAGTACATCATCGAAGGAACCAAGGACGGTCTGATCGAAGACCTCGAGCTCAAGCGAGCCGAGGCCCGACCGCTCGACATCATCAACGGTCCGCTCATGGCGGGAATGGACACTGTCGGCAAGCTCTTCAACGACAACCAGCTGATCGTGGCGGAGGTCCTGCAGAGCGCCGAGGCGATGAAGGCCGCCGTCGCGCACCTCGAGCAGTTCATGGAGAAGTCCGACACGTCGAGCAAGGGCAAGGTCCTGCTCGCGACCGTGAAGGGCGACGTCCACGACATCGGCAAGAACCTCGTGGAGATCATCCTGTCGAACAACGGCTACGAGATCGTGAACCTCGGCATCAAGGTGCCACCGGCCAAGCTGATCGAGGCCGTACGAGAACACGACCCCGACGCGATCGGTCTCAGCGGGCTGCTCGTGAAGAGCGCCCAGCAGATGATCGTCACCGGTGATGATCTGCACGAGGCAGGTATCGACTTGCCGTTGCTCGTCGGTGGGGCTGCCCTCTCGGCACGCTTCACGCGGACGCGCATCGCGCCCGCCTACAAGGCCCCAACGCTCTACGCCAAAGACGCGATGGACGGCCTGGCGATCATGAACCGCGTCATCTCCGAGGGTGCCGACGCCGAGGTCGCCCGACAGGACGCAGCACTCGGAGCGAAGGGCGCGGTGAAGACGAAGGGGCCACTCGCTCCCGAGACGTCGGTGCGTTCGACCGAAGTCCGCCTCGACGTCGACATGCCGCACGCGCCGGACCTCGATCGCCACGAGGAGGAGTTCGGCGACCTCGATACCGTGTGGAACTTCATCAACCCCGCGATGCTCTACGGCCGACACCTCGGCTACCGCGGACGATTCGAAAAGGGACTCCGCGAGGGTGACGAGAAGCTTCTCAAGCTGATCGATCAAGTCGATGCCGTGAAGAAGGAATGTCGTGACGGCCTGATGAAGGTGCGCGGCCAGTGGCGGTGGTTCGAGGTCGAAGCGTCGGGCAACGAAGTCATGTTCTACCGGGGCGCCGACGAGATCGGACGCCTGCGCTTTCCGCGCCAGCGACGCGAGAACGGGATCTGCCTGGCCGACTACGTGTTGCCGCCGCGCGAAGGGCGACGCGACACGATGGGATTGTTCCTGACGTCCGCCGGCGAGGGCATCGGGGTCGCGGCACAGGCGGCAAAGGAGGCCGGCGAGTACGTCCGGTCGCACGTCCTTCATGCACTGGCACTCGAGACCGCTGAAGCCGCAGCCGAACTCGTGCATCAGGGGATGCGCGCGGCGTGGGGCATTCCCGATCCCGTGGACCTCACCCCGACCGAGATCTATCGGGCGAACTACACCGGGAAGCGTTTCAGCTTCGGCTATCCAGCGTGTCCCGATCTCGCGGGGCAGCGCGTGCTCTTCGATCTTCTCGAGCCGGCGGAGATCGGTGTGGAGCTGACCGAAGGCGACATGATGTCGCCCGAAGCGTCGGTGTCCGCGCTCGTGTTCCACCATCCGGACGCGAAGTACTTCAACGTCGAGGTGGAGGAGGAGACGGCCGGGACGTGATCGACGGTCGCTGCCTTCCACCTTCGACCGCGCGCCTGCGCTTTCGACCGATCGACGCGCACGATGTGCCCGACCTCGTGGATCTCGACCGTGATCCAGAGGTGATCCGCTACGTCACGTCCGAAGCGCCACCGGACGCCACGAAGTTCCACGACGAAATCCTTCCGCGCTGGAATGCGACCTTCGTCGACTCACCCTTCGGTTTCTTCGCCGCGCTCGATCGGTCCGATTCCGGCTTCCTCGGCTGGTTCCACCTCCGCCCCGATTCCGAGGGCCCGGACGTGCTCGATCTCGGGTATCGTCTGCGGCGCGCAGTGTGGGGCACCGGCCTCGCCACCGAGGGTGGCCGCGCGCTCGTCGACTGGGGATTCTCGTTCACCTCCGTCCGCCGGATCACGGGCCACTGCCTCGAAGCGAACGTGGCCAGCGCACGCGTTCTGGAGAAGTGCGGCATGCGCCAGGTGGCTCGCTTCGTTGCGCCCGCGAGTCGGCTTCCGGGGTGGGACGAAGAGCGTCGGCGCGCCGTGGGCTACGCAATCGATCGATCGGAATGGGAGACGCCATGAAGACATCTTGGATCGGGATCCTCGCCCTTGGCATCCTCGTGGCCTCGCTCGGCGGGGGTTGCGACGACGACACGGCGACCGGACCCGTCGAGGATGAGTTCGAACTGACGGTCGTCGTGCGCGATCCGGACGGCGATCCGATCGAGGGCTTGAACGTCGTGGTCTGGAACATGTCGTCCGAATTGCACGACGTGCTCCAGGACGATCTGTTCCGCCGACGGGCCGCCACGAGGATTCGTTTCGCGCTCGACCGTGATGCCGTGTGTGATCTGGTGGTCGACGACCTGAACGGCGAGCGCGTGGAGACGCTGCTCGAAAGCGACTCCCTGGCGGTCGGTGCGCACAGCGTCGTCGCAGGCAGCAACATCGAATACGAGGCCGGCGTCGAGGTGTACTTCTACCAGCTCACCGCTCGCGACCTCGATACGGGCGAGGAGTTCTTCGAGGACTCCCGGTTCATGACGGCCGTCCATCTGGACCCGCAACGGCTCACGTCGAAGCCGACGGACCCCGACGGAGCGTGGACGACACGCGACTTGACCTATGTTCCCGGGCTGCGCGAGACGCTTCCACGTATGCCGATCGTCGACGAAACCGGTCTGGAGACGGGATCCTTCGCGCTGAGCGACACCGTGGTCGTTCGTGTGGTCGACGACGAGGGACGCTACTTGCAGAAGGTCGAGACGGTGGGGCGGACGGCCACGCAGGTCGACTTCACCTGGGATCCTCTTCTCTTGCTGCCGCGCGTGGACCGTCCGACGGCCGACATCTCGCCGCCGGTCGCGCCTCTCGGGGCGGAGCTGCCGCCTGCAGTGACGGCGCTGCTGCAGAACTCTCCGAATCCGTTCAACTGATCGAGTCGCTGCGCACTCGAGGGCGCAGCGACTCGAAAAGTGCCGCCGGGTCCCCTCTCGGCGCGAGACGTCCGCGCCGGGCGATCGACCGGATCAGCCCTGATCCGGTCGCGGCGGCAGGTTCACCCAGCGGTCCTGCGGCAGCGACTCGAACATGATGTTCACGATCTTCCAGGTGTCGCCGATCTTCGCCAGGTGGAAGTAGTCGAACCATACCGTTCCGGTCAACTTGGCTGCCGCGATTCCGTCGCGGATCTCGTAGACCTCCACCGCGACGCGCGCCTCGGCCGGGTCGAAGTTCCAGTAGGTGTTGAAGGTGTTGCCCAGAAGCGCGATCTGCGCGTGGTCAATGAAGTCGAAGACGTCGAAGTCGACGCCCTCGCGACGATCGGCGACCGCCCGCTTGCTCAAGGATGAATGGCAGGTGTTCTGCACCTTCGCGCCGTCGACTTCGTAGAAGCCCATTGCGTAGTCGCGGACGACGCTTTCGATCGCGGCCTGCTCGCTCATGTCGACGGAGGGTGGATCGGCACCGGCTTCCTCGAGGACGATCACGGCCGAGTCAGCGATCATCCACCGCCCGTTCCATCGGACGAGATGCATGAAGTCGACCACGTCTTCCATGATCACGCGGGCAGCAGCCGTGCGCTGCTCGAGGTCGTACACCTGGATGTCGATTCGACCGGTCGACGGATCGTCGCGCAGGACGTCGTTGTAGGACGTGCCGTAGAAGGCGAGGTGGTCCTGGGAGAATCGTCGCACCCAGTCGTCGCTCGGCTTGCCCCAATAGGTGTGTTCGACGACGGCGCGGGCGATGCCGTGGTGGGCGCGTGACTTCACCCCCGTGACGTCGCCGGTGTACTTGGCGTGGACGTATTCGCGGATTGCGTTCTCGACCGCGGCTTCGGTGTTGGGTTCATCGGCATGGGCCGTCGCGGTGGTCAGGCAGAGCGCGGCGACGAGCGACAGAGCGGGCAGGCGCATGGAGACCTCGGAGTCCGGGTGGAGGTGGCTCGTGGAAATCCGAGTACGCGGCGACTCGCCCGGGGTTGCGGACCCGGGACGAGTCGGATGTGAAGTGAATGAATCCTGCGTGGCCGGAGATCAGCGGAGTCGACGTTGGCGCACGACCTCGAAGCCGAGGACCGCGGTTGCGGCGGCCAGGTTCAACGAATCGGAATAGCCGGCCATCGGGATCGTCACGGCGACGGGACCGGACGCGTCCCAAGCTGCGGTCAGTCCGTCGTGTTCGGCCCCGAGGACGATCGCCACCGGTCCGGTGAGATCGACATCCGTATAGTCGAGATCCGCCTGCGGGCGCGTGATGATCGCGGTCACGCCGCGCACGTCGAGCCAACGTAGGACTTCGTCCGTGGTCGCCTGCGCGACGGGCTGGGTGAAGAGCGTTCCCATGCTCGCGCGGATCACGTTCGGATTGGCCGCCTCGCAGGCAGGGTCGGCGAGGACGACCGCCCCGACGCCCGTCGCGTCCGCGGTTCGCAGGATCGCACCGAGATTCCCGGGCTTTTCGACACCCTCGATCACGAGGACGTAGGCAGGCGCCGGGAGTTCGAGCGTGTCGAGCTCGCGCGGGCGCCACGACGACACCGCGCACAGGCCCTCGTCACGCTCGCCGTAGCGGACCTTCTCGTAGACCGCTTCAGTGATGTCCTGTCGGACCACGCCGCGTGCAATGGCCGTGGCCAGTGCCTCGCGCGGTTCGCCGTCACGCACGCGCGCTTCACACACGTAGATCGTCTCGGGGACCACGTCGGCCTGCATCGCGCGGATCAGCTCCCGCGCCCCGTCGATCCGCGTGAGGCCGCTCTTCTTGCGCTCGCGCGCTTCGCGCAGCTTGACGAGCTGCTTGATGCGCGGGTTCTGCAGCGAGGTGATCGGTTCCACGGCACCCCCGGGGTGATGGACTCGACGAGAACCGCTCAAGCCCGTGCTCCCGGGTCGAATCGCGCCGCGGCCCACGGGTCGCCGGAGGGCAGCTCACCGTTCCGCGCCCAGGCGCTCCAGGTGCCGCTCGGCAAGGGTCGGCTTCCTTCGATCCACATTTCACCGTGACCGAAGCGTCCGGCGTCGATCCCCGTGTCGAAGCGTTTGCGAAGCGCGATCTCGAGCAGGTTCCGCAGCGCCACGGCACCGATCCCCGGCGTGTGCGCACTGAACAACACGAAGGCGAAATCGTCGTCGAGAACGGCGACGCATTGGTCGAGGAGTTCGTCGACCTGTTCCTCGAGCTTGAAGACCTGGCCCTTCGGGCCGCGTCCGAAGGAGGGCGGATCGAGGATCACTCCGTGGTAGCGCCGGCCACGCCGATCTTCGCGGGCAAGGAACTTCTGCGCGTCGTCGATGATCCAGCGGATCGACGCGTCTTGCAGGTCGTTCAGCGGTGCATTGTCGCTGGCCCACTGCACGACGCCCTTGGCCGCGTCGCAGTGGGTGACTTTCGCGCCTGCGCGCGCCGCGGCCAGGGTCGAGCCTCCGGTGTAGGCGAAGAGATTCAACACCTCGGATCCGGGCCGTGACTGCGCCGCGATCCACTCCCAGAACGGGACCTGTTCGGCGAATACGCCCATGTGTCCGAAACCGGTGGGCTTGATCAGGAATCTCTGCGCGCCGACGCTGCATTCCCAGATTTCCGGGAGCACGCCGGGCGGTGACCAGCTACCGCCGCCCTTGTCGCTCCGGTGGTAGGTCGCGTGAGCGGCGTTCCACGCGGAGTCGTCGAGCGTGCGAGGCCAGAGCGCCTGCGGGCTCGGCCGCACCACGATCCATTCGCCGAAGCGCTCGAGCTTCGCGCCGCCGCCGGAGTCGAGGAGTTCGTAGGTGTTCGTCGCCGAAGCCATCAGGACGTCGCAGTCGAAGCGCCGTGGGTCGAACGCCGTGTCGCCACGAGGAAGAGACCGAAGAGGATCGCGCCGACGCTGAGCCACTGGGCCTGGCTCATGCCCATCGTGAGCACGTCCGGGGCGCGGTCACGGAAGATCTCGCTGATCCAGCGCTCGATACCGACGAGCACGAGGTACACGCCGAACAGCCAACCGGGCTGGGCGGCTCGTTTGCGCAACGACCACAGGATCCACACGACGGGGATCATCATCAGGATCTCGTAGACGGGCGTGGGATGGACGGTCACGCCGGGTGGGGTGGGCACGACCCCGTTCGGGTAGCCCATGGCCCACGGGAGATCCGACGGCGGGCCGTAGTCGCCGTCGCCGCTCAGCTGGCAGCCGATGCGTCCGATGCCGTAGGACGCCGCCAGGCCCGGCGCGAAGGCGTCGCAGAGATCCCAGAGCTTCTGCTTGTGGCGATGGGCGAGGAAGAGCGTCGCGGCCGCGCCGCCGAGCAGACCACCGTACCACGTCAGGCCCGCGCCGCCGATGATCCCGCCGAGCGGATCGGCGAGCACGCGATCGAAGTGCTCGGCCATCCAGTACAGCCGCGCGCCGACGATTCCCCCGAGGAGCGCCCACATCGGGTAGCCCTCGAGGTGGTCCGGCTTCAGGCCGCGGCGCTTCAACTCCATCGTCACGAGCTTGGCCGAGACGAGGAAGGACACGAGAACCATCAGCCCGAAACTGTGGATCTTCAGTGGGCCGATCTCGAAGAGAACGGGGATCATCGACTGCGACCTCTTGCTAGAGCAGCTCGGCGGCCAGACTCGCCAGATCGGAACGCTCACTGCGATCGAGCCAGATGTGTCCGAAGAGCGGTTGGTCCTTGAACTTCTCGACGAGCACGCTCAGACCGTTGCTCGACGCGTCCAGGTAGGGATTGTCGATCTGAAAGGGATCTCCCGCCAGAACGACCTTCGCGTCGCGGCCGGCGCGACTCACGATCGTCTTCACCTCGTGCGGCGACAGGTTCTGTGCCTCGTCGATCAGGATGAAGAGCTTCGGGAGCGAGCGGCCGCGGATATAGGTCACGGCCTCGACCTCGATCCAACCACGGTCGAAGAGGTAGCCGATCTTGTCGCCGACCGACTCCAGGGTGGGATCGACCAGGAACTGGAGGTTGTCGTAGATCGGCTCCATCCAGCTCTCGAGCTTCTCTTCTTTGCTGCCCGGGAGGAAGCCGATGTCCCGACCCAGCGGGATGATGGGGCGCGAGACCAGGGCGCGCTTGTACACGCCGCGCTCGGCGACCTGCTCGAGGCCGGCGGCGAGAGCGAGCAGGGTCTTGCCCGTGCCCGCCTTTCCGACGAGCGTCACGAGCTGGATCTCCGGATCCATCAGCAATTCGATCGCGAAGTGCTGTCCCATGTTCAGGGGCGACAGTTTCCAAGGGCGCGCGTCGTCGAAGCGTAGCGGCACGAGGGTGCCGGCAATGTGGTCGTGGCGCGCGAGCGCGGTCTGCTTCGGATTCTGTGCGTCGCGGATCAGGACGAACTCGTTGGGCATGAGACCCTCGGGAGCTTCGATCACGCGTTCGCGGTAGAAGGTGTCGATTGCGCCGACCTCGACGTCCCACTCGCGCAATCCACGGTAGAGGTCGTCGAAGTCGACCTTGTCGTGGCCTTCGTAGTCGACCGATTCGATCCCCAGCGCGGTGGCCTTGACGCGCGCATTGAGGTCCTTCGTGACGAAGACGACATTTCCTGCACCCACGGCCTGCAGATGGAGTGCTGCCGCGATGATCCGGTTGTCGGGGATCTCCGGGTCCATGTTCGACGGCAGATCGCCCATGAAACCCGTCATCAGGACGCGGAGCTTGCCGCCGTTGTCCAGGTCCACGCCATGGGCGAGAGGGCCACGCGCGCGCAACTCGTCGAGCATCCGGACGGCGCGGCGCGAGGTCCGGCCCAGTTCGTCCGGCTTGGCCTTGAAGTTGTCGAGCTCTTCGAGGACGTCGACCGTGATGATCACTTCGCCGTCGGAGAATGCCAGGAGGGAGTGGGCTTCGTGGAGAAGGACGTTGGTGTCGACCACGTAGGTGCGTCGGTCCGAGGGCATCGGTTCGGGGTCCTCCAGCGCCACCGGCGTTCGCAAGGGCGCACGGGTCGGGGAGTGCGAGGCGAGACGGGAGCCCGTCCGGGCGGAAGCTAAGGCCCGTCCGACGTCGGGAACAAGCCGAATCTGTGCCGCGCGGCCACCATGGTGCCTCGCAGGATCGAGGTGATCATCAAATTATGCACAATGTGC
>JGI12109J20283_10062697_pt1 | contig 19233 bp, 14 predicted proteins | sample ElkSlonscriptome_12_FD_20283 | JGI IMG/M metagenome (IMG submission 20283)
GGCAACTGGCCCCATCGCCAGGTCTTCACCAACATCGCCCTGGGCAACGTCCTGCGCATGCAACGCGACTACGAGTCCGCCCGCAAACATCTGCACACCGCCTACGCTCAGGCGCAGGAGCTCGGCTACCCCCGCGAAGAGGCCCTCGCCCTCGAATTCCTGGGCGACGTTTACCGGGATGAGGGGCAGTTCGATCAGGCGCGGCGGTTCCATCAGCGGGCCATGAACATCGGCGAGAGTATTGCGCCGGTGGGGGATATCGTGATGGAGTGCCATCGGCGGATTGCGGAGTGTCAGGCGGGGCGGGGTGAGCTGGGCGAGGCTGTGCAGTCGTTGAACAAGTGTATCCTGCTCGCTCGCGCGCAGGGCGACCGCTACGAAGAAGGTGTCGCCCTGCGCGTGCATGGCTTGATCAAGATGGAGGCCGGTAATCTGGAGCATGCGGACGAGTTTTTGACCGGTTCGGTGGAGCGGCTCGAGGAGATCGGGGCCCGGTTCGAGCTGGCGGTCAGTCTGCAGGCTTTTGCCGACCTGAAGCTGCGGCAGGTGGATCGCGGGACCAGTCCCGTGCCCGACCATCTGCTGCTGGCGCAGGCGTGGAGTCATGTGACCAGGGCGCTGGATCATGCCATCTTCACGGGCGTGGCGCCGTTGATCGAAGACATCCGGGCGCTGAGTGATCGGATCAGCCGCATGCGCAACGGGCTGGAGGTGGCCGGCAAGGATCAGGCGAGACGCCGGCGGGTGCCGCAGCACGTCATCATCCACCAGAGCCAGGTGATGCGCGACCTGATCGAGCTGACGGACATGTTTGCCGCGACCGAGGAGCCCGTGCTCATCACCGGCGAGACCGGGACGGGCAAGGAACTGATCGCGCGGCGGCTGCATGTGCACAGCCCGCGGGCCAACGGAAAACTGGTCTCCGTCAATGTTACCGCCATTCCGGCGACCATGTTCGAGCGCGAGATGTTCGGGCACGTCCGGGGCAGCTTCAGCGGGGCGGAGCGGGACAGCAACGGCTTTGTCGGTGAGGCGGTGGGCGGCACGCTCTTCCTTGATGAGATCGGTGACCTGCCCGCCGAGGTGCAACCCAAGCTGCTGCGTCTTCTTCAGGAGGGCACGTACCAGAAGCTGGGCGATCCGGTGGAGCGGCAGGCCGATATCCGGATCGTGGCGGCCACCAACTCCTCGCTGAAGGAGAAGGTCGCGGCCGGCGAGTTCCGCAGTGATCTGTATTTTCGGCTGAAGGTGCTGGGTCTGGAGTTGCCGCCGCTGCGCAAGCGCGTGGGCGATGTGGCGTTGCTGATGAACCACTTCCTGAGCGAAGCGGCCGGCAAGCCCGTCGACATGAGCAGCTACTTCGATCATGACAGCGTCGCGTTCCTGGATCGGCACGAGTGGCCCGGAAATATCCGGGAGCTGATGATGCTGGCCAAGCGCGCGCACGTGGAGAGGTCGACGCGGGGTTCGGTGAGCATCGCCGTGGATCGGGCCGGGGCGGGGCCGTTCATCCTGAAGAACGCCGAGACGATGCTGGCCATGGAGGTGGCCGACGGTGGCGCCGGGGAGACCAGAGCCCATAACATCGCGACCACCGAGCGGGCGCGGATCCAGCTGGCGCTGGAGCAGTGCGGGGGAAATCGGGTGGAGGCGGCGGAGAAGCTGGGGATGGGGCGGAGCACGCTTTACAGGAAGATGAAGAAGTACGGATTATAAGTTATTCAGCCCATTTATCGCCGTTTTTCTTGACTTTAGTCTTTTTTCCCTCAAGACCATTGACACAATACCCGAACACCAATACAACTTAATAACCTAATAAAATCACCACACAATACCCGAGCAACGCTACACGCTCATTCTGGCGCTGCCACTCAATCAAGGTGCCTCCATGACTGCCTCCGCCGACAAGCTGGCCACCTCTCTGGAAATCCTGAAGGGATTCCAGGACACTGGCGTGGCCGCCATACGGTCCCGCGATATGAGCCGGACCCATCGCGAGCGTCTGACCCGCGCCGGATATCTACAAGAAATCATGAAGGGTTGGTATATTCCCTCTCAACCCTCCACCCCTCAAGGTGAGAGCACCGCCTGGTTCGTTTCCTACTGGGGATTCTGCCGGGATTATCTGCATTTCCGCTTCGAGGATGGCTGGAGCCTGACTCCCGAGCAGTCCCTGCTCCTGCAGGTCGGTGACTGGAGCATTCCCGAGCAACTGATCGTCCGCACTCCCGGTGGGGACAATACTCCCCGGGATTGGCCTTTCGGGACCTCCTTGCTGACTGTACGGGCCCCTCTGCCCTCGGGGGGCAGCCTGGTCCGGGTTGATGGCATGCAACTATATTCCCTGCCGGCCGCGCTGCTGGCCATCCCGCCCGGCTATTTCATCAGCCATGCCAGCGAGGTGCGCGCTGCCCTGGCCGGCATTGCCGATGCATCCGAGCTGCTGCCATCCCTGCTGGATGAAGGGCAGACCACCATCGCGGGTCGGCTGGTGGGGGCACTGCGAAATATCGGTCGTGAGAAGATCGCTGCAGAGATCGAAGCCGCCATGACGGCGGCGGGGCACCGGATCCGCCCACAGGATCCCTTCGCCGCGGAAGCTCCTCAGGTAAGGCTGCCATCGGAAACCACCGCTCACGTTCATCGCCTCAACCTGATGTGGCGGGAGATGCGCCCGGTGGTCCTTGAGCACTTCCCCGCTTCCCCCGGTCCGGTGCGCGACGCGGACGCCTATCTGGCCGCGGCCGAAGAACTCCATGTCCAGGACGCCTATCACAGCCTGTCCATCGAAGGATATCAGGTCAGCAGGGATCTGATCGAGCAGATCCGGCAAGGCCGCTGGCAGTTCGATCACCACCAGATAGCTCGGCAACAGCGGGATGCCCTGGCCGCCCAGGGATATCGCCTGGCCTTCCTGCAGGTTCAAGAGAGCATCCGGGCTATCATCGAGGGGAAGGATCCCGGTGAAGTCGCCGAACGGGATCACCGGGCGTGGTATCGGGAGCTCTTTGCTCCGGCCGTGAAGGCGGGCTTGCTGGAGACCCGCCATCTGGCCGGGTACCGCAGCGGACCGGTGTTCATACGACAGTCACGGTATTTGCCTCCGCGTGCCGAGGCCGTCAGGGAACTCATGCCGGCCCTGTTTCGATTGCTGCAGGAAGAGAGCGAACCCGCGGTGCGGGCCGTGCTGGGGCATTTTTTCTTCGTCTTCATCCACCCTTATGCGGACGGGAACGGTCGCATGGGGCGCTTCCTGATGAATACCATGTTACCCGCCGGCGGGTATTCCTGGATGGTGGTTCCGGTCGAGCGCCGGTCCGAATACATGACCGCCCTGGAAGCGGCCAGTGTGCAGGGAAATGTGCGGGCGTTCGTGAAGTTTCTGGCCTCGCTCATCTGAAAAGCCAGCTCCGGCTTTGGAGCGGGCTATTGCTCCGCCTCCTGGCGGATGGGCAACCGGATGGTAAAGGTCGTGCCCTCGCCCGGCTTGCTGTCCACCAACATTTCTCCCCCATGCTTTTCGATGATGCCGTAGGAAACCGAAAGCCCGAGACCCGTGCCTTTTCCCACGGGTTTGGTGGTGAAGAAGGGGTCGAAAATCCGTGAGATCACATCCGGTTCCATTCCACACCCCTCGTCCCTGACCCGGATCTGGACCGAATCCCCGACACACTCGGTGCTCAGTTCAATGGTGCCCTGGCCATCGGTCGCCTGGGCGGCGTTGACCAGCAGATTCAGGAAGACCTGGTTCAGGTTGGGCGGGATGCATTCGATTTTCGGGATCTGGCCGAAATCCTGTTTGATCTTGAGCCGGTGCTTGAACTCGCTCATGGCCACATTGATGGTGCTCTCGAGCCCCTTGTGCACATCCACGATTTCCCATTCGTCGCCTCCGCTGCGTGAGAAGTCCCGCAAATCCTCGACGATTTTCCTCACCCTATCCGCTCCCTCCGCTGATTCCACGATCAGCGGAAGAATATCCTCCATGACGTAGTTGAGTTCGTCAGCATCCTCGGATGATGGCTGGGCGCTCTCTTGATGCAAACCGACATTGTCGACCAGGGTCTGGGCATATTCCTTGAGGGTGTCCAGGTTGCTGATCACATAGCCGATGGGGTTGTTGATCTCGTGGGCCACGCCGGCGGCGAGCTGGCCGATGGAGGCCAATTTTTCGGACTGCAGGAGCTGAAAGTGGGCATCTTCCAGTTGCTTGATGAGGACCTTCTGCTCGGCCTGCTCCCTTTCCAGCTCCCGGTTCATCCTCCTTCTCTCGTGGTTTTCCTTCCGCAGGTTGCGCTGGGCCTCCGCCAGGGCGCGGTTGATCTCTTCATTCCTGTATAGCGCCTCCCGCAGCTCCTTGGTGCGATCCTGGACCATTTGTTCCAGCGCCGCCGTGGACTGGAACAGGTCAAAATGGGAGCCCTGCCCGTTGGCATCCTTTTCCACCCGATTCATCAGCGCAGAAACAACCTTCTCGAGCCTGGTGATCTCAGCGCGGAGTTCCTTCTCGGTTGGCATCTGGGTCGGTGTCATTGGTCGCCACCCCCGTACGGCATGGCGAGCCCACCAATGGAGATGCCCGTGAGGGTCTGGTTGACGTGTATCCCGCCATACTGTTCGCCATAGGTACTGAAACCCACCGTATTGTTGCGGTGGAATACTTCGCCGACTACGTCCTTGATCCCGCTTTGATCGATCTCGAGGCTACGCAGGATGCAATCGCAGGCCAGGGTGAACCGTGGCGGGCCGATGACATCGCGGATGCTGCCAAAAGTCTGTTCCAGGTTCCCCACCAGATCAAAACCCCGGGCCACACGCAATACGACCCCTTCGTCTATGGCGCAATACAGTTTCAAGCTGCCGTCGGGGTTGCCCTTCTGGATGGACCGGACATAATCCGCCCCGTCGATGAGGACCACGACCGGGGACTGGGAGAATTTTTCGGGGCTGAGCTCTGCGGCAGTGGTGCCGATCAACCGGGCATACTCCTCGGTCGCCGGCCGCCCGTTGATCTCATGGATGATCCGGTTGTTCGCGTCCGCCTCGGTGACGACAAGCCGCTCTTCGGTGGCCTTGAAGTGCTGGGTGCGGAAAACGAGGAAAGGCAGATCGGTCTGGAACAGGATGAGGGCGGCGCAATCGCTGCGGAAACGGCCTCCGAAAAAGACCCGGGTTTCCTCGAAGGCAAGGTCGTCGCCCGCCGATCCCCCGAATACAGGGATCTGTCCCATGCTCGCCTGGAATTCCCGGGCCAGCATTTCTTCGCTCCCGGACAGGCCGTCCACCAGCATCAGGGCGAACGATTTTTCGGGATAGACGGCGGGAACCTTGGCCGTCAGCTGATCCTTCAGCCGGTCGGTAAGCTCCTGCGCAGATCCGTCATCTACCTGGGCCAGGTCCTCGACAATTCCGCAGGCGACCCGACAGGACCCGCTGGAAAAGCCGACCCCGGAGATGCTGTGCGTCAGATAACCACCTGGTCCGATCTCGCCGGCGGTTGTGCAACCCAGGACCTGGGTGTCCGGAAACAGGCGGTTGAATTCCGCAGCCACGACATCCAGATCAAAATGGCTGGAACAGAAAAACAGGATCAATTCGCTGTCCGGCCCGGCCAGGGCGGCGTGCAGCTCCTGAATGGCCCGCCGGGGATCGGATGCAGAAGAATGGGCGGTGAGAATTCCATCGCTATTCACGGAGGGCTTTCCTTCATTCGGGGCAAGCGCGCGGGAAGGGCGCCGAGGTTGTCCTGGCCTACGGTATTCCTATCGTCCAAGTATGGATAAACTTTAGGCTTGACCCTCGGCCCGCCCCTCAATCATCCGGATACCGCACCGCCCCCGGATGCACCTCGCTGAAGAACCAGTCCTCCAGGTTCCCCGTCGGCCGCTCCAGGCAATCCACCGCGCAGTAATCGCACACCTCGTCCTGGAACTCGGCCATCTTGTCCGCCACCCAGACCCACAGCCCCTCGGCCCGGTCCAGATCCCAGCCGCCGTGCTTGACCATGGCGTTGAGCATGCGCTGGTAGCGGCGGTCGTTCTCGGGCAGGCGCCGACCATCCCCCAGCTCGAAAAACGCGTCCACGAAGGCCTTGCCCATGGCCACGGCATGGTGGGCGTAGGCCTCCTCCTGCCGATAGTCCTCCCCCTTGAGGGCGGCGATGGTCTCGAGCGCATGGTGCGCCACCTCCGAGAAATCGAGGTAGGCCATGTGCTTGCCCTTGGGCCTGGAGAGGCGCCAGAAGCACACCTCGCGCAGCCGGTCCCGGCGTTGCGCATCGCCGAAGGGCAGCTGGACGCCGTCCGGGTTGGCCAGGAACGCCGCCAGGGAGTTGGAGAAGTAGGGCACCATGACCCGCAGGCCCGACTCCGGATCCTCCAGCAGGGAGGCCATGTGGTCGTAGAAGGCGGGTTCGGGCAGCACGCCGCCGTCGGTGCCGGCGTAGCGGCGGTACAGGCTCATGTGGCGCATCAGGCTCTGCAGGTGGGCGCGCACCCGCGGCTGGTCGATGCGGGCCAGAGCCTCCTCCTGCCCGGTGCTGTCGGCGGCGGCCAGGGTGGTCGTATCGATGCCCAGCTCGGCCAGTTGCTCGCCGTTCAGGAACCAGGAGAGGTGGGTGTCCATGAAGAGCCCGAAGATTTCCTGTTCCGCGGGGTCGGGAACGGGCGAGACCGGTTCGTCCAGGGAGCGGGGCTCGGGTTCGGTGGCAAGGGGCTGGCCCATGCCGGCGGCCCAGATCAGGTTGGCGGCTGCGTGGCGGGTCTCGATGTCGGCGTCGGCGTCGGCCAGGGCGGTGCGGGCCCACTCGGCGGCCTGCGTCAGGGGCAGCGGGGTGAACCCGATGGCCTCGACCGCGAGGTAGGTATCCATCATGTCGGCCAGGGCGTCAGGTTCGCGGTTGCCCATGGTGAAGCCGTCGCGCAGCTCGCCGTCCAGGCGCAGGACCACGTTGTGCAGATGCACGTTGCCGTTGGGCAGGCCCACCTCCAGGAGCATGGTGAAGGCGCCGAGGCCGTCGCACTCGGAGAAGAAGGCGCGGACGGGGGCGGGGGTGGTCTCGGCGTGGGTGGGGCCGGGCTGGCGCGTTTTCTGGCCGGGGATGGAGGCGGTGCGGGACTGCATGAGGGCCTTCTGCAGCAGAGTGCGGGCCGGCTCGACGGGCTTGAGGCCCCAGAGGTGATCCCAGATGTCGAGGTTGGTGCCGGCGGCCTCGGCGGTGATGGCCTCGACCATGAACGCGTGCAGCGAGGCCAGCTCCTCGCGGGCAAGGCTGGGACCGTAGATCTGCCAGGCGGGGACCATGAAGGCGCGGCGATCGCGGTCCAGGCGCTGGAGGGCCTCGGGGTTCTGGTCGGCGGCTGTGTGGGCCATGGCGTCGGCCAGCTTGGTGGGGGCGTCGGGATCCTCGACCATGGAGCCCATGAAGGCGGCCTGGCTGTTGCGGGTCAGGCTTTCCTGGAGTTCGGGGGTGATCTCCAGGTCGAAGAGCTCGGCCAGGGCCAGGAAGAGGGGCTGGAAGTGTTCCTCGAAATCGGGACCCTGGAACCACTCCAGGAGGACCTGGCGCGCGGCGGAGGGGGCCAGGTGCTGGACGCGCTGCTCCAGGGCGTCCCAGTCCATGGGCGGGTCGTCCAGGATCTGGTGCAGGGCGGCGCGGGCGAAAGCGAGGTCGGTCTGGTTGGCGGGAGGCATGAGGGGCTCCTGGGTTGGGTTGGCCGGGGCCGTGGGTTCCACGCTTGAGGGTAAAGATTTTCCCGAAAGTGTCAATTGTCCTTTGCGCGGGGTGGTTTTGGTTCTTGTGATCGTGGCTTCCCGGCGTAAACTAGGGGGATCCTGTGCGCGTTTGCCGTCAACCTGGAGGAACCAGCCATGTCCCGCGGTCCCCTGAGAAGAGCCATCGTTTTTGTCGATTACAGCGGACTGCGCGAGACCCTGCGCCAGAACGTCTGGATCACGGGCACCCACGGCCCCCGAGCCGACATCGATTTCGAGAAGCTGGGACGCCTGCTTTGCGGCCCAGAGCGGGAGTTCATCCGCACGATCCTGTACTCCTCGGTGCCGGTGGCGGTGGAGGAGCTGAGCGACGGCTTCGTCATGAACGGCGTCCCGGTCCACGAGCACGAGGCCCATCGCGCCCGCCTGGTCGAACGAGGTTACGAAGACCTGGTCCACCGCGTGGAAACAGGCCTGGCCTTCACCGAACTGGTCAGCGGCCGCATGGTGCTGCGCCGGGTCGAACTGCGGCACGGGCCCGCCTTCGAGTGGGCCAGGAACGTGCTGGAAGGCGCCCGCGGCGAGGGCACGACCGCCGAGGAGGAGGCCAGCTTCTTCGAAGACGCCGTCCAGGCCAACAGCCAGGCCAAGGAGGCGCGCGTGGCCCTTTTCGAGCGCATCAAGGCGCTGAAGGACGAGGGCGCCATTCCCCATCAGTTGATGTCTTCCTACACCTCCTTCATGTCCGATCTGCTGGACCAGAAGCTGGACTTCACGGAAAAGGGCACGGACACCCGCCTGACGGTGCAGATGCTGGAGCTATGCATGAACGATGCCTTCGATGACGCCATCCTCTTCGCGGCGGATGAGGACTACGTGCCGCTGGTCGAAGCGGTGAAGAGGACGGGGCGGCGGGTGATTCATGCGTTCTGGGATATTCCGAATTTCGGGTTCCGGTTGCGCGGGGTCTGTGATGATTCGGTGCTGGTGGGCCGGAACGGTTTCGGGGAGATTGTTTGAGTTTTGCCCCCCGGGGGGGCATCAGCGGATCCAGCCGGCGAGGATGGCCAGCAGCGTCAGTCCCCCGACCACCAGCCAGAGCGTGACCCCGTGCAGCAACGAACGCATCCCCACCTCGCGCAGCACCTTGCGGCTGAGCCCCGCCCCGATCAGGAACAACGTCAGCACCAGCAAGCGGCGCGCCGCGGCGTAGAGGCCATCCCAGAGGGCATCGGCCTGGGGTATCCAGGTGCGCAGGGCGGCAGCCACCAGGAACCCGAGGATGAACCAGGGGATGGTCACGCCGTGCCTGGAGCGGCGCAGGTAGCCGGTGATGAGGGTCACGGGGGCGATCCAGGCCGCTCGCGCCAGCTTCACGGTGGTGGCGATGGCCAGGGCGCTGGCTCCGTAGACCGCGCCGGCACCCACGACGCTGCTGGTGTCGTGGATGGCGAGGGCGGCCCAGAGGCCGAACTGGCGATGATCGAGATCGAAGAAGTGGCCGATGTGCGGGAAGAGGAGCAGGGCGACGGCGTTGAGGGTGAAGACGGTGGCGAGGGAGACGGCGATCTCGTCGTCGTCGGCCTCGATCACCGGGGCCATGGCGGCGATGGCGCTGCCGCCACAGATGGCGGTGCCGAAGGAGATGAGGTGCGCCGTGCCGGAGCGGATTTTGAGGAGGCGGCCGAGGAGGTAGCCGAGGAGGAGGGTGAGGGTGATGCCGATGATGGTGTAGAGGAGGCCGGAGCGGCCCGCGTGCCAGACCTGGGTGATGGTCAGGCCGAAGCCGAGGCCTATTACGGAGAGTTGGAGGAGTTTTTTGCTCAGGAGGGTGGATTGGGTGGGGTGGGGGTTGGTCAGGAGGAGGGAGAACGTGATGCCGGCTGTCAGGGCCTGGGTTGGGGTGATCCAGGGGGTGAGGGTGGCGGCGGCCAGGAGGATGAAGAGGGCTGATTTATACATTCTGGAGTCCGGGGTTGGGATGGAAGTCAATGTTGGCGTTCAAGGTAGTTCTGGAGGTTGAGGAGCACAAACGCGTTGGGTGGTTTCAGTCCTGAGGGTTCGGACCTTGATCGGCGGCGCGGGATTCTCCGGTGGCCCAGTCGGGATAGGTGCGGGGCGGGGCCTTGAAGACCTGCTTGCGGTGCCAGGTGGTGTTGGTCTCGGAAAGTGGAGACAGGCCTGGCTGAGGATCGCGGAGGCGGTGGCCTTCGAACTGGTAGAGATACTCGTCCAGCCGGTTGTTGCCGGTGACATCGCAGGAAATGATGATGCGACGGTTGGAGTCGATGCCGAGGGCGCCGGAGTCCAGGGCCAGGTGGTGGAAGTTGCAGAGGGCGAGGCCGTTGGTGATTTCGTCGGCGCCGCCATAGGCGTGCCACTTGACGTGGGCGGCCTGGATGCCCAAGGGGGTGCCGGCCAGGCGGCCGTCGAAGGAACAGATGGCGCATTCGCCGCGGTAGGCGCGCAGGACGTTGTCGCGGAAGTGGGGGTTGCGTTTGCGGGAGGTTTTGGTGGTTGTGGTGGTCTGTGTCGGGTCCAGGCCGATGGCCTGGGAGATGGTCTGGTGGAGGGTTTCAGGCCAGTACTCGTTGAGGATGATGGTGGTGAGTTCGGCGCGGAGGTTGGGGTTCTGGGTGAGCTCTTGCCAGAGGGGTTCCCGTATCGAGCCGGTCGCGTCGTGTTTGAGGAGGGTTGACTGGGTTGGGGAGGAACCGGCTTTCTTGAGGGCGAACTGGTCGGCGTTGTGGACGGTCCAGAAGCCGTCGCTCTGGAGGTGCCAGAAAGGGAATTCGGGGTGGTAGGTTTTTCTCGTGGGGCCGAATTCCTTGAGGAGGTTTTTCAGGGGGATGGCCAGTTCCGTGTATCTGGTTTGCGGAGATTCTCCTCGGGCGGCTTTGGCGATCAACAGGAGGGTCAGCAGAGGTTTGTGGACGGCGCGGGTGTTCTGGCGCTTCCAGGTGCGGAGGTTGGAGATCAGGGATTGCCAGGATTCCTTGGGCATGGGTTATCGCCTTGGTTTGGCTAATTTAGCCCGGCCTTGAGTTGCTCAGAAAAACTTCGTCCTGATGGAACTCAAGATACTGCTGCTGGATCGCCGAGAACTTCCCGACATCCAATTCCGCATCAGGATCCAACCCCATGCGCAGCACCGATTCCCTGTCCACGGCCGGCGAGAAGAAGACCCGTCCCTTGCGCGAAAAGGTGATGAAACCCCGATCAAAAAGGTGATCCACATTTGGCGTCAGCATGAAGCCGTTCTCCGAATCCAGGCGCTGGGTGTTGTCACTGTGGCGCCAGGGACGGATGTGGCTGGCGATGAGGTGCTCCGGACGATCGACGCGGGTTACGCGGCAGCGGGGTTCGTGGGCGAAGACCAGGCTGCGGAAGCGGCCCTGGCCGACGCGGGCGTCGATGATCTGTTCGCGCTCGGTTTCCGGTAGGGTGGAAAGGCTCCTGATGTCCTGGATGATGCGGCGTTCCCAGCGTTCCTGGACGGGGTTGTCTTCCCTGGCGGGGTCGCGGGCGATGAGGGGTGGTTGGTCCAGGACCGCGAGCATGGGTTCGCCGATCAGGAGGGCCAGCTGGCTCATGAGGCGGGGTTGGAGTTCAGTGAGGTAGAGGCCCTGCATGCCACGGCCATCGGGCAAGAGGGGGGAGTACTTGCTGGGTAGTATGGGGCGCAGGCTATTCATGTGGTCGGCGGGGCGGATGGCCCTTGGGAAGTCCTGGTAGGCCACATCGACGCGCCAACCGATGGAGCTCCAATCCTCCCCCGCGGCGCCGAATTCCTGGGGTTTGGGGGCTTCGTAGCATGGGGAGGTGGCGATTCCGTAGGAGGGGAGTCGGGTGCCCTTGAAGGAGAGGATGATGTCTCCGGGGGCGACGAGGCGCATAGAGTCGTAGAAGGGGTTGCGAGCGCCGCTGGATTTGCGTTTGGGGGACCATAGGTAGCCGCCGCCGCGTTCCTGGGGGTAGGTTTTGTTTTGGTTGACCCACCAGAATTTTGGGGGCATGGGAAGCTCCTGTTTGGGATTTGGAGATTATATGGGGCTTGGTATCTGGAACCAGTCTATCTCTTTTTGAATAGAATCTCGAGGGGCTTTTTCCTTTGTAACCGGCAAAAGAGAGGGCCAAGGGTGCCTACCCGCTTGCCGTGTGGATTCGAACGGAGAACTTTTTGCTAGAATATCGGTATTCTAGGAGTGTATACTTATTCAGTGTTCAAGGAGGCACCGATTATGCGGACTCGGAATAATTCGAATGGGCAGGTCCCTGTAATGGACCATCCGAAGATCAAAATTGTTGTACCATCGAAGGAGCGGCGATTTGAGGCGGCCCGTGAGTCGAGGATATTGCGAGTTAATACAAGAAGGACAGGTGAACCCCAAAAGAGCAAGGACGATTGATATCTAAAGAAACGTGTAAAGCTTCTCAATGAATATTGCCTGGACCTCCCTTTTTATTCTCGTAACCTTTTTGGCCCCTGGTGTTGTGGCAGTTCTCCGGTTCCATTGGCGCCGCGAGCTTGTCCTGGTCGATGAACTCGGCAAGCTGACATTAGCCTTCATTGCTACATTGGTCGCCCTGGTCCTTCATTTTTTTTGGATTGGAATCTGCCTGGTTTGCCCGTTTTTTCCAAACCCGAACTTGGATCTTTTCTACGGATTTGCCAACGGGGCTGAACTCGTAAACGGCCTTTCGCTTAATGCCTCGGTATTGGATCACCTGCCCTACGTGATGGCGTATATCTTCACGATTTTGCTTGCAGGATGGGCAGTTGGAAACCTAGCTGCTATTTGGGTCGTAAAAGAAGCGCCTATTGAGGACGAACTGGACCTGTATCTCTTCAATGGTGTTATGGGGCTTTGGACAATGGTTGATGTTTTGGTTGAGTGCGGGATCCTATACCGAGGGCTATTTCATTCTCGCGGTCATGACGTCTGTGGTGAAAGCACGCTTCATTTGACGCTGGTGTCGAAGCGGAAGCCCGCAGCGGGAGAGAACACGGCCGCGGATTTTATTCCCATTCAAAGATCCGTTTTGCTTAGTGAGATCGGTAGCATGGTGTGGGATTCCCTTGTGGCACAGTTTGACGGCGATTTGGAAAAAGCGGAAAAGAAGTGTTATGGGATTTTTGGTTCACCGCAGTCGCTGGATGCGTTTTTTGACGGAGAAGTTGAGAAGGCACCACAATTGGTCATACCGTGGAGACAGATCCGGAACTTGAATGTTCGTCCCTATGAAATAGATGGCATTGATGACAATTAATAATCCAGCCGTGGTCTCCGGAAAACCGTAGCCCCAAACGAGCGGACCCATGCCCGAAATCACCCCCTCCCGCTTTTTCCGCTACGCCGCCGAACACCACGCGGTGCTCGTCGACCTGCACTACCAGCAGGGCCGCATCAGCGAGGCCGATCTGCTGGCCATCATCCGCAAACACGCCGACGACAAAAGCCCTGGTGCGCATCACGTCCTGGATCAACTGCTGCAGCTGGGTTTCATCGAGATCGACGCCGCCTCCTCCGCCGCCTACGAGATGACCCGCCACGTGGCCAATCTGCTGGATGTGCTGTTGCGGCAGCATCGGTTGACCAGCGTGCAGGTCATCCAGGCCTACGTGGATGATCTCAGCGCCTCCAGCCTGGAATTGCACAAGACCGTTTCCGAAAACCAGGATGCGCAGACGGTGCGGGTTCTGAACGAACTGACCGACAGCATCGAGCGCCTGCGCCAGGATTCGCGCAACAACCGGGATGCGATCATCGCCGCCGCGGTCAGGGCCAAGGTCAATGCCGATCAGGCGACGGTGCAGGAACGGTTTGCGGAGATCAACCGGCTCTGGACCAAGTACATCGTTCCGTTGCGGGACATGATCGATGACAGCAAGATCCTGGACGGGGTTCTGGACGGCCTGGAAAAGGAACTGCGCTGGTGCCGCACCGAGGTCAACCACGACGCGGTCCTGAAAAGCGAGATGCGTGGAGCCCAGGCCCGCCTGCTGCGCATGCGGCGCGAGGTGAAGCAGGACTTCCACGAGAGCCTCCGGGAGATCAGCCCCCTGTATCACGACCTGAGGCGCGACAGCCGTCTTGTGCGCGGGGCCGCCCTGGCCCTGGACCGGGCCGATCGCCAGGGGCATCGGCAATTGAAACTTCGGAGCAGCCTGGCCTTGCCGGTATGGCGGCAAGAAGGCCAGCTGGATGACACCGAACTGCGGGCCTATTTATATGAGGTGCGCGACTATCAGCCCGGTCGGCCGGCGCCCCTGGCCGAAGCCACGGATCAGGATGTGGCCGGCTACATCGAGCCGGATGACCTGGCCCGGAAGGTCCACGCCAGCCTGCCCATACCCGATGCCTGGTCCTGGTTGATCGATCAGTATCCCCGGGCCAGCACGGCCCAGATTCTTCGAGCCCATACGCGCCTCATGCGCGGTGATTGGGGAACGGTGCGCCGCGCCGGCAACCCCGCCCGGTACCGGACCATCACCCATGAAATCCTGGCCGTCCCCCTGGAAATACGGCCCCTGGAGGTTGGCCAGACAAATGAGTAGCTCCCACACTCCACCGGCCCACGAGTTGCCCCAGCTGGCCCAGGTCTTCGAGCTGCTGCGGCGTGGCCACCATATCTGCTCCTTCGATGGGGCGCCGCACCGGGCCCTCACGGAATATCAGGATCAGTTCAAGACCCTCTTTGCCGCCCTGGGTTTCGAGCTGGTGGCTCACCATCGGGACTTCTTCTATTTCCGGACCCAGGGCAAACCCAGCGACACAGCCTCGCGCATGGCCCTGTTCGTCCTGATCCTGGTGGAGGATCTGAGCAACAGGGGACGGGATATCGAGCAGACGCTACTGAACGAACCGTTCACCCTGGGCGAGCTGCCCCATCTGGAATCCGAGCGGCATCAGCGCATCATGAACGAAGCCGGCGTTCACGGCCCCGAAGACCTGGAAAAGGTGGTCAGCCTGCTGGATCGATTCGGTTTTGCGCATCGGCAGGGGCCCAACGTCTTCACCTTCCGACCTCCCGTTTGCCGTTTCCTGGATCTGTGCCTGGACGTTCTGGCCGACGAGGAAGGGGAAGAGTCATGAAAACCCGCTTCGGTCCCACGCGCCTGGTGGTCATCCGGTCGGGCAAGTACGACTACGGCGAGATCGATCTGACGGAACCCGTGCACCTGGTGGGGCCCAACAACGTGGGCAAGACCTCGCTCATCGCCCTGCTGCAGCTGCTCTACGTAGACAGCCAGACGCACATGACGTTCTCCCGGCCCCTGGATGAATCCAAGCGCTACTACTTCCCCGATACGGACAGCTACGTGCTTTTCGAGGTGCTCACCCCCACCGGGTTCCAGGTGGTGGGCGCCCACGGGCTGGGCAAGGTGAAGCGCAACGACTTCGTGCGTTTCGCCTATCAAGGCCGGTTCGATGTGGCGGATTATCTGGACGAGGAGCGGCGGGTGCGGGAGGCCGCGGACGTCAAGCTGCGCCTTTCCGAGCACGACTACATCGAACTGCAGCCCCGGCATCTGCGGGCCGCCTTGACGGGCATCGGGGACAACCGCGGGGTGCATCTGGGGCTGGTGCCCCTGGATCAGCGGGATCAGTACGAACGGTTCCGGGCCGTCTTCCAGCACCTGTTGCGGCTGGCCCAGATCCGGCAAGCGGAGCTGAAGGGTTTGCTGCTGGAGATCTACCGGAACGAGTTCCGCCAGCACTCGGTGGATCTGGGGCGGGAGGTTGCCGAGCAGCTCCACATCATCCGTACCAACCAGGACAAGATCCGGCGCCTGAAGACCCTGCAACCCGAAGTGGAGCGCCTGCTCAAGGCCGTCCAGGAGCGGGATGCGGCGCGTGGGCCCCTGCCGGGATTGTGGGGGCACCTGAGCCTGGCCGCCGCCGAAAAGAAACAGGAGCTGGCCCGGCAACTGGCCGCGCTGGAAGAACGGGAACAGCTGCTGGGCGGCGAAGTCGCCCGCGCGGAAGACGAGTATGCCCGCTGCCGTGATGAGAAATCCGTCCAGCTGAAGCAGTCCACCCGGCTGGAGGATTTTCTGGCCCGGCTGGAGGCCGAGAAGAAACGTTTCGAAGGGTACATCCCGGAATTCAAGGAACAGGAACGGGCCCTGCTGGATGACGCTCTGGCCAAGCTGACGGTTCAAATCCACAGCGGCAGCCAGGAGACGGTCCCCCAGCTGGAAAAGAAGCTGCGGCGCCGGCAACGGGCCCGGGCGGAGCTTGAATCTCGCCTGCAGGGTCTGGCCGGAAGCGTGGGCTCCAGGATTGCGGAACTGCTGCCGGACCCGGCCAAGCGGTCGGCCTTCTTCAAGTTGATCGATACGCGCTTGCTGCAGCTTCCCATCGGGGAGGCCGGCCTGCAGGTATCTGATGAGAACGGTCTGCGCGCGTGGCTGGCCGAGACACAAGGCCGCATGTCCGGGAACCATTTTAACGGCTGTGGGGTGCGGATCGATCTGGCGGCCTTGCCTGAGCCGGATCTGGATGAGTTCCTGAACGCCGAACGCATCGCCGAGGACCTGGCCGAAACGGGTCGGGAAATCACCCGCCTGGAAGAGGCGCTCCAGGCCGCCAGGGATGCCCGGCAACTGGCCCGGCAGAGGTCCCAACTGAGCCAGGACCGGGATGCCCTGGTCAGGGAGATGGCCGACTGGCAGGTATACCAGGACGAGAAAGAAGCCGAACCCCGGCAGCGCGCGGAGCTGGCGGAAGTCGAGAAGGTTCTGGACGGGCTGGAGGAAACCATGGAGCGGGCCCAGGCTCGGCTGCGGGACATCGGTCTGGAGCGACGGGACCTGGATAACTCCAGGGCGGATGTCCACCGGCAGCAGACCCTGCTGAACGAAGCGGTGGGCCGCCTGCGGGCGCCGGATGAGTCGTGGGCCGAGTCCACTGCCGGGGAGACGTCTCCCGAGGGTTCGGTGGATTTCGATGATCTGGCGGCCCGTTACTCCAAGCTGTACGAGGAGCAACGCCGCCACGACGAACGGGTCCAGGATCAGCTGCGCATCATCGAGGAACACACTTACGGGCGGTACGCCCATCCGGACGAGAGCGTCACCATCGATCTGTTGCGCGGCGAGATGGACGCCCTGCCCGAGATGGAAGAATCCACGGACAACCTGTGGCACGGCCTGGCCGTGGGATTGCGTTCCTCATTCAAGCAGCTGCGGCAGGATCTGGAGACCCTCAAGAGCATGGTTTCCAAATTGAACCGGCAACTGGGCGCGGTGACGGTTTCGAACCTGGAGAAGGTCAGCCTGGTGATCGATGAGCGGCCCGAATGGAAGTCGCGCATCACCGACATGCTGGAGATCGAGGACATGCCCCTGTTCGCGGACCCGGTCAAGGCGGAGGCTGCCATCAAGGAGATCGGCAACCTGCTGGACAAGCACGAGAAGGTGGACCTGGCGGATCTGTTCGGCCTGCAGTTCGAGGTGAAGACCGTGGGCGGGCGCACCATGCACTACCAGAACCTGGACAGCGTGGAATCCAACGGGACGACCATCACCATGAAGGTCCTGATCAACGTCCTGATGCTGCGGGAGCTGTTGAAGAAGGACGATGTGCGGATCCCGTTCTACCTGGATGAGGCATCCAGTCTGGATCACGATAACCTGGAAGCCATCGTGCAGTACTCGCAGAAGCACGGGTTCGTGCCGGTGCTGGCCAGCCCGGATCCGATGGAGGCGGCGACGCATCTTTATTTCGTGGCGGAGCAAGGGGGGCGGGTGGTGCTGGATCCGGAGGTTTCGAAGGTGACGTTGCGGGCTTTGGATGAAGGTCCCAATCCCGGGGATGGGCCCGCGGAGAAAGGCGTGATTTGATGAAGTCCTCCCCCGCGCTGGCCAGGGTATTGGTGCCGTTGCTGGAAGCCGGTTCCTTGCCCTTGAGCAAGGTGAGTGGACGGGTGCAGGAGGAATTGAAGGGGTTGGTGGATGCGGAGGTCTTGGCCGTCGAGCGGCGAGGCGCTGGGCGTCGGTATGTGGTGCTCCAGGAAGTGGCCTTGCAGAGTTGGGCGGCTCGATTGTTCCCCGAGGGGTTGGACGCGGCGCTGACCCGGGCCCAGTCCCGGCGGGAGGCCGTTCGCCAGCGGCGGGACGCCAAGGCGGCGCGGGCGGCGGATACGGAAGCGGTCTTGTTGCGAGGCATGCCCGGGGCGGTTTTGCGGCGGGGGGATGAAGAACTGGAGATCGGGGATTGGACGCTGCGCGCGGGGTTTGGGGCGATGGAACTGGGAGCCGGGGAGGCGTGGTGTTTTCAGGGGTTGGTGGTTGTGGTGGAAAACCTGGAGCCCTTTAGGTGGGTGGAGACTGTTGTGCCGGCTTTGCTGGCTGAGGGGGGGCTTGCGGTTTATGCGGGGGGGCGGATGTCGGGCCGGTTGTTGCGGTGGGTGGCGAAACTTGCCACAGAAGGGTGCCGGGTTTTGCACTGGGGGGATTATGATCCGGTGGGGATGGATGAGTTCTTGCGGCTGAAGTCGGTTTGTGGCGGACGGGCCGAACTGGTAATGCTGGAGGATTTGGAGGGGCTGTTTCGGGGGTATGCGAAGGCGGAGTTGTTGGCCGGGAATGCGGCGATTTTGGCTCGGTTGAGGGGTTGTGGGGATGATGAGGTGGAGATGGTTGTGGGGTTGATGGATCGGTTTGGGGGTGGGGTGGAGCAGGAGGCTGGGGTTCTTTGATGGTATTTATTTCCCGATCAGGAAAAACCAAACAGCTTTCAAAAAATATCTCTCGATTTTTTCCCGAACGGTAAATTTTATTGACATCTCTAACCAAGGCAAGCATAATTATCCCGATCGGGAAAAATCCTTGAAAGGGGGGGCGCTTGCCAACCACCACAAGAATCCAAACTGCCGCCGACCTGGGAGAAGCCATCCGCAAGCAAAGAAAGGCGGACGGCCTCACCCTCGCTGATGTGGCCGGCCTGACCAATGTGGGGATCCGTTTCCTCTCGGAGCTCGAGAACGGCAAGCCCACGGTGCGGTTGGATAAAATATTGCATGTGATCAACGCCCTGGGTCTGCAACTGGATCTGACATCTCCGGCGGATACCCGTCTTGAATAGACCGGGGGCCAGGCCACGATCCCTACCGTCCGGAGCGAAGCCCGCATGAGCACACTCCATGTTTTCTGGGACGATAAACTGGTTGGGCACCTCAGTTCCGCAGGCGGCCCGGAAATGACCTTCCAGTATTCCGCTCACTACCTGGCCAGGGGCAATGCCAGGGCCATCTCCCTTTCCCTGCCCCTGCAGGCCGAGGCGTTCGACCCTGCTTCCTCCAAATCATGGTTCGCCAACCTCCTTCCCGAAGGAGAAATCCGCGGGCATGTGGCGCGCAGGCTCGGGGTTTCCGCGCGCAACGAATACGCCATCCTGGACGGAATCGGAGGCGATTGCGCCGGGGCTCTCAGGCTCATTCCCGAAGCCCATCAGGTGGACCAAAAAGATGGGTTGGTCCCGTTGCCATGGGATGAACTCGAAGCCAAGATCG
>JGI12109J20283_10903946_pt1 | contig 19228 bp, 14 predicted proteins | sample ElkSlonscriptome_12_FD_20283 | JGI IMG/M metagenome (IMG submission 20283)
GAGTTCAGTGCTTTCAGTGGCCGAAAGCTGGTTGGGGCGATCAATCGAACCCATGCATGTCTATCGTCACGTCATGAACGGGTTTTCAGTGGAATTAACGGCATATGAGGCCGACATGTTGGCGACTTTGCCGGGCGTGAAGTCGGTCCAGCCAGTGGTGATGCATCAGTTGATGGATGATAACGGGCCGCAATGGATTCGCGCTGATCGAGTCTGGTCGCCTTTGTTCGGAACGCCGGTACCCAACCGAGGTGAGGGCATGGTGCTGGGCCTTATAGACTCAGGAATCAACTGGGATTCAAGGTACTTCAACGATACGCCCGGCGGCTTTGTCATGGAAAACCCGCGAGGCCAGTTCTTTGGTCTGTGCAACGATCCCGAAGTGCTTTGCAATAACAAAATTATCGGTGTCTATGATTTCACGTCTGAAGGCACCAAGGGTAAAGACATCGGCGGGCATGGCTCGCACGTTGGGTCTTCTGCGGTAGGTGCACCGGTCAGCTTCAGTTTGAATTTCGGTCTGGCATTACCGGTTTTTTTCTCCAGCAGCGGTGTCGCTCCTCGCGCCAGCGTGATCTCCTATAAAGCGTGTGAGGGTGGCGATCCGCTTGACCCGGACGACGAGGGCGGCTGCCCGAATTCGGCCCTGGTTGCGGCGATTGAGCAAGCGACAATTGATCAGGTCGACGTCGTGAATTATTCGATCGGGACCACCGGACCTGTTGCACCGGGACCGTGGGTTGGCTTTGGTCAGTTCAGTTCAGATCGAGAGGCATTCTTGAACCTTCGCGCGGCGGGGATTGTGCCGATTGCTGCAGCGGGCAACAGCGGACCGGCAGATGGTTCAATCAGCTCGCCAGCTAACGCGCCTTGGGTAGTCGGCGTTGCCAATGCGACTCATAATCGCTTTATTGGCGGCGCCCTTAACGATATGTCGGGTGGCGCAGGCGCGCCCCCGTTTGTTATCGGAGCCGGGCTGAATGATCAAGGCCAGATACGTCCAATCGTGTATGCCGGTGATTTTGGTAGTGCGCTGTGCGGCGCGGGAGAGCCCGAACTGGGGGCCAGCTGTCAAGCCAACAGCGGGGCGACAAATCCGTTTCCGCCCGGTACGTTCAATGGCGAAATTGTGGTCTGTGACCGCGGTGACTACGGTCGTATCGAAAAGGGTCGGAACCTGCAAGCGGCCGGCGCTGGCGGCATGATTCTGGCGAATACAGATGCCCAGGGAGGCGATATCCAGGACGAAGAGCATTGCCTGCCGACCCTGCACGTTAATGACAGCATTGGTGATGATCTGCGTGAATGGTTAGCCAGCGGCAGCAATCACCAGGGTCGTATTTCGTCGACTCGCCGGCAAATTGATCCTGACTTTGGCGGTCGTTTAGCTCAATCCAGCGGTCGTGGACCGGGCAGTGGAGCTCCAAACGTGATGAAGCCCAATATCACTGCACCGGGCACACGAATTCTTGGCGCTGCGGCTGACGGTCTGAACGCGATCAGTTTCAGCACCGGAACCTCGATGGCGAGTCCGCATGTCGCAGGTGCTGCACTGCTGCTGCGTCATGCCTTTCCCGACTGGCCTGTCGATGCCGTGATCAGTGCGCTGGAAACGACCGCGAATGCCGGCCTGGTGACCAATATTGATTCATCGGCTGCCCGCGTTATTGATGGCGGTGCTGGCGGGGTGCAGGTTGATCGAGCCGCAGAAATTGGTCTCTACCTGCCGGTCACTGAGGCTGAGTTCCTGGCGGCGAACCCCGATGAGGGCGGTGACCCTGGAACACTTAATTTGCCTGGCGTCTTCAGTACCGCTTGCCCTGAGGGCTGCAGCTTCGAGCGCCGTTTGCGCGCGCTGCGAGCGAGCAATTGGACAATCAGCACCGAGGGCGACATTGACATCAGTGTTGAACCCGGCAATTTCTCCCTGCAAGCGGACGAAGAAATTACGCTTACTATTGATGTTGCAGCCGGCAGCGTGGCGTCGGGTGACTGGGGGCGTGGTGCGATCGTGCTTGACCCGTCAACAGGCTCAATTGAAACGCAACGACTGCCGGTAGGCGCCCTATTCGGAGCCTCTGCGTTGCCTGAATCTCTATCACTGGTTGCCTCAGTGAATCGAGGTCGATTAAATTTTGACCTGGGAGTGATGCCGGCTTTGCCAGAGGCTCAGTTCCCCAGTTCTGCTCTGATTTTGCCAGAACGAGCCGATCTCAGCCTGGTTCAGGATCCAACCCGGAATGATCCCTTTGATGGCTCCGACGGACTTGACCTGCGGCTGATTGATGTCCCTGAAGATGCATTGTTGTTGCGTGCTGAGACGAGTTCAGACGGCGCCCCCGATGTGGATTTATTTATTGGTCAAGACCTCAACGGCAATGGCGAGGCGGACTTCGAAGAGCGGGTTTGTGTCTCGACGACGTTCACCGCCGAGGAATCATGCCTGATCAGCGCGCCCGATGAGGGACGCTGGTGGGTCCTGGTCCAGAATTACACCGGCAGCGGTACTCCTGGCGGTGATGAGGTTACGTTGGACTGGGCCGTTCTGAATCCGGCAAGCGACGCCAGTTTCGGGGTCAACGGGCCTGGCCGTCACGCGGGCGGTTCACTGGAAGTGCAGGTGTTTGTCGATCAGCCTGCAATCCGTCAGAATCAAGTCTGGTGGGCTGCGTTTGGTGTAAGCTCATCTCCAGATTTGCTCAATGATATTGGCATTATTCCGGTCAGCTTCCAACGCAATGAAGACGACATCGAGGTGTTGCCGACCGCTATCTTTAACGGCGAAACTCGCGCAGTAACGCTGCCTCCGTCCGGTCAACATCAGAAGCTCTATGTTGACGTGCCGACAGGTGCGAGTCGCGTGGACATCACGATTCAGGGCGATGACGGCATCAGCGCGGATTTGCGCTTTTCAAGCTTTAGTGATCTTGCTGGTGTTGCTCCGGATACGCCCTCCGCCAGTGGCCCTAGCCTGGACAGCGGCAGCGATTCTGCCAGCGGCTTCACCCTGAGTGAGACCGACCCACAACCGGGTCGATACTTTATCGACCTTGAGAACGCGGCCAACAGCGAGCGTCAGGTGGGGGTCTCGGTCGCTATGACAGAGAGTGGACGAGTCGAAACGCGTTATGGCTTGTGGAGCCCCAGAGCCAGGACAATCAATCAGGGTATCGAGTGGCAGATTGCCGGCCTGGGCTTCATGATTTGGTACAGCTATGACATCAATGGGCTACCGATTTTCTATCTTGCCATCGCTGAGATCGACAGCAATTCGTCGACCTGGTCAGCTGATCTTCTGCGATTTACCGGCGGCAGTAACAACCGCCAGCATTTTGAAACCGTAGGAAAGGTTTCGCTGACAACACTCAGAAACGATCGCATGATGTTCGCCTGGCGCTTGAATGGAGCGCACGGGGCAGAAATGATGATGCCAGACGCGCCCGATACCTGCCCCGAACTGGACGGCTCACCGATCAACTACACCGGGCACTGGTATTCGCCGGGTCAGAATCAAGGCGGAACCACGGTAATCGTGTTTGAAAACGGACAATTTTATGTTCGCTACTACTACGACGGCGACGGCGTTGGCCGCTGGGTGGCCGTGGTTCCTACTGGCCCAGGACCGTTTTCAAATGATTTTGAAGTCTGGGGTTACCAAGGATTCTGTCCAAACTGCGCCGATGACGAGGCCCCGGACTTCGAAATTATTGGCAGTTACGAGCGCAATTTCACTGGACCAAACTCTGGCACCGAAATTGTCGACTTCGTATCGCGCGCACCTCTGAATGAATCAATTCGCCTCGAAGTGCCGATCGAAAGGCTTTCGGCGCCAATTCCCTGCGCGCTCTGAAGGGTGATTGATTGTTAGTTCATTGGCTAGCATTTCGATGACCATTCGAATGCGCCGTGGATTTGGGACGTTCCAGGCTAGAGCATGATTGCTGACAAAAAAGTGGTCGTTGTGTTGCCGGCCTACAACGCGGCGTTGACGTTGAAGCGTACCTTGGCGGAGGTGGACCGTGAGCTGGTTGATGAGATCGTTCTGGTTGATGATGCAAGCCAGGACAATACAGTCGAGGTGGCCAGGGCCTTGGGCGTTGAGCACGTTATTCGGCACGAAAGTAATCGTGGCTACGGCGGCAATCAGAAGACCTGCTACGCCAAAGCGCTCGCGCTTGACGCCGACGTAGTGGTAATGCTTCACCCGGACTATCAATACACGCCCAAACTGCTTCCGGCCATGGTCGGGCTGGTTGCCAGCGGCTTGTTTCCGGCCGTGCTCGGATCGAGAATTCTTGGCGGTGGAGCGCTCTCCGGAGGTATGCCGCTCTACAAGTACATCGCCAATCGTGGGCTGACCGCATTCCAGAATCTGTGCACCGGGGCCAAGCTGTCGGAATATCACACCGGCTATCGTGCTTTTTCGGGTGAGTTGCTACGTGAGTTGAACCTTGAGGCCAATTCCGAGGATTTTATATTCGACAATCAGATGCTGGGCCAGATCATTGCGGCCGGGCACCCGATCGGCGAAGTCACTTGTCCCACGCGCTATTTCGAGGAAGCGTCATCAATCAACCTGACACGCAGCGTTGTTTACGGATTTGGCGTGATTGGCGTATCGCTCGCCGTCTTGGCTTCCCGACTAGGACTGACGCGTGCGCCGTTTTTGCGCTGAAATTGATCAATTGAAACTCATTTCATGAGCTCGATGACTCGGTGGGGCTGGTTGTTGGCCTGGGCAGCGGTACTGGGCATTGGAATCTGGCTACGCTTTTGGCAGATTGATTCCCAGATTCTGATTGACGATGAGTGGCATGCCGTTCATCGTCTGATGCAGGCCAGCTACCGCGATATATTCCTTTCCTTCGGCCATGCTGATTACACCATTCCACTGACGCTGTGGTTTAAATTTCTGGCCGAGACCATTGGCTTGACCGAGTGGCGCATGCGAGCACTGCCGCTCCTGTTCGGCACGGCCACCATCGTGATGCTGCCTTGGGTCATGCGGCCCTGGCTCAATCGCGAGGCGCGTTGGCTATTCGCTGCGCTGATTGCGGTTTCGCCGCTGTTGATTCATTTCACTCGCTACGTTCGGCCCTATGCGCTGACCGTGCCCTTGACCTTCATGGCCATGGTTGCACTCTGGCGCTGGTGGCACGAAGGTGGACGATCCTGGCTTGTGTTTTTCGTCCTGGCGGCGGTTGCGAGTGCCTGGCTTCATCCCTTGACGCTGCTGTTTACGGGCTCCGCGCTGCTCTGGTTTTTGGGTCAATCGCTCTACAACATTTCGCGCAGGGGTAGTTGGCATAATTTTTTTCGTATCGTACCGGTTGGAATACTGGTCAGCGTCCTGGCCGGCCTGCTGGTTTTGCCGCCGTTATTGGCCGACCCATCAGCGATGCAAAGCAAATCAGGCATCCATCAGGTTCAACTAGCCACGTTCGTTCGAGCTTGGGAAATGATGGTTGGCACCGGCTACTTGCTGGTTGCTATCGGACTGGGCTTGCTGGCGCTGGCGGGCGCTGTGCGGCTTGCCGCGCGCGATTTGGCGTTTGCGCTGTATTGGGCGTTTATGAGTCTGATCGCTGTCATCGTAATCGTTGCGCTGGATCCGGCCTGGATCCATCACGCCTTGGTGCTGGTGCGTTATTCGGCGGTGTTTCAACCGATGATTCTTATTTTGCTCTCACTGGGAATGCTGACCCTGGCCGAGCGCGCCGTGAATCTGAAACCGGCGGTTCAACCTGATCAGCCGCGCGCCGGATGGAACGCGCTGATTGGCACGCTATTGCCACTCGGGTTGGTCTTGAGCGGGCCGTTGACCGAAAACTACCGAGGCCTCAATAATTTCACCAGCCACATGCGCTACCACTTTGACTACGATTTTGACCGCAGCGTGTACGTCGCAGTCATGAACGAAGCCGAACTCCCAACGGTTTACCGTCAGATGATGGTCGAACCCGGTGACTGGACCGTGGTGGAGACGCCTTGGCATTTTGAATCGCATTACAGCCCCCTGTCGCAGTATCAGCGCGCTCATCAAATGCCGGTACGTATCGGCATGATGAGCGGTCTATGCACGGACTGGACGTTTGGCGAACTGGAAAACGATGATGATCAAACGATTCGCTTTGATCGCTTTGTGTTCCTCGATAGCCTTCTGCACTGGCGTGCGGAAGAGAACCGCTTTGTTGTATTTCACCGCGGCAGCCCGTTCGGAGAAGTACGTGAGCTGCCCGATATTGAACCCTGTATTGATCGCTTTCGAGCGCAATTCGGAACGCCGTGGTTTGAAGATGAGGATCAGGTCGTATTTCGGCTTGAGGGTCGTTCGCCCTTGGCTGACTGAGTACGCTTGAGACGGTGGCTCAAGCGACGCTTGACCAGCCACGACACTCCAACCAGTGCGGCCAAGCCGACAATCGGCAGCCCCACTTCAGGCCGCAACAGCAGTTCCGGGCCCATCAGTCCCTGAGCATCGAGAATAGAATCGATGCCGCTGCCCAGCGACGCGTAAATGACCGTTGTTGGTACAAGCCCTGCGAGTGTCGCCAGGTGATAGCGTTTGGCAGAGATGCGAGTGATGGCCGCAGCAGCATTGAGCAAAAAAAATGGCGCAATCGGTACAATTCGCAGCAACACCAAATACCAGTTCGCGTCACGTTCAAGCATTACCAGCAACCCGCTAAGGCGGCCCACCTCCAGGCGCTGGCGGAGGCCCTGATTTGAAAACGATCGCACCATGAAAAACGACAGGCTGGCGGCAACAACACTGCAAATCAGCGCTGCAGCAGAGCCGATCGGGATTCCAAACAGATAGCCAGCGGTCAGACAGTAGAGTGACCCGATCGGCACGGCCAGCGTGGCTAGAATGATGAATGAAATCATAAAAACAGCAAGGGCAGTCCAGAAATGCGCCTGTATCAAACCGTCCACGTCTAGCAAAAGCCGAGTGACGGGCTCCAGGCCCCATAGCCCAAAGCCGAGAACCGCCAGTGCCACTACCAGCATCAATACAAGGCCTGAGGTCAGGGGCCAGCGTCGAAATGGCGATTTGAGCGACGACTTCAGCGATGACATCAACGTTGATATCACCGACGATTTCAGGGTCCATTTAGAGGGCGACTTCAAGTGGACTCCGGTCTTGGTGAATGAGGAAGGTCGAGTAGCAGATTGATCGTTGTGTTCGTCCTAATCATCATTAGGAAATAGTCTGGAAATGTCAGCTACCAGACGGTCGCAGTCTTCAATGCTGTTGTAAAGTGGCGCCGGGGCAACTCGAATGATGTCTGGTTCGCGCCAATCACCGATAATGCCGTGCGCTTCCAGGCGCTCAAAAAGAAGTCGCCCTTTATTGTTTCCTTGACCGTCGCGCACTCGAATTGACAGCTGGCAGCCCCGTCGATGCGGTTCTAATGGCGTGATGATTTCCAGTCGATCTCCGAGTTCGTCATTGATTTTTGTCGCCAGGTGGCCGGTCATTTCAAGCGATGCGCTACGTAAGTTATCCATTCCGACCTTGTCGAAAAGGGCTAGCGAGGGCTGAAGCGTTGCCAGGGTAAGGATTGGCAGGTTGGAGATTTGCCAGCCTTCGGCACCGCGTGCCGGGGTGAACTCAGGCGCCATTTTCATTCGACTGCTTTGCTCATGACCCCACCAGCCAGCCATTCGCGGTAAGTCTTTGTCGAGATGGCGTTTGTGAATAAAACACCCGGCGACCGAACCAGGACCACCGTTCAAATATTTATAGCTGCACCAGACGGCGAAGTCCGCACCCCAATCGTTGAGGGCGAGTGGAACATTGCCTACGGCATGCGCCAAATCCAGGCCCAAGGTGACTCCGGCTCGCTGACAGGCGCGGCTGACTCGCTCCATATCGAATACCTGGCCAGTTGCATATTGCACGCCAGGCCACAGCACTAGTGCCGTCTGATCACCGTAGCGCTCCAAATAGTCTTCCAGGTCCTCTTCATGCAGCAGGCCATCGCGGCGCGGCGCGAGTTCAACCAGATCAGCATTACTGTCGAATCCGTGCAGCTCAAGCTGCGAGACCACCGCATGTCGATCCGACGGAAACGCGCCACGTTCGATCAAAATGCGGCGGCGCTCGGCCTGTGGGCGATAAAAGCTCGCCATCATCAAGTGCAAATTGACCGTCAAGGCATTCATCACCACAATTTCGACTGGGTCGCCACCAACAATCGGGGCCAGTGATTCGGCGATTGGCTTATGCATGTCCATCCAGCCCAGCGGACTATCGAAATGTCCAGCCACGGCCAGTCGAGCCCAGCGTTCGAGTTCAGCGGTAACCGCATCGGCGGTGTTCACTGGCTGCAACCCTAGAGAATTGCCACACAAATACAGGCAGTCTTCACCGCCGGGGCCGACTGGAAAGCGAAATTGATCACGCAGAGCGCCGGGTTTGAAGTCTGTTTCAGTGGAATATTCAGTCATGTCAGTTGGAATAGCGTCGGGCAGGAAGGAGTGGCATCGCTCACCAGTGTACTGAGTCCTAGATGAATCAGGTAGTCACCGTCTTCGATAACATCTGGTACGAAAATCATTTCAGTCAAAGTGGCATTACGCCGGATTTGAGGTGGTTGCCGAGCCTCGGCAGTCATTTGCCAGAACAATCGGTGCAGTCTCAGGCTGGGGTCATCAGCGGCATCGATTGATGGCGTATCGATCAACAAATGCTGAATGCCAGATTCAGCGACCCGACGCATCGCCTCGTCGCTCAGGATCGGGTAGGGCGGTGCTTGGCTATAATCACGCCAGCATTTCGAGCGTTCGTTGGGTAGCGTTCGAATAACCAAGGCATCGTAATGATTGCTCGATGGTTTGCGAGCAAACAAATCGCGAGATGTCAGTATCGGGTAACCGTGCTGATCTGTTTGGCTGGGAGAAACACTGATCAGTCGGGCAAAATAAAGGGCTGTATTGACTTCGGGGTTGACTGGATCACGACCGGCGGCGACGTGGCCATAGCCTTCCGTATGGGTGCCATGGCAGTGCGGGATAAACTCTACGATATCGGCGTTGCAGCTTCCACCACTGCAGACTCTTCCCGTGAAATCACCAGCGCTAAGAGGCTCAAATTTAGCGCCCTGACCGACAAAAAAGCGAGGGTGCCGTCCGTCTTCAGAAATCGGAATGCCCAGCGTTATGCCACGGCTAAGGTCAGCTTTTACTGTGCGATCAGACCGAGTGAGAGAAATTATCATGTTTTGAATAGACACATAGAGCGAGTAATTGTAGCTAATTGATCATTCCGCTTCAGGGTTCAAGGCGGTTTAAACTGCCCAAGCCTACAAAGGACGAGTGTGATTCAACGCCATGAAAGTTTCGGATTTTAGCTTTGAGCTTCCAGAGCATCTGATCGCTCAGGAACCCCTATCAGAGCGCTCAGCGTCGCGTCTGCTGCACGTGCGCAGGAAAACTGCTGATCTGGTTGATCGCCAATTTGCTGATTTACCCACACTGCTTGGCGCGGGTGATCTAGTGGTATTCAACAATACCCGCGTCATTCCAGCCCGGCTGTTTGCCCGCAAGACCAGCGGCGGGCGCGTGGAGGTCATGATTGAACGCCTGACTGGCCCGAGGACCGCTCGGGTGCAACTGCGCGCCAATCGCAAGCCTGCTCCCGGCACAGAATTGCTGATCGGCGAGGGCGTCATCTTGCGACTGATTGACCGCGATGAAGCGTTCTGGACCATCGAAATTGATGCTGGGCCAGACTGGCCAGCGTTGCTGGATGATGCCGGTCACATGCCGCTGCCGCCGTATATTCAACGCGATGATACCGAGGCCGACAAAGACCGCTATCAGACCGTTTACGGCCAGGTGCCGGGCGCAGTGGCTGCGCCTACCGCCGGCCTGCACTTTGACAAGAGCGTATTGGCCGCACTAGACGACCGCGGCGTTCAACGTGGCTGGTGCACGCTACACGTCGGGGCTGGTACATTCCAGCCGGTCCGTGTGGATGATGTCAAAGACCACGAAATGCATCCAGAATGGCTGCACGTCAGCGCCGAACTGGTTGATCAGATCAAACAGACGAAATCTGCCGGTAAACGCGTCATTGCTGTGGGCACGACGGCCGTACGCAGCCTGGAAACGGCAGCTTCCGAAGGAAAACTCACCGCCTACACCGGCGACAGTCGGCTCTTCATCTACCCGGGCTACAAGTTCAAGGTCGTCGATGCCCTGATTACCAATTTCCATTTGCCGGGCTCAACGCTGATGATGCTGGTCAGCGCGCTGGCTGGACGCGATCAGATCATGGCGGCATATGCGCATGCGATCGAGCAGGAGTATCGATTCTTCAGCTATGGTGATTCGATGTTGATCGAGTAGGGCGGGGGACGGGGAGACGGAACCCGGAACCCCTTTGTTTACAGGTATCATTCCGCCTCTCTGCAATTTCAAAAAGACCCATGAAATTTTCGTTGCTAACGACTGACGGCGCCGCGCGGCGCGGTCGATTGATTTTTGACCGGGGAGAAGTCGAAACCCCGGCGTTCATGCCGGTTGGGACGTATGGCACGGTCAAGGCGATGACGCCGGACGAGCTTGAGTCGCTGGGCGCTCAGATCATTCTTGGCAACACCTTCCATTTGATGCTGCGTCCAGGCACAGACGTTATTTCAGCCCATGGTGACCTGCACGATTTTATGGGCTGGTCAGGCCCGATTCTTACCGATTCGGGCGGCTTTCAGGTCTGGAGCCTGGCTGAATTGCGCAAGATGACTGAGGAGGGCGTGACGTTTGCCTCGCCGGTGGACGGTTCCAAAGTGTTTCTCGGCCCCGAAGAATCGATGGCGGTACAGCGTGCGCTGGGTTCTGACATCGTGATGATTTTTGACGAATGTACGCCATGGCCTGCGACTCACCAACAAGCCGCCGATTCGATGCGTCGATCCCTGCGTTGGGCACAGCGATCAAAAGTTGCGCATGGCGACAGCCCCTCAGCGCTGTTTGGCATCGTTCAAGGTGGCATGTTTGACGATTTGAGAGCGGAGTCTGCTCAAGGCCTGGTCGAAATCGGTTTTGATGGCTATGCGATCGGCGGACTGTCGGTTGGTGAGCCTGAAAATGAACGAAACCATGTGCTGGAAGCAACCTGTCCAAATCTCCCAAGTGAGCGCCCGCGTTATTTGATGGGCGTGGGTCGCCCAGAGGACTTGCTGGCCGCTGTCGCACGCGGTGTCGATATGTTCGATTGCGTAATGCCTACCCGCAATGCTCGGAATGGCCACATGTTTACAAGTGCTGGGGTGCTCAAGATTCGAAACGCGCGCTACGAAAAAGACACCCGGCCGATTGATGAGAACTGCGATTGCTACACCTGCAGTAATTACTCCAGGGCTTATGTCAAACATCTGCAAAAGTGCAACGAAATCCTCGGGCACCGTCTCGCGACGCTGCACAACCTTCATTATTATCAAACCCTGATGTGCCAGATCCGCGAGGCCATTGCTTCGGGTAATTTTGAATCGCTCGCTGCAGAGTGTATGTCCGCATGGCAAGCCGGTATTCCTGAGTGAAAACTCATTGGTCCCTCCGGCACTCAACTGCGATCAGTTGACTGGTCGTCTGCCAGGCCATGTGTGATAATAGGGGGTTCTGTTTTGACGTAAATGACCACATCTTTCTAGGTGCAACGTCTCATTTTGTTCGGATTTTTTATTACGCCAAGAGACCGTTGCAACGAAGATCAGAAGCTGCTCATTGAACCAATTCAAAGACTTAAGGACTTAAACCCATGGACTTTTTTATCGCCAGCGCAATGGCCCAAGACGGTGCGCAGCCACCAGGCGGCACACTCGCATCGCTGATTCCACTTGTACTAATCGTCGTCATTTTCTGGTTTTTGTTGATCCGCCCGCAGATGAAGCGCAACAAGCAGCATCGCGAGCTTGTGTCCTCGCTGTCAGTCGGCGATGAAGTAATTACCACCGGCGGGATGTTGGGGAAAATCACAAATGTCGGCGAGAGCTTTGTAACCGTAAAACTGGCAGACAGCCTTGAAATCAAAGTGCAAAAGCATGCCGTCGGCCAAGTCGTTCCCAAAGGGACAATTGATTCAAGCGATTGATGATGCGCTTGGATATCAAAATTCTGTAACTTCAAACCTAATTAAAAAAGCTGAGTTCTTTTCATGAACCGATTCCCGCCCTGGAAATACGCCTTATTGGCTCTGATTCTGTTGTTCGGCGTCATTTACGCCGCCCCTAATTTGTTCGGGGATGACGAGGCCGTTCAGGTGTCTTCGATTCGCGGCTTCGAACTGGACCAAGCGATGCAGGGGCGAGTCGAAACTATCCTGGAGACCGCTGGCGTCGAGTACGGACAGGTTGAGTTCGCGCCTCAACGACTGCTGGTTCGGCTCGACAATCCCGATCTCCAGGCGCGTGCCGGTGATGCCTTGCGCGATGCGTTGGGAGATGACTACGTGGTCGCTCTGAACATGGCGCCCGCCACGCCTCCTTGGTTACAGACGCTGGGAGCCGCACCGATGGTGCTCGGGCTTGATTTGCAGGGCGGAATTCATTTCCTGATGCAAGTCGACATGGATCAGGCGCGCACGGCGCAGCTTGATCGCTACGTCGCCGATATACGCAACATTCTGCGCGATAACGATATTCGCTATCGCTCGGTTCGACGTGATCGCAGTGAAGTGGTGGTCGAATTGCGCACCGAAGAAAATCGCGATGCGGCCTTCACCTTGGTCAGTAGCGAGTTTGAAGACCTGGAGCCGGAAGTTGCCGATAGCGGTGACACGTTCGGTATTCGAGCAACAGTCAACGAACAGGCGCTGACTGAGCTGCAGCAAACCGCACTGACCCAGAACATCACAACGTTGCGGAATCGGGTCAACGAGCTCGGTGTTTCTGAGCCCATTATTCAACAACAGGGGGCTGATCGGATTGTGGTTCAGCTACCGGGTGTACAGGATTCAGCGCGCGCCAAGCAGGTGCTTGGGTCGACCGCTACCGTTGAATATCGTGGCGTCGATGAACAAAACGACCCATTCGAAGCGCAACGTACTGGACGCATCCCCGCTCAGTCGCTGCTGTACTTCCAGCGCAACGGCAATCCCATTCTGCTGTCTCGAGATGTGATTGCTACCGGCGACAATCTGGTCAATGCACAGGCTGGCTTTGATCAACAGTCTGGTCAGCCTAATGTCGTGGTTTCGCTGGACCCGGTGGGAGCGCGCCGCATGTTGCAACACACCAGCGAAAATGTCGGCAATCGCATGGCGGTCGTCTTCATCGAATTCCGTCCAGATGTTCGGATTGATGAAAACGGCGAAGAAGTGCCGACGACCCGCCGAGTTGAAGAAGTGATTTCAGCGGCAGTTACTCGCGAACCTTTTGGCGGTCGCTTTCAGACCACCGGATTAGGATCAGCGCAAGAAGCCGGCCAGTTGTCCATGCTGCTGCGAGCCGGTGCTTTGGCTGCCCCGATGCAGATTATTGAAGAGCGAACGGTCGGGCCTAGCCTCGGTCAGGACAACATCGATCAGGGATTTAATTCGGTCATTATCGGTTTCGCGCTCGTGCTGGTGCTGATGGGCATCTACTACAAGCTGTTCGGTCTGGTTGCAAACATCGCGCTGACCGTCAATCTGATTCTGGTCGTGGCGCTGCTGTCCTTGTTGGGTGCCACGCTGACACTGCCGGGTATCGCCGGAATTGTATTAACGGTTGGTATGGCCGTCGATGCCAACGTGCTGATTTATGAACGTATTCGAGAAGAACTCAGCAACGGCAATTCGCCGCAGGCCGCAATTCGATCTGGATATGAAAAAGCGTTCTCGACGATTGCCGATGCCAACGTCACGACATTGATTGCCGCCGTTGTGCTGTTCCTGTTCGGAACCGGTCCGATCAAGGGATTCGCGGTCACCCTCAGTTTGGGTATTGTGACCTCCATGTTCACCGCCATTGTCGGAACACGCGGCGTGGTCTACCTCATCTATGGCCGCAAAAAGCGCGTCAAGTCGCTGGCAATCTAAGGAGTCGACATGGAAATTATCAGGCAAACAAAAATCGACTTTATGGGCCGGCGCAATATTGCCCTCGTTTTGTCAGCCCTATTGATCGTGGTTGCGATTGGCTCCCTTGTAACGCGCGGACTGAATTTTGGTCTGGATTTTACTGGCGGCACCCTGGTGGAGGTCAGCTACCCGGAAGCGCCTGATCTTGGCGTGGTTCGAGGTCAGCTCGATTCAGCCGGGTTTGAGAATTTCACGGTACAGACCTTCGGCAGCGCGCGCGACATCGTGATTCGTGTGCCGGCAGAGGCGGATGACCAGGAGGCGGGCTTGAGCGATCGCGTGCTTGAAACGCTGGGCCAGGGCAACAGCGAGGTCGAACTTCGGCGCGTCGAATTTGTGGGTCCGCAGGTTGGTCAAGAACTGGCCAATCAGGGCGGTCTTGCTTTGATTTACGCGTTGTTCGGCATCCTGCTCTACATCTCGATTCGCTTTCAGTGGCGTTTTGCCGTCGGTGCTGTGGCGGCTTTGGTGCATGACGTCTTGATTGTGGTTGGCGTGCTGTCACTGCTGCAGGTCAGTTTTGATTTGACCGTCGTCGCGGCGCTGCTGGCGGTTATCGGTTACTCCTTGAACGATACGATTGTGGTTTACGACCGACTGCGTGAGAACTTTACCGTAAAGCGCAAAGGCACGCCGGTCGAGCTGTGTAATCTGTCCATCAACCAGATGCTGGGCCGAACGTTGATGACCTCTATCACCACCATGCTGGTGTTGATTGCGCTGTTTTATTTTGGCGGCGAAATCATTCATGCCTTCGCCTTTACGTTGATTGTCGGCGTACTGGTGGGAACTTACTCCTCGATTTATGTGGCGGGAACAGCGGCCATTTTGCTCGGCGTTTCCAAGCAGGATTTGATGCCCGCACCCAAGCCTGCCGATGACGAGCCAACGGTTGAAGTGCTACCGGAACGTTTTCGTAACCGCTAAGCGGAAAGGCGTCAAATGCTCGCCTTGCGTGGTTTGATTCTGGCCGGTGGTTGCTTTGCAGCCACCGGCCTTTTTGCTCAAGGCTCCCAGCAATATTTGATTGAATCCGAGCTGTGGATGAATGGCCAGGTTCAGGACGTTCCGGTGATGGTGATCGGCGAGAACGAGCCTGGTTTTCTATTTAAAACCGATGAAAACGGCCAGGCTGAAGAGGGCGGTTGGCGTCTCGAAATTACTGCAAATTCAAATGACGACCCGCTGAATCTGAGTGACGCGCTGTGGTTGGATGTTGGCTTGAGCCTGTTCGAAGCGGGGCGCTGGCGAGCAGTTTTGGATTCCATGCTAGGCGTGCCGGAAGGCGAATTTGCATCACTGAGCGTGGCTGCTGAGGACGAGCAGGCCAGTCCAGAACAAGCTGAAGTGTTTTTGCGCCTGCGCACTTCGCGTCTGCAACAGACCAACGATTAATCTCACTTGCACATGCAAACGAGTCGACCCGTTGCCGGTGCTTTGATGATTGGCATATTTGTTTTCGGGGCCTGGCTGGCACTCAGCGAACCGCCCGAACAACCGCGCTATATTTTAGCCACCGCTACCACTGGCGGCACTTTCTATCCGGTCGGCGTCGCCATTGCAACGCTGACCAAGCAAGTAATGGAGCCGGAGTACGGCGTATCATTGGCCGCAATCAGTAGCGCGGGGTCAGAAGAAAACCTGCGTTTGATGCGCAATAATGAAGCGCAGTTCGCCATCTTGCAGGGGCTCTACGGGGTCTGGGCAATGCGGGGCTCCGGCCGTATGCAGGGCCAACCACCTTTCAAGCAATTGCGCAGCGTGACCGCGCTCTGGCCCAATGTTGAACATGTCCTGATTCGGGAGTCGTTCATTCGCCGCGGCAGCCTGGCTGATCTTGATGCGATGGATGGTCAGCCATTTTCCGTCGGCGCGCGATTTTCCGGCACCGAAGGATCAAACCGTCATATCCTCAGCGCGATTGGTCTGGATCCAGACGTCCATTTTGATCTGGTCTACCAGGGCTATGGCGCCAGTGCCGATGCTTTTCAAAATCGACGCATTGACGGCATGAATACACCAGCGGGTATTCCGGTCGGTGCCGTGACCCGCGTCATGGCATCGGCCGGGGACCAGGCCAGATTGCTCAACGTAACTGAAGATGAGCGACTGCTTATCAACAACAATTTCAACCAAGTCGCAGATCAACGTATCCCGGAGCTGTGGCAGCGCTTCGATATTCCAGCCAACACCTACCCGGGCCAGACACAAGTCGTCAGCACCATCGCCCAATCCAATCTGCTTGCAGTTACAGCGGACGTTCCCGATCAGCACGTCTATCAATTGCTGGTCACGTTATACGACAACTTGGGATTCCTCCACGCATTTCACGCCGCCACTCGGGCGATGACGCTGGACCGTGCGATTGACGGATTGCCGGTGCCGCTTCATCCCGGTGCAGTGCGTTTCTATCATGATCAAGGCCTATTGATTCCCGATGAATTGATACCCGATGAATTGCTGCAAGATCAGGCTCGGGAGGGCGGGAATGCGCAAGTATCAGTTGCCGACTGAGCGTATTCTGTCGCTATGGGCGGCAGCGGTGGCCGCGATTCACGTGCTGCTCAACACCGTGGTGCTGTTGCCTGATCTGTGGAGTGGCGTCTTCCATTTTGCCAGCTTGGGCGTGCTGGCGATTTTCGGTTTCGATCAAGCACGGTCCAAATATACTCTTGCTCGCGCGCTCGCCAGCTTGGCGCTCGTCGCATCATGTATAGCGGTGGTGGTCCTGGAAACTCCGCTGTATCAACGCGGCCTGAATTTTTCCCTGGCAGACTGGCTGGTGTGTGCCGCTCTGTTGGTCTTTGCGATTGAGCTGAGTCGACGCGCCGCTGGCTGGTTGATTCCGGCCCTGATCGTGCTGTTGCTCAGCTATGCCGCGTTCTGGGGTGCTCGCCTGAGCGGCGTCTTTGCCTTTCCCGGCCTGAGCATGGAAACGCTGCTGTTTCGAGCCGTGTTCACTTCCGACGGCTTGTTCGGCGGCATCGCGCGTATTTCCTGGAGTTTTGTGTTTATGTTCGTCCTGTTCGGGGCGTTCCTGCTCCGATCAGGTGCCGGCGATGTAATTCTCAACCTGGCGCAAAAGCTCGCCGGGCGCATGATTGGTGGTCCCGGTATTGTTGCGGTCGCCTCCTCCGGCCTGATGGGTTCAATCACCGGCTCAGCGGTGGCCAATACCGCATCGACCGGCGTGATCACCATTCCTTTGATGAAACAAGCCGGATTCTCGCCGCGCTTTGCCGGTGGTGTGGAGGCCGCTGCCTCAACGGGCGGGCAGTTGATGCCGCCAGTGATGGGGGCAGGGGCTTTTTTGATGGCGAACTTCACCGGATTGTCATACCTGACCATTCTGGCTGCCGCGTTTTTGCCCGCACTGCTGTATTTCCTGTCGCTGGCGTTTTTCGTCCGACTGCGCGCAGCAAAGATGGGCCTGATGCCCGATCAATCCACGGTTTCAGAAACCGAGACGAAGCAGTCAGCGAGTCGCCAGTGGCCACTGCTGTTGCCATTGATCGTTCTGATACTGCTGCTGATTGCCGGTTTCACGCCGGTCTATGCTGCTGGTATTTCGATCCTTGCTGTTATTGCTGCCTCCTGGCTCACCCCCCAACGAATGAGTATTGAGGCAATTATCGAAGCACTCGCCATGGGCACGAAAAACATGGTCAAGACTGCAATGCTCTTGATTGCGGTCGGCTTGATCGTTAACGTCATGACCACGACGGGTCTGGGCAACACGTTATCCATCATGATCGGCCAGTGGGCCGGATCCAGCCTGTTGATTGCGCTGGTTCTGGTCGCACTCGCCTCGCTGGTGCTTGGCATGGGGTTGCCCGTCACAGCTGCCTATATTGTGCTGGCGGCAGTTTCGGCCCCAACCTTGCATGGGTTGATGCTGCAAAGCGAGCTGATTCAAATGCTTGCCTCCGGCGCAATAACCGATATGGCGCGAGAAGCTGTTTTACTGGCCAATCCAGCCGCCAGCGACGTCCTCGGTGCTGCCATGTCGACCACAACCGCCGAAGCACTGGTCGCGGCAATGACGCCCGAACTGCAGCGCGCTGCCGCTGAATCTCTGCTCGAGCCCGCTGTGCTAAGCGGGACCTTGCTCGCCGCCCATCTGATCATTTTCTGGTTCAGCCAAGACTCCAACGTCACCCCGCCCGTGGCTCTAGCGGCCTTCACCGCCGCCGGCATCGCCGGCGAGCGCCCCATGGCCACCGGCCTGACCGCCTGGAAACTGGCCAAAGGCCTCTACATCATTCCGCTGCTGTTTGCCTACACCCCAATCATCCAGGGCAGCTGGCTAGAGGCACTGCAAGTTGCGATATTCGCGCTTATCGGCCTGTATGCCCTATGCGGTGTCTTCGAAGGCTGGCTTGAGGGGCCATTGTCAGCCGTTCAGCGTTTAATTTTGGCAGCTTGCTCCCTTGGCCTCCTCTACCCGACAGGCTCAATCCTCATGCCAGCTTCAGCGACATTGATCGTTTTCGGTTTATTGCTGTGGAGTCGCAAGGTGGTCATTGCTAAAACGTGATCATCTGTTGGGTAGTTAACAAAATAGGCGATCACCACAGAGTGGCCAGTCTGGTATCCGGACTTGATTTGGAGCTGCGAGAGGCTACTGGCCCTGACGTTGCCATGTTCGCTGGGCAGGGTTACTGGGCAGGGCGAAGTTCGATAATTGCGCCGTCGGCATAGGTGGCCAGGAACAGGTGGCCGTCACGTAGCAGGTAGCTGCGTACAAATCCGAGCTGCATCGCGAAGCGCTCGGACAGTCCATCGTCCTGGCACAACGCGCTGGTGGATGCGATAGGCGTGAATATGAGCTGGTTTATTTCTTCGGACGACCAGTCGGCGCGGCCCCGGTTGCAGTACAGCGCCATGCTGGCGGTGCCGTCTGGTTGGAATGTCAGGGTATAGCGGCTCGGATCAGTAGGCGACCAGGACTGATCGTCCATGGATTGAATTTCGACCAGCTCCCAGGCCGTACCCGCGAGATTGCTGGATGTCTCGGATGGGGTCTGTGTTTCCGGGGCTGTGCCGGAATCAGTGGCGGCGCAGGCAGCCAGAGTCAGGATTAGGATGATGGCTGTGGTCGGATGCAGATTCTTGTTCATGCGAGTCTCCTTAATTCAGTAAATCGGACAATCCCCTTGCCAT
>JGI12109J20283_10633118_pt1 | contig 19220 bp, 12 predicted proteins | sample ElkSlonscriptome_12_FD_20283 | JGI IMG/M metagenome (IMG submission 20283)
CTTCTGCAAGCTGTTCGACGGCGCCCGGCAGGATTCCGGCGATCCGATCGAATGGGGCGAGGCGATGATCGCGCACTACGAAGCCAATCGGGTCGACCCGGCAACCCGCAACCTGATCTTCTCCGACTCGCTGTCGATCCCGAAGGCCGCCGAGATCTGGCACCGATTCCGCGATCGCATCAACGTATCGTTCGGCATCGGCACCAACCTGACGCACGACACCGGCACCGAGCCGCTCAACATCGTCATCAAGATGACCGAGTGCAACGGCCAACCGGTGGTCAAGCTTTCCGACTCGCCGGGCAAGATCGTCTCGACCGACCAGCATTACCTGGCCTGGGTCCGGCAGGCGTTCAACGTGCCGGAGTAACGGTCGGGGCCGTAGCTCGGCCTCTGGAGCGTCTCGCGACAACCGGCCCGACCGAAACCGGTATTCTTGGGTCGTGATTTCGAACAACACCTCCGATTCGACCTCGGTCGCGCTGGTGCTCGGCTCCGGCGGCGCCCGCGGCCTGGCGCATATCGGCGCGATCCGCGCGCTGGAAGAAAAAGGAATGTCGATCGACTGCATCGCCGGCAGCTCGATGGGGGCGCTGGTCGGCGGTATGTACGCGGCCGGAAAACTCGATGTCTATGCCGACTGGGTCGGCAAACTGGAACAGTCCGATGTCCTGCGTCTGGTCGACTGGACGCTGTCCGGCGGCGGGCTGATCCGCGGAGACAAGATCATCAACCGGCTGCGCACGATGGTCGGTGAAGCCCGAATCGAGGACCTTCCCATCGATTTCACGGCCGTCGCAGTCGATATCGAGCAAGGGCGTGAGCTCTGGCTGAGCGAGGGACCCTTGTTCGACGCGATTCGCGGCTCCATCGCGATCCCCGGGCTGTTCACGCCACATCGCTACCGCGGACGACTGCTGGTCGATGGCGGCATTCTCAACCCGGTGCCGGTGGCGCCGACATTACGCTCGATCAGCGACCTGACGGTGGTGATCAACGTCAACGGCCCGGAGGATCCTCGCCGACGCGGCAAGCCCAACAACGGCAGATCCTCGAAACGGCAACACGGCGAAGCCGAAGAGGACGACGGGATCATGGAACGAATCCGGCGCTTTTTCAACGACCTCGTTGATCACGACGCCGAATCCGGTGACGACTCCAGTCCGGGACTGGTGGCCATGCTGATGAAATCGCTCGAAACCATGGAATCGGTCATCACGCGACAGCACCTGGCGGTGTTTCGCCCCGACCTGGTGGTCGAAGTACCGAAGGATGCGTGCATGATCCACGAATTCCATCGAGCCGACGAACTGATCGAGCTGGGCTACATGCGTACAATCGATTCTCTGGAACGCCTTCGGAACGCTGCCGATGAATGACAACGATGCGCTTTTCGAGGACGCGGCCGATCAGGTCGTGGAACTCGGCAATCAGATTGCGGACGCCAACCCCGACGGCGATCTCTGGGCCATCGCCGACGGCCTGGTCGCCGGTGCGGTCCATTACTGGTTGTATGCGCATCAGCCCGACGCCGGCGCTGATTTCGAGGAAATGGAAGGCCTGATGACGGCATCCCAGCGGATCGAAACGCTGATCGGTCTGCTCCGCGAATCGGCTGTCGACAGCGAATACCTGCATTCCCCGAACGACCTCGACGCCGGGCGCGCCTGACCGCGGCGCCCGGACGGATCAGCCCGCGCTTTCCGCAGACTCGGTTTCAACCCGACCGCGACCGGCGTGCTTGGCCCGATACATCATCCGGTCCGCCCGCTTGACGAGCTCTGAAGCCGACTCGTCCTCGCGGTAGTCAACGACGCCGAAACTGGCGGATATGCCCCGGCCGTCCGGCGTCCGGATCCCGTCCATACGCTTGAGCAGTTCTTCGGCAAATCGAACCGCCCCGTCGCGCGCCGTACCGGGAAGAACCAGCGCGAACTCCTCACCGCCCCAGCGCGACGCGGTGTCGGTGCTGCGCGACCGCCCCTTGAGCAGTTCGGCAACGTCGGTCAGGATCCGGTCGCCGACGTCATGGCCGAACCGGTCGTTGACCGCCTTGAAGTGATCGATGTCAAGAAGGATCATGCTGAAGGTCGAGTCGTCTCGCCGTGCGCGCTCGATTTCGCTCTTCAACCGCTCCACGCCGTCCCGTCGATTCGACAGGCCGGTGAGTTCGTCGGTGGTGGCGAGCCGCTCCAGCCGCTCCTCGAGCTGCTTGCGACGGCTGATATCGATCAGCATCCCGGTTACACGTGACGGTTTGCCCTTCGCGTTCCACTCGGTGACGCGTGCGCGGAGATTGACCCATACGTAATCACCGGCTTTCCTGCGCATCCGGACATCGACCTCGAAATAGGTGCGTTCACCGGCGAGGTGAGACTCCATGGCCTCTACCATCCGACGCTCTTCATCCGGATGCACAAGGCTCCATACCGAGTCCAGGCGCGGCGCGACGTCGCCCTGTCCGAAGCCGAGGATGCGCTCGGCGATCCGATTGAACTTCAGCGAAGAACGCTCCAGATCCCAGTCCCACATGCCGAGCTTTGCGCCTTCCAGCGCGAGCGACAAGCGCTCCTCACTGTCCTTCAGCGCATGCTGGGTGTGGACCCGATCGGTGATATCGGAAAATGTGGCAACCACGGCCCTCAGGCCGGCTCCCGACTGCCCCCGGACCGGTTCGGTGCTGATCTCGATCCAGCGCTGCGGCTGGCCCGGATTCCGAAGCTTCATCGACACTTCGCGCATCGGCTCGCCGGTCGCCAGCGAATGCGCAGCTGGAAATCGCTCCGGTGCGCCGTCGCTTTCCCCGAATCCCCCGCAGCGCGCAGCCAGGTCGCGCAGGGTGAAATCGTGCATTCTGTCCTCGCCAAGCGCCAGAATCTGTCTTGCACGCTCGTTGGCGAGCGAGATCGCGCCATCGGCCTCGATCACCAGCACGCCCTCGCCCATCGAGCGAATCACCGAACTCAGTCGTGCCTCACGATCGGCCAGCTGCTCCTTGACGCGGCGACTGGCGCTGATGTCGTGCGCGTGCACGATGATGAAATCGGGCAACCCCAGATCGTCCAGAACGACGGACACTTCCAGACCGACCCAGATCGTGTCGCCATTGCTGCGACGGTAGCGCTTGTCGAACGCGAAGCTGCGGATTTCGCGATCCTGGAGACGTCTCAGATGCTCGATACTGCGGCGAACGTCGTCGGGATGGGTCAGATCAAGGAACGAGCGGCCGATCAGCGCATCCCGGTCGTAACCGAGCAACCGACAGAATGCCGGGTTGACCTCCAACCACTGCCCGTCGATCGAGAGCAGCGCCATTCCTGCCGCGGCGTGCTCGAAGACCTGGCCGAGACGCTGAACCCAATCGGCCTGGACACGTCGAGGCGCACTGGATTCGATACGGGTCGGTTTTGTCTGCTCGCTCATAGGATGTATTATGCAACATCCGTGCCATGGTTTCCTTCAGCCTCGCGGTCAGCTAAACCCGACCGGTCATCCCGGAAACAGGCAGAGCGATCTCGCGCAGCAATCAAAGCCGGGCCGCCGAGCCCATGCCGAATGCCGGAAACCGTCAAGGGCCGCCGTCAACAGGCCCAGACGGGGGCATCCTCAAACGGTCACCGGACGCTACTCCGGCCGCTGGGCGGCTCGTATGCTGCGGAATTCGTTGCCTTCGTACCAATTCGGCCACCACTGAGACTCGGCCAGCGCACGCCCGACCTGGTACAGGATTTCGGCATCTTGCGACGCGCCGCGGAAGTCCCATTCCGGGTCGAAGGAGTCTGCGGTCTTGTGATACCGCTCGGCCCGGTAGGCGGCCTCGATGGAAGGAATGTAGTCTGCGCCCTCTTCGACATGGACGATGCCGCTCTTGGCATACAGCGCCGGAATCCCGGCGCGCGCGAAGTTGAAGTGATCCGAGCGGTAATAGAAGCCGGCTTCGGGCGTTGCTTCCTCCGCGACTCGTCGCCCGGCAGGCTTCAGCGCCGCGGCCAACACCTCCTCGAGCTCCGAGGAGCCGTACCCGATCACCACCATGTCTTCGGTCGGACCGGCCAGGTAGTTGAACGCATCGAGATTGATTGCCGCCACCGTTTGCGCCGCGGGGACCACGGGCTGATTGACGTAATGGCGGGAACCGAGCAGACCGAATTCTTCCAGCGTGACTGCGAGGAAAAGCACCGAACGATCAGCCGGGCCGGCCTGCGCATGCAGTCTTGCGATTTCCAGCATCGCCGAAGTGCCCGATGCGTTGTCGATCGCGCCATTGAAGATTCCGGCGCTGCCGGGCATGCCGAGATTGCGGCCGAGGTGGTCCCAATGCGCCATGTAGACCACCGTCTCTTCGGGCGACCGGGTGCCCGCGATCCGGGCACCGACGTTGTACGACAGACCCTCACGCGCATTGTTTCGGACGCTTGCAGTCGCCGCCGCGCCAAGAGGTCGGGGCTCGAAACCCGGTCGTGCCGCCTCTTGCTTGATGCGGTCGTAGTCCATGCCGGCGCGCGACAGCAGATTGCGCGCCGCCTCGTCGGTGATCCAGCCCTCTAGCGCCAGGATCGGCGCATCGGCGCGCTCTGCCAGTTCGAACTGCGGTCCGGACCAGGAGTTGATCACCACCTCCCACGGGTAGGAAGCCGGCTCGGTCTCGTGCACGATCAGCGCCGCGGCCGCTCCCTGCCGGGCGGCTTCCTCGTACTTGTACGTCCAGCGACCGTAGTAGGTCATCGCTCGGCCGCCGAAGCGCCCGGAGTCCGGATCGGCAAACCCGGGGTCGTTGACCAGCATCACGACGGTCTTGCCGCGAACGTCGATTCCGGCATAGTCGTTCCAGTCGTATTCCGGCGCAACGATTCCGTACCCTACGAATATCAGTTCCGACTCCTCGACACCGTGCGGTACAGCGCCCAAACGCCGGCTGCCGACGATCATCTGCTCCGGGTATTGCAACTCGTAGGAGTCGTCGCCGCCGTCGATGGAGAGCGCAGTGCGCATCTGGTTGGTCAACTCGACCATCGGGACCGGCTGAAGGTAACTTTGGCCGAATCCCGGCTCCAGCCCCGCGTCGGCAAACGCCTGAACCAGAAAATCGACGCTCAGACGTTCGCCGCGCGAACCGGGCGCACGACCCTCGAACTCGTCCGAGGAAAGCGTTTTCATGTCGGCGACGAAGCGCGGGGTTTCGAAACCCTGCGCCGGCGGAGTCGGAATGGCGTAGTCCGCCAGGATCTCAGGGGCCGCCTGCTCGACCTGAGCCACGTCCGCGTCGCGATCGGCAGAACCGGCCTCGGTCGGCGAATCGCCGCAACCGGCGATCAGGATCAAAAGGCACAGCGCAAATCCGGCTCGAATCGAATGGTCTGACATGGCGGAACTCCCTGCTCTCGGTGGTCGGAGATCCCGGATTCTAGCGCCTTCGGCTATCGCGCCTGGCGCTCCAGCCGGATCTCGAAAGCAACATCGACCCGGTTACGCACGAACTCGGGATCGGAAAATTCCCCGGTGCCGACCTCGAATCGCTGACGATCGACCTCGGCGGAACCGGCCATCGTGAATTGGCCGCGAGCCAGGAAGTCTTCCCCATCCGGAGACAGCGTGAACCGGATCGCCTGAGGAAGGCTGATCGCTTTCAGGGTCAGTTCACCGTCCGCGCTCCAGGCGTCGCCTTCGGCCTCGATTGCCACGCTTTTCCATCTCGCCTCGGGATGGGCCGCAACGGCGAAGAACTCGGGGCCCTTCAGCGTTTCGTCCCGATCGGCGTTGTCGCTGTCGGCCGATGCCAGAGCGACGGAGACCGATATCCGCCCGGTTTCAGGCGATCCGTCCTCGCCCAGGCAGTATTCAACGTTGAAATCGCCGAAAGATCCGGTGAACTCGGTATCTTCGACGGCACCGGAGAACTCCAGCGTGCCGCCGCCGGAGCCACCCACGAAGCAGCTCGATTCCGCATCGCTGCTCCAGGCCAGCAGCAGCAAAAGGCTGGTCATCGAAGTTCGAATCATCGACATCACGGCAGCATCCTCTTCAAAACATCGTCTTTCAGAACAAAATGGTGCCGGAGCGCGGCCAGCACATGGACCGAGACCAGCACCAGCAAAGCGATGCCAAGGCCGTAATGCACGCGCGCCAGCACGGATTCCAGCGCTTCGCTTTGCGGTACGAAATCGGGGATATCGAGCAATCCGAAGAACTCCGCACCATAGCCGGCAGCCGATGAGTAGGCCCAGCCGGTCAGCGGAATCGCCAGTATCAGCGCGTACAGCAAGCCGTGCGACAGCGCCGCAGCGCGCCGTTCCCAAACCGCCATTGCTTCGGGATTCGCCGGCGGCCGATTGAATGCCCGCCATGCCAACCTGAGAACGACGAGCAGAAGGACCGCCATGCCGATCGACTTGTGCTGGTTCACCAGCGCGAACTGCTGGCGAATCGACTCGACTTGGTCGATTCGCCATGCCCACACGAACTGCAGAACGATGCCGAGCGCAACCGCCCAGTGCATCATCTGCGCGACCGCACCATATCGAGCCCGCGAATTGCGCATTTGGAATTTCATGATTTACGGCTACCATCCATCGCTCGACAAGATATCGGAACGCCAATGAATACCACGTCGCCCCGACTCTATCGGAATCCAGTCCCGGCAGCCGCCCCGATCGTCGTCATTGCCACGACCCTGCTGTTCGGATGCGCAACGCCGCCAGATCCGGTGACCGAGCGAGTCGAGACGGCCTGGCCCTCGTTCCGTTCACCCGGCGCCGAGGAAACCGTTTACCGGATCGACGAGTCGGCCTCGCTGCTGCTTGCCCGCGTCGACCCGGAGGGACCGATGGCGCGACTGGGCCATAGCCACGTGGTCGGCGGGGCCGTGCTGTCGGGCCGGATCGTGACTGGAGGCTCCGGGACTCGATCCGAGATTTTCGTTGACGCCAACGACATCCAGGTCGATCGGCCGTCGTGGCGGCGGGCGCACGGCCTGAAGCCGGGGCTGGACGATTCGGCGATCGAGGGAACGCGCGCCAACCTGCTCGGACCCGACGTATTGGACGCCGAGAATTTTCCTCGTATCGAGGCACGCAGCGTGGCAATTCTCGGCCCGGACTGGTTGCCCGATGTCGAACTGGCCATCCGCTGGCGGGGACGCGTGCAGCCGTTCAGCCTGCCGGTCACGGTGCGCCGGGCGGGAAACCGGATCGAGGCGCTCGGGCGATTCGACCTGCACCATTCCGATTTCGGATTCCAGCCGTTCTCCGCTGCCGGCGGTGCGCTGAGAGTCTCCGACCGTATCCAGGTCCGTTTCCGGATCGTGGCCGTGGCCGAAGCGGCTGATGTTGCTATCATCGCCGGCCAGGCCACGGATCCGGGAATGTCAGAGTGAACGAGACCGAGACTCGCAGCAATACACGGGCGCCGCGCAACTGGTTCACCCGATTCCTCGATATCGTCGAATGGCTGGGCAACCTGCTGCCGCATCCGGTCACGCTGTTCGCGCTGCTGGCCACCGCCATGGTTTTCCTGTCCGGCCTGTTCGGCTGGCTCGGCGTCAGCGTCGAAGATCCGCGCCCGGCTGCCGCAGCCGGCGCGACGATCGAAGCCGTCAGCCTGCTGAACGCCGACGGCCTGCGCCGCATCCTCGGCAACCTGGTCAGCAACTTCGTCAACTTCGCGCCGCTGGGTGTGGTGCTGGTTGCGATGCTCGGGGTCGGCGTGGCCGAGAAATCGGGGCTGCTGTCGGCGCTGGTGCGTGGCATCGTGCTGAAGGCCCCGCGCCACATCGTGACCGTGGCAGTTGTCTTCGCCGGCGTGCTGTCCAATACGGCCTCGGAAATGGGCTACGTGGTGCTGGTGCCGCTGGGCGGGGCGATCTTCCTGGCCCTGGGCCGGCATCCCCTGGCCGGTATGGCCGCGGCCTTCGCCGGCGTGTCCGGCGGCTATTCCGCCAACCTGTTGCTCGGCACCATCGATCCGCTGCTGGCCGGGATCACCCAGGAAGCTGCGCAGCTGATCGATCCGACCTACGAGGTCTACGCCACGGCCAATTGGTTCTTCATGATCGTCTCCACCTTCATGATCACCGCGATCGGTTCGCTGGTGACCATCTTCATTGTCGAGCCCAAGCTCGGCGCCTATGACGACTCCAACGCCGATCCGCAGGTGCTCGACGACAGCCAGATGCAGCCATTGACCGGCGAGGAGAAGAAGGGCCTCGGCATGGCGGCGATCGGCATGGTCGCGGTGCTCGGGCTGATCGCCCTGCTCGTGATTCCGGAAAGCGGTGTGCTCCGCGATCCGGCGGCGGCCGGCGAAGGCTTCCTCGAATCGTCGGGTCCGTTCTTCCGTTCGATCGTCGCCTGGATCTTCATCTTCTTCCTCGTCACCGGCTTCGCCTACGGCCGCGTGGTCGGGACGATGAAGAACGATCGGGACGTGATCGACGGCATGGCTTCGGCGATCTCGACGCTGGGCCTGTACGTGGTGCTGGTGTTCTTCGCCGCCCAGTTCGTCGAGTTCTTCAAATGGTCCAACCTCGGCCTGATCACCGCAGTGACCGGCGCGGACTTCCTGAAGGAGATCGGCCTGACCGGACCGCTGGTGTTCGTGCTGTTCATCATGATGTGCGGTGTCGTCAACCTGAGCCTGGGCTCGGCTTCGGCGCAGTGGGCGGTGACCGCGCCGATCTTCGTGCCGATGCTGATGTTCATCGGCTACTCGCCGGAAGTCATCCAGGCGGCCTACCGGATCGGCGACTCGACCACCAACATCATCACGCCGATGATGAGCTACTTCGGCCTGATCCTGGCCTGGGCCACGCGCTACGACAAGAAGTTCGGCATCGGGACGCTGATCGCGACCATGCTTCCCTACTCGATCTGCTACTTCATCGGCTGGTCGCTGCTGTTCCTGCTCTGGGTATTCGGACTGGACCTGCCGGTCGGACCCGGATCGCCGACTTTCTACACGGCCGGTCAATGAGCGCGCCCGAACTGATCGAACTCAGGCTCGAGAAGTCTCGCCGAACGCTGGTCTGCGAATACGCCGACGGCGAGACATTCGAGCTCGATTGCGAGTACCTGCGAACCCATTCGCCGTCGGCCGAGGTGCGCGGTCACGGTCTATCGGAGCCCAAGCTCCTGACCGGGAAGTCCGATGTCAACATCGTCTCGATCGAGCCGATCGGCAGCTACGCGGTGGTGCTCAAGTTCGACGACGGTCACGACACCGGGATTTATTCCTGGGACTTCCTCTACGACCTGGGCCGCAATCAGGAACGCTACAAGTCGCGCTACCGCGAGCGACTGGCAGCCGAAGGCCTGATCGACCCATGACCCGCATTCCGAACTGCCACCCCATGCAGCCATGTCGGCACCCGGCAAGAAATCGCTGACCCGTCAGGTCGGCCAATTTCCCTCCGCGATCGCCGATGATGCCGCGGTCCGTACGCTGGCCGACCGGATCGACGCCGGCCCGGAGGACTCGGCCGAGCTCGCACGCAGAATGCTGCGCGCGCTCCATCCGCTGTCGCCCGATCGCCCCACGGTCTGCGCCGCGCTGGAGATCGCGATCGAGCCTGACGAACCCGCCGGCGGTCTGGCACCGGCAGAGGCCGAGACCCTGCTGGAGCAGTTCCAGCAGGTCGTTCGTTTCGACCGAAGCTTTCTCCCGCATTCCAGCCATCGGGCCGAGGGACTCCGGCGGCTGATTCTGGCGCTGATCCACGACGTGCGCGTCGTTCTACTGGTCCTCGCGTGGCAACTCGCCCGAATGCAGGTAGCGCGCGATCCACAGGACCGCCGCATGCTGGCCGAAGAGGCTCGTGCGATCCACGCTCCCCTGGCCAATCGGCTGGGCATCTGGCAGCTGAAGTGGCTGCTGGAGGACCTGTCCTTCCGCTACCTGGAACCACAGGCCTGCGCGAAGATCGAGCGTTTGATCGCCGAGCAGCGAGACGAGCGCGAACGCTATATCGATGCGTTCATCGCCGAGCTGTCGCGCCGCCTCGACGAAACCGGCATGGTCCACGAGATCAGCGGACGGGCCAAGCATATTTATTCGATCTGGCGCAAGATGCAGCGCAAGGGGCTGGATTTTCACCAGTTGTTCGACGTCCGAGCGGTGCGCGTGCTGGTCGACGACGTCGCGGCCTGCTACCAGGTGCTCGGGCTGGTCCACGGCCATTGGCAGCCGGTGCCCGGCGAGTTCGACGACTACATTTCCAACCCCAAGCCGAACCTGTATCGATCGCTTCACACGGCCGTGCGCGGCGCGCGCGGTCGGGTCTTCGAGGTTCAGATCCGGACGCACGAAATGCACGAACACGCCGAGTTCGGGGTTGCCGCGCACTGGCGATACAAGGAAGGCGGCCCGCGCGACAGCGTACTCGAGCAGCGAATCGGCGTCATGCGCCAGCTTCTCGAAGGCCAGGACGGCGATGAACACGCCGACGACGATACGCTGATCGAAAACTTCGAAGCACTGACCAGCGAGGACCGTGTCTACGTGCTGACGCCCAGGGGCGACGTCATCGACCTCGCCCAGGGATCGACCGCGCTGGATTTTGCCTACCACGTCCACACCGAAGTCGGCCACCACTGCCGGGGCGCAAAGATCAACGGCCGGATCGTCCCGCTGACCCATGTACTCGCCAACGGCGACCGGGTCGAAGTGCTCACCGCCAACCAGGCGCATCCGTCCCGCGACTGGCTGAACCCGCAGCTGGGCTATCTGCGCTCGGGACGATCCAGGGCCAAGGTCCGCCAGTACTTCCGCCAGCTCAATTTCGACGACAACCGTGCCGCCGGCCAGGCCGCGGTGGAATCCGACCTCAAGCGACTCGGACTGGAAAACGCCGAACTCCAGCCGGTCGCCGATCAGTTCAACTTTCGGAGAATCGACGATCTGCTGGCCGCGGTCGGCGCAGGCGACCTCACCGGCAGCCAGGTGGCTCAGGCCGCGCTGCGCATCCAGGGAACCGCGGCCTCGGCAAAACCGGATCTGCCGTTCCGCAAAGGACCTGGCGGCGGCGAAGACCACAGCGCTGGCGAAGTCCGCATCGAGGGCGTCGGCAACCTGATGCACCAGCTCGCACGCTGCTGCCAGCCGCTGCCCGGCGACGGCATTGCCGGCTTCATTACCCAGACCCGCGGCGTCAGCATCCACCGCGAGGATTGCCGGCAGTACCTGAGGCTGGCGGAGAAACACCCCGAACGGCGCATCCGGGTCGAATGGAGCGGCGGCGAGCGCACCCGCTATCCGGTAAGAATCCGCATCGATGCCTGGGACCGCCGCGACCTGATCAAGGACATCGGGTCGATCCTTTCCAACCAGGGACTGAGCGTCCGCTCGATGAACGCCGATCGAGGCGAGCAACCCGAAGCGGTGAAAATCGAGCTGATGCTGGAAGTCGGCGACCTCGATCAGCTTACCGGGCTGCTCGGCCGGCTCCAGACCCTGACCAACGTCAGTTCGGTCCGGCGCCTCAGCTGATCCCGAAAATCCAGCAGGGGCTGCTCGAACTCAGGCTTCGGCAGCCTTGGCAGGAACTTGCGCGGCTTCGAACGACAGGTCAAGCTGCTGCAGGACTTCGAGCAGGGCCGAGCGCGCAGCGTCCACCGAGAAGTGCCGGTCGACATTGGCTCGTCCATTCGCCGCCAGTCGCTCCCACAGCGCCCGATCCTGGTAGACAGCGACAATCTGTCGGGCCAGCGACTCGGTGTCGTCGGCCAGCAGCACGTCCCGGCCGTGTTCGGTGTACATGCCCTCGGCGGCACAGGTGGTTGCCACCACGGGCAGGCCGTGGCTCATGGCCTGGTTGACCTTGCCCTTGACCCCCGCACCGTAGCGCAAGGGCGCGACCGAAACCCGGCAACCGGTCATGTAAGGCTCCAGGTCCGGAACGAATCCGTGAATCTGCAGTCCCTCGGCTTGGCGCTGGCGCAGCGAGTCGGGCATCTTGCTGCCGATGATGTGCAGCTGCACGTCCGGCAGCGAACGGCGAACCTGCGGAAGAATCTCGTCCATCAGCCACTCGGCCGCGTCGAGATTCGGCGGATGCTGAAAACCGCCGACGAACACCAGGTCCCGTCGTTGATCGAAAGACTTGCCCGAACTCTTGAGGCTGTGGATATTCGAGACCACGAAGACGCGCGCCTCGGGCGCGAGATTGCTCAGTAGTTCTCTCTCGAATTCGCTGACGACCAGCGTAGCGTCCGTGGCCTCGATCAGCGCCAGTTCCTCTCGGCGCGTCTCGTCGGCGGCGAGCAGCGCGGCCCGGGACCCGGTCAGTTCCGCCTCCCGCTGCTCGCGAAGGAAGTGCAGATCGACGGTGTCGAAAACCACCCGGGCATGCGGACAGAGCCGCCGAATCATCTGCAGCAACGGTGACAGCACGTAATGTCGGCTGACCACGATCAGGTCCAGGTCGTCTCCGTGCTGCTCCAGCCAGTCTTCGGTCCGGGTGACCCATGGCGCCGTCAATACCTCGATCCCGGCCTGCTGCAGGGCCTCCGAATTCGATCCGGTCCAATGAAGATTCTGGGGCATGAAGGAGGTCTGGAAACCGATGTCCCTGAGGAGCTCCAGCATCGCGAACATCCGCACCGATCCCGAATCCTGGTCGGGCGCCGGCGTGACGGCGTCGATGACCAACGCGCGCCGCGCAAATCGTCGATATCGGAACCGACGGGCCAGCGTTCCGCTGAACTCCGGGGGGTTCGATGGGTGTGCCGCCAGCGTCTCGCGCCAGCGCTCGAAGAAGCGATCTCGATTGACCGCCTGGTAGCGCTTGGCCCCCGACGTCTCGTCGGTTCCCGAAGTCACGCCTTCGAAATGAATCACCCGTGCGGCGGGCTGATACAACACTCTGAGTCCCTGCTGGCGGACCCGAAAGCACAGGTCGGTGTCTTCGTAATAGGCCGGCGAGAAATAACGGTCGAAGCCATCGAGGGACTCGAAAAGCGATTTTTCGATGGCGAGACAGGCGCCGGATACGTAATCGGCCTCGCTCAGGAAGCTGAATTCCGGCCGCCCCGGTTCGTCGCCACGACCGTAGTTCCAGCCGCTGCCGTCTTTGAAAACAATGCCGCCGGCTTCTTGAAGCTGCCCGTTCCCGAACACCAGCCGGGCGCCGACGATGCCGGTGTCGGAATACGTCCGGAACGGCTCGATGAGTCGGTCGAGCCAGTCATCGGTTACCTGGGTGTCGTTGTTGAGGAATACCAGGTACCGTCCGCGCGCTTTGCGGGCACCACGATTGCAGGTGCCGATGAACCCGAGGTTCTTGCGGTTTCGAAGAGCGCGGACGTTCTTGCAGCGCTGCAGCCACTTCCAGGTCTCGTCGGCCGATGCATCGTCGACCACGACCACCTCGAACGATGTGCTCGTGCGCGCCGTGGACACGCTCTGCAGGCAGGCAGCCGTGAATTTCAGCTGGTTATAGACCGGCACGATGACGGACACCAGCGGCTTGTCCGCGCGCTCGAACTCCGGCGGCGAGGCAATCTCTTCCGGCACGTAAACGGCGCCCGGTCGTTCGTCGGGCGAGGGCTCGTCTTGCCTCGGCATCTGCAGCAACTCCAGCGTGCCGCGCAGGCCGCGGAGCCGCAGGTGATGCAGGAACACGCCGGACATGCGAATCCACTGCAGCGGATTGAGCGCCTGGCGCAGGCGTCTGCGGGTAGCGACGCGACGAACGAATCGGAACGGCTTGGTATAGCGCCAGGACCGACTCGCCACCATGCCGTCGTGTTCATCGCGCAGCACCTGATGCTGGGCGATCAGATCCTGATGCTGGGTGGTCAGTTCCTGGTGCTGACCGGCCAGCAGCCGATGCTCGTTCGCCAGCGAATCATGCTGCTGTTGCAGCTGCTCGAAGCGGTCAGTGACCGCATCCAGCTGGGCCGCGGTTGCGCGAACGCGGTGCGCCAGGCGATCGTGCTGCTCAACCATCCGCAGCATCGATGCACGTGCCTGTTCCAGCTCGGCGTGGCGGCGACCGTAATCATCGATCAGCTCACCGAAGCGCTCGGAGAGTTCGTGGTACTGACGATCCTGGCGCTCCAGCTCGGCCGCCTGCTCGGCCAGGCTGCTTTCCTGGCGTCGTCGTTCGGCTTCCAGATCCTGGGCCCACGCACTGCGCTCCTCGAACTCCTCTCTGCGCCGCTCGAGCAGTTCGGCCTGTTCGCTGAGTTGCCGATCCTGACGTGCACGCTCGGCTTCCAGATCTTCGGCCCATGCGCTGCGTTCTTCGAATTCCTTCCGGCGCAGCTCGAGCAGTTCGGCCTGTTCGCTGAGCTGGCGTTCCCGGCGGCGGCGCTCGGTCTCCAGCTGCTCGGCCCAGGCGCTTCGGTCACGGAACTGGCGCTCCATGGTTTCGGCCCAGCGAGTGCGGCTTTGCAGGTCGGTAGCAAGTTCCTCGCAGCGATTCTCTGCGGCCTCGGCACGCATGAGCGCCTCGGCCGCCTGTCCTGCCTGTAGCGACCAGCTGGCCTCGTCCGCAGTCGCCGAACGAAAACGCCGTTCAGCCCGAAGCGCCGCCTCGCGGCCAGTCAGCGCATTGACGTCCTGGACCATCTGAGTCAGCGAGCGCTCCGGCGGCGCCTCGGTTGCCAGCTCCGCGAGCGCCCCGGGACGGTCCCGCCAGGCCTCGATTGCAGCAACCACGGCGCCGGCTTCGGGTTCGACGAGCACTCCGTTTCTGCCGTCTTCGATGCGTTCGGCAAAAGCGCCCAACCGGGTCGCAATCGGTGCAAGCCCCAGCGCACGGACTTCGCTCAGCGTATAGCTCCAGGTTTCCGGCACCGTCGACAGAAGCAGCGCCCCGTGGGGCCGGAGGGCTTCCACCAGGCCGGGCATTTCGTCACGCCGATAATCCAGTACCACGTCGATTCCGTTCTTTCCCAACAGCTCGAGCGCGCGGCGTCCGCAACCCAGTGCGGTCAGACGAACGCGCCCCTCGAGCGCGGGCAGAATCGCCTCCAGCAGTGCCAATCCCTTGCCCTCGGAGAGGCGGCCAGGGATGAGCAGATGCAGCTCCCCCTCGGCCGACGTGCCCGCACTCCGCCGGGCTCGGTCTCCCGGGAAAGGACGGAAACCATGCGGAATTCGCGAGATTTCGAGGCTGCGGTCACCGGCCAGCTCGCGCACGCGTTCGATCACGTGCTGCGTCGGCGCCGCCAGTCGGGCATGGGCGCCGAGCACTCGCTCCGTCCAGGCGGCGGCCATCTCGTTCCAGAACCCTGCGTCGGCCGGCGAGAAGCGCATCGGCCGCGTCAGCGCTTCGAGCGCAGCGGCACGCGCTCGATCCGGGTCGTTACCTGCTTGCCGGAGCGTCGGCAAGGGATCGCGATCGAGCAGCGGCCATAGCGGGAAGAAGTCGTGCAGCATCACCACCGTGGGCAGCCCGGTTTCCAGGCAGTCCAGGCTCTGACCGATCAGCGAAGATACGACGATGCGGGAAATACCGAAGCGCCGGATGATGCCTTGCAGTTGATCGCGATAACCCGGGTGGTGAATGCTGACCGACCGGATCGCCGGTCGCAGATCCAGCTCACGCAGAACCCCGGACCCCGGACCCGAGGCGCAAAGCTTCAGGCGCAAGCCGCAGTGATGGTCGCGCGAGTCGGACATTGCAACCAGCACCAGATGCACGTTGTCCGGGTCGGCGCTGATCAGGTCTTCGATCCACTGCCAGACTCCACCGCCCCAGGAATGCGTAATGTGCAGCGTCACCGGCCTGCCGTCGGCGATCGGCAAGGGCCCATTCGCGGTTTCGGCCATCCGCCGCAGACGGAGCCGAAGATGACCGTGGGGCGGCGCCGGCGTGACGTCTCTCGGGTCGGCAGGCGGCACCGGCTTGGGCTCCGGGTCCCTGACATAGCCGTCGTCCAGCAGCATGGCCTGGTCGACTCCAGGGGCGGCGGGACGCCCCCCGGCCAGTCGAGACGCGAGCAGGAGGCAATCGGACGGCGGATTGTCGAGGGCAACGGCCAGCGCATCGCTGGCCCAGTGAATCCGCTGAGCGACGTGATCTGGCAGGTCCGGCAGGTCCGCCAGCGGGTCGACGCGTGGATCGTAGTTGCCGGGGAAGGCGATCGCGGGATGCTCGTCCAGCAGCGCCGAGGCGCTTTCGAGCACCTCGGCGAAGCCGGCTGGAAGCTGAAGACCGGCGCGCAAAAGCAGCTGAGGCCTTCCGGGAAAATCGGCAGCAATCCGCGCAAGGACCTCCGGCTCGTCCCGGTACCGCTGTCCGGATCGTTCTTCCGTGCTGCCGTCGACGACGACAACGGGCGCGTCTTCGAAACCGGCGACGCCGAGCGACGCAACCGCACCCGTGACGGACGCCCCGGCCGGTGACCAGATCACCACCACCGGCAGCGCGGCTTCGTTGGATTCGTCGGGTGATGTCGTCATGGGTGGTTTCCGGTATCCGGCGCTTCGGCGCCGGCACGCGCATTCGTCGACCGGAATCTATAATCGACAACCATTGACTCCGAATCCGCACGAATGCAGCCGCCTATTATCCGACATCGATCGGCCCTTTGCTGACTGATATGAGTCGGCCGAAGCAAAAGCGCGCGCCGGGCGGCCGCGCACGAAAAGCCGACTCCGGCGGCCTGTTCAGCAGTCTGCTGCGCTTCGCTGTGCCGTTTGTCGCCGGGCTGACCATCGGATGCTTCGTCCCGTGGATCGTCTATCTCGACCACCATGCTGCCGAACGCTTCGTCGAGCGGCAGTGGAAGCAGGCCGGACGCGTCTATGCAAGGCCGTTCGAGCTCTACGCCGGACGCGCGGCCCGGGCCGAGGATCTCGAAATCGAGCTCCGCGAGGCCGGCGTGCTTCAGACGCGCCCGCTGCTGCCCGGCCGCTTTGCCCGCAGCGGCCGGCGCTTCACCATCTCGCTGCCCGAGATCCGCTTCGCCGATGGACGCCAGCCGGCGCGCACGGTGGTTGCGACGTTTTCCGGGAATCGTATCGAAACGTTGAGCGACGACCGCGGGAGTGCGGTGGACCTGATCCGCCTGCCCCCGGCCGAGCTCGGCAGCCTGCTGCCTTTCGACGAGCGGGACCGGACGCTGGTCCCGATCGCCGAATTCCCGACATTGCTGGTTGCGGGCATCCAGGCGGTGGAAGACCGCCAGTTCCGCTATCACCACGGAGTCGATCCCAAGGCGGTCCTGCGCGCGCTGGTCAGCAACCTGCGATCGGGCGAGGTCGTTCAGGGCGGCAGCACGATCACGCAGCAGCTGGTCAAGAACCTGTTCCTCACCGCCGAGCGCAGTCTGGTCAGAAAATTCAACGAAGCGATCATGGCGATCAGCCTGGAACTGCGTTTCAGCAAGGCCGAGATTCTCGAGGCCTACTTGAACGACGTCTACCTGGGCCAGCACGGCAACCAGGCCATCCACGGCTTCGGGCGCGCCGCCGAGTTCTACTTCGGGCTGCCGGTGGGCTCGCTGTCTACCGACCAGATCGCGCTGCTGATCGGGATGGTCCGAGGCGCTTCGTGGTACCACCCGGTCCGCAATCCCGAGCGCGCGACGGCCAGACGCAATCTGGTGCTCGGCATGTTCAGGGATACCGGCCTGATCGACGAGCAGGAATTCGAAAGCGCGGCAGAGCGCCCGTTGGGCGCCGGGGTCCGGCGCGTTGCCGGCCCGCGCAGCCATCCCGCATTCATGGACCTGGTCCGGCGGCAGCTGCAGGCCGACTACCGGGACGCCGATCTGCGCGAGAAAGGACTCAGGATCTACACCACCTTGAGCCCGCTGGCCCAGGCGCACGCCGAGCAAGCGCTGTCCAGCGGTTTGCAGACAGTCGAGTCGCAGCCGGGCAGTCTGCAGGGAGCGATCGTGCTGGCGCAGCCGGACTCCGGGGAAGTTCGAGCGGTGGTCGGCGACCGCTCGGTCAGACGTCCCGGATTCAACCGCGCGCTCGATGCGCGGCGTCCGGTCGGCTCGGTAATCAAACCGTTCCTGTATCTGCTGGCGCTGGCCGACCCGGACCGCTTTTCGCTGATCACACCGGTCGACGATTCGCCGCTGAGCGTAGCCCAGCGCGGGCGTGCCGACTGGCAGCCGAAAAACTACGATGAGGTGAGCCACGGCCGCGTGCCGCTGCTCGAGGCGCTGACCCAGTCCTACAATCAGGCCACCGTGCGGATCGGCCTCGACGTCGGCGTCGAGCGGCTGTTCCGGTTGCTGGAGCAGCTGGGCGTGGCGCCCGGTGACGCGCGCCATCCGGCGGCCTTCCTGGGCGCGGTCGACCTGAGCCCGATGCAGGTCACGCAACTCTATCAGCCGCTCGCCAGCGGCGGATTCTCCACCCCGCTGCGCGCCATCACCGACGTGGTCGACAGCTCGGGTGAATCCATCGCGCGCTACCCCATGCGGCTGCGCCCGATTCGAGAGCGCGGGGCGCTGGCGTTGCTGGACTTCGCGCTCGAACGGGTCGCCGTGGACGGCACCGCATCGAGCCTGCGCTGGCGCCTCGAGCGCGACGCCGCGCGTCGGGCCGGCGTCCGAGGCAAGACGGGGACTACCAGCGACCGCCGCGACGCCTGGTTTGCCGGCTACACGTCGCAGTGGCTGGGGGTGGTCTGGGTGGGTCGCGACGACAACCTGCCGGCAGCCGTCAGCGGCGCCGCCTCGGCGCTGCCGATCTGGGCCCGGTTGTTCGATGCGCTGCCGCAGCAACCGACCCGCAGATCGCCGCCGCCGGGAATCGAATGGTTCTGGATCGACTGGCCGGAACCGGCGCTGGCCGATCGGGACTGCGAGTCCGCGCGTGCAATCCCTTTCATTCCCGGATCGCAGCCGGTTTCCTATTCCGACTGCATGCGGGGCCGATGACCCTCACCCGGACACGAAGCGGACTCGTGCCAATCGGGCTCGTCTGACCGATCACTCGACCGGCCGCGCCACGACTTCGAGCCGCACCGATTCCCCCGGATGGCGCTGCATCCAGGTCGAATGGACTTCACCGTTGAATTCGTAGGCCACGTCGAATCCGGCGGGGTAGCTTCGCGATTCGTAGTCCACCTGGATTTCGCAGCGCTCGACCCTTGCTGACCGCACGTGGCGATGGCCGCGCCTCGAGGCGTCATTTCCGATCGACGCGCCCAGCGCTGCACCGGCCGCGGTCAGCGCCCGCCTCCCGTTGCCGTCGCCGAACTGGTTGCCGATCACGCCGCCGATGATCGCGCCGGCGATGGTGCCGGTGGCCGACCCGTG
>JGI12109J20283_10050431_pt1 | contig 19190 bp, 17 predicted proteins | sample ElkSlonscriptome_12_FD_20283 | JGI IMG/M metagenome (IMG submission 20283)
TGGCGTTTGTTCTATAGCGGGACGTCGGTCGACCTGCGGGCCACCTGCACCGCCGACATCGATGGCGATTGCACGCTCACCGTGTTCGACTTCCTGGCGTTCCAGAACCTGTTCGACGCCGGCAGCATCGAGGCCGACTTCGACGGCAGTGGCACGCTAAACATCTTTGACTTCCTGGCGTTCCAGAACGCGTTCGACGGCGGCTGCAGCTGACGACCTGCCCCACGAACAGCAATTCACCAGCCCGATACTTTCTTCTAGGCCATGGATGGCCTCACCCGTACATCTGTGGCCGTCCTCGTGCATACCTCCACGGTTGGCGCGCACGATGTGCCCGTGCTGCGACCGGATACGGCGCTGTTTCGCGTTCGGCATGCGCATTGCAAATGGCCTCGGTTGAATCAACTCCACTGCTTGCCAACCGAGGAGAAGAAAGAATGCAATGCACGCCCCTCACCGCCTCGATGACCATCGCTCTGGCCGCCGCCACGGCCTACGCCCAGTCCATCGTGACCGTGGACACCACCGAAGACGTGTCCGACAGCTTCGGCACCATCGCCGACCTGCCCGGACCCGACGGGGTGGTCTCCTTTCGCGAGGCCGTCCAGGCCGTCAACGCCACGCCCGGCACGCACACCATCGAGTTCGCCATCGATCGCGACCCGGCCGACCCGCTTAGCGATCTGCTGCGGCTCGAGGAATCGGCATTCGTCACGCTTACCCGCGCGGGTACCACGATCGATTTCCTCTCGCAGGCCCGCTACGAGGGCGCGCCCGACCCGACCGTGCCCGCGCTGGGCATGATCCACCTCAGCCCCGCCTTCGCCGGGCAGCCGGGCGTGGTGATCGGGGCGGGTAACTGCACCGTCATCGGCCTGGGCTTCATGAGCAACACCGACGTGTCCATCGAGGTGCAACTGGGCGACGAGAACCGCTTCTTCGCCAACCGCACCAACGGCATCGCCGTCCGGCCCGGCTTCGGCAGCGTCGTGACGGGGACCCAGATTGGCGGCACCGGCGACAACCAGGCCAACGACCTGGGCCTGGTCGAACTCGCCTGCGGTGCCAACGAGTCGGTGGTCGTGGCCAATCGCATCACGCAGGTTGCCATCACCGGCTCGCGCTTCTGCGCCGACGGCACGCGCCGCCCCTCCAGCAATCGCATCGGCGGGCCAACGCCCGAGGAGGGCAACCTCGTCAACGGCTTCGGACGCACCAGCGGCGAGGGCCGGCCAACGGGTGCGGGCGTCGAGGTCTCCTTCGCCCAGGGCACGCTCATCCAAGGCAACACCATCGGCACCAACGAGGCCGGCACGCAGCGCGCCAACTCGGGCGTGCAGGGTGTCTTCGTCTGGGATTCCATCGACACCACCATCACCGGGAACCTGATCTCGGGCATCCGCGCCCCGGGCGTCGCCGGCTCGGCGGGCCTGGTCTTCGGCCGCGCCATCCAGGTCACCGCCATCAACGACGCGGTGGCCGGCGTGGTCATCGAGAACAACCTGATCGGCACCGACCCGACGGGCACCAACCCCGTGCCCACATACGCGGGCATCGAGATCAGCCCCTCCACGATCACGCAACCCATCACCAACGTGCGCATCGGCGGCTCGACCGGCGACCTGGGCAACGTGATCGCCTTCACCGATCTGGACGGCATCCTGATCGCCGGCACGAACGTCGACGGCGTCGACGTGTCGGGCAACAGCATCTTCGCCAACGGCGAACTGGGCATCGACCTGCGCACCGTCCCGTCTTCGGCGGCCGGCGTAACACCCAACGACGACGGCGACGCCGACGAGGGCCCCAACGGCTTCCAGAACTTCCCCGTGCTCATTTCGGCGACCGTCGCCAGCAGCAACGCCCGCATCGTCGGCTCGCTGAACTCGAGGCCCTCGCGCAACTACCGCATCGACGCCTACGCCTCGCCGGCGGGCGACCCGTCCGGCCACGGCGAGGGTCAGGTGTGGCTGGGCGCCTTCGACGTCCGCACCGACGCCTCGGGCGACGCGGGCTTCGACGCCATCTTGCCGGCGCGTGGTGCCGACCAGACGTGGATCGTCTCGGCGACGGCCACCGACCTGGGCCGCCGCGCCACCAGCGAGTTCTCGGCCAACGTTGACGTGCTCGTCGGCGACCCCTGCCCAGCCGACCTCGACGGCGACGGCGAGCTCACCCTCTTTGACTTCCTGGCCTTCCAGAACCTCTTCGATGCCGGCGACCCGCTCGCCAACTTTGATGGCGACGGCAGCCTCACGCTGTTCGACTTCCTCGCCTTCCAGAACGCCTTCGACGCCGGCTGCTCGTAGGCCGCCATCCGCAAGCCCGCCGGGTATCCTCCCAACAACGTCCCCTGAAAGAGGCCCGAAGGAGGAACCCGCCTTGTCCACCAGCCCCGACATCATCGACTATCGCATCATCGGCGACGACATGCAGGCCGTCATCGTTACGCTCGACCCCGGCGAGGCCATGGTTGCCGAGGCGGGGGCGATGATGTATCTCGAGCCGGACATCGAGATGGCCACCCAGCTCTCGATGAAGGAGGGCGGGGGGCTCTTGGGCAAGCTCTTCGAGGCCGGCAAGCGCGCGGTCACCGGCGAGTCGTTCTTCATCACATACTTCCACAACCACGGCGGCGTGCGACGAGACTGCGCATTCGCCGCGCCCTATCCGGGCCACGTCGTGCCCATCGAACTCGGCGACCACGGCGGCGCGCTCATCTGCCAGAAGGACGCCTTCCTGTGCGCCGCCCGCGGCGTCACCGTCGACATCGCCTTCCAGAAGCGCCTGGGCGTGGGCTTCTTCGGCGGCGAGGGCTTTATTATGCAGCGTCTCAGCAGCGATACCGGCCAGGGCCAGGCCTTCCTCCACGCCGGCGGCACCACGCTGATGAAGGAGCTGGCGCCGGGCGAGAAGCTGCGCGTCGACACCGGCTGCCTGGTGGCGCTCGACACCAGCGTCGACTACACCATCGAGTTCGTTAAGGGCATCAAGAACAAGGTCTTCGGCGGCGAAGGACTGTTCTACGCCAGCCTCACCGGCCCGGGCACCGTGTGGCTGCAGACGCTGCCCTTCAGCCGCCTGGCCGACCGGGTGATCGCGGCGGCGCCCAGCCAGGGCGGCAAGCGTACGGGCGAGGGCAGCGTGCTGGGCGGGCTGGGGGACATGATCGGGGGCAATTGACGCAGCCCAGCGTTTCAGACCACCAGATTCTCACGAGCACCCTGGACGACGTCGTCGCTGCGAGGGAAGAGCGCAAGTCCGAGCGTGATCGGCCCGACTCGGCCTATAGATACATCAGGCCTACACGAGGAACACCGAGGACAGCCCCAGCACGCCGATGGGGTACGTGTTGAAGCCCACCGTCGTCGCCGCAGTCATGTATTGGAACAACGCAAAGTGCACGCGCTGCTCGACGGGTTCGACGCGCAAGGCCAGATCGGCCAGGAACAGCAGCACCGCGCCGATGGTCTCGATCACCAAGGTGAAGACGACGACGTTGCGTATGAACCTGGCGGGCTCGAATCCCTCGGGCAACAAGAACGCCGAGCGTATGATGCCCTTGCGTACATCCGATAGCTTCTGATGCCCCCCGTGCACCACGAAGCTGCCAAGCGTGGGTAGCCCAGGCCGCCCATCTGGATCAAGCCGAGGATGACCAATTCGCCGAAGAACGACCAGACCACGGGCATGTCAACCGTGATCAGCCCGGTCGTGCTCACGGCGCTGGTGGCCGTGAAGAGCGCGTCGAGAGGCCCGACCGCCTGACCCTCGGCCACGGCCACGGCCAACGCCATCATGAGCAACAGTCAGCCGAGCGCGACAAGCCGAACCGGCCGCATCCTTGCGAGGCGAACCATCAGGCGTCGAGGCGTACTGGTCATTCCTGCCCCTCCGGGTGGGTCCGGATCCCCACAAGCCGCGAGTAATCGTCCGACGAAATGCCCACAACGGGCCAACGAGCGTCCACGCGAGCGAGCCCGGGGTGAAACCTCTACACTCTGCAACGCCTGGGGCCGTTTCGCGGTATCCCCCCGTGGCCGTCCACGTCCAACCATCCCCTGGGAGTTGCCATGCCTCGCTTCGCGTTCCGAACCATCTTCGATCGCCCCGCCCGCACGTCGAGCCTCGTCGTGGCTGCGAGCGCCTTGGCGGCGTTCGCTCTGGCGGCGTTGCCTGCGTACGCCCTCGCCCAGGCCGGCCAGTCGCTGCGGCCGCCCGCGCCCGCCCAGCCCGCCGATCCGCCGGTGATCTCCAACTTCTTGATCGCCGGCCTGGTGCTCGTGAGCATCGTGGCCGCGACGGTCATCCCAGCCAAGCGCGGCCACCAGGACTGAACGCAAGAACACCGCCCACCTTTGGAGACGAATCCATGGAAGCGATTCCCACCAATCCCCAGCGTCGCGGCCGGCTGGCCGACCCACGCGTGGCCCTCGTGGCCGCCAACGCCGCGCTGCTGCTCGTGCTGGGCGCCGTCACGCTGGCCCCCGTGGCCGACGCGCAGCAGTCCCAGCGCCCGCGCGGCGAGTACATCGTGCTCGGCGGGCAGATGACCGGCTCGCCCAGCAACGCCGTCCACGTGATCGATACCTCAAACCAGGAGATGGTCTCGCTGCGTTGGAACCAGGCGAACAAGGCCTTCGACGGCCTGGGCTATCGCAACCTGCGGCAGGACGCCCAGGTCGGCCAAGGAGGTGGGCGATGAACGACGAGCGTGCCACCCGAAACAACACGCGCCCAAACAACACGCGCGGCACCATGCCGCTCCTCGCCAGCGCCCTGGTCCTGCTCGGGCTGGTCCTCGTGCAGGCCGGCCGAAGCGGCACCAATGGGGGACAATCCTCGCCCGTCGCGCCCGCCACGGCGCTCGCCGAGATGGCCACCATCGGTGGCGGCTACGCGGCAATGACCACCCAGGGCCAGAGTTCGAGCGAAGAACTGCTCTACGTCCTCGACCAGCGGGCCGAGCGGCTGATGGTCTACCGCGTCGAGAACCAGCGCGACGTGGTGTTGCAGCGCAGCGAAGATCTGGCGCGAGTCTTCGCCCAGGCCCGTGGCGCCGCAGGCGGCGGCGGGAGATAGATCTGCGCGCTCCGTCGCGGCCTCCAGCCGCGCACTCGCGCCCGCAAGCTCGGAGCCTCGTCGCCATTATGCCCATCGTCCCCCTGCCACAATTCGAATCCGACCTCGCCGAGTACACCGACGAGCAGGACCGTCTGGCCCGTGAGAAGCTCACGCCGCCCAAGACGGTCGTCTGCCGCTTCGGGTCGATGAAGCTCATCGGCGAGTTCCGATACCGCCTGGACGCCACGCCCGGCTGCGGCAGCAAGCTGGTCGTCCACACGTTCCGAGGCACCGAGATGGGCGAGATGCTCACCAGCACCTGCCCCAACAGCGGCTGCGGCAAGAGCATCTCGCGCAAGGAGATGCTCGAGTACATCGACGCCAGCGGCGGGCGAGACTTTCCCTTTTACGACAAGGGCCGCGTCATTCGCGTCGCCACGCCCGAGGACATGGACGCGCAGGCCGCGTGCGAGCAGCGGGCCCACGAGCTCAAGCTCCGGGCCCGCACCGTCGCCGACGACCTGGGCCTGACCATCCGCGTCGTGCAGGCCGAGCCGATCCTCGGCGGCGAGACGCTGGCGTACTACTACCTCGCCGACCAGCACGAGCAGGTGCTCCCCGGACAGTCCAAGCCCGACCACAAGCGCGGCCCCGACCCACGCCTCCAGGCCGGCACGCTCCGCGACGCCATGCAGCGCGAGGCGGACTCGTCTGGATCGGGCGGCGCGAGAGTGGAGGTCCGCCCCGTGGGCGCCCGCGACGAGGCCCGCCTCACCGCCGACTACGAGCGCTGCGGCCAGCACTGCTGCTGCAAGAACTTCCTCAAGGTTCTCAAGCCCGTCCCGATGCGCGCCGCCAAGCAGCAGAAGGCAACCCTGGACCCGCTGAAGATCTCCGGCCGCTGCGGCCGGCTCATGTGCTGCCTGCGCTACGAGGACGAGGGGTATCGCGAGCTGGCCGCCCGCCTGCCCAAGCGCAAGACCACCGTCGGCACGCCCGAGGGCGTCGGGCTGGTTTTGGACACGCAGATCCTCACGCAGCTCGTCTTGGTAAAACTCGACTTCGACGGCCGCGAGGTCGCCGTGCCCGTCGAAGAGCTGGTCGACCCCGCCGACGCACCCGACCCCGAGGCCAAGGCGGCCCAGGAGCGGTCGCGGGTGCGAGAAGAGGCACGCGAAGCCGCACGGGGGCGATCGGCGACGGCCGAAGGCGCCTCCTCTTCCCCCACCACCCGAAAGAAGCGCCGCCGCAAGAAGAAGCCAACCGGCGAGGGTCCGCGCGTGGCAAACGCAACCGAGACCGCCGCGCCCGACGGCCAGGCGAGCGAGACCGCGCCCGCCCGCAAGAAGAAGCGCCGCCGCACCAAGAAGCCGGCGGCCGACGGGCCCACCAGCAGCTCCACCAGCCCCCCCGACGGCCTGTCATCCAGCGCCGGCCGCCGGACCGAGGCGCCCGGCGAGGCCCCCAGCGAGGCCCCCAGCGAGGCCCCGTCCGATGGAACCGGCCCACGCAAGAAGAAGCGTCGCCGCCGCCGCAAGCGACGTGGCGAAGGCGGCCAGGGCGGCGATGGCGGTCAGGGCGGCCCGACCGAATCCGAGGACTAGGCCGCCTAAGGCGGTCGCCGTCCATAGGCCTGGACCGCGCCGGTCAAGGCCACCTTGACTCCCTTGGCCGGTCAAGGTAGCCTTGACTCATGCCCCAAGCACCCATCCGGCCCAAGCGCGAGCCGCTGCCCCACCTCCAGTTCCTGATCATCGCGATCATGGGGCACAGGAAGATGTCCGGCCGCGACATCCGCGAGGCCATGAAGGCTCAGGGCGCCCACAAGACCAAGGCCGCGGCCTACCAGCTCTTCGCCCGCATGGTCGACGCCGGCCTGCTCGAGGGCGACTGGGAGGAGTGGCTCGAGGACGGCGAGACGTACCGGCGCAAGGTCTTTAAGGTCACCGGGCAGGGACACCTGGCGTACGACCGCACGCGGGACTTCTATGAGAAACCGCTCGTTGCATTCGCCCGGGGCACGGCGCACTCGGGACTGGAGGCCCGGCCATGAGCGCGGCGCTGCATCCCAAGCAACACCCTTCGCCTCTGCGTCCGTCGTGCGTGTCGTGGCTGCTGGCGGAGTGGGCAGACGCCCACCTCATCGTGCCCTTCGAGGACGACGACGGCACCAACCCGGCGATCGAATCCTACCAGGCCGCCCCCGGCGAGCGTTGGCTCGTGCCCAAGCGGGTGGTCTACGCCCTCACCGTGACCGCACCGCAAGTCATTGGCTTCGCCCTGCTTTGGCTGGGCTTTCTCGGCGGATTCGGGTACTGGGCATACCAGATGGTACAGGCTATGCACTGGCTGATCGTTGTCTTGCTGCTGCCGGTGTGGCTGTACTTGTGTCTTCTGTTCGCCGCACCCGTTGGCTTCGCTGCCTACTTCACCTGGCGCCTCGCCTGGGCCGTCGCCACGCTCCCGGCGATGCTGCTGGCCGCCGCGGCGGTCGATCTGAGCGTGTCTGGTGGGAGCCTTGCCGCCCGGCACACGAGCCGTGGCATCGACGCCCTTGCGTCGATCACCCCACGCAAGGTCGAGCGCGTCGCCAAGCTCCTTGCCTTCCTGCTCCCGCCAAGCATCCGCGCCGACTCGTTCTTACCAATTTTCGAGGAGCTTCGTGAAGATTTCGCCCAGTACCGCAAGCGCTATATGACGCGCGGCGCCCGCGCGTGGCTCGCGGGCTGCTTCCTCGCCCGCGTCGTCGTGCTCTACCTCGACTGCCTGCGCCTGTGGGGCCTGGAGAAGTGGGTCGGCCCCCCGACTGCGAAGCTCTGGACACGCCTGCTCCGCGGGCTCGTGCCCTTGTTGATCCCGTACCTCCTAGCGGCGCTCGCGATGCTCCGATAGCGAAGGATGCGATCGCCGATCGCGGGCCTGCGGTCCGAATCCGCAGCGGTCCGATCGCCGTCCGGGGCACTCGGGTTTCAATCCAGGGTGCTGCGGCTTCCATCCAGAGCACTCGGGCTTCGATCCGGAGTGCTCCGGTTTCCATCCAGAGGGCTGCGGTTTCCATCCGGAGGGCTCAGGTTTCCATCCGGAGTGCTCCGGATCAAAACCGGAGGCCTCTGGGTCCCGGGCTTTCCAGCATGAATCGGACTCAAGACGGCCGAGGTAATCTCCGACAAGGGCCGCTTGCGGACGTGCCGACGCGCACTGCGGGCCAGGGTGAGGAAAAAAAATTTATGCCGTGCCGACCGCGATCAAGTCGGCCCCCGCGCTGGCCGACACACGGGTGTGCACGAGCCTATCGGGCCCCGCGAACGCATAACTCTCGGCCGCAATGGACGCGGCCACGCGGCGCTCGAAGAGAAGAAACGGAGCCGCGTATGCCTATCCCCACCAACCCCATCGACGCCCCCATCCAGTACCTCGAAGACCGCCTGCCCCTGTGGGCGGCCAACCCCGAGGCCGTGGGCCTCTCGGCTATTCAGGTCTCGGCGGCCGAACAGCTCACGCAACAAGCCCGAACGGCGTACGAAGACCACCGTGCGAAGGTCCTGGAGGCCAAGACGACCTTAGAAAATCGCGACGAGGCGATCACGAACATGCGCGACCTGGCCTCGGGGCTCATCGCCACCATCCGCGCCTTCGCCAAGGCCGGCAACGACCCCAGCGTCTACGCCGCGGCCGGCCTCCTGCCGCCCTCGGGTCCCACGCCCAGCCCCGACCCGGTCACGCCCACCAACGTGACGATCGGCCTTCGCCCGCAGGGGTTGGTCGAGCTGCGCTGGGAGGGCAGCCTGGCGCTGGGAACGTACTACGAGGTCCAGCGATCCTTAGATAACCAGCAGAGCTGGCAGGCGGTCGACACCGTGACCACGCGTCAGCTGCTCGACGGCGGCGTGCCCGCGGGCACGGCCCAGGCCAGCTACCGCATCCGCGCCAAGCGCCCGGCCTCGGGCGTGGGCAAGGCCGGCACCGACACCCGCGTCAGCCCGTGGACGGCCACGGTAGTCATTAGTTTGGGCGTGCCGGGGAACCAGGGCGTGCAGCAGATGAGTACGCCCGAGAAGAGGGCGGGCTGAAGCGCTCGCCATCGATGGGTCGAGGGTGACCGACGCCCGGGCGGCGTGGAGGACCACGGCGCTCGGGCTCTTGCATTAGGAGTCGCGGGTCGTCCGCGGCACGCTCCGCGCAGGCGCCGGACACCAACACGCCGCCAAAGCACGAGCCCGAGCCAACCAACCGACCCCCAAAAGCACAACCCACCACCCCAACACCCCCACGCCGCCCCACCCCTATCCTGCGGCCATGGCCGACACGCCCACCCCCCACGCCAAGAAGTCCCCCGCTGCCGCTCGCGACACGGGCCGCTTCTCCATCCGCGAGACGTTCTCGAGCATCATCATCGCCTTCGCCATGGCGTTCGTGTTCCGGGCCTTCGTCATCGAGGCGTTCGTGATCCCCACGGGCTCGATGGCCCCGACGCTGCTGGGCCAGCACATGGAGTTTGTGGGCGAGCAGACCGGGGCACGGTGGCAGGTTGGGCCCTGGAACGACGGCCAGGGCGGCGCCGCGGCCCCGCGCGTGACCGTGACCGACCCGATGACCACCAGCGACCCGGTGCGGCTGATGGAGGGCGGCGTGACCGAGGCCCGGCTGCCGGCCGATCGCGTCGAGGCGACCGTCGACCGCCTGCGGGCGGGCGATCGGATCCTGGTCCTCAAGTACCTGCCGCTGCTGTTCGAGCCCAAGCGGTACGACGTCGTGGTCTTCAAGAACCCCACCGACCCCACGCAGAACTACATCAAGCGATTGACCGGACTGCCCGGCGAGCAACTGGCAATCGTCGACGGCGACGTGTTCACGCGGCCGACGGATTCGCCCCCAACGCCCGCCGACCTGGACGGACCGGGCGGCACCTGGGGGCTGGCCGGCTGGGCCATCGCCCGCAAGCCCGAGGACGCCCAGCGGGCCGTGTGGATGCCCGTGCACGACACGGCTCGGGCTCCGATCGATCCGGTGCGCGACGGGTTCACGTGGTATCGCCCGCCATGGCGGCCTGTGGACGGCGAGGGACAGACGACCGGCGGCGCCTGGGAGGGCCTGGACGGCCGCACGCCCGAGCACACCGGCGCGGGCCAAACACGGCTGGCGTGGGACGGTCAGCAGTGGCCCATCGTCGACTACTACCCCTACAACGAGCGGTATCGCAGCACGGGCCAGCGGCTGAGCCCGCTGATGCCCCCGACCTTCGGTGTGGGCGACGTGCGGCTGCGCATGGGTGTCGAGCCGGTGGCCCAGGACCTGGAGCGATTGGCGCTGCACATCGAGACGCGCGGCCACTCCTTCCGGGCGCTGATCGAGAACGGCACCGCCCGCGTGCAGATGCGGCCCTTGGAAGGACTCGACAGCGAGGCGTGGACGACGCTGGACGAGGCCGACGTGGGCTCCTTGTCCGAAGGACGCGTGACCGAGGTCGAGTTCTGGCACGCCGATCAGGCGTTGTGGTTGTTCGTGGGCGGCTCAAAGATCGCCTACGCCCAGTACGACTGGGGCCCCGTCGAGCGGTACGAGCTGGCCACCGGCCTGCCGTTGGAGGCCCAGGCCCCGATCATCGCCCCGCCCACCGCCTATACACCCGCCAGCCCCTCGATCGAGCTCACCGGGCCGGCCCGGCTGCATCGGCTCGGGCTCGACCGCGACCTGTACTACCAAACTACGCGAGGCGGCCCGGACAGCCAGATGCCCGTCCGCGGCAGCCATCCGGCCCTGAACCTGGCCGTCCTGGGCGAGGGCCAGTACTTCGTCTGCGGCGACAATTCCGCCAGCAGCCAGGACAGTCGCCTGCTGGACGATCCAAGCGCCTGGGTGGCCCAGCTCGACGCCCCGGCGGGCATCGTGCCCGCAGAGCTGATGATCGGGCGAGCATTCTTCGTCTACTTCCCGGCCATCGAGCGGCGCGGAGCCCTGCCGATTCCCGGCTTCGGCAGACTGCGGTTCATCTGGTAGCGTCCGGCGCGGCCCGAGCCTGGGCAACCGGCCATGTTGCGGCTGGCTTCTCGACAACCACAAACGCTCAAGAATTCGCAAAACCCGCCATTTTTGGGCATTCTCTGGCATCGAACTGGCTACGGTTGCGTGAGAGAGCCCTTGCGACCTTGCGCACCACCAGCCCGGTGCCGAGGTCGCCAGGAGCCGACCCCCGACGGGCGGAGGAGCCTGCCGGGGGTTTCTTCTCGGCGTGATTCCTGGGCCATGTTCCTGAAACTCGCTCCGCAACGAGCAAGCCTGGCGCGTTGCGTCGTGTGTCGTCGTCTCGTGTCGGCTGACGTCACTTGGGCGAGCGCGGCGGAAAAACGCGAGATCCTCACGTCTTGGGCTTGAGTCCTCCCCCGTCGCGTTCCGATAGGCTTGCTGTGCAGACCATCGCCCAAGAGCCGTTCGACGCCCGCCAGGGCCTGACCCTCCCAAGGGGGCCGAGCATGCCGTCTTCACACGATGCGCCGCACACACCCGGCAGCACCCTTGCGCACGAAAAGTCGACGCTCCGAGCCCAGATGCGTCATGCCATGGAGGCGATGTCGAACGAAGACGCAGCCCGCCGAGCCGACGCCCTTGCCGAACGCGTGCTGGGTTGGGCTCCGCTGGCTAGTGCCCGTTGCGTGATGGTGTACCTGTCGATGGCCGGCGAGGCGGGCACGGGTGCGCTGATCGAGCGGCTGCTGGAGGCCGGGGTTGACGTGGCAGGCCCGCGCGTGGATTGGGACGCTCGAACCATCGCGCCCGCGCAGATCCAGGACGCGATGGCCGACGTGGTCGAGGGCCGGCTCGGCGTGCCCGAGCCGGCCCCGCATACTTCGGGCATAGCCGTCGAGAGCATCGACGTCGTACTGGTGCCCGCGTTGGCCTTTGATCTGCGGGGATTCCGGCTGGGCCGAGGTGCGGGGTTCTACGACCGCTTCCTGGCTGACGTGCGCCGGCGCGGTCTGGCACTTGGCTACGGCTACGAGGCCCAGGTTGCCCAGCGCGTGCCCACAGAGCCTCACGATGCCAGGCTGGATGCGCTGGCCACCGAACGTCGGCTGTTAGAGTTCAATGGACCGCGCATCGCCGCGGTGCTTGAGGCCGAACGCCGCGCGCAACACGACTAGGCTGGCACGAACCTGAAGGATTCGGGCGCGGCCGAACTGCCGCGTTCAACAGAAACGCACGGAGGTCGCATGTCGCTGCCATCGCAAGGAGGGATCGGGTTCGGCGGGGCCACGCGTGGGCGCCGCCGCCGTGGAGGTCGAGGGGGCCGGAGCGGTCCGCGCAAGTTGCTGGCTGCCGTATTCGTCGTCGCGATCGTCGGCGGCATGGCATGGATGTTCTGGCCATCGGACGATTCGCCAGCCGCCGAAGATGCCTCGATCGCCACCCCGGCAAGGCTCGCACAAGCCGAGAAGCCCGAGGACCACGCGCGTCGGCCCCGCGGCACCACCCCTGTTCGTCCGGACACAGCGATGGGCTCAATGACTGGCTCAGCGACGGGCTCAACGCCGTCTGGCACGCAGGCCGCTGCACGGCGAGAAGATTCGGCCGTACGGCAGGCCGCGACCCAACAGCCACAGAGGCGAACGGTCTCGACGCCCGACGCAAGCGAGCGTCAGCCATCCACCGTGCTGGCAACACCGGCACCAGAAGAGACCGTCTACGCACCACCCGCCCAGCCCAGCGCTGCGGTGGCCACGCTCATCGAGCGGGCCGAGGCAGCCATCCGAGCGAACGAACCCGTCGCAGCCCGCGAGCACTACAACCGCGCGCTGCTCAGCGATCGGGCCACCGCCAGCGATCGGGCGCAGATCCGCCAGCAGATGGCGGCACTCAACGAGGACCTCATCTTCTCCCCGCGCGTGTATCCCGACGACCCTTTCGCGACCGTGTACGAGGTCAAGAGCGGCGACTCGCTCTCGCGCATCGCACAGCGAGAGGGCGTGGCGGCCGAATGGCTGCTCATCCAGCGCGTCAATCGCCTGGCCAATCCCGGGGGCATCTTCGCCGGCCAGAAGCTCAAGCTCGTCCGCGGCCCGTTCCACGCCGTGGTCAGCAAGTCGGCCTTCCGCATGGACGTCTACGTCGGCCCGCCCGGCGACGTCAGCCAATGGGTCTACGTCCGCTCGTTCAAGGTCGGGCTGGGCGAAGAAGACGGCACGCCGATGGGCGTATTCACCGTTCGCCGCCACAGCAAGCTGATCAATCCCTTCTGGCGCAACCCACGGACCGGCGAGGAGTTCGCCGCCGACGATCCCGACAATCCCATCGGGGAGTATTGGATCGGCCTGCAAGGGCTTGGTCAGGCCGAGACCTTCAGCGGCTACGGCATCCACGGCACGATCGAGCCCGACAGCATCGGCCAGGAGATGTCCATGGGCTGCGTTCGGATGCAGCCCGACGACGTGGCACTGGTCTACGAGTTGCTCAGCGAGCAGATCAGCGAGATCCACATCGTCGAGTAGGCCGCACCAAGCATCACCCACACGCCCAGGCAACGACCCGGGGTTTTTGTTGCGTGCGCTCGCCTTAGCGGCAGAGCGTTTCTTCGGGCCTGAGATGGTTTTGCTTCCTATAATCACTGTCCGCATTTTCGGGGTTCTTCCGGGCATCCGGTAGCCCCGGCTACGCCGAGAGGATCTATGGCCCAAGACGACGCCACCACCCCCGACACGACCGCCGCCCAGACCCCCAAGAAGGGCGATTATGGTGCAGAGCAGATCAGCGTACTCGAGGGACTTGAGGCCGTCCGCAAGCGTCCGGGCATGTACATCGGCGGCACGGGTGTAGGCGCACTGCACCACTTGGTGTACGAGGTTGTCGATAACTCCATCGACGAGGCCATGGCCGGGCACGCCAGCATCGTTCAAGTCACGATCCAGGCCGACGGCTCCATCCGCGTGGTCGATGACGGCCGCGGCATTCCGGTCGATCCGGTGAGGAACGACGATCCAACACTCAACGGGAAGAGCGCCGTCGAGGTTGTGATGACCAAGCTGCACGCTGGCGGCAAGTTTGGGCAAGAAGGCAGCGCCTACAAGGTCTCCGGCGGGCTCCACGGCGTGGGTGTGAGCTGCGTCAACGCGCTCTCCAGCCTGCTCGAAGTGGAGGTCTACCGCGACGGCAAGGTACACGCCATGGCATTCGAGCGAGGGCACGTTGCCGAGCCGTTGCGCGTGGTTGGCGACGTGCCCGAGAGCAGCACGCGCACCACGGGCACGAGCGTGACGTTCATGCCCGACGCCGAGGTCTTCCCGATCACCGAGTTCAGCTTCGACACGCTGGCCAACCGCCTACGCGAGCTGTCGTTCCTCAACCCGGGCGTGGTCATCCGCCTGCGCGACGAACGCGTTGACGCCGACGGCAAGCCGCGAGACGAAACCTTCAAGGCCGAAGAGGGCTTGCTCGCGTACGTGCAGCACCTCATGAGCGGCAAGACGGCCGTGTGCGTGCCCATCCACATCCGCAAGGAAGACGAAGAGCGTTCGATGGTGTGCGAGGTCGCGCTCCAGTACCACGACGGATACAACGAGACGCTGCTGACGTTTGCCAACAACATCAACAACGTCGACGGCGGCACGCATGGCCAAGGCTTCAAGGTCGCGCTCACGCGCACGCTGAACAGCTACGCCCGCAAGGCCGGCATCATCCGCGAGAAGGACCCCGTGCCCGGCGGCGACGACCTGCGCGAGGGGCTGATCTCGATCATCTCCGTCAAGCTACCAGATCCAGCCTTCAACAACCAGCCCAAGGAGAAGCTGCTCAATCCTGAAATCGAGCCCTTCGTCGCCCAGGCCGTCAGCGAGGCGCTGGGCACCTGGCTCGAGGAGCACCCCACCGAGGCCAAGCGCGTGTGCATGAAGGGCATCCTGGCCGCCCAAGCCCGCGAGGCGGCGCGAAAGGCACGCGAGTTGACACGGCGCAAGAGCGCGCTCGACTCGGGCTCCATGCCCCACAAGCTCAGCGACTGCAAGACCAAGGACGTCGAACGCAGCGAGTTGTACCTGGTCGAGGGCGACTCGGCCGGCGGCAGCGCCAAGCAGTGCCGCGATGTCGAGACTCAGGCGGTGCTGCCGCTCAAGGGCAAGATCCTCAACGTCGAGAAGGCGCGCATCGACAAGGTGCTGGGCTTCGAGGAGATCCGCACGATGGTCGCCGCACTCAAGTGCGGCATCGGGCCGGACTTCGACCACAGCAAGCTGCGGTACGGCAAGGTCGTCATCATGACCGACGCCGATGTCGATGGCAGCCACATCCGCACGCTGCTGCTCACGTTCTTCTTCCGGCAGATGCCCGAGCTTATTCGCCGCGGCCGCATCTTCGTGGCACAGCCGCCGCTGTACCAAGTCTCGCGCGGAAAGAGCCATCGCTATGTCATCAACGACCGCGAACTGAGCGCCATGCTTACTGCCGAAGCCATCCAGCACGCATCGCTGGTTGTGCGCAAGCCGTACGACGAGGCCGACCTCCCGCCCAACGGCGAAGCGCCCATCGAGCTTCGTATCGAGGGCGAGGACGTGGCCAAGGCCGTCAAGCTGCTCGAGCGACTGGCCGAACTCAGCATCGTTGCCGAGCGCCGTGGTGTGAAGTTCCTCGATCTCATCGCGTCGCGGCACCAAGCGACGCGGGACGCGAGCGGGCTACCAACCCACCGCGTGGCCTGGCGAGGCGGTTCGGCTTGGGCGTGGAGCGAGAAAGAGGCGCTCGCGATCGTCCAGCAACGCGAGCTCCGGCTCGAAGAGGCGGCCGAGCCGGAGAGCACTCCACCTGCTCCCGATGCGCAATCGGGCAACGCGCAGGAAGCTTCGGCCAACGGCGTGCCCGAGGTGCCAAACCGTCCTATTGCCACGATTCGCGAGCTGCACGAGAACCGCGAGCTCGACGCGATCTTCAGCCAATTGTCCGACCTGGGTCTGGACATCGCCGACTGGGACCTACGCCAGGAAGAGGCCGTGACCGGCGAGAAGCTGCCCGCCCGCTTCGCCTGGGAAGTGCACTCTGCCGGCAAGGCCGACTCCGACACGAGCTCGGACAAGGTCCGAATCGCCGAGGCCGCGAATCTCGCATCGATCGTGCCAGCGCTGCACGATATCGGACGCAAGGGCATCGACATCAAACGCTTTAAGGGGCTCGGCGAGATGGACGCCGAGCAACTCTGGGAGACCACCATGGATCCCAGCGTGCGCACCCTGATGCGGGTGACGATGGACCAGGCGGCGAAGGCCGAGACACTCTTTACGACGCTGATGGGCGAGCAGGTCGAGCCCAGACGCAAGTTCATCGAGGAGCACGCATTGGAGGCGAAGAACCTCGATATATAGGGTTGATAACTCGTCCTACGCGATGGATCTTCTTCCGCGAAGTTTCCCCATTGCAACGCAAGTCTTGTTATCGCATGGCCGATAGCAACTGCGGCACGCGGGAGGAGCTATGGCGAAGGACCCCAAGCAGTTCGATAACCAAAGCAACACGCTGCACCTGTCATCGGATCGGCTCAGCGTCCTTATGGACGAACTCGATCAGATGAGCGAGAGCAAGTCCGCCCGTCGGAGCCATGCCCGGCTTGAGTACCGGCGGCATGCCGTCGAGGTCGAGGTGTACCAACCCAGCGGCGGGAGCGTGGGCTTCTGCGTTGCATGCCGCAACATCTCACGCGGCGGCATGAGCGTACTCCACAGCTCATACATGCACATCGGCACCAAGTGCCGTCTCAAGCTCCGGCATAAGGAAAACGGCGACCAATGGATCGTGGCCGAGGTCGTGCAGTGTCGTCACGTGACCGGCCGTGTGCACGATGTCGGGCTGCACTTCACGCGCGAGATCGACGTGAACGACTACGTCCGGCTTGATCCGCTGAGCGAGACGTTCTCACTAGAGCACGTCGAGCCCGGGAAGCTCAAGGGGCGAGTGCTGCTGGTGACCGCTAGCGTCATCGAGAAGAAGCTCGTCGAGGTGTATCTCTCCGAGACCGCGCTCCGCATGGTCCACGTCGAGAGCTATCAGGAGATGGCGTCGCAGCTCAGCGAACCATTCAATGTCGTGCTGTGCGATTTCGACATGGACGCCGCAGGGGCCCAATCGCGAGTTCTCGAGCTTCGTGCGGCTGGCCACTCGCTGCCGGTGATCGCAATCTCAGGTGACACCTCGGTCGATGCCCGCGACTCCATCCGCGAAGCGCGCGCCAGCGCATTCGTGCCCAAGCCCATCGAACGTGACTCGCTGCTGCGTGCCTTGGCTGAATACCTCATCCTCGACCGCAAGTGCGATGGCGCCGAGCAGGTGCAGCACACCAAGCAAGAGACCGATCCCTCGCTCAAGGCTCTCGCGGAGCTGTTCGCCAAGGATCTGCAGCAGTTTGCCGAAGAACTCGCCACGGCGGTGACGCAAGACGACGAGAAGAGCCTGCGGTACATCTGCGCCCGAATCCGCGGCACGGGTCCACTGCTGGGCCATGGCGCCATTGCCGACTCCGCCGCCCGTGTGATCTCAACCCTGGATGAAGAAGCTTCGATCGCGGCCGCTCAAGAGGCGATCAATACGCTCATCGGGTTGTGCCGGCACGCCAAATCGGCCGCCTAGCGCTCGACCGACACCGTGCAGCGGCCCACAATGCCACGTGCCGAGCCCCGCGAACCAGATTTCCTCGGCCCTAGGCGTTGCGATCCGCAACGTGCACGAACTCTCGGGCGGCTGCATCTCGCGTGTGATGGCGGGCAACGCCGGCGAGTACGGGGAGATCGTCGCCAAACTGGGCGACTCCGTTGGCGACCTCACGATCGAAGCAGAGATGCTCGAGGATCTCGCTCGACTGACGCAGCTTCCGGTGCCGCGTGTGCTCCATTCGGCCAAGAGCCTACTCGTGATGGAACGCCTGCCCGGATCGCCAGGAGCGTCCCAGGCCGCCCAGCGCCACTTGGCCGAACTGGTCGCCGAACTGCACGGCGTCGGCGGTTCCAGCTACGGCTACGTACGCGACACTCTGATTGGCCCTCTCCCACAGCCCAACCCAGCGATGGACCGCTGGGCCACGTTCTTTGCGCAGCACCGGCTGATCCATTTTGCCCAGATGGCACACGATCGCCGCACCTTGCCTGCCGGCGGGCTCGAACACGCCCATCGCCTCGCTGAAGCCATCGAGCAACGGCCCGAGAACTTCGTTGCCGAAGGCCAGCCGTCGGTGCTCATCCACGGCGACCTGTGGTCTGGAAACATCCTCAGCGATGGAGATCGCATCACCGGACTGATCGACCCGGCGATCTACTACGCCGACCGCGAGATCGAACTGGCGTTCATGGACCTCTTCGGCGGCGTTGGTCCGGCGTTCTTCGAGCGATACCACGAACTGCGGCCGATCGCCGGGGGTTTCTTCGAGCGGCGGCGTGCGATGTACCAGATCTACCCGCTGCTGGTGCATGCCGTGCTGTTCGGCGGCGGCTACGGGGCTCGCGCCGTAGACGCGATGCGGCGGACTATGGCGAACGCATAAACGGCCCGATCAAGGCCGATTGCTTCGAGAAGGGTGACTGACGGGATTCGAACCCGCGACCCCCAGGACCACAACCTGGTGCTCTAACCAACTGAGCTACAGCCACCATCTTGGCTACGGGAATGCTCCAACGGCGTGGGCACCCGAGCGGTAACGCTAGCACGCGATCGGGCCGTGGCAAGCGCCCTCGGGGCATGGCCTGGGCTCCAACGGCGAGCTACCCTTTCTATTACCATCTTTTTGTGCCCATGATGCACCGTTCCCGCCGGCCCGGAGACGCATTGCCGATGCCAAGCCAGACGCTCGCCAGCCTCGACCTTTCCGCCGATCGCACCCTGCTCAACCTTCCCCCGGCCGCGCTGGTCGAGCTCGCTCTGGAGGCAGGCGAGGGTCGACTGGCCGCCGATGGAGCGATGGTCTGCCTGACCGGTGACCGGACCGGGCGCAGCCCGACGGACAAGTACCTCGAGGACACCCCCGCGATCCACGACAAGATCGACTGGGGCAAGGTCAACCAGCCGTTGACGCCCGAGCGATTCGAACTGGCCGAGCGCATCGCCACCGAGCACCTCAACAGCCAGGACAAGGTCTACTGCTTCGAGGGCTTCGCTGGCGCCGACCC
>JGI12109J20283_11074766_pt1 | contig 19189 bp, 12 predicted proteins | sample ElkSlonscriptome_12_FD_20283 | JGI IMG/M metagenome (IMG submission 20283)
CCGGCAATAATCGGCGGTGAGATCCAGCCCCAGCACCTGGCAGTGGTGCTCCCGGGCCAGATAACGGGCCGCGCCGCCGAGCCCGCAGCCCAGATCCAGCACCCGCCAGCCGGGGGCTACGCCGAGGAACCCGGCCAGGGCGCGGGTGGCCTCGGCGCCGCGCACGTGGAACTCGTCCAGCGCTGCCCAGTGCCGGGGCGACAGTGCGCCGGCCTTGGTCTCCAGGGTGGCTAGCGCCTGCTGCACCGCGGCCAGCAGATCACTGCCCGCGTAGTGGGTGCCGAGGCTATTGTTGAGGACGCAGCGGTTCATAGGGCCACCTGCGGATTTCAGGGTCACCGACTCGCAACCACCGGCGGTGCCTCGTGTCTATCGGCTTCATGTCTACTTACGGGTTCTCCAGCTCCGGGGGCGTCGCTGATCGGGAAATCGGCGAGCGAATCGCTATTCTACGCTACCTGATGATTGTCGGGATCGTGTTCCTGCACGTACCACCCCACATACCGGTGGAGGCGGTGGGGACGGGGCTGTTCGAGAGTATCCGCGCCTGGGTGCAACACGGGGTGTTCCGCGCCGCAGTGCCGGTGTTGACAACGATCTCGGGTTATCTGCTGTTTCGCGGCGCCCTGGATCGGGACTTCCCGCGCTTGCTCCGGAAGAAAAGCCATACCCTGCTGCTGCCGCTGGTGGTGTTCAATCTACCCGTGGCCCTGGCGGTGATGTACTTGCAAAGCCGCGGCGCGGGAATTCATGACTTCAGCCACCAGCTTTATCCGCCGACCCTGGCCGGCTGGGGCGACGCGCTACTGGGGCTGCGAGGCATTCCGGTGAACCCGGCGCTGCATTTCCTACGAGATCTATACGTGCTCAGCCTGCTCTCGCCGATCCTCGGCTGGCTGGCCCGGCGCTATCCAGCGAGTGGCTTGCTGGGACTGCTGGCGGTGTCGTGGTGGAATCTGGACGGTGGGCTGGTGCTGCGAACCAGCATGCTGCTGAATTTTTATCTCGGCGCGCTGATGGTGGCCCGGGACTGGGACCCGCGGGGGCTGGATCGCTGGCGTTGGCCACTGCTGACGGGGTTTCTGGCGCTCAGCGTGCTGGCGGTGGCGTTTCAGGATCAACTGCTGTACTGGCTACGGCTCAGTGCGCCACTACTGGTGTGGCCGGCGGCGGCCCTGTTCACCGGCACCCGGCCCGGGGTTTTCATGATGGGGCAATCTCCCAGTAGTTTCTTTATCTACGTCTGTCACGCGCCACTGCTGTTCGGCGCCTGGCTGCTGTACCGACAGTTGCTGGCGGAAAGCCTCCCGTACTGGCTGTTCTGGTGGGTCTCGGCCATCCTGGTGATCGTGGCGCTACGCCAACTACATCGACTGCTCAGTGCCCGCCTGCCCACCGCCTCGCGACAGCTGCTGGGCGGACGATAACGCGGCCTCGGCGCCGCCGGATCCCAAAGGGCTGGAAGCTCCAGAGCGGTGCGACCTGGGAACCACGCAAGCATTGGACGGTTCTTTCCGACCCATGATAAGCAGCAAACCCCGCCGGAGCGGGGTTGCAATGTCAGGCACGGTGCCGATGCACCGCTTATCCGGGGGTCAAGCGCCTAGCCCACGCACCGCTGGCGACGCCGCAGGCCCAGACCCAGCAGGCCGAGGCCGAACAGCGCCAGGGTGGCCGGCACCGGTACGGGGGTTTCAGAGGGGGTGGCGGCGATCATGGAGGTGAGGCGCATGGCATCGCCACGCCTTGAATCGGTGATGAAATCATCACCGAAACCGGTGGGAACCCCACTGAAGGGAGCACTGAAAAGATTGAAATCCTGAAAGCCCGCCTGACCCACGAGTTCCGTAGTGAAGTCCACCGGCGGGCCTGCTCTCCAGATCAACCTGTCAAAATCCACGATACCGAAAGTGCCATTGCCGCTACTGGCGCCGCTCACCGTGACACTCAGTGCGGTGACACCGAAATTCGCCAGGGTATCGAGTCTGAAGCCGGGATTCGGCAACGTGGTCCGGTCCAGGGTGATGCTGCCGAGCGCCGAGGCGGTGTTACCGAACGGCGAGCCGTCCCACAGCAGGTCGAAAGTGATGGGCGCGGCCTGGGCCACCGGGCCGATCAGCAGGGGTAAGGACACAAGGCCGGACAGGACGAGACGGCCGAAATCGCGAAGGAGAGTTGTCATGGTCATGTTACCGTTGTCGATGAGGGGTATCGCAAACGGGGAAAGTCGTGTCGCCACCCTTCTTGATGGGGGCAGTCGATTGCACGGAGTCGTGGGCAATCGTCGTGCCCGGCCTCCGGGAGGCGCCGATGGCATCGCCAGAGGCGCGTGACGACGCTTCAAGGGGAGATGATTTTCCATTTCATAACATTGAATTACGAGAAATCACCGTTCTCCGCTGGATGAACCGGGCAGAGTGTCGAGCGCGTTTCCGGGTAGCCCCGAACATCGGCGCCCTTCGCAAAATGCCTCGCTGGATGCAAGCCATAGCGTTTTGAAAACCCATGGAGGTTCAGTATTCGGGGGGCGTTGGCTGTGTCGGCGACTCCTGCCGGGGGGCCGCTGACGCGGCCTCAACCCGCCCGCTCGGCCTGGATCAGCAGGTTGCGGGGCGTCAGATGATGTTCGCAGAAGGTGCCGAGGCGCACCCGGTAACCCTGCTCGGCCAGATACAGCGCCCGGTCCAGCACCAGCCAGATCTCCAGCGGGCGGCGAAACAGATGGCGCACCAGTTCCATGCGCGAGATATCCAGACGCCGTTCCCGCCCGGCCCGCTGGAAGCGGGCGTAGTCCACACCGGCAGGAAGATCCAGTTCCCAGCGCGCCGCCGCCAGCCGGCAGAAATCCTCGAAGCGTTGGTTCAGCAGGCTCTTGGGAAAGTGCGGCAGGGGCCGGTAGAGGTCCTCTCCGCCGATCTCCCGTTGCAGCAGATCCGCGCCCAGACGCCAGTCCACCTCGCGATCGCGCAGCCGGCGCACCCGCCGGCCGGCGGTGACGGTCTCCTGCAAGGGCAGGCGTAGATGGCGCTGTTCCAGGCGCAGTTCACTGTCCCGGGCCGGGCCGGACAGGGGCCGGTAGACAGGCTCCGGGATCAGGTTATAACAACAGGGCGAGACGCTGAGCCGCGCCACCCCCACGCCGCTGGCCTCGCGCAGTAGCCTGAGGTGTAACTCGCCACAGGCGTGCAGGGCCACCGCGTGCTGGGCCGGGCGTAGATGGCCGGATGCCGCCTCGCCCAGCACGTCCACCGAGTGCAGGCGCTGGGGGATGGCCAGCCGCCCGGCCAGTCGGGCGCCGGCCTCGCAGAGTTCCGGGCGGATCTCCAGGCTCTCCACCGACTGGCCATCGCGGCTGGCCAGCAGTCGCCCCAGATGGCCCTTGCCGGCGCACCACTCCAGGTACGGATGGGGCGAGGTGGGCAGGCAGTCGGCAAACGCGCGGATCTGCTGCCACTTACGCCCCGGTACCCGGTGGTCGATATCCCGCACCAGCGCCACCTCGCCGTGGACCGGGGTCAGCGGCCCCACCGCGCCGAGGGCATGGATCGTCGATGCTTCCGGCAGATGGTCCGAGAGCGCCGCCGTCAGGGCCGCCGGGTCGGCCTCCAGTTGCGCCACCGCCGCCCCGTCCAGACGCCGCAGCCAGCGGGTCAGGCCGGGGCGCTCGGCTTCCCAGGGCAGGCATAGATGGGTGAAGGGCTGGAAGCGCCAGAGCGGTGCATGGGCTGTCAGGGCATGATCCAACGCCTGGAAACGGGCTAACATGGTAACGACCTTGCCGAACATCAGGTGGTGGCCCCGGGAATAATCCATGAAAATCGTTCGAATTTGCGTTCGGGTTGCTTGCTGCGACGGAATTTCAACCGACTCATCCGCATCACGATGTAGAATTTACAGGTTAAAAGTTTCCAAAAGCGACCCCATAAATCCCAGGGCCATAAAGAACTCAGACATTCCTTGCACCGAGATCCTCGTTTTCCGGATGCTCTACACAAATCCAGAACGTTCCAGAGGAATACATGATTACACCACGGTGTTTTTGGTTTCGTGCTGCCCTTATCTTATTCTTCTTCCAGGGTTTCAGTGCAGCGCTGGTAGCCCAGTCGACGCCCACCGGAATCGATCCGGCAGCCGCCTCGCCGGAGGCCCTGATCCAGCAAACCGGCCAGGCCGTCGCCGCCCTGGAGGCCATCACCCAGCGCCTCTCGGAACTCCGCGCCCAGGAAGCCGAACTCTCCACGCGCCTCACGGATAACGCCCGCGAGCGCCAGGCGCTGGCGATTCCAGAGCCCCCCGTCATGACAGAATTTCCCACCGACAGCACCGCCGCCGAGGCCCTGCTGGAAACCTGGGACGCCCGCCTCGCGGCCCTGGAGCAACGCCGCAGCCTTAACGAATCCCGCCGCGCCCTGGCCCAGGAACACCGGGATATCGCGCTGGTGCTGAGCGACGAGACCCGGCTGGCCGGGGAGGCCAGAAACAACCTGGCACCACGCCTGGAGACCCTGGCGCGGCGCGTGGAAACGGGCGAGATCGACCCGGCCGATCTGCCCGAACCGGTGGTCGCGGCGCTGGATGGCGCCGCCGGGGCCGATACCGCCCCCGCCACCCCCGAGGACTGGTCCGCCGCGGCCGCCCGGGACGCGGTGCTGATCCAGGAGACCAACGCCGCGCTGGCCGAATCCAATGAATTGATAGCCGCCACCACCCGGGGCCAGCGCCGGGCCACCCGCTGGCTCCAGGAAGTGAACCGGCGCCAGCAACTGCGCCAGGAATTCCAGGCCCGGGAGAGCGCCGACCTGCTGGCCCGGCTGAACACCGAACTGGGGGAATGGCAGAACGCCCTGACCACCCTGGAAGAGCGCCGGGAATTGCTCTCCGCCACCGAGGCGGAGCTGGAGACCCGCCGCGAGGCACTGGAAGCCATCGCCCCGCCCTCCCCCGACACCGTGGCGCCCGGCACCGCGACCATCGAGAGCCTGCGCCTGGCCCAGGAAGCCCTGGCCCTGGCCGAGGCCAACCTGGCCTACCGGGACAACCGCCTGGAGGAGTTACAGCGCATTCAGTCGGAAGCGACGGCGCTGGTGGAACAACGCCAGGCGTTTCACGAGGCCCTGAACGAGAGCCTCGACGAGGGCATCGAACTGGCGGTGATCGGCCGGCTGCTGGCCGACCGCGCCGCCGAATCCAGGCAGACCATGGACCTGCCCAACACCGTCGGGGACGGCAGCCTGGACCGGGAAATCGACCGGCTACGCCGCCTGTCCATCGGCCTGAACGAGGCCCAGGCCGAGGTGGAGGCGGCGCTGGCGGCCCTGGACGAGGCCGTGGAGACCGCCGCCAGCGCCCGCCAGGAGGCCCAGGCGAGCCTGGACAATGCCCAGACGGCGCTGGCGCGAGAAGAAAGCTGGGTGTCGTTCATCCGCGAGGTGGAAACTCTGGACAACGACGCCCTGCTACAAGCCTTCGCCGATACCCTGGCGAGTCTGGCCGACACCCTGGCCATCGAAACCGAGGTCCAGGAGGGCGTGGCACAGATCCAGGCCCAGGCCGACACGGCCCGGGAGGCTTACCGCAACAATTTCGACCCGGTGGTGGTGAGCGCCAGCGAGCGTACCGGGGCCTTCACCGAGTGGTACCAGGGCCAGGGACTCGACCTGCTGGCGGATCCGGAGGCGCGGGACACCGGGGCGCAGGACGAGGCCGCCACCGACGAGACGACCGCCGCACCCGCCGCACCCGCCGCCAGTGCCGAGCCCACCGCCGAGGCCGCCCCCGCCCCGAGCAACGCCGAACGCTGGCTGGCGGCCACCCGGAATCGCCGCGACCAGCAGGTGCTGCGCCGACTGAACTACTACCAGGACAATGGCGAACTGCGTATCCAGCTTCTCAACGTGCTGACCAACCTCGAATACCAGCTGGAACAACAACGACAGACCGCCGCCGAGGCCCTGGAACTGGCCCGTCGCGCCTGGGGCAGCGCCACCGCGCTGAACACCCGGGTGCAGCGCGGCGAGTTGGACGCCGGGCAGCTACCGGCGGAGATCGCCGAATGGGAAAACCGCGATCAGGTGGTGGCCCTGCGGGATCGGGTGGATGACCTGAGCCAGCAGGTGGCGGCGGTGGTGGCCGAGCGCGACGGCCTGGCCGGCACCGGCGCCCGGGGCTATCAGGCGCCCCTGGACGCGTGGGCCACCAACCTCACCGAGCAGGCCGAGCAACTGTCCGATTACCTGGGACTGGTGGAGCAGTTCAACGCTATCGAGAGCCGCGAGGAACTGGGCGAGCTGGAGGCGCGGATGCTGGAGCGCGAGATCGTGGAGCGGATCCGCGCCGATCTCGGCGTCTACGATGCCCTGGATAATTTTTTCGCCACCTCCGAGACCGAGACCCTGGACGAGTTGCTGCGCCGCTATTACGAGCGGTTGATCCTGCTGGAGCGGCGGGTGGCCAATCTGGACAGCCGCGAGGAAGTGCTCACCGTCCTCACCGAACTGGTGGAAACCTCCCGCGACTACCGGCGGGAGTTGCTGGAGGCCATCGGCGTCACCCTCGAGGAAGCCGAGGCGGCGCTGGATGCCCGCACCACCGCCGTGAAGGTGGCGTTGGATCCCGGGAATGCCGCTACCCTGCTGGCGGCCTTCGAGGAGCGCAGCGGCGCACCCCTGGACCCGGATCTGATCCCGACCCTACCCGCCGACGGCGACGAGGCCGCCCTGCGCGAGGACCACAACGCGCTGGTCATGTCCCTCCAGCAGCCCTGGAGCCGGCTGGCCGGCTACCGCACCTGGCAGACCAGCCTGCGCGAGGATCTGGCGGAACTGGGCAATGTGGACGAGCGCATCAGCGAGATCCGCAATCACATCGCCGAGTTGGACGCCGAGCGGCTGGACTACCAGCGCCGCATCACCCGCCTGGCCGGTTACTCCGAGGCGGAGTTGCAGACCCTGACCACCGACGGCGGGGAATTCGCGGGCGATACCCTGGGCGAGATCGACCGCCTCCAGATCGAGCGGCGCCAGGCGGTGAACTGGCGGGCCGTGGAATCCACCGGGCTGCTGATCCTGATCCCCATCATCGCGTTGCTGGCGATCCTGTTCGCTCGCCGCGCCGGGCGCAAGCTGGTGGATCGCATGGTGCGGCTGGACGACAAGGACGCCAGCGACCGGGAGCGGGCCGAGCGGGAGTTGCGCGCCACCACCCTGATGGACATCTTCGGCACCATCTGGAACATCATCATCATCGCCTTGGCGGTGATTTACATGTTGAAGGTGGTGAACATCGACGTCACCCCGATCCTGGCCTCACTGGGTATCTTCGGCCTGGCGGTGGCCTTCGGCGCGCAGGCCATCATGAAGGATCTGTTCACCGGCTTTTTCCTGTTGCTGGAAAATCAGATGAACCGCGGCGAGTGGGTGACGGTGAACGGCAACGCCGGGCAGGTGGAATCCATCGGCCTCAGAATCACCAGGATCCGCGACTTCCTCAACGGCAGCCTGCACTACATCCCCAACGGCCAGATCGACGTTGTGCAGAGCTGGAGCCGGGGTCTCGGCAAGGACCGGATTTTCGTCAGCGTACCGCTCACCGAGGATCACCACCGGGTGCAGGAAATCCTTGCCAAACTGATGGCCGAGTTGAAGGCCGATCCCGACATGGGCCATACCGTGAAGGACTCCTACATCAGCAACGGCATCAAGAGCTTCGATATGGTGACCGGGGCCATGACCTTCGAGGTATGGATGGTCTTCACCGAGGGCAACTGGGCCTCGGGCAGACTCTACCGCCAGCGCCTGAAGGAGACCTTCGAGGCCGAGGGTATCCCCTTCGCCCTGCCCCAACACCAGATCCACATGAAGTCCACGCCCGGCGACACCCCCCGCCCCCAGCGCGAGGATCTGACACCGGAGGCGGCGGACTAGGCGGATCGAGGGCGTACCGGGATCGGTCGGCCATGGCGCCAGACAGCGCTGGGCCGATCGGCTCCCCAGGGTTACCCGCCCCGGGCTTTCGCCGGTGGCGGAGGCCCTGTCCGCGAACCCCGTAACCCAAACACTTCACTCATAACATCTCCCCTCAGGAAAACTCAGTCATGCAATACCAGTTACTTGAACAACTTTATGCCAGCGGCCGGATCAGCCGCCGGCAATTCATCAAGATGGCCGTGGCCATGGGCGCGGCCATGGCCATCCCCGGGGTGCTATCGCGCCACGCCCGCGCCGCCGGACCGCAACGGGGCGGGCACTTCAAGCTCGGCATCGGCAGTGGTGCCACCGCCGATTCGCTGGACCCCACCACCTGGACCACCCACTTCGTGCATGCGTTGGCCTACACCTTCGGCAATAATCTCGTGGAGGTGGATGCCGAGGGCAAGCTGGTACCCGAACTGGCCGAGAGCTGGGAAGGTAGCGACGGTGCCACCCGCTGGGTGTTCCGCCTGCGCGAGGGCGTGACCTTCCACAACGGTAAACCTCTCACGCCCCGGGATGTGATCGACTCCCTGAATTTCCATCGGGGAGAGAATTCCAAATCTTCCATGAAGGCGCTACTGAAATCCCTCAGCGAGATCCGCGCCGACGGTCGGGATCTACATTTCACCCTGGAGAGCGGCAACGCCGACTTCCCCTATATTCTCAGCCAATACCAACTAATCATCCTCCCCTCGGACGGCGACGGCGGGGTGCTGACCGAGGGGATCGGCACCGGCGGTTATGTCCTGAAGGAATTCGAACCCGGAGTACGGGCACTGCTGGCGCGTAACCCCGATTACTGGAAGTCGGATCGGGCGCATTTCGACAGCGTCGAGTTACTACCCATCATCGATGTCACAGCCCGCACCACTGCCCTGACCACCGGGGAGATCCACGCCATGGACCGCTGCGACCTGAACACCGTACAGCTACTTCAGCGCAACCCCGACATCAATGTCACCCAGGTCACCAGCGGCGCCCACTTCACTATGCCCATGAACGTCAACACGCCGCCGTTCGACAATCCCGACGTACGCCTGGCGTTGAAGCTACTGGTGGATCGGGAGGAGATGGTGCAGAAGATCCTGCACAGCTTCGGTACCGTGGGCAACTATCATCCCATCTCGCCGGTGCTGCAGTTCCACGCCGATCTGGAACAGCGAACCTATGACCCGGAGCGGGCCAGGGCGCTGCTCCAAAAAGCCGGTCTAGACACCCTGGAGGTGAACCTCTCCACCGCCGAGGTGGCCTTCCCCGGGGCGGTGGATGCCGCCGTGCTCTACAAGGAGCAGGCCGCCAGGGCCGGGGTGAATGTCAATGTGGTGCGCGAGCCGAGCGACGGCTACTGGTCCAACGTGTGGCGCAAGAAACCCTGGACGATGTGCAACTGGGATGGCCGTCCCACCGCTGACATCATGTTCTCCACCGCCTACGCAGCCGGGGCCGAGTGGAATGACACCGGCTGGAACAATGCCCGCTTCAACGAGTTGCTGGTGGCCGCCCGGGCCGAACTGGACGACACCCGACGGGCCGAGATGTACCGGGAGATGCAGCAACTGGTACGCGACGACGGCGGTACGCCGGTGCTTATGTTCGCCGACCTGGTGGCCGCCCACAGCAACGCCGTGGCCCACGGGACCATCGCCGGGGATCGTCCCAACGACGGCGGGCGCATTGCCGAGCGCTGGTGGTTCGCCGCCTGAGCCTCATCCGTGCCTTTACTGCCAGAGACGCTGCCCCGAGACCTCAGGGCCGGGCTACCCGGCCCGTGCGCCATCCCGATGGTGTTTGCAAGGTGAGAGCCCATGACTTACTCCGAAGCCAACCGACAGCGCTACGCCAAGGATTCCAGCCAGGCATCGTTCCTGGAGGCGGAGTGGTCCGACTATCTGTTGGGCCAGGAAATCGAGCCTATGGCACCCATCGATCCCCTCGGGCGCAAGGCCGGACCGGGGTTTTATCAGACCGTAGCGCGCCTCACACGGGACTGGTCGAACAGCCATGACAGACCGCCCCGGCATTACTGCGACGTGGGCGGCTCCACCGGCCGAGCGGTTTATGAACTGGCGGGATGTATCGGATCACTGGAGGAACTGGTACTCGCGGAACCCTCCTACAACCTGGCCCAATGGGCCAGGCAACTCCTCTGTGAACCCGTCGAACTCGACTGGATTCCGGTCCTGCACAACGCCGAAGGCGTGAGCTGGGCCAGGGCGCATGATCGACCGGAGAATCGTTTCCCGGAAGGCAAAAGCCTCTTCATATACCCGGTGGACTCGGAGAGCGTGCCACGCCCGGCCGGTTACTTCGAGCTGGTCACCTGCCTGAATGTGGTGGACAGAGTACCGGACCCGATATCGCTGGTCCGGTCACTGCATCGCTTGCTTGCCCCCGGCGGCCTTCTGATCCTCTCCAGCCCCCTGGAATTCGATGAGCAATTCACCCCGGACCGGGCACGGTGGGTGACGGACCTGCGGGATCTACTGGACGACGACGCCTGGGTCACCGTCGGTGACAGCAATGTGCTGTACGATTTCCGGCTTTATCGCCGGGGGTGGATACGCTACAGCTCCCAGGTCGTTGGCGTCAGAAAACGCGGCACTGGCGTCCAGAACACCGGTTCTCCTCGGTAGTGAACCGAAAGCGACATAGCTACTTTCCGTATCAACCATGACCCGGGCATAGACCCCCGGAGCAACCCACAGCGAGAGAACTCAGTCATGCAATTCCAGTTACTTGAACAACTCTACGCCAGCGGCCGGATCAGCCGCCGGGAATTTCTCAAAGCCGCTGCGGCGCTGGGCGCGGTGACCGCCATTCCCGGGGCACTGTCGCGCCACGCCCGCGCCGCCGGGCCGCAACGGGGCGGGCACTTTAAACTCGGCATCGGCAGCGGCCATACCGGCGACTCTCTGGACCCCTCGACCTGGGCCAGTATCTTCATGAACGCTCTGGGAATAAGCTTCGGCAATTGCCTCACCGAAGTGGACGGCCACGGCAAACTGATACCGGAACTGGCCGAGAGCTGGGAGGGACTGGACGGTGCGAAAAAGTGGGTGTTCAAGCTCCGGGAGGGCGTGACTTTCCACAACGGCAAAGCCTTCGGCCCCGAGGATGTGATCGCTACCCTGGAGCTGCATCGGGGCGAGGACTCCAAATCCAACCAGAAGGCGCTGCTGAGACCCATCACCGAGTTGCGTGGCGACGGCCATCACTTGCATATCACCTTGGAGCAGCCCAACGCCGATTTTCCCTACATCCTCAGCAGTCTGTACCTGCCCATCATGCCCGCCGACGGCAACGGTGGAGTGTTGTTGGACGGCATCGGCACCGGGGGCTACATCCTGCGGGAATTCGAACCCGGGGTGCGGGCGCTGCTGGAGCGCAATCCCGATTACTGGAAAACGGGTCGCGCCCATTTCGACAGTGTGGAGCTGCTGACCATCAGCGACGTGACCGCTCGCACCACCGCGCTGACCACGGGCGAGATCCACGCCATGGACCGCTGTGAACTGAAAACCGTGCATCTGCTGGAGCGCGATCCCGAGATCAACGTCACCCGGGTGCCCAGCGGTTCCCATTTCACCATGCCCATGAATGTCCATACCCCGCCCTTCGACAACCCGGATGTGCGCACTGCCCTGAAGCTCGTGATCAACCGCGAAGAGATGCTGCAAAAGATCCTCCGCGGTTACGGCTCCATAGGCAACGATCATCCCATCGGCCCGAATCTGCGCTTCCATGCCGAACTGCCGCAACGCAGTTACGATCCGGAACAGGCCCGGGCATTGCTGAAAAAGGCGGGGATGGAAGGGCTGAGTCTGGATCTGTCCACAGCGGAGGTGTTTGCCGGGGCCAACGATGCCGCCATTCTTTTTAAGGAGCAGGCGGCCCAAGCGGGTATCGACATCAACGTGGTGCGCGAGCCCACTGACGGTTACTGGTCCAATGTATGGATGAAGAAGCCCTGGTGCATGTGCTACTGGATGGCCCGTTCCACCGCCGATCTGATGTTTTCCATCGGTTACACGGCTGATGCCGACTGGAACGACACCGGCTGGAACAACGCTCGCTTCAACGAATTGCTGTTGTCGGCCCGGGCGGAGCTGGACGAGGCCCGGCGGGCGGAGATGTACCGGGAGATGCAGCAACTGGTGCGCGACGACGGTGGCACCCCGGTGCTCATGTTCAACGATCTGGTGGAAGCCCATCGCAACACCCTGGCTTACGAGGCACCCATCGCCAGTAATTGGACCAGCGACGGGGCACGCATGACCGAGCGCTGGTGGTTCGCCGCCTGAGCCGTGATGCATCCATTGCTGGACATGGTGCTCCAGCGCCGGGCGCCGGGGCTCCTTACCCTGTGCGCCGTCCCGGTGGAGGGCGCACCACCTCCGGCGGCTAGGGCGTGCCGCCCGATCGACGGGTCAGTGGCAGTCTGCGATCGTTCCGCTATCTTCAAAAGGTATTGAAACCACAAAATCCTGATCCTGATCCTGATCCTGCGTGGCCCCATCCATCCGCCACGGGCGGTGGATCCATACAGGGTCCGTGGATCCGAGCGGTTGCGCCCGGAGTTCTCCCCGCGCCCGCATTCATCTGGAGATAGCCATGCAATTCAAGCAACTGGAACGACTTTACGCCAGCGGCCGGATCAGCCGCCGGGAATTCCTCAGGGCCGCCATGGCCATCGGCGCGGTGGGGGCGGCCTCCGGCATGCTATCCAGCGCGGCGCTGGCCGCCGGCCCGCGATCGGGTGGTCATTTCAAGGTGGGCCTGGCCCACGGCTCCACCACCGACTCGCTGGATCCCACCAACTGGGAAAACGATTTCACCAGCATGCTGGGCTACACCTTCAATAATTATCTCACCGAGGTGGACAAGCAGGGCAATCTGGTGGGAGAACTGGCCGAGAGCTGGGAGGGCTCGGACGGCGCCAAAAAATGGGTATTCAAGCTCCGCAAGGGCGTGACCTTCCACAACGGCAAGACCGTCACGCCCCAGGACGTGATCGACTCCATGACCATGCACCGGGGGGAGGACTCCAAATCCCCGGCCAAGCCGCTGCTGGCGCCGGTGACCGAGATCCGGGCCGACGGCGACCACGTGGTGTTCCTCATGGAAACCGGTAACGCCGACTTCCCCTATCTGCTCAGCGATTACCATATTCCCATCATGCCCTCCAACGGCAACGGCGACGTGGACCGCACCGCCGGCATCGGCGCGGGTGGCTATATCGTCAAGGAGTTCGAGCCCGGGGTGCGAGCCGTGCTGGAGCGTAATCCGGATTACTGGAAGACCGACAGGGCCCATTTCGACAGCGCCGAGATCCTCTCGGTGATCGATGTGGCGGCCCGCACCAACGCCCTCACCACCGGCGAGGTGCATGCCATTGATCGCTGTGATCTGAAGACCGTGCATCTGCTCAAGCGCGACCCCAGCCTCAACGTCACCCAGGTCACCGGGTTTCGCCACTACACCTTCCCCATGCGCACCGACATCGCACCCTTCGACAACCCGGACGTGCGGATGGCCCTGAAGCTCGCCCTGAACCGGGAGGAGCTGGTGCAGAAGATCCTGCGCGGTTACGGAATTCCCGGCAACGACACCCCCATCGCCCCGGCCACCAGTTTTTATGCCGATCTGGAGCAGCGGACCTACGACCCCGAGCGGGCCCGGGCGCTCCTCAAGAAGGCCGGCATGGAGGGGCTGACGGTGGATCTATCCGCCGCCGATGCCGCCTTCCCGGGCGCGGTGGACGCCGCCGTCCTCTACAAGGAGCACGCCGCCGCGGCCGGCATCGACATCAACGTGGTGCGCGAGCCCAACGACGGCTACTGGTCCAGCGTGTGGATGAACAAGCCCTGGTGCGCCTGCTACTGGAGCGGGCGGCCCACCGCCGACTGGATGTTCTCCACCGCCTACGCGGCGGGCGCCGACTGGAACGATACCTTCTGGGACAACGAGCGCTTCAACGAACTCCTGACCGATGCCCGGGTGGAACTGGACCCGGCCCGGCGCGCCGAGATGTACGCCGAGATGCAGCGCATCGTGCGCGACGACGGCGGCACGGTGGTGGGTATGTTCTCGGACTATGTGAGCGCCCACAGCAACGAGGTGAGCTACGAGCCACCCATCGCCGCCAACTGGCCCAACGACGGTCAACGGATGATCGAGCGCTGGTGGTTCACCGGCTGAACCGGTCACCATGCATCCACTCCTGAAAATGGTGCTCCAGCGCCTCGGACTGGGGCTGCTCACCCTGTTCGCCATCTCGGTGGTGATCTTCTCGGCCATCGAGTTGCTGCCCGGGGATCTAGCCCAGGAGATCCTCGGCCAGAGCGCCACCCCGGAGACCGTCGCCGCGTTTCGCCGGGAACTGGGGTTGGACCGGCCCCCCGTCACGCGCTACCTGGAATGGCTGGGGGGCGTGTTGCAGGGCGACTTCGGGCGTTCGCTGGCCAACGGCCGGGAGATCGCCGAACTGATCGGCGGGCGACTGGCCAACACCCTGATCCTGGCCACCTACGCGGCGCTCATCGCGGTGCCGGTGGCACTGGTTCTGGGACTGCTGGCAGCGCTGTATCGCAATACCTGGTTCGACCGGCTGGTGAACATGGTGACGCTCACCTCGATTTCCTTTCCGGAGTTCTTCGTGGCCTACATCCTCATCGTCTGGCTGTCGGTGAATCTGGGTATGTTCCCCTCGCTGGCCACCATCCGCCCGGAGACGGGCTTCGGGGAACTGCTGCACCGGGCCTTCCTGCCGGCATTGACGCTCACGCTGGTGGTGGTGGCCCACATGATGCGCATGACCCGGGCGGCGATCATCAATCTGCTGGCCTCGCCCTATATCGAGATGGCGCGCCTGAAAGGGATACCGCAACACCGGGTGATCCTGCACCACGCCCTGCCCAACGCGTGGGCGCCGATCATCAACGTGGTGGCGCTGAATCTGGCCTACCTCATCACCGGGGTGGTGGTGGTGGAGGTGGTGTTCGTCTATCCGGGGCTCGGGCAGTTGATGGTGGACTCGGTCTCCAAGCGGGATATCCTGGTGGTGCAGGCCTGCTGTCTGATCTTCGCCACGGTGTATATCGGCCTGAACCTGCTGGCCGATGTGCTCTCCATCGCCACCAATCCGCGGCTTTTGCGTCCGCGCTAGCACCCTGAAACCATGACCATTTCCACACGGTGCAGGCGCTCGATCCGCCCGGGGACGTTGGATTTCGGCGCTGACGCGCCTCTATCCAACCTACGAAGATGACCAGGAACAGGGCCATGCAGAGTATCTGGAAGACTTTGAAAGGCGCGCCCCCCACCGCCTGGTTCGGGCTGCTGGTGATCGGGCTCTACACCGTCGTGGCGCTGTTCGCGCCGCTCATCGCCCCCTACAGCGAGACCGAGATCGCCGGCATGGAGTTCGAGCCCTGGGGCGGCGAGTTCTGGCTCGGCACCGATAGCCTGGGACGGGATCTGCTGTCGCGGCTGGTCTACGCCGCCCGCAACACGGTGGGGATCGCCTTCCTCACCACCCTGCTGGCATTTCTGCTGGGCGGTGTCACGGGGCTGCTGGCGGCGGTGCTGGGGGGCTGGGTGGATCAGCTCCTGTCGCGTCTGGTGGACGTGATGATGGCGATTCCGTCGCTGATCTTCGCCCTGCTGCTGCTCACCATCGTCGGTACCAACATCCCCAACCTCATCGTGGTGATCGCGGTGATCGACGCCACCCGGGTGTTTCGCCTCACCCGGGCGGTGGCCATGAATGTGGTGGTGATGGATTTCGTGGAGGCGGCGCGGCTGCGCGGCGAGGGACTCGGGTGGCTGATCCGCGCCGAGGTGCTGCCCAATATCACCGCGCCGCTCATCGCCGAGTTCGGGCTGCGCTTTTGCTTCGTGTTCCTGACCATCTCGGCGCTGTCGTTCCTCGGCCTCGGCATCCAGCCGCCCACCGCCGACTGGGGCTCCATGGTCCGCAACAACGCCACCCTGATCACCTTCGGGGATATCACGCCGCTGTTGCCCGCCGGGGCCATCGCCCTGCTCACGGTGGCGGTGAACTTCGTGGTGGACTGGATGCTGCACCGCTCCTCGGGGCTGAAGGATTGAGGATTCGCCATGATCGATACGGCTAAAACCACGGACACGACACCGCTGCTGCGGATCCGCGACCTGCACATCCAGGGCCACAGCGACGAGGGCTGGATGGAGATCGTCCGGGGCATCGACCTGGATCTGTACCGGGGCGAGGTGCTGGGGCTGATCGGTGAATCCGGCGCCGGTAAGTCCACGCTGGGACTGGCCGCTATGGGCTTCACCCGGGACGGTTGCCGGATCAGCGGCGGCTCGGTGGAATTCGACGGCGAGGAACTCACCACCTTGAGCGTGGCCCGGCGGCGGCGCCTGCGGGGTAGCCGCATCGCCTACGTGGCCCAGTCGGCGGCGGCCAGTTTCAATCCCGCCCACCGGTTGATCGACCAGTACTGCGAGACCCCGGTGCAACACGGCGTGAAGGATCGCGCCAGTGCGCAGGCCGAGGCGGTGGACCTGTACCGGCGGCTCCAGCTGCCCGATCCCGAGGATATCGGTTTTCGCTATCCCCACCAGGTCTCGGGCGGCCAGCTCCAGCGGGCCATGACCGCCATGGCCATGGCCTGCCAGCCGGATCTGATCATCTTCGACGAGCCCACCACGGCGCTGGACGTGACCACCCAGATCGAGGTGCTGGCGGCCATCCGCGACGTGGTGGCGCAGTTCGGCACGGCGGCCATCTACATCTCCCACGATCTGGCGGTGGTGGCACAGATGGCCGACCGGATCATGGTGTTGCTGAACGGCGAAAGGGTGGAGCAGGCCGACACCCGCACCATGCTGGACACCCCCCGGGAGGCGTACACGAAAACGCTCTGGGCGGTGCGTAGCTTCCGGGCCAGCGCCAAGCCGCCGGTGGAAGCCGACGCCGTGCCGGTGATCCGGGTCAGCGAGGTGAGCGCGAGCTACGGCAAGGTGCCGGTGCTGGAGGGGGTGAGCTTCGATATCCACCGGGGCCGCACGGTGGCGGTGGTGGGCGAGTCGGGCTCGGGCAAGACCACCGTGGCCCGCTGCATCACCGGCTTGCTACCACCCCGGGCGGGGGTCATCGAGTTCAACGGCGAGCCCCTGCCCCCGGCCCTGAAGCGCCGCAGCAAGGAGCAACTGCGCCAGAACCAGATGATCTACCAGATGGCCGATACCGCGCTGAATCCCCGCCAGCGGGTGGCGGACATCATCGGCCGGCCCCTGGAGTTCTATCTGGGCCTGCGGGGCGGCGCCCGCCGGGAGCGGGTGCGCGAGTTACTCTCGGCCATCGAACTGGAGCCCGACACCTTCATCGACCGCTACCCCGGGGAACTCTCCGGGGGCCAGAAGCAGCGCATCGGCATCGCCCGCTGTCTGGCCGCCGAGCCGAGTTTCATCATCTGCGACGAGGTCACCAGCGCGCTGGATCAGATCGTCGCCGAGGGGGTGTTACGGCTGCTGGACCGGCTGCAAAAGGAGTTCAGCCTCGCCTACCTGTTCATTACCCACGATCTGGCCACGGTGCGGGCCATCGCCGACGAGGTGGTGGTGATGCAGCACGGTCGGGTGGTGGAACAGGGGTCGAAAACCGGGATGTTCCGCCCGCCCCATCATCCCTACACCGAGTTGCTGCTGTCCTCGGTGCCGGAGATGGACCCGGACTGGCTGGACCGGGTGCTGGCGGAACGCATTGATGCGGCGGACTGAAGACCTCCCGGCGCGGCTTGCCGGGCGGCCTTCCCTCGTCTATTAACATGGGTTTAGGCTCGCTAACCGGCATCGAGGTATCAACCCTATCCCATGACCGAACCCCTACTCCAGGTCCACAACCTCCGGGTGGAGTTTCCCACCCGCCGCGGCACGCTGGTGGCCGTGGACGATGTCTCCTTCCATATCGACCCCGGCGAGGTGCTGGGGGTGGTGGGCGAATCCGGCGCCGGTAAGTCCATGACCGGCTCGGCGGTGATCGGCTTGCTGGAGCCGCCCGGGCGGATCGCCAGCGGCCAGATCCTGCTGGAGGGCAAGCGCATCGACAACCTCTCCCAGGACAGGCTCCAGCAGATCCGCGGGCGCAGGATCGGGGCGATCTTCCAGGACCCGCTCACCAGCCTCAATCCCCTCTACACGGTGGGCCGGCAACTGGTGGAGACCATTCTCACCCACACCGATATGACCCGCGGCGAGGCCCGCCGCCATGCCCTGAACATGCTCAAAGAAGTGGGCATCCCGGCGGCCGAGAACCGCATCGACAGCTATCCCCACCAGTTCTCCGGCGGCATGCGCCAGCGGGTGGTGATCGCGTTGGCGCTGTGCACCAATCCCCGGCTGATCATCGCCGACGAGCCCACCACCGCGCTGGATGTGTCCATCCAGGCGCAGATCATCGCCCTGTTGCGGCGGCTGTGCCGGGATCACGGCACCTCGGTGATGCTGGTCACCCACGACATGGGGGTGATCGCCGAGATCGCCGATCGCGTCGCGGTGATGTACGCCGGGCGGGTGGTGGAGATAGGCTCCGTGCGAGACGTCATCAAGGCGCCGCATCATCCCTACACCGAGGGGCTGATGGGCTCCATCCCCACCGTGGGCCACCACGTGGAGCGGCTCACCCAGATCGACGGGTCCATGCCCCGGCTCACCGATATCCCGCCGGGCTGTGCGTTCCACCCCCGTTGCAAGTACGCCTTCGACCGCTGCCACCGCGAGCGGCCGGACCTGGAAAACAAGGGCGGCAGTCACTCCGCCTGCTGGCTGGAGGCCGACCGTGTCCGCCACTCCCCTGCTGAAGCTTGACGGGCTGGCCCGTTATTTCGACGTCTCGCCGCCGCTGCTGAACCGGCTGCTGGAGCGCCGTGGGCATGTGTACCTGCGGGCGGTGGAGGAGGTCAGCCTGGAGATCCAGAAGGGCCAGACCTTTGCGCTGGTGGGTGAATCCGGCTGCGGCAAGTCCACCGTGGCGCGGCTGGTGGTGGGGCTCTATGCACCGACCCGGGGCAAGATCGAATTCGAGGGGGTGGATATCGGCGGTCTTCGCTCCCGCCAGGCGCGCTTTCCCTACCAGCGGCGCATGCAGATGATCTTCCAGGACCCCTTCGCCAGCCTCAATCCCCGCTGGCGGGTGGTGGATATCATCGCCGAGCCGCTGCGCGCCTATCGGCTGG
>JGI12109J20283_10200052_pt1 | contig 19170 bp, 9 predicted proteins | sample ElkSlonscriptome_12_FD_20283 | JGI IMG/M metagenome (IMG submission 20283)
ACCATGCCCGTTGACAGCGGCATGGCCTTTGTGGTGGTGCAGCATCTCTCGCCCGACTACAAGAGCCTGATGGTTGAGCTGCTTTCGCGCAAGACCAGGATGCCTGTCCACCGCGCCGAGGAGGGCATGCAGGTCCAGGGGAACAGCATTTATCTCATCCCGCCCAAGAAAAACCTGACCATCTTCCACGGCAAATTGCTTCTTGAGGATCAGAAGTCGCGGGACAGCATCAATTTGCCCGTGGACATCTTTTTGCGTTCGTTGGCCGAGGATCAGGGCGAGCATGCCGTGGCCGTCATCCTGTCGGGTACGGGCAGCGACGGCACACGTGGCGTGCGCGCCATCAAGGAATGGGGCGGCCTGGTCATCACCCAGGACGAGGGCAGTGCCAAGTTCGACGGAATGCCCCGGGCCGCCGCCTCGACAGGGCTGGCGGACTTCGTTCTGCCTCCCGGGGAGATGCCATCACAACTCCTGGCCTGCCTGCGTCATCCCTATACCACACGGCAGGACCGTCAGACGCAGGCCCTGGGTGACGAAACGGGAATGACCCGCCTCTTCTCCCTGTTGCGTGCCAAGACCAAGGTCGATTTCACCTACTACAAGCCCAGCACGATCAGTCGCCGTGTCGAGCGCCGCATCGCGGTTACCCAATCGGAAGATCTCGATGCTTATGTGCGTACCTGCGAGCAGACGCCGGCCGAGATATCCGCCCTCTACCGGGAATTGCTCATCGGTGTGACGAGTTTCTTCCGGGATCCCGAAGTCATGGAAGCGTTGCGCGCGCGCGTGCTTCCCGAGTTGTTCGCGAAGGCCGACAACCGCGAGATGCGCTTCTGGGTGGCGGGATGCTCCACGGGCGAAGAGGCTTATACCCTGGCTATCCTGTGCCGCGAGGTGATGGAGGCCATGGGGTTGGTTCGCGATATCAAGATTTTCGCGACCGACATCGATCGCGATGCCATTGCCAAGGCCGGTTTGGGCATGTATCCGGAGAGCATCGCCGCCGACTTGAACCCGGCACTCCTCGTGAAATATTTCTACCGTCGAGGCGACCATTACCAGGTGGCCCGGAGTCTGCGCGAGATGGTGGTCTTCGCCCAGCACAATCTGGTCAGGGATCCGCCGTTCACGCGCATCGACATGGCTAGTTGCCGCAATCTTCTGATCTATCTGCAGGGTAATCTCCAGCACCGCGCCCTGGAGATGTTCGCCTTCTCGCTGCGTACAGGAGGCGTCCTGCTGCTGGGGACAAGCGAGACCGTTGGTGACATGGAGGATTGTTTCGAACCGGTCGACCGCAGGGCCCGTATCTATTCCTGCCGAGGCAAGACGCCAGCCAATCCTGTCGCGCGCAGCCTAAAAGCCACTCCATCCGATGAGCGGCCGCTTCCGCTGGCGGCGAGTGGATTCACCGGGCCGCGCCGCATCGGCTCGCGTGAACAGGACAGGCTTGTCCTGCGCCTTCTCGATTCACTCGCCGACTCCTATGCCCCGTTGACGGTCGTGGTCAACGAAAACCTCGAAATCCTGCATACGCTGGGCGAATCTTCGGGCATCTTCAAGGTCCCCTCGGGGCGCGCGGTGTATGACGTTTCCAAGATGGTTAATCGCGAACTGGCCATCCCTCTGGCCACCGGCATCCAGAAGGTTTTGCGCACCGGGCAAGACCTGGTCTATTCCAACGTGCGCCTTCACGAGGGGGATATCACGCGCACCTTGCGCCTGCGCATGCGTCTGCTTCCCGGGCGCAAGAGCGACGCGTCCCTGGTGGTCGTGTATTTCGAAAGTGTCGAGGAGACACACGCGGACGATGAGGAATCGTCCCCCGAGTACGATCTGGATGCCGAAACCGGACAGCGCCTGCAGGATCTCGAACAGGATCTGCAGTTCACGCGTGAAAACCTGCAAGCCACCATCGAGGAACTCGAGACCTCCAACGAGGAGCTCCAGGCAACGAACGAGGAACTCCTGGCCAGCAACGAGGAGCTTCAGAGCACCAACGAAGAGCTTCAGAGCGCCAACGAGGAACTCTATACGGTCAACGCGGAATACCAGAACAAGATCATCGAAGTGACCGAGGCGCGAAATGACGTGGAGAACCTGCTGTCCAGTTCGAGGATCGGTACGCTGATTCTGGACGAAGACATGTGCATCCGTCGCTATTCGCCCCAGACCGCCGAGGTGTTCAACCTGGTGGACAGTGATATCGGCCGACCTTTGCAGCATCTGTCCCACCGGTTGCGGGATTTCGATGCGGTGGCAATGGCCCGCGAGTCGCAAAGAGAGAACATGAACCTGGAGCGGGAGGTGCAGGACGAAGACGACCGTTGGTATCTGGTGCGAACACTGCCCTACCACGTCGGTCCACAGTCGGTGGCCGGCGTGGTCCTCACCCTCATCGACATCACACCTCTGCGCGAGATGCGTGAGCAGTTGGAGGAATCCGAAAAAACCGCAGCCGACATCCTCCGCCATATGCCGTCTGGCCTTTTCGTGTACGAGGTGGCCGAATCCGGCGAACTGATCCTGACCTCCGGCAATCATGCGGCCCAGCTGGTGACCGGCCTGGAAATCCAGAAATGCCTGGGGAAATCCTTCACCGAGTTGTGGCCGGGTGAAAATGGTCTCCAGATAATGGAGGTCTTCCTGGATGTATTCCGGACCGGCAAGCCGGCTTACGAACACGAGGTCCACTATGGGGACGGCCGCTTCAAGGGCGTCTTCCATGTCCATGCCTTTCGGCTTTCCGGCGACCGCCTGGCGGTTGGCTTCGAGGACATCACCGACCGCAAGCACGCCGAGCAGGCGCTCAGGGAAAGCGAGGAGCGCCACCGGCACCTGTATCACCTGCTGGCCGACGCCGAAAAAACCGCTCGCATGGGCAGCTGGACCTGGGACGTGGCTTCCGATACCGTGACCTGGTCAAAAAATCTGTTCCACCTGCTGGGACGGGACCCGGCCCTGGGCGCGCCGTCGTTTGCCGAGCACGATATCTACACCCCCGAGTCGATGGACCGGTTGCGCGAAGCGGTACAGCATTGCCTGGAGACGGGAAAAGCCTATGAAATCCGGCTGGACGCAGTGCGTGATGATGGTTCGATCATGCCCTGTGTCGCCCGGGGTGAGGCGGGTTTCAGCGAGGAAGGCCAGGTTCGCCGGCTGTACGGTTCCCTACAGGAGGTCCCTGCATGAGCCAGAACAGGCCCAATACGACCCACGATCTGCGTGAGCGGGCGGAAGCTCTTCTGGCCCGATCGCCCGAGGCGTTTCAGCCGGAGGATATCAAGAACGTCAATAAACTGGCCCATGAGCTGGCCGTGCACCAGGCCGAACTGGAATTGCAGAACGAGGAATTGCGCAATACACAGAACGCGCTCCAGAAGGCGCGCGACCGTTACGCCGCCCTCTTCGAGGATGCCCCGGTGGGGTATGTGGTGCTGGACACCTCGGGAATCATCCGCCAGACCAACGCCACCTGGCGCACCATGCTGGGCCGTCCGGACAAGGACTTCCGGGGAACGGCCTTCGCCACGACGCTGCTGGAGGAGGACGCTCCGGTCTTCCTCTCCCGTTTCCGCGCTTTCTTCCGTAACCCGGCCGAGAAGCAGATCGTCGTGCGGATCAAGCGCGGCAACTCCGCGTCCTTCTACGGACAAATCGAAGCCCGTCCCCGTGAATCGGAGTCCGGCCCGGAGGATAACGGCGCGTCGGCGAAAGAGTTGATGGTCATCGTCAGCGATGTCACCGAACGCATCCGGGCCGAAGTCGGTCTGCGGGCCAGCGAGGAGCTGCACCGAACGACCCTCGCCTCCATCGGCGATGCCGTCATTTCGACAGACGCCCGGGGGAACGTGAAGACGATGAACATAGTAGCTGAACAATTGACAGGGTGGAAAAGCGAAGAAGCCTCGGGCAAGCCGCTGACCGATGTATTCCGGATCATTAACAGCCACACACGGCAGGGGGTCGATAACCCGGTGGGGAAGGTGCTCGCCAGCGGCAAGATCGTGGGGTTGGCCAACCACACTCTCCTGATCGCCCGCGACGGTACGGAACGGCAGATTGCAGACAGCGCCGCACCTATTCGTGACGACTGGCAGAAGGTCATCGGGGTGGTTCTGGTCTTCCGGGACGTTACCGAAGAGTACGCCGCTGCCGAGAGGTTGCGCCAGAGCGAGGAATTACTCGATGCAACCGGGCGCATGGCCCGCGTCGGGGGGTGGGAACTGGATACGCGGACAGGGGAATTGGCGTGGACCAAGGCGACTTATGATATCCACGACGTGCCCCTGGAAAACAAACCGCCTTTGAATGAGGCGATAGAATTCTTTCATCCGGATGACAGGCCCACCCTGGAACAGGCCCTACAGGACGCCACCGAAAAGGCCACGCCCTACGATCTGGAATTGCGGTTCATCACAGCCAAGGGCCGGAATCTGGTTACCAGGACACAATGCACGCCTGTGGTCGAGGACGGTAACGTCGTCATGCTCCGTGGCACGTTTCAGGACATCACCGAATTGCGCCGCGCCGAGGAGGATCTGGCGGCAATATTCAATATGTCCCTGGCCATGATCTGCGTCGCCGACATCCAAACGACCACTTTTATTCGCGTCAACCCGGCCTTCACCACCAACCTGGGATACCAGCAGGAAGAGCTTTGTTCCTACTCGTTCCTTGATTTCGTCCATTCCGACGATCTGGAAGAAACGCAGCAGATGGTCAAGAATTCGCTGCTCCAGGGCGAAATGGTCAGCTCGTTTGAAAACCGTATCCGGCACAAGGATGGCAGTTTCCGGTGGCTGCTGTGGAGTTTTCACCCCAGGCCGGAATTGGGACTTACCTTTGCCACCGCCATCGATATCACCGAACAGAAGAATTTGCAGGACCGGTTGCGGCAGATGGAAAAAATGGATGCCATCGGCCAGCTCGCCGGGGGTGTGGCCCACGACTTCAACAACCAGCTTACCTGCATCATGGGCTACGCCGACATCCTGCTGGGTGGTCTGGAGGAACCGGAGCGCCGGCGGTACGCCGACAACATCCTTGTTGCCACCAGGCGCGCGGGAGATCTGACTCAGAAACTGCTCGCCTTTGCCCGCAAGGGGCAGTATGAGTCGGTGCCGGTGGATATCCATGCCATGGTTCAAGAAGTCGTCGAAATTCTGACCTACAGCATCGACAAGCGCATCGAGATCAAACAGCGACTCACCGCAAGCCCGAGTACCACGAAGGGTGATCCCGGACAAATCCAGAACGCGTTGCTCAATCTCGGCATTAACGCCTCGGATGCGATGCAGGACGGCGGCAAACTGGTCTTTGAAACCAGGATAACCGAACTGGATGATGAGTATTGCTCGGGCACGCCTTACGAGATCTTGCCGGGCCCCTACCTGAGCATCAGCATCAGTGACACCGGATGTGGCATTGCACGCGAGGACCTGGCTCGCATCTTCGAACCGTTTTTCACCACAAAAGAAGTCGGGAAGGGCACGGGCATGGGTCTTGCCGCGGTGTACGGGACGGTGAAACAGCATGGTGGCGCGATCAACGTTTACAGCGAAGTGGGCCGCGGCACGACCTTCAGGATCTATCTGCCCGTGGAAGAGAAGGCAGCGGCTCTTCTGAACCGCAATACGGACGTCATCACCGCTCCATTCGCCGCTACCATCCTGGTGGTGGACGACGAGCGGGTTGTCCGCCACCTCACCGAGGACATGCTGACGTCTCTCGGGTATGCTGTGAAAACCAGGAACGACGGTGCGGCGGGCCTGGCCTTTTTCGAAAAACACTGGCGGGAAATCGACCTGGTCATTCTGGACATGATCATGCCCAGAATGAATGGCTCGGAAACCTATCGCGCCATGAAGGCCATGAACCCGGACGTGAAGGTCCTTCTCGTATCCGGGTACAGCCTCGACGGCGCGGCGCAGACACTCCTGGCCGATGGCGTGAAGGGATTCATCCAGAAACCATTCGATCGATTCGAATTGTCGACCAAGGTCGTCAAGGCGCTTCAAGAAGGGACCGATTAGTCTTGGGGGCAAAGCTCTGCGCGTTCCGCGCCCCAAAAGCCATCCTGTCATCCGGCCGGTCTGGCCGGGCTACCCGGAAGGATCCCCATGACCAAGAAAACCATCATCCTCATCGTCGTCGGCCTCGCCCTCGCCATCTTCGGCGCCGTCACCTTCCTGATCTCAAACCTCGACGGCATCGTCGCCAGTGTCATCGAGAGCGAAGGCTCCAAGGTCACCGGCACCCAGGTCAGCGTGTCCGGTGTCTCGATCCACCTCAAGGAGGGCCATGGCACTATCAACGGTCTGACCATTGCCAGCCCCGAGGGCTTCGACCCCGCCCACACCTTCAAGCTCGAGGGCGTGACCTTGGACCTCGACCTCGGGACCCTGCGTGACGACGTCATCGTCATCAACGAGATCCGCGTCAGCGACCCCCGGGTTAACGCCCAGATCCTCAAGGACGCCTCCAACAACATCCAGGCGCTGCAGAGGAACGTCGACCAGTACACGGCGTCCAGGGGTGGCGGTGGCGCTGGTGGTGCGGATGCCCCGGCCACCGACAAGCGACTCCGCATCAAGCGTTTCACCTTCGACGGCGGTCGGGTCGAACTCGACGCCACCGCCCTGGGTGACAAGGAAGTCCGCGCCGTAGACCTGGCCGCCTTTACCATCAACGACATCGGCGGCACCGAGGGCACGCCGCCCGACGCCGTGGCCAAGGCCGTCCTGGCCGCCCTGACCCGCCAGACGATCGAGACCCTTGCCAAATCGGGCATCGAAGAAAAGGCCCGTGAGACGCTCAAGGACAAGGCCGGCGAAGTCGGTAAGGGATTGATCGACAAGATCGGGGGTTAGCACCAGCACGCGTGGCGCCGCCACGGCCACCTGGACAGCGCCGCGGTCCACGCCCTCGATGCCCCGGACAACGTAGGCGGCTGGTCTCGATTCCAGGAGCTACGCGGTCACCGCATCACCAGGACCTTGGCGGTGGCCTGCTGGCCACCGGCCACGAGTTGCGCCAGATAGACCCCGGAGTGGACCCGGCGGCCATCGTCGGCACGGCCGTTCCAGCGCACACTGTGCTCACCCGCCGCACGCGAACCGTCGACCACCGTCGCGATCTCACGGCCCCGCACGTCGTAGACGGTCAGGCGCGCGGCGGAGTCCGCCGGCAGGGTGAAGGAGAGCAGGGCGCCGGGAGCCGCAGAGGGCCCCGAAGAGCGCAGCATCAGGCGCGTACCATCGGGGGCATCATCGACGGCGGTGAGGGTATCCGGCACCCTGGGCACGAATACCACCGCGCGCTGCGGCCCCCATGCCTCACCCCAGAAGCCGAGGCCCAGGATCCAGCCGTTCTCGTTGATCACCGTGGCGCCCTGGAGGTTAAAGCCGGCCGGGACCTCGGCCAGGTCCTCCAGGTCACGCATTCCCTCGGCCTCGCTCCAGAGAAAGGCGCGCCACTCGTCGGTGCCGTCCAGCGCCGAACCCACCACCGCGCCCGTGCTGTTGACCGAGGCGGGCCCAACGCGCATGGTCTCGCCGCCGTTGAGGCCGGGCAGGAAGGTGAATCCATCCTCGGGCGTCCAGATCCAGGCGGCGATGCCACCGCCGAAGGCCTCCTTGGAGCCCTCACCGGCCACGATGCCGTTCTCCGCCACGTCGACCGCACGGGTGATGCCGGGGCCGGAAGGGTTGAGGATTCCGTGCAGGTAGGTGTACTCGCCGGTGTAAAGCTCGTAGACGAAGGCCTTTTCGTCGCCCGGCTCACCGGTGTGGCTGTGACTGGCGGCGATGCGGCCGGCGTCGTTGATGGCGTAGGCATGCCAGGCAAAGGGCGGAACGCCGAGGTCGACCAGCCAGCGGGTGCCGTTCTCCTCGTCCCAGACGATGGCGCCGGCGGTCTCGCCGTAGCCGCTCGAGCCCACGATGACATTGTTGTTGTTGAGGTCGCGCACCGCGATGCTGTGCGCGCCCGGGGGCAGCGGCAGCGTGGTGTAATCGCCGGGACTCCAGAAGATTGCCCCGTTGGACGCGGTGACCCCCTGATTGTTGATCTGATAGGGCCCGATGTCGGCCTCCTGTTTACCAAGATCCTCCGTCCAGTAGAAGTCCGCTCGCGTGCCGCCGTCGACAGTGGCGGTGCCAACAGCCGTGTTGAGCTCGTTGATGTCGGCGACGAAGGAGGTGGCCAGATCGTAGACTTCGTCCCAGGGCTCGATGATGTACATGTCGAAAAGCGGATCCTGGGCCGCAGCGGACGTCGCGAGAACAGTGGCGATCAGCAGGCAGATGGCCGCGCCGAAGGCGGCGAGTCGATGGTCGTGCAGGCGCGACATGGAGTACCTCCCCGGAGGCGGCCGGCGCCGGCAGGCGGCGCCGGGAAGAACATGGTCACAATATAGGATGATAAGTGTCTTCTTGCGGGGCGGCAAGTGTCCAACGTACTACTGAGCGGATAGCCATTTCGAAAGCCCTCTCCCCCAATAAACGGCCGTAGCCGATGAATCCCACCCTACTAATCTGCCTGGTTTCGTTCCCGCTTTCCACAATGCCAGCCCCGACTTATTGACGGTTTCCTAAATCCGGCTCCGGAGTTACCATGAACAGGGAACGACCTTCCTGTCGGAGGACGGCATGTACCCTGCTTTCGCACGAAACGCCTCGCCTCATCGGGCCGGAGCCTGTGCTTTACTCCTGGCCCTGGTCATCCTGATCCCCTCCCCCTGCCGGGCCGATCCCGACGTCCACGTGCTTCGTTACGAGGGCCCCATCACACCGGTGGCCTCGGAATTCATCGTCGACGGCCTGGAATCGGCCGCCGAGCAAAACGGCGGCGTCTTCATCCTGCAGCTGGACACTCCCGGCGGCCTGGACACGGACATGCGCGCCATCATCAAGGCCATGTTGGCCTCGCCCTTGCCGGTGGTGGTCCACGTGGCCCCCGGCGGTAGCCGCGCCGCCAGCGCTGGGGCCTTCATCACCGTGGCGGCCCACGTGGCGGCCATGGCGCCGGGCACCAACATCGGATCGGCCAGTCCCGTGCAGATGATGGGCGCGGGCATGGACAGCACCATGACAAGCAAGGTGACCAACGACGCCGCGGCCTACATGACCTCCCTGGCCGACAAGCGGGGACGCAATGCCGAAATGGCCCGCAGCTTCGTGGTGGGCGCGGTGAACATCACCGCCGAGGAGGCCCTGGCGGAGGGGATAATCGACCTGGTGGTGGCCTCGGAGACCGACCTGCTGGATCAGCTGGACGGAAGGCGGGTGGTCCTGGAGGACGGGGAGGTGGTGCTGTCCGTCGGCGAGGGCCGCGTGGTGCGCCACACCATGGGCTGGCGCCTGGAGTTCCTCAAGCGTCTGGTGGACCCGAACCTGGCCTACCTGTTGTTTTTGCTGGGCATTTACGGCCTGTTCTTCGAGCTGAGCAACCCGGGCAGCCTGGTGCCGGGCATCCTGGGAGCCATCTCCATCCTGCTGGCCTTGTACGCTTTCCACGCCCTGCCGGTGGATTACACGGGAGTGGCGCTGATCCTGCTCGGAGTGGTGCTGCTGATCCTGGAGGTGAAGGTGCCCAGCTTCGGGGCCCTGACTCTCGGTGGCATCGCCGGCCTGGTGCTGGGCTCCATGATGCTGTTCGACGCGCCCGGACAGTGGGCCCGGGTGAGCCTGAAGGTCATCATCCCCTCGGTGATCGTCTTCGTGGGGTTCTTCCTGCTGTGCGTGTCACTGGTGGTCCGGGGGCAGAAGAGGCCCCCGGTGACGGGCAAGCAGGCCCTGGTGGGCGAGGAGGGACGCGTCATCAGCGTGGACTCTGGTGAGCCCGGCCGGGGCAAGGCTTATCTCCACGGGGAGGTCTGGGACGTTGTCGCAGACCAGGCCCTGGCCCCCGGAAACCATGTGAAAATCATCGCCCTGGAGGGGCGGGTGGCTCGGGTCGAGCGCCTGGGCGCGACCCCTGCCGAAGACCCAACCGGAGGAGTTTGATCATGCCCTACCTGTTCCCCTTGATCCTGGTCGCCCTGGTGGCCGTCATCCTCGTCAACAGCCTGCGCATCCTGCGGGAGTACGAGCGGGGCGTGGTATTCCGCCTGGGGCGCTACGTGGGCACGAGGGGGCCCGGGCTCATTCTCCTGGTGCCCTTCATCGAGAAGATGGCCAAGGTCAGTCTGCGCACTGTGGCCATGGATGTGGAACCCCAGGACGTCATCACCCGCGACAACGTGTCGGTGCGGGTCAACGCCGTGCTCTACTTCCGGGTGATGGAGCCTCAGCGGGCCGTCATCGATGTGGAGAACTTTCTCTTCGCAACCAGCCAGATGGCCCAGACTTCGCTGCGCAGCGTGGTGGGGCAGGCCGAGCTGGACGAACTGCTGTCCGAGCGGGACAAGCTCAATTCCCGGGTGCAGGCCATCCTGGACGAGGCCACCGATCCCTGGGGCATCAAGGTCACCGCGGTGGAGATGAAGGACGTGGATCTGCCCCTGGAGATGAAGCGGGCCATGGCCCGGCAGGCCGAGGCCGAACGCGACCGGCGGGCCAAGGTGATCCACGCCGACGGCGAGTTCCAGGCCAGCCGCAAGCTGAGCGAGGCGGCCCAGGTCATCGAGAGCCACCCCACGGCCCTGCAGCTGCGCTACCTGCAGGCCCTCACCGAGATCGCGGCCGAGAACAACAGCACCACCATTTTCCCCCTGCCGGTGGACTTGCTGACCCCGTTCCTGAAGAAGCTCCAGGGTGACGCGACGCAGGGATAATCCGTGTAACCTGATTCTGTGAATCTGTCGTCCGAGCAAGGTCCGGCACCACCGTCCATCACCACTGGCCACCCGACCGGCTATGGGCTATCCTGACCGCTCGCCCAAACGAGTAGCCACAAGGGGGTCAGAAATGAGCGCCAGCCGTCCGGTCCTGCCGGATGCCCGGAACGGTCAGATCAACGGCGGCAGCGGCCAGCAGGCCAAGCCCACGTTCGGCACCTTTCTGGGTGTTTTCACGCCCAGCGCCCTGACCATTCTGGGCCTGATCATGTACCTGCGCTTCGGCTGGGTGGTGGGCAATCTGGGCCTGCCCATGACGCTGCTGGTCGTGGTGATGGCCAGTTCCATCACCTTCGTCACGGGCCTGAGCGCCTCGGCCCTGGCCACCAACATGAAGGTCGGGGTCGGCGGCGAGTACTACATGGTCTCACGCAGCCTGGGCATCGAGCTGGGCGCGGCCATCGGCATCCCGCTGTTCCTTTGCCGCACCCTGAGCATCACCTTCTACAGCTTCGGACTGAGCGAATCGATCCTCTCTCTGGGGCTGGGCCCGGGCGAATCCCTTTCCCAGGCCGGTGTGCAGATCGGCGCGGCGATCTTCATCATCCTGACCACCGGAATCTCGGGCAAGAGCGCCTCGATCGCCCTGAAGGCGCAGGTCCCCATCATGATCGCCGTGGGCCTGTCGCTGGTGGCCCTGGGCATCGGGGTGGCCACCGGGGGGTTCAATTCGCCGGAACTGGCCCCCACCTACCGCACCGCCCCCGAGGGTTTCTGGTATGTTTTTGCCATCTTCTTCCCCGCGGTGACCGGCTTCACCGCTGGTATCGGCATGAGCGGCGATCTGAAGGATCCGCAGAAGTCGATCCCCAGGGGGACCCTGCTGGCCGTGGCCACCGGCGCCATCGTCTATTCCGTGGTGCCCGTCCTGCTGGCCTACACGGCCCGGATGAGTCCCGAAGAGCTGGGCGGCAGCGGCATCAACGCCTGGACGCAAATCGCGGTGCTGGGTGCCTGGTTGGTGTACCCCGGTCTGTGGGGCGCCCTGCTTTCCTCGGCCTTCGGCAGCGCCCTGGGCGGGCCGCGCGTTCTGCAGGCCCTGGCCCAGGACGGCCTGGCCCCGCGTTTCATGGCGCGACTCTCCGCTTCCGGCCAGCCCACCACCGCCACCTTCGTCAGCGGCGCCATCGCACTGCTGGCGGTGCTGCTGGGCGGTTTGAACGAGGTCGCCGGTTTCGTCTCGATCCTCTTTTTGACGCTTTATGTGGCCATCAACCTGTCGGCCGCCTTCGAGAAGCTGGCCGGAGACCCCAGCTTCCGTCCGACCATCAACGTGCCCTGGTTCATCTCGCTGCTGGGTTCGGCCGCGGCCATCTCGATGATGTTCCTGATCAATCCCTGGGCCTGTGTCGCGGCCCTGACCCTGGAACTGGTGATCTACTTCACCGTACGCCGCAAGGCCATGCAGACCCGCTGGGGCGATGTGCGGGCCGGTCTGTGGCTCTCCCTGACACGGTACTCGCTTCTGCAACTCAGGCAGCACGAACGCGACCCCCGCAACTGGCGGCCGCACATCCTGGTCTTCGTGGGCGACATGGTCAAGCGCGTGGCCCTGGTCAGGCTGGCCAGCTGGTTCAACGAGAACCGGGGCATCGTCACGGCCTGCCGCCTGATCGAGGGCCGACTGGAAGGGAACGCCGACCGGATCGGGAAACTGAAAGACGAGATGAACGAGGATCTGAAGGCCGAGGGTATCGTGGCCTTCGCGGAGGTCCACGTGGTGCCCGACTTCCGTGAGGGTCTGGTCAGTGTGGCTCAGGCCAACGGCTTCGCCGGCCTGCACTCGAACACGGTGCTTTTCGGCTGGCCGCGCCAGGAGGGGCGGCTGGAAGATCTCTTGCGGGTCACGGCCGCCTACACGCGCCTGGGAAAAAATACCATCATCGCCCGCCCCAACTGGACCGGGGAGTTGAAGCGGCGCCAGAACATCGACATCTGGTGGCGCGGCAAGCAGCACAACGGAGACCTGATGCTGCTGCTGACCCACCTGCTGACCATGAATCCCGAGTGGCAAGGCGCCCGCGTGGTTTTGCGTTCCATCGCCCTGGACGAGGGCATGCGGCAACGCCGGGAAGAAGATCTGCAGCGGCTGATCGCCGAGACGCGGATACGGGCCGAATCCGAGGTCATCCTCAAGCCGACGGACGAGCCGGTGGTCGAGGTGATGCGCCGGACCAGCCGCCGCTCGGACGTGGTCTTCTTCGGTTTGATGGAATCCCAGCCGGGCAAGGAGAGCGAGGCCGCCCGGCGCCTGGAGACCATGGCCGAGGGGCTGAAGACCGTGATCTTCGTGAAGAGCGCGGGAGAGTTCGCGGGAAAATTGATCTAGGATTAGGCAGACAGCAACGAGATGGAAATGTAATAGGCCCCGGATCATCGACCCGGGGCCATACTCTTCCCGATGTCCTTACCAAACGGCCCTGCCCATCGTAGAGTTTCAGGGTCGTGTGGATCGCCACTGGCAGGCTGAAAAGTCCGCTCACCCGGACCGGATAAGGAAAGCAACATGAACGATGGCCTGTTTACTCCCCTGCAAGCGGGCGCGCTCACGTTGCCCAATCGCGTCGTCATGGCCCCTCTGACCCGTTGCCGGGCCATTGGCAACCGGGTTCCCAACACCTTGATGGCGGAATATTACCGGCAGCGGGCCTCCGCGGGGCTCATCCTCGCTGAAGCCACCGCGGTCGATCCCCTCGGGGTGGGGTACCCCAACACGCCGGGCATCTGGAACCAGGAGCAGGTGGAACACTGGAAGCCGATTACCCGGGCGGTTCACGAGGCCGGCGGACGCATCTCCATGCAACTCTGGCACGTCGGGCGTATCAGCGATCCTCATTATCTGGCCGGCAAGCAGCCGGTGGCCCCGAGCGCCATCGCCGCCAAGGGGCATGTGAGCCTGCTTCGGCCGGAACGGCCCTACTGCGTGCCGCGCGCCCTGGAGAAGGAGGAAATTCCGGGCATCGTGGCCGCGTACCGCCAGGGAGCGGTCCATGCCAAGGCTGCCGGCTTCGACGGTGTGGAGCTGCATGGAGCCAACGGTTATCTCATCGACCAGTTCCTGCAGGCGTCATCCAACCGCCGGACCGACGAGTACGGCGGAAGCGTGGAGAACCGGGCCCGTTTCATGCTGGAAGTGACCGACGCGGTGATCGAGGTGTGGGGCGCCGACAGAGTGGGCATGCACCTGGCGCCGCGCGGGGGAGAGGATCCCGACGACGACCCCACCGGCGAGAAGATCTTCACCCACGTGGCCGCGGAACTGGGCCGGCGAAACCTGGCCTTCATCTGCAGCCGCGAGCCCCGCAGCGAAAACTGGCTGGGTCCCAGACTCAAGGCCGCCTTCGGAGGGGTTTACATCGCCAACCAGGATTTCACGGGGGAAGCCGCCACCGCGGTCATCAAGGCCGGGGAAGCCGATGCCGTGGCCTTCGGGCGGTGGTACATCGCCAACCCCGACCTGCCGGAACGTTTGGCCCGGGGAGCGGAGTTGAACGAGCCCGATCCGGGCACCTTCTACGGCGCCGGTCCCGAGGGGTACACAGATTATCCGGTCATGGGTTAGCTCCACTCTTGCGGCAGGTGGTCCAGATCACTCCCCGGAGAGACCTTCCAGGAGTGCCGCGTTGGTGGGCCATTTTTCCATGAGCTTGAGCATGCCTTCCATGGCCTGACGGGGCGGGGCCGCGGCGGCCCTGCGGCGCAGGAGGGTCAGGGCGGCGTACTCATTCTCGCTGAAGAAGAGATCATCACGCCGCGTGCCGCTGGATTGGAGATTCATGGCCGGGAAAATGCGGTTCTCGGCCAGGCTGCGGTCCAGCACGATCTCGCAGTTGCCGGTGCCCTTGAATTCCTCGAAGATCATGTCGTCCATGCGGCTGCCGGTGTCCACCAGGGCGGTGGCGATGACAGTCAAAGAACCACCGTCCTCGAGGTTGCGCGCCATGCCGAAACACTTGCGGGGTATTTCCAGGGCGCGCGAGTCGAGCCCGCCACTCATGGTGCGCCCCGAGCCGCGCCCACCCTGGTTGAAGGCGCGACCCATGCGGGTGATGCTGTCGATGAGCACGACCACGTCATGGCCGCATTCCACCTCGCGCTCCGCCTGGGCCATGGTCAAGCCGGCCAGACGCATGTGGTCGGCCACGCTCTGGTCGCTGCTGCTGGCCAGCACCTCGGCGGGTGTGGCGCGGCGGAAATGGGTGACTTCCTCGGGTCGCTCGTCGATGAGCAATACGACGATGCGGGTGTCCGGTGAGCTGTCGGAAATGGCCGTGGCCAGATTTTCCAGGATGGTGGTCTTGCCCGACTTGGGCGGCGAGACGATGAGTCCGCGGGTCCCCCGGGCAACGGGGGCGATCAAATCGACGATGCGCATCGTGGTATTGCCTGCAGCCCCCAGGTTGAAGCGGTGCTCGGGATTCAACGGGGTCTGCTCCTTCAGGGCAGAGCGCCGGGCGAAGGCCCCGGGTTCCAGACCGCACACGGTATGGATCTCGGCCAGGGCGGGGCCCCTCTTGCCCCGGCCGGCGGAACCGGTTACCACCGCACCGGAGGCCAGGTTCCATTTCTGAATCAATTGCCGGGGCACGAAGACATCGCTGCGGTCAGGAGCGAAGGAGCGGTCCGGATCCCGCAGGAATCCGCCGCCTTTCTGGAGCGTTTCCAGGACTCCGGTGACCGGTCCGGTCGCGGCATGTGACATGGGTTTCATCCTTGGTAGGAATGCCGGAAAGATTGCAATTGGACGAGCCCTCTGCGCCTGAGTTGACCAGAGTCAAAGAACTCCCACCCCTCGATACTACCCTATCCCGCTGACTTTATCCACAATCTCCACCCACCCTGAGCTTGGGCGCATGAATTCCCCTCCACAGGCGGAAAAACACCCCTGCTGAAAACGCCTGGCCGTCAACCATGTCCGCCCTGGATTCGACAGTTTGCATAACTCGCTTTATCCCAGTGGGTTTCGGGTAAGAAAAACTTCTGTCAGATGCCGCAAGTGATGGTAGGATTCATCCAGGAAACTCTTCAGGTTTTCCCCTGAAATGAAATGTCGGTGTCTGTTGCCTGCTGTTGAAGTGCCCCCAGGAGAACCCTTGGAAAATGAGAACAAGAACAGGATCCAGGACGACTGGTTGTCCTTGATGCAACGAGCCCTGGCCGTGGCGGCCGAAGGGATTTCGATAGCCGATGCCCGCTTGCCGGACCGCCCCTTGATCTATGTGAACCAGGGTTTCGAGCAATTGACGGGCTACCAGGCCGAGGATGTGATCGGCACCAATTGCCGGTTTCTTCAGGGAGAGGGTGCCGACCCGGATACCGTGAAAGCCATGCGGGAGGCCATGGGTGACGGCCGCGACTGCAGTGTCGAGATCCTCAACCACCGCAAGGACGGCACCCCCTTTTGGAACCGTCTGTCCATCACCCCTGTGCGGGATGATGATGGCCAGGTATCCCATTTCATCGGGATCCAGTCCGATGTGACGAAGCAGCGCCTGGCCGAGGAAAGCCTGCGCTCCATCAACAACCAGATGAAAAGGGATCTGGAAGAGGCCGCCATCATCCAGAAGGCCTGGCTACCCAAATCCCTGCCCCGGGTGGAGGGGTTCGAATTCGCCTGGCGCTTCCGCCCCTGTGCCGAACTGGCCGGAGACGGCTTGAACGTCGTGCGTCTGGATGACGACCATGTCGGGCTGTATGTCCTGGATGTCTGTGGGCACGGGGTGCCGGCCGCCCTGCTGTCCGCCTCTCTCTATCGCTGGCTCTCTCCGGTGCCGGAGGATTCCATCCTCTTCGAAGCCGACCCCAGCCAGGCGAGTGGTTTCAGGCCCGCCTCACCATCGGCGGTGGCCACGACCCTGAACCGCCTTTACGGGGCGGGCCCGGACACGGGGAAGTTTTTCACCATCCTTTACGGTGTCCTGAATCCACACACGCGCGAATTCCGCTACGTGACGGCTGGCCATCCCCCACCCGTGCGCATCACGGCCACTCGCGCCCTGCCCTACCGCCAGTCGCGTGGGCTGCCCATCGGCGTTCTTCCCGACTTCGATTACGACGAACGGTCTGTCGTGTTGAATCCCGGCGATCGCCTGCTCCTTTATTCGGACGGCGCCTTCGAGGCCATCGATGAAAACGATCAGGAGATGGGGCAGCGGCAGATGCTGAAAAGTCTGGTGGAACTTCACAGCTTGCCTCCCGAGGAAAGCCTGGCGGAGGCCATCCGCCGGATCGAGAACTGGTGTCCCGGAGGAAATCCTCAGGATGACGTGACCCTTCTGACGGTGGATGTGCTCAGGGATTTGTGAACTTCACCGTGACCTGGGGCGAAGGCACACCGGTGGAGACCACCACCCTGGGGGCATCAAGTCCCTGTTCCGTTGAGCCCTTGGCCTGGCCGGAATGCCTGGCCAGGCAGGGACACCATCGGATAGAATCCATGAGTGATTGGGCAAGTATGCCGGCGGCAGGCGAACTCCCACCTCGAAAGCGGCTCCGGTGCGACGATCACCGACGGGTCGTCTTGAAGGGCCGGGGGTTCAGGACGGCCGAAAAACAACCAGCTCATGGAGATCGGAAATGAGCGCCCGCGCATTGCGGATATTTTTTGCGGGTTCGGCGGCGGTCATCGTCGGGCTGGCCCTGGCCCTGCCCGGAGAAGCCTTCTACACCGGTGATTCCGGGGTGAAACTGCTGCAGGTCCAGAACCTCATCGCCCAGGATTATTCCTCGGTGACCCTGGAGTACCCGGGCCGGGATCTGGACCCGGATTCCAAAATTTCCCCCTTCGATCTGAAACCCTCCATGTACATCCGGGAGGGCCGGAACTACTCGGTTTTTCCGGTGGCATTCCCGTTCCTGTCCGCGCTTCTCTTCCAGGGGCTGGGGTGGCCGGGATTGTACATTCTGCCGGTCGTTTCGGCGCTGTTGTGCCTGCCTCTCATCTTCATCATCGGGCGCCGTTTCCTGCCGGAACGCTGGGCCCTGGCCGCCATGCTGGCCGCGGTGTTCCTGACCCCGTTCCTGTTCTATTCCCTGACCTTCTGGGAACATGTCCCGGCGACCGCCCTGTTCCTGGCGGGGGTGGCCCTCATGCTGGACCCCCGGAAGCAGGCGCTGCGATCCCTCGCCGCCGGCGCGGTTCTGGGCCTCGCGGTGTGGTTGCGCACCGAGATGCTGATCCTGGGGGCCGGCTTGCTGGTGGTGGTTTTCACGCAGGGCCCATCAAGACGGAAAGTATTCCTGGCGGGCGGGGCCTTCGTGTTGCTGGTGGCGGCTCTCCTGGTCTTCAACCTCCAGGTGTACGGCGGCTGGCTCAACCATGCGGCCCTGAATCTGGAAGTCACGGGTGATGGAGGGGTTTCCCTCAGCTGGACGGAACGGTTCGACCAGTTGCGCCGTTCCCTGGTGGGGCTGAATGCGCCCCAGACGCTTCCCCGGTCGCGTGCCGGTTGGGAGGCCACGATGGGGCTGATCCGGGAGGATCCGGTCCTGGAGTGGTCCGTGGCGGGGGTGTGCCTCTGGATGCTGGCCCTGGGGCTGGTAGCGACCCTGCAGAAGCCCGCCCCGGCAGGGCGATGGTGGGGGCGGGGCGTGCTGCTGGGCTGTTTGGCGCTCTGCGGCGTGTCGGGATATTACCTGCTGACCCAGTTCCAGGATCATTCCGCCCTGGTCAATGTTCTGCCTTCCGGGGGGCTTTTTGGGTTTTCCCCCCTGCTGGCCCTGGCCCTGGCCCTGCCCTGCCGTGAGGGTGCGGGCCGTCGCGTTGGGGGGCTGATCATTCTGGCCCTGGTTTCGGCCCTGGTGATTTCCCTGATGGCTCCCAATGATGGTGGGATCCGTTTCGGAGCCCGGTATCTGCTTCCGCTCATGCCGCTCCTGGCGATCGGGGCCTTCGTGGTGGCGGAAAGGTTGTCCCGGTTGTCCCGGCCTGCCGTTCTCGGCGTGGTGCTGGGCCTGGCGGTGCTGGTCTCGGCGGGGGTCCAGGTGCGGGGGCTCTGGATCCTGAACGAAAAGAGGGCCCTGAACAGGGAGCTCACGCTCAGAGTGCGGTCGGCGGATGCCCGGCGCATCGTCATCGACCGCTGGTGGATGATTGCGGGTGTTTCCCCCCTGATGGACCGGAGCAAGTTGCACGTGGTACAGAACCCGGGAAACCTGGCCGAGCTGGTGCGGAGAATGAGGATCCTGCAGGAAGAGAAACTGCTGCTCTGCCTGCACGGGGAGGTGACCGATTTGCCCCTGTCTTCCGATCGGCTGGGCGTCCGCATCACCGATCGCAAGGTGATCACGCGGCCGAGCAGCACCTACTTCGGGTTCACCCTCTTCAC
>JGI12109J20283_10015178_pt1 | contig 19160 bp, 21 predicted proteins | sample ElkSlonscriptome_12_FD_20283 | JGI IMG/M metagenome (IMG submission 20283)
AAGCCTATGCCAACAACGTGTTGGTAGCAGGCTTCATTGAATCGAACCGCGAACTCCTCCTGCGAACGGAGGATCAGGTGCGCGACACCCTGCATGAACCAATCGTGCCTAGAACCCGCTGTGGGGCACTAGGACCACCAACAGAAGATGCAGCATAACTAAGACCCTGTGGGGGCTACGGCCCCTACGGGGTCTTTTTTTTTGGCTCCGAATCGGGTTCTTCCAGCTCCAGCACATGGAGCTTGATCACTCCGGCGTCAATCACGGGTTGGGATCGGGTGAACTGATAAAGCACGCCATTGGCCCGCAGCTTCAATCCCGGCTTGTTTAACGCCGCCTCTGAAACGTCTCTGGCCAACAGGTAAGCCTTCATGCCACCTTTGCCAAGCGGCTCCGCATTGGCGATCGCCAAAATGGTGCGGCTCTTTGTCACCACATATCCCTTCACGGGAGTAGCGGTCTCGCCAAACTGGGCCGGCAGATTAAACTCCGGTTTGGCGGGAGCCGTCTGCGCGTACTCAATTAGCTCTAGATTGTGCCGCAGCAGATCGATCATTTCTTCCAATTCCGAATCGGAGAACTCCGTCATGATCCGCTGTGCCCCACAGAAAACTACACCATACCCACAGTCGCAAGTAACGCTGCATCCACCGCCCCCACAGACCCACGTCGTATTGGGGCAACTCGACACGATCATCAATCTCGCAAACAATCGAGTTTGCGGTGTTAACCCAAACTTTTTGGCGGATTCTTGGAAACCAGGGATAAAAGGACGCCAAAGCCGTCAGCGACAGGCCAAGACTCTGGGCTTGATAATAAGCCCGGCTTCGAACTCCAGTTTGCAAGCCATCCTCACCGGCCCGCAAAAACTCCTCTTTCCAAGCATGCGCCGCCGCAACCTGGCGAGTTTCAACCGAGGCCGCAATCACCTGAGTAAACCACTCGGTCGGGAGCGTGAGATCGCGATCTCCGAGATAAAAGCTACAGGGAATCCCAAAATCGCGATAAAGATAATTGAATCCGTTGAGCATGTCTAGGCGACGCACAGAGATTTCATTTGAGAGCCTAGCCGCATCAGCGCTTTCCGCACAGATGGCATCAATCAAATGTTTGACGCGATGCCCCAAAGCGATCGCCTTAATCAATCGGGTCACGGCACTAACCTCGCCATTTTGAACGGTTCGCGCACGGCATTGTTATATCGCGCCGCCGCTTTCATCGCCAAGGATAATCGCTCTTGAGGTGATAGCTCCAGGTTCTCGGTCGACATTAACGACCCCAGCGCTGGCAAATTTCCCGACCCCACTGCGGCAAACGAATCAGCGCTTTCGCCCACATGGAAATCAGCTTGCACCTCAAAAATTCGACCGTCATAGGCGACTAAAAAACTGGCATCGAGAAAATGCCCCCCGGCTTGCACGGTTGAGGCCCCCTTGGTCAACACCAGTTCCCGGACAGATTCGATAAACGTAGTCCTCATAAAGGCATCAGTGCTCTGCCCCAAGGGATGGGCTGGCATGGCGAAGGAGTAGCGCATCAAATTACTGACCCGGAAACTGCCGGCAAAGCCAAAGATTGCCGACGGCACCCCAAAGACCTTTTCATCCGCTCGAATTGTCTGAAACCCACTGGGAGCCGTCCCGGCGCTATCGCCTGCGATATAAACACTCCCGTCCTCACCTTTTACCGCTGCAATACAGGTCACGACACCTCTCCTTTGGCTTCAAAATCCATCACTTCAAACTGAATCCCGCGATCGCCCTCAAAGGGCTCCGTATGGGTATTTTCCCCGAAGGCAATATCGGGAGGAATCCCGTCCGGGAACGCCTTGCAGTTCAAGTCCTTCAGGCTGAAATGCTTGCAAAGCTTGCAAGGGGTGTAGAGGGGGCGATCATCGGTGCCAAAGATAGCAGGCAAAAACATTACTGGGCCTCCACGGGAGCAAATTTAATCGCAGGTCTAAACTTTAGCCGGGAGCGATCAACCTTTTTCGCCGCCATGCCATAGGCCTCAGCGAAAAAGTCATCGTAGATTTGATGCAGTTGATTTTCGACCTCCTGCAATTCACTTTTGAGTTCGCCGCCCTTAGGATGAAATTTAGCGACATAATCTTTATTCCTCTCTAAGACTATTTCCAGGCCGTTAAAACGCACACTAGACAAGGCTTGCTCAACCCGCTCTGCATATTTATCGCCAAACACTTTGACGATGTCAGGGTCATGTTTACTCCAAGAGAATGCGGTTTTAACATCAGGCCGGAGATCCATGAACGCCCGATGGATGAACATGGCGTCCTCAGCATTTCTCTGAAACGCTTTGTTGACGACATCAAACAACTTGATGTCGTCAACAACTGAGAGCGGCTTACCATCCCTGCGACGTAAACTATAAACCCCTTCTTTTGCCGTTGCCCGAATTTCCTGAGCACCCATTGCAACAGCGCTATGAATGTCTTGCGGACTCAAAACCCCACCACGGATCCGATCTCCTGAAGACGGATGGTTATGAGTGACGATGACATTTCGCCCTTCAGGAATTTCGCCGCGAGTAATCTTTACCTGATCAACTTCTCCAGGGAGTCGATTCAATAACTCTCCGGAGTCAGCGTCAATGAGATGCATCTCTTCCGTGGCTTCGTTCCGAATCCGATGCTCCAACACCTCCAATCGATCTGCTACTTTTGGGCTAAAGCGCTCATAACCAGGGGTGCGCTCCTTGATTTTGGCGATCGCTGACTTGGGATTCGCCTTCCATGACCGCTGCGCTTTTTTTAACCCTGGCAGATATTGGGGATCGGCATGACGCGCCGATAAGACCAATGGATCGAGATGTTTTTTGGCCAGTTGCACGGCGGCTTTGGCGAACGACTCCATTGCTTCTCCATCAAAGGCATACTTCAGTCTTTTCTTCTTCCAAGCGGCCTGAAGACCTTGCTGCAAAAGTTGTTGACGACCCTCTAAATCCCTCGAATCCATCCCCAGTTGGGGATATTTTTGGCTGAAATCCGCAATGAAATCCTCTGCATGATCAACAATCACTTCAGCTTTTTCGTTGATGCGAGCGACCTTCTTGGCTGCCCTACCAGAGACGCGAGTGACTTCCCGACCAGCATCAGCAAGATCACTCCTGGCCAAATCGTCAACACTTCTCATGGCGTCTAACGCCTTGCTAGGCTTCCAGGCATGTATGCCCGCTGACACCGCTCCGGCCGCTGCCGTTCCAGCCACCAAGTCAGCCCCAATCCGCAGCCAGGGATTATCGACATGAGCGGCGTCTAATGCTTTGCGAGTCGCCAAAGACGCCGCTTGACCCGCCGCCGCGCCGGCCAGGATAGAAGCAAGGCCATCACCCACAAGGAGCCCTACCGCGAGTTCTGGGGTCAGCGTTGCCGACAGATATACGCTCACCGGGATGGCGATCGCGGCGGCTTTGCCAAGAGCCTTGACCGCCGGGGGGCCATCTAGACTATTGAGGTCATCTAAGGTTTTGTCGTACTTGACCCCCGCCCAGTGGATAGCGTGCCCAATATCTTGGGCCAGCAGCTTAGCATCCCCTTGGCGATCGCCACCGGCTAGGATGCGCTCAAGGTCTCCTTGGATTTCCTTAAACGGATTCTGCTTGATCGCGTTGGCCAACTCAGGATGCAACTGGGCATAGCGATCTGCGACATCTTCCCGTAACGCCTGGGCTGATTTCCCAAACAGCTTCTCCGCCACATCATCAGCAAACTCAGGATCGCGTGAGATAGCATACTCCAGAGCCGAATTAGCGACGGATAGCAGCTTGTCATTCAACGCCCGCTTCGGGTGAAGCGCTTTGATTTTTGCGGCCCACCGACTGGCAAGCCCCTGTTCCCCTTCATTTTCAGTTTCACCACCATCAGAAGGATCTAGCTGCTCTTTTATCTCCGAGGCCACCTTGCCAAACTGCCCCTTTGCATTCCGCCAGACTTTCTTGCCACCTTCCAACCAGGGAGCTTCATACAGCTTGCCACCACTCGCCTCCAATAGAAGCGTAATTTTCAAGACAGTGAGCTGCTCCGGCGTCGGCATCATAAGACAAACTTCCTGCGATAAAGCCGCAGGGCAAACAGCAGCTTAGCCAGCTCGCTGTCATCATCTTTCCGAGACTCCGCACCGGATCCCCGATACGACTTAGACAACCCCCCAGGCAAAGATATCGATCCCACAGACTTAGGCGAGTCCCACAGAAACGAAAGGTCACCACTGAGTCCGGTCTTTTTCACCACCTCCCTTACGCCTCGCAAGACAGTGGTGGCAAAAATCGGAGGCAAAGGATCTAGTCCCGCCTCGTAGGTCACTCGAACTCGACCATTGATGACGCTGGTGCGCAGTAGCGTTGACTCCACTCGCCACCAACCATTGCCCTCCTGCAGCTCTCGCTCCCCCTTCCGCACATCCATAGGCAGGATGTGGCAGACGGACTGCACATGCTGAATCGCTAAGGCCGGAAGCCGAACCATGCCGATCTCATCGGCTGTCAGGACGTCAGTGTAAACCTGCCTGAGAGGGGACCAGCCCAACCAGACTTCCATCTCTTGCTCAAAAGGATCGATCACAAACTGATCCAGATCAGCTGGCGCGGGGAGCTCTGCCGCTGAAAACACTCCCCAGCGAACTAATGAGTCAACTGCCGATTGAGGATCAAGGTAACGTCCCATAAATACAAACTAAAAGGGGTGCCAACGTCCGTCCCGCCAGCACCATCCTTTTTGCTCCCGCTTTCTATTGATGATTGGCCTAAAACAGGGCCATATCCTTGGGCATTGCCCCAATAGCTAATTGAAACTGCTCTCCAGTCACAGGCTGATAGGCGTTCTTGGCGACCAAGATGGCATGCAAGTCTGCCGTCGTTGTCGGGAGAACGAGATTGCCAGGCACCTGATAGACCGTCTGGCCGCCTACTTCATCAGCATTCGCTTGAGGGATATCAACCTTACCCACAAAATTAGCCATATCTGCCGCTGTGGGAGCAAAGGCATCATTGTCGACGGGGGCTGTTTCCAACGGTGCAGTAAAGAGATAAACCGTCGCGTCCAGCTTCGTAGCCTCGGTCGCGAAGTCAATCAACAACACGTTAGTCAAAAACAGGTTCGTGCCAGCGCGATGCGCAATATTTGGCAGAACAATGCTTTTTACCTGATCCCCCTCCGCTGGCACATCGGGATAAATCACATCTTTCGCATCGTAAGCCGTCGTATTGGCTGGGCGGGTAATCAGCGCTGACCGGGAGTACTGGGGAACCCGCCCCGTCAATACTTGCAGGATTCGAGCCAACGAAAAGCCGGACTGATTAGTAGATCCTTGCATAACTAGCTATCCTCAGATTGATCAAATACAGATTGAACGGCTTGAACCTGAGAAGCCGAAAGGATATCGTCTAGCGCTGCCCAGGTCAGCGGGCGATCGGCTTTGAGAATCTTGGCTGCCGTCTTGGGGCCGATCCCATCAACCCGCTCATCAATCGCCTCTTTGTCAGTAGTGCTTGAGAAGAACGAGAGGGCCTCAGCCTGCCAAGGGGACAACGACTCTTCTTCGGAAGCCTCGGCAAGGGGCTCATCCGGAACCGGCACCGGATCTGGCTTTTTGGCTGCCGTAACCGTTCGCTCCGGCACCGGAGGTTGCGGCAGGGCAGCCTCCATTGCCGTCGCATACCCTTGGTCGATCAACCACCGAGCTTGCGCCTCCGAAACATCGAGAGCCTGCCCAGACAGCGGCCGCTGTACTGATCCCTCATTGGGGATCAGTAGAGCCGGAGAGACCCACCGAGTTGTTGCCCTCAATCGCATCGCCTACTCCCTTAAACTAGAGTCTCGTAACCACCGACGTTCCAGACAGAACCAGGATTCGCAGTCACGTCGAGTCGCCAGATCGCTTCCCCGGACAGACCGGCATACGTGGTCCCATAAATTAAGACCATTCGCTTCTCTACAAGAGGAACGCCAGCCACGAATTTGGTAATGTCAAATATCTGAGGTGAAAAAGTCCGAGAACCCCCAAACGGGTACACACCATACCATTCCAGCAGATCCCAATCTACCACCCAAAAACGCAGGATGTCGTTGCCGCCATTGCCGGAGACATCGGACAAATAGGGTGTGGAATAGATGGGCAGCCGTCCTACTTGGGTGAAGATGGCTGGCACTTTGAAGCCTGGCACGATCTCTTCCAGATTTTGATTGAAGACCGATTGCCCAATCTCGTTTTGTAAGGCCAAGAGGCCCGCACTGGTACTGAAAATGATGGTCGGCCGATAGACCTTGTTGCGATCGCTAGTCATGCGAGCGCAGATCTCATTGATCCCCGACACAATGCTCTCAGGTTGTGCCGCATTGCTGGAAATATCCCGGGTGAGCACTTGGCTACTGCCAGCGGGCATTAGTTTTTCCAGGCCGTTGAACTCTAACCCATCACCGGCGCTGGCATCCCCACAGAACAACGCCATCTCTAGCGTGCGCAGGGTGTTGGTCAGCAGTTCTTGTGTCTCTTGGGCAACCTCGTCGCCGTAAATTCTTCCTTGCTGATCCGCCATTGAGCGATCAAAGTGATCGAACTCAATGATGCCGGTCAGGGCTTTGACGTCTTGCCCAGGATCGCTCAGGTCATTAGCGGTATCGGCATGGCTATTGGTCTGGCTTTGTTCCAGCGCGTTACGGTTCACAAACCCAGGCTTCGGGCGATTGGTTTTGCGAATCCGACGAACCGTGATTGAGGGAGCTGGACGCTTCCGCTTAATCATGTTCCAGCAGGGAGCTTCATTGCGCAGGTTGTCTTCAATTTCCCGCTCAAAGTCGTAGGCGATCGTGAAACCGGAAATGTTTCGCGCCTCCGCCTGAATCTCATAACGCTGATTCGCCGAGGCCGACAAAATCGACTCGACCTGGGAATCGCTAGAGTCGACAAAGCCAATCTGAGGCTCTGCTCTTAGTGGCATGGTTACTTCTCTCCTAATGAGGGTCGTTAAGTGCGTCCGTCAAAAGCCCTAGCCCACTGGCATCAGGGGCTGTCCGTCGGGGTATCGAGAGGTAAAGTCCGTTTGCAGGGCACGAATTTCTTCAATCAGTTTCATGCGAGCTTCGGTGCTGCCACCAGCTTGCCGCGCCCCTTCTAGCTGATCTTGTTTGCTCCGAAGTTGCGCCACCAAACGGTCGTATTCGGGATCGCGCACCGTGCTGTCGCCACCGCCGCCCGCCACTACCGGCACCGTGCGACGAGGACGCACTCCACGAGGGTTGATCTGAGCCGCGACTTCCGTCCGGATCATTTCGGGCATGCTGTCTTTCAAGCTGGTAATAGCGTTCGTTAGCTGATCGCCAACAGCCTGAATCAGTTCTTGCTGACTCTGCTGCTCTTTTTCCTGTTCTTGAGCCATTGCCGCCGCTTGAACCTCTTGCTCACGGGCGGACTCCAGCACCCCAAGCCGCTGGTTCAGCTCCGTAGTGGCGGTCTCAAATTGCTGAGCAGAAGCCTGAATCTGTCCAGACAACTGGTTGAGTTGTTCCAATACCTTTTCTAGTTCCATTAGTTCAGACTCCTCAAAGTCATCGTGTTGAGCGCTGTCATCTCCCGATGCCGCCACAGAGACCACGGCATCTAGGGGTTCTTCCTGGGCTTGAGCCGCGACCTTGGTCGACTTATAGGTCGCGATCTCGCTAAGCAAAATCGCCGCCCCTAACAACTGCAATTCTTCAACCCAGAAAACTTGCTGCCCCTGCACTCGGGCAGGCCGCCCGACCACATTGGCGTTCATGGACATCCCCAATCGGTCTTGAGCTAAAACCAACGCATCCAAGCGGTCGCCAACGTTAAAAGGCCACAGCATCCCAGCGATGGAAAAATCGCCCCCGATAATCTCGGCGCTGGTCATCACTCCGCAGGGTTGATCCTTAGCGTGTCCACGAAAATCTTTGGCGGCCTCTAACGGCAAATTAGCCACATTCAAGGCTTTCTCAGCGACCGTTTTGGGGATGTATAAAGGGAGACCGGGGCCAACCTGCGGCGCGACGTCCGAAACCTGATCGACCTGAAAGAGAATGCCGCGTACGGGATGCAAATTGCCCTCAATGCGACCTTTCGCTTCCACCGTGGTCGAGACTTCTTCGCTGAGATCGCTGATCTCAACATCATCTGCCACCTGCAAATCAGCATTCCAGGAGACCTTCATCTCCCGGGCCTCTTGATCGGTGGCAAATACCGGTTCAACCGCAGTAGTGGGCGAGGAACGACCCTGATCAGCAGGCGTAGCAGCGCTCGCGGCGACAGCAGCTACAGCGGAGGCTTGCCAATTCCCATGTGCTTGAGAATGCTTTTTTATCAGCTCCTCAAAGTCTTGTAGAACCTGTTCCGATGTGCCCTCTTCATATCCGCGCAGCGTCATTAACAACTGCTCCCGGAACATCTGAACCAGGGTAAAAAACCGCTGTGTCCAAGCCCGCCGGTTTACCCTCGCCTGAAATTGTCCGGCAGCTTCCACTACGGACTCGCCTGCCAACTGCGTGTACGCCAGGTCAACGTCAGCGACGGCGAGAGCCGGATTCTTTTGCTCCGGGAACGCGGCAACGGCCAACCGCAACAGAGAAAGGGCTTCTGATATCGCGTCATTAATGCAGCGCTGGCGATCTGCTTCTGTAGGGGAATCACTCTCCACCAGGTGTTTTAGTCTTGCCAGCGGCATCTCGTGTAGCTCAAGGTAATACTGAAGCAAGGACTCCAAGATCACATCTAAGTGCTGGTGCCAAGCCCGGCGTTCAAAGTCCTCCTTCAAACCAGCGGCAATCACTTCGATGCCCGGGTCATCTGACCCCGACCCTTCGGCCTGGGCCAAAACGTCTTCAATCGAGCCACAGGCATCTTTGATTTTGCGAACCGATGTTTTCAGCGTCGAGGCATTTCGGCTAGACAGCACTCGGCCAGCGGCCTGCACAACGTATTGCTGTGCGCGATCGCCAAAGCCGGGGCCGGCTGTTTTTGAGCGTGGTTTTGGCATTTTCCCTAAAAAAGCCAAAAGGCCCCAACCTCCCTACAGGGAAGTTGGGGCCTTTTGCTGGCCTGGTATCTGAATTTCTTTGTCGATTATAGATGCAACTTATCGATTTGGGGTAAATAAAATTTGCTGACCCCAATCAAAGGCTATCTGCCCGCCCTAGCCGGCACCTTTTCCTTTCGACCAGTCGTGGCTTTAGACGCCTTCTTCTTCTCGTCCGGCGCGTCGGTGGTCGCCGCCTCCTTACCATTTCCGGGCTTATCTGGCGGCGGCTGACCATTTTTGTCGACATCAGCGTTGGGGTCGCCGCCAGCGTCCGTCATTTTCTGCTCTTGACTGACGTCTTGCTCACTTTTGAAGACATCACCCGCATCCCCAAGATCTGGCAGCCCCGCATTTATTCGAGCTTCGTTAAGCTTCGCGACATTCTTTTCATACAGCATGGTCGCGGCCTGCGCCATCTTCAACTCATCCCGCGCCTGGGAGGTACCTTGCGAAATAGTGAAGCCTGGCGCATAGAAATCGATCACCTCATTGTTGAGCCCTTCGAAGATGATATCGGCCACTGGCTTGATGGCATAGCGGAAAGTCTCCCCCGATTCCACTTCACTCGTGGCCCTGTTCGACGGCTCTCCAACGTTGAAATCCCGAGCGCTCAAACCAAAGCACAGAGCGAGGATCCGGATGATCCATTCATAGTATTTCAGGTATAGTCCTTCGTCTGTGCTCGCTCCAATTTTGACGACGTTGATGCCTTTTCCACCCTCAGCGCTGCCGAAAATTGGCATGCGTTTTCGCCCCACCACCTCATATTCAAAGAACTCACGAAAGGCATTTAGCTCAACTGGCGTCGACGGGCCAATGTCGATCAGATAATCGTTGTAGGCCTTCGCCGTGGTGTTTTGCTGAAACTTGCTGAGGCCAAGCCAGGAGACGACAATCTCAAAAGCAATCTCCAAGGGCGATTTGGGGTTTAAGTCGTAGGAAGCGGTGGAGCGTTGCAAAGAAAACATGTCCGCATCCATCAGGGGAATCCAATCATCAGATTTCGTGCTGTAACCTGTATCAAAATAGCGAGGAATAATACCCGATCGCTCCGGCAGCCAATCCAAGTTAAGTCGAATCCGCTCAGGGTCAATGACCCGCAGCCAAAAGGCCTGACGACGAATCACACTACCTTTCTCTGGAGTATCGTCATCAAAGTTCTTCATATCCCCAGGGCTTCGTTCCACCATGGCCCGAAGGTTGACAATCAAATCCTTGATGATCTGATGCAGTACGGCCTTGTAGGTGTTTGCCCCTTCAATATCTTGATTCGGTCTTGCCAAGGCCCGCCTCAGCCCCTCAGCCTTCTTCAAATCCGCCTTCGACGGCTGGAAGTCCAATCGGTTCTCCCACGGATCGCGAGGTGGTTCAATTTGCCAGGGAATAGCTTTAACCCCACTCGCAATGCGCTCAATTGCCGCCGCACACGGCGGGGTATCCGCAAAGGCCCGCAGCGTCCGCAGCGGTACTCGTCCTTGCTGGTTAACTGACCGCGAAAAGTGGCCGGTCAGTTCAACCTCTGGATATCCGTATGGACTGATCCCAGTATTCAGACCCACTCCAGATCGGTGAATAATCGAGATGCTTTGACCGCTACTGCCACCCGCAAATGAAGCCGTTTTACGGTGGCCTTTTATTCCAGCCATCAAGTCCTCCCCAATACAGCAAGGCGTTCCACTCAACAGAGTGCAACGCCTTGGGGTTAATTCAAACCAAGTATAGCTAGCTTAGTCGCTTCCATCGAGCGATCAAGCGTGCTGCGGCTTGACAGCACTCCCTGAACAGATCATCTTGACGCGCTTCAGGGTTCAAGCTGATCAAATAGTAACCGCCCCTCCCCGTGCCCTCGCCCAAGGCTCGGCCAGCGGAAGCCCAACCCAAGTCGACAACTTCATTCCGAGCCCGCCGGGAGATGTGTTCCGTGACCTCAAAACTCATGCCGACTTCGGCGGCCAGATGCTCCGCCAGAAAGGGCGTCGTTAGTTGTTCGTTTAGATCGAGCAAGAAAGCGACCAGGCAGATCGCCTCTGGATTACTTAGCCGTATCGGCAAGGTGTCACAATAGGCCCGTAATCCAATCCTTAACTGCACCACCGGGTCTCTTGTTAGCAGCATCATAACCTCCAATCGTCTATAGACAGGATACTGCCTCTCTATAACCCCTGAATCATCCTTTATACTCAAAGAATAATTTTGACGCCCCTACCTTCGTCGAGAGGTGGAGCGCTGTGCTTTGAGATGGTACAACCTCCCACTTACCGCCTAAAAGCGAAGAATATCACTGCTATCTCTCAGGCTAGCGACCCCACGGGGCTGAAAGCCAAGCGCACCTTTGCCGCTCGGGCGGCCCAAGAGCAGGCCGATGGGATCAGTGCCTGGTATGAACAGGGGGGCCAGGTCTTTTTGGCCTGGGTGCAAGAGCATTACCGCACCTGGACCGGGCAGCCGTTAGATTGGGATGATCCGTACATGGAAGAACTATGGATCGCCTTTGGGCATCCGTGGTTTGAATTCGTCGTCTGCAGAAAACCTGGGCAAGTTGGTTTTACGGAGTTGTTGATCGCCTTCGTCGCGTTCTCGCTGGCCTACGTGCGAGTGCCCTCAGCGCTTGGATTTGAACAGGCGGGAAAAGTTCGAGATATTATCGCCCCCCGATTGCAACCGAGTTTTAAGGCGATTGCCCCGATCCAGGAAATCCAGCACCGATACCAGGAAGGCGTAGGGCGACAGGACATCGACACCAAAGATCGAAAAGTTTCCGTCGGCGGTATTCCAGGCACCTTCTTTTGGGCCAGCACCAGCGCCAGCGCCAAAAAGACCAAGACCGGCAATGAGCGACAGGTATCCAGTTCCGCTTCTTCCTTCACGGCGTTTACGGCTTGCCTAGACGAGATTGAAGGAGCTCCGGCTGATTTTGTTGACATCACCAAGGAGCGGCAGTCGCGTTGCACCATGCGCACTAATCCCCTCCGGGCGGGTTCCACGCCGGGACCAGAAGGTGGCGTGGTGGACTCATTAATTCAAGGTGGGGGGTATTTTTTTAAGTGGATGGTAACCTGCCCGAAATGCGGTCACCAGAACCTTTTAGACCCCTTTGGAAACTTTGTAAAACCCTTTTTGGTAACCCGTGAGGACGGCGAACAAGAGGAGCGCTACATTGACGAGGTCGGGCGGGTTCAAGACTGGTTTTGCCACGATAATTCCTCTTTAGAGCAGCGCATCAACACGGCCTATGTTGGTTGCGTGAAGTGCGAGGGCGAACTTACTCGTGCCGACATCAACCAAGGCACCTATCAGTGTGAGCGTACCGGAGTAAGATTGGTTGAGGAGGTCGATCGTACGCTCGCCAACCAAGAAGCGGTAATCAACGTGGTGGGGATTGATATCCCTCGAATCGCGACCGCCTTATTCAAGCCGGCCGTGCAGGTACGCAAGCTGGTCGAAACGCGCAATGCTTTGGACGCTCTCCAGCAGGGGCTTGGTCTCGCCGCTTCCCTTGTAGGGGGGCGCATTGATCTGAAGCGACTACGCTCTTGCGTCCGCCCACTACCCGATCACCTCCGCGATCGCGAGCCCGACATGATCACCCTCGGCGTGGATCAGGGCGTGGCTCATCACTGGGGAGTTGTAGGGTTTTGGTATGTTCCCAAAGCCCGCACTCCCGACTTGCAGTGGCAGCAGGCGCACGTCTATATCCCTTGGTGGGGCCACATCATCGGCTTTAATGGCGTCCAAAACATCATTGACGAATGGAAGGTAGACCTCGTCGGCATTGACAATGAACCAGAGTTGGCAGCGGCAGGGCAGTTTGCCAAAGAACGCCCCCCACAGACGCCACCCCTAACCACGCCTCCCGAACTTAAGGCGAAAGGGCAAACTTTTCTGTTTGACCAAGTCAAGCTTAAAGGGGAGGATTTTCGCCGTACCGTAAGGATTAGCCAAAAGCAGAAGATTTACGTTTATAGCCTCGATCGCACCTTTGGCCTCGATGCCGTGCGAACCCGTGTTTACCAAAACCGCTACACCTTTCCCGTCGGCACCGTGTATGACGCCAAGGACAAAGACAACCTGTTTGCTCATATCCTCAGCAGCGATCGCCAAGAAGGCCAATGGATTCAGACCCCAGGACTGCCCGACCACCTATTTCACGCTCTCAATTTCCAAGAGATGGTGGCTCTCACTCATTTTTATGAGCCAGCTTTTCAGCGATTGCAGTACACCAGCACCGACCGACGAGGCTCCAAGGGCAAATATACGATCACCCCAGAGAATATCCAGCGCATCCACTCCTTCCGGAGCACGCAACCGTCGCCCGACTATCGGGAGCTATCGAGTGAAGTTCGAGCTTGGTACGTCAGTACATTTGAAAACACTCTGCTGAGCTGGGTCGAGGAAGCGCGACCGATTGAGGAACCGACGATGGGTTTCTGGGAGGCCATGCGTCTGCAAAACGTGGAACCGACCGACGCCGCTCGGTTCTATTTCATGGCTCAGGGCTTGTCGATCCCTGACCGGCTTCAAAATGCGGAGTCATAATGGGACATAACCCGATCTATTCAAGCCAGATCCGCTTGCGGACCTGGCTTTTTCGTGTCTAAGCCTCGACCCTGCGGCGATCGGATAAAGCCCGAGCCAACGTGACAGTATCGGATCCAATCTCGCTTCCCAAAGCCAGCCCGATCGCCACTCGCGAGACCTGGGTTAACGGAGACAATAGCTGCACTAAATACTGCTCAGTAACTTCTGACTCAGGGTTAGGCGGAAGGAGCAGGATCACCTCTTGATGCTTGCCCTTTTCCACCCGGTCAATCAGCGGCTGAATATGTAACGCCTCAGGTCCAATTCCATCGATAGGCGAGATCAATCCCCCTAGCACATGGAAACAGCCGTTATACTCGCCCGTCTTTTCGACCGGGATGACATCTCTAGCAGAGGCCACCACGATCAACTTTGTGCGATCTCGCTTCCCCTGCTTCGCCTTTTGGCAAACTTGGCACTCGCCATTCTCCGCGAAGCTATAGCAGCGATGGCAAAATCCGACGAGGCGCTTCGCACGTAGCAGTCTGTCAGCCAATTCTTCGGCAAATTCAGGAGGGAAAACCATCACCTGCATCGCCATCCTTTCAGCTGTAACTGGCCCGACCCCGTCAAACTGGCACAGCGTCTCCACAAGTTGCGCCATTGCGGGCGAATAGCCAATGTCAGTCATGGATCGATCCTGGGGGCGTCAATTTTAGGCCGTCGCTGGATTCTAGCGCTGCCGCTTGCTTCACCTGTAGCGCCTGCCGCAAAGTTTCCTGCAACCAAAACAGGGGCTGACTCTCTCTTGGATTTAGCAACAGAGTGACGCGCTCCAAGTATCGATAGATCCAAACGGCGTATGCCTTGGGCAGTACGATGGATATCTGTTGGGGATTAGTCTTCATCTTTTTTGCCTGCTTGCAGTTGATTTTCCTGTCCGTTCGTGACTAAAATCAGCCGTTCCTTGGCCCGAGTCAAAGCCACATACATAACGTTGAGCTCTTGTTGATATTCTTCTCCCGTTTGGTTTTGCCACTCTAATGGCATGCAGTCAAAATTCAGAATGTAGACGGGGTGGCCGTCGTGAGCCTCTAACCCCTTTGCCGAATGGCACGACATCAGCTCAATCGCGGGCTTACGATCTAACCAATCTCCGTTCTCCCCAACCGCACCCCCAAAAACCTCTTTGATTTTGTAGCGCAGTTGAGCCATCGAATGACAATCAAAGCTGGAGTAACAAACACTCAGCCCTTGAGCTTGGTCAAGCAGCATCTCTGCTTTTGCGCCCTTCGGAAATTTCATTCGCGACAGACACCCTGCCACATACTCATTGAGAAAGCCGCGAAAGGCAACGTAGTCGAAGCCCTCCATCTTTTCAACCCGGTGGGTTAACTCAATCAACCCTTCGGTCAAGTCCGAACCTCGCAAACGAACCGTTCGCCCCGCTGCCATCAAACGGATACAGAGACCAATTAACGGAGCTTTTTTTCGGCACAAGACCTTATCAAAGGGTTCCAGACAGGCAACCAAATCAGCGCTGGGATCTAGACTCAGGATTTCCCCTTCCGGGGCGGTCGGCAAGGCCCGCAGGGCCGGGCGCAACGCTGCCGCTGCCGCTACGATCGCCTTGGCGCAACGACGGGTTTCCGACAGCGTCAAAACCGTTGCGCCAAGCCTTTCGACCAGGCGCTCAAAGCTTCGAGGATCCGCGCCAGCAAACATGTTGATCGCCTGATCCGGGTCGCCTACACAGACGACTCGCCCCTGCGGCGCAAGATGCCTGAGGACGAGCTCCTCCTTCGCTGGACTCAGGTCGTGACACTCATCAATGAGGATTTCGAGGAAATTGCGGCGCGGCCGTAAATCGTAGTACAGAGGCAAAAATATCATGTCGAGAAAGTCGATGGGTCGCCGCAAAACCTCCCCATCCCCTTCCCCTTCCCCTTCCTCCACCATGGCGACTCCTTGCTGTAGGATGCCGCGGGCCGTGATCTCAACCTCGTCCCGCACCCAGTCAGGATAATCAGCAGCAATCCGAAAACGGTCCATCATCGCTTTGATTTCGTCGTTTGCGTGAAGATGATCCAAGCGAAACTCAACGATGAACGTCAGAGTCTTTCGCAGAGTCGACACGATGTCGGCTGGCTCAGGCGGCTGGGGCGTCTTATGTTCTGGAGGAATATGGTGAGACCCTTTCTCGCGTCCATGGCGAGCGCTCCATTGGGCAGAAATTCTCACCCCCTCATTCCAGGCCAACTCGCCATATTTATCGCTTTCGGTCACTTCTAGCGATGATCGGCCAAACTTAGCGGCCAACATCGACATCCCAAGCTGATGGATGGTCTTGCACTGCGCATCCGAACCCAGTTCTGCCTTTAATTCTTCGACAATCCGGACATTAAAGGCGCACAGGAGCGGCTGAATCACTCCTGGCGTCTCTTGCTGGATCAGCCATTTGGCCATAAATGATTTCCCGCAGCCGGGACCGGCTTTGATCGCGATATTTTGGCGACGATCACTCCGGTATAGCCGAGCGATCTCCTCCTGTTCCGGCGAAAGCACAATGCCGCTGCCAGACATCGCCCCCTCAAAAAAGGTTTGCTCCAGCAGCGGCAGTTGCAGCTCGTTCATAAAAAATTCATATGAAAGGGAGTTGCATACGATAGTAACGTAGATATGTTCGGTGAACTAATTAAGACCAACGAATTTTCGTTGGTTCCTCCTATGTTTGTACTATCCCCAGTGAACCAATCACTCAAACTAGAGCTTGGCCAGATCGCTTCCGACATCTGGCAGGATTCCGGTGTGGCCTACCAAGTCAGCAGCGCTGGTGGCCTTATTGGGGGTGACAACGCCAGTTTGCAGTTTAATGCGTTCAATGCGGGGGAAGCGTACGACGAAAACACAGCTATCTTAGCGATGAACTTTTGGCAGTCGTGGCAAATCAACTGGAGCTCACCGTCCCCTGATATTGCCACCAACATCGCGGTTGTCGTGCGTGGCGTACCCTTCTCGCTAAGACAAGGTATCTGGTATCGATTACGGGACAACGAGCAGTTGCCTTATCCGCCGGTGCCAGACGCTGACCAGTTTCTCCAGTTTGAAGGGCAGTCAAATGTCATCGTCGAGGAGCTAATCGACCGAGTGCTCTCCAACCCAGTCACCTTCCCGGACAGATCGTCTAAAATCGGTTTGGAATAACCCCCCTTCGCGGAACTCCATTGCCAACTCTAAGATCGGAGTTACGGCCCCCGATTTCACCGTTGTGTAATGCTCCTGTAAGACAGTATTGATGTGGCGCTTGACCTTTTTGCAGGCCCGCCCCCAGTTACGATCGTCGAGATATCGAGGATTGCGACTCATCGCCTCCAAAGAATCGTCGCGATCTCGCACAAAACGCCCCCCTTCGCGAACCATCCAAAATGCCGAAAAATCCTGCATCGCGGCATCCGGAGTTTGCAGGGCAATTCGAACCTGCTCTGGCTCTTTGCCAACCCAACCGATGAGGCGGACGACGACGACGACACGAAACAGCGGCCGCAAAACAGAAGGGACAGCAGCATTCGTCAGCATAATCGCTTCACGAACGAGAGGTAGTACTACGACCGCAACTTCGTCGGTCAACTGATGAAAGTCGGGACCGGAACGAGTGGCAGCTTGCTTGGAACGGGGGATGAGCTCAAGGAGTTGAATGGAGGGGGAGACGGTCGTCATTAGCCTTTCAAGGAAATTAACGTCGCGTCATCGAGTCTGATACTGCTTAGAAAAGACGCGGTAGCACCGTCAAGAAGGGCTCCGGCGTATTGGTGCAACGGGAAGGTCAGCAGATGCTTGCTAGTCGACCTGGTGGGCACGAAAAAAGTCCCGATCCGCACTCTATTGTGCTCGTGGCTATATTTCTCCCACTCTACCGACAGGCTATCAACACCTTCTACCCATTTCTCCAGCTCTAGGCGCAAGTGAAAGACCAGATATTCTGGCTCAATATCACTTAACGGCTGGAATAGGTCGGGTGCCAAACCCATGGTGGGGTGCATATAATCCTCCCCACGCCGTGTCAAGCATACAGTAATAATCCGATCAGCGATCGCCGCCGAACTGGACAGTATCCTTAACGAATTATGGGCATGAACTGGCCAAAGCGATAGCTGTTGACCAATCCCATCATACGGAGAGCGCACTTTAGCACACAAGGGAATCGCTAATCGACATCATACCCACAAACAAAAAAGAACCCCGTACAGAAACCTTTAAGATTTCTATACGGGGTTCTTCTAAACTTGAGCGGGCACTGGAACAACCAGTGCCCAAGGGGCGATGAATACGATCATCAACACGGCTGCGCCGAAGCCAACTTTGGCTCCATAATGCTGGTGAATCCACCATAGGGCACTGGTCATGACGCCGATTATAACGGCTATCGGGATCGAAGCCCCGACCGCCCAAGCCCCTGCCGCTAGCGACAAGACACTTGCCACCAAATCGGCAGGAAACAATGGAATTTTGAAATATTCTGCGATGGCCATGACCGCTAGGTAAACGGCAATCACGACAACCAGCTGTACGGCTAGTTGCATCAACATAAATTCCAGCATAGTCTGTCCTTTGACTACCTCTCCCATCTCCTGCCTGAGCAGTCGCTGACTTGAGACAGCTTCATAGTGTGGTTAGTAGCATTTGGACGAATGCACCCCTCGCACTCCCCCGCACTGGGGTCTCCCGACTTGGGACGGGACATAGGTGGTTTAGTGCGCATGCTGAAAAGGTTCAGCATGCTTGCAATTTAGGCGTTCTTTTCGACCTCCACGGTGAAATCGTAGAGGGCGGCGATATCGCCTTCGTGAGTGGCGCGAGCGATCGCAACCACGGTATCGAGAGAGTCGTGCTTGCGCACTTTCTCCCGAACGATTTTGCCGAAAAATCGGCGGAACAAGGGAATCCCCTGCCGCTTCGCAACCGTCGCCTCGGGTTCCTCTAAAGCCTGGTCAAGCAGGCGAAAGAATTTAGCAATGTCGCAGGCCTCGACGGATGCCTGCCCGATGAACACATCACCGTCGGCCATATGGCCTCGGGTGATCATTTGTCGCAGTATGTCGTCCACAACAATGCGGGCAACGTCAAACAGATAGCCTGAACTAGGGGAAACTACCAAGTAGTCTCCTGTCAGGTCGTCTGCCGGTTGGCGCACGGTGCGGGCGACTTCATATAACTGCGCATCGCGCATAGCGTCAGCCTCTGGCGTTTCAATACGCACCAGCCACATCCACATGGCACCCGACAAGCGAGCAATCGCCATGTTGGCGGGGATCTCTCTGAGGTCTTCTTCGACGACGTCAGGGAGATCCCAGTAATACTGGATGCTGAAGTCGTCGGGGTTTAACGGATCGGAGGCGTCTTGTTCAGACGCTTCCGGCTCTTCTGCAACGACGGCTTCCGTCGTCATCACAGGTTCTTCGTCACCAGTCCAAGGATCGGCGGTGACGTTTTCTTGTTGTAATTGAGTCATGGTTTTATTAGTAACTTGACCCCCTCCTCCTTAGTTCTCGACTTGGGACGAGCATCTTGCGATGGTGGAGTTAGGTCAGGGGCTC